>Ga0134121_10002085_pt1 | contig 17757 bp, 16 predicted proteins | sample KB301_FD_96463 | JGI IMG/M metagenome (GOLD analysis project Ga0134121, IMG submission 96463) | Terrestrial soil microbial communities without Nitrogen fertilizer from Kellogg Biological Station, Michigan, USA - KB3-0-1 | ecosystem: Environmental > Terrestrial > Soil > Unclassified ... | reverse complement strand
TCCTGGTCCAGTCGAGCTCGCGCATGCGCCGCGCCATCTCGCTTTCGCCGGGAAAGACAAGCTCAAGCATAGCGTCCTCGCGTTACACAGACCGCGTTGTAACTCCTGCACGGAGCTCACGACCGCCCTGTCCCAAGGCGCTACTCCCGGCTCGGCCCGCCGAGCGCCCAGACGTCACTCCCGACCTCTTTTGCAAGCCCTGGGCCGGGCAGATCAGACGCGGATCTGATCTTTCAAGTCGAGGTTGCGGATCAGCCGGTGCAGGTAGGTCGGGTTGAGGCCGAGGGATTCCGCTGCTTTCGAGACGTTGCCGCCGGCGCGGTCGATCGCTTCGAGGATCAATCTCTTTTTGAAGCCGTTCACCGCTTCATGGTATTCGGCCATGGACGCGTCGGCGCCGGGCGCCGCTTCGAGCAGCGTTTCGGGCAGGTCCTCAGGATGGATCAGGGATTCCTCTCCGAGCACGATCGCGCGCTCGACGGCGTTGGCCAGCTCGCGCACGTTGCCCGGCCATTCATAGCGCAGCAGGCAGCCCCGCGCCGCAGGAGTGAACGCCACCGGCGGACGGCCGAGCCGCGCGGCGACCTGGACGGCGAAGTGGCCGGCCAGCAGGAGGACGTCCTCACGGCGCTCCCGCAGCGGGGGGAGGGTGAGGGAGATGACGTTCAGGCGATAGAAGAGGTCCTCGCGGAACGTCCCTTCCCGGATGGCCTTCTCCAGGTCGCGGTTGGTCGCGGCGAGGATGCGCACGTCGACCCGGATCGGATGGGTGCCGCCGACGCGCTCGAGCTCCCGCTCCTGCAGCACGCGCAGGAGCCGAGCCTGGAGCGGCGGCGGGATCTCGCCGACCTCGTCGAGGAAGAGCGTGCCTTCGTGGGCGAGCTCGATCTTGCCGGGCTTGCGGGCGACAGCGCCGGTGAAGGCCCCCTTCTCGTGCCCGAAGAGCTCGCTTTCGAGGAGCGTTTCGGAGAGGGTGGCGCAGTTCAGGGCGACGAACGGCTTGTCCGCCCGGCGGCTGCCGCGGTGGAGGCTCCGCGCCGCGACCTCCTTGCCGGTGCCGCTCTCGCCGCGGAGGAGGACCGTGGAATCGGTGGGCGCGATCCGCGCGAGAAGGCGGCGGACATCCTGCATGCGCGGGCTCTCCCCCAGCAGGTCCCGCCCCAGGGCTTCCTCCAGGCGCCGCGCCTCGCCCTCCAACTGCTCGGCCTGGCGGAGGCCGGCCAGGGCGCCCGTGGCGATGCCGGCCACGGCCACCAGAAGATGGAGGTGGTCCTCCGTGAGCCGGTTGTCAGGCTGGCGAGTGTCCGCGTAGAGGACGCCGAGGGCGCCGCCGGCCCCCGGGAGGACCACGCAGGCCACGGACTGCAGCCGGGCCTCGGCGAGGCTCTCGGGCACGTCCGGCCCCGCCGTCCGCAGCACGCCGTCCAGGAGCAGGGACGACTTCTCCCGGATCACCTGCCAGGCGAGGGTCCGGCTGACCGGGAACGGCTGCCGCGAGCCGCTCGCGCGGTCGAGGGCGAAGACGGCGGTCAGCTCGGAGGCCGGCGTGTCGAGGAGGAGGAGCGACGCGCGCTCGGCCGGGACCACTTCGAGGGCCAGCTCGAGAAGGCGCTCCGCCAGCTCCTCGACCGAGCGGAGCGAGCGCAGGACGGCCCCGACCCGCACCAGCGCGTCGAGAGCTCCGGCGGCGCGGACGCCGGGAGCAGGCAGGCCGGGAGCAGGCCCGGAATCGACATCGCCGGCGGTCAGATGGACCGTGCTCTCGGCCACGTACAAGGCGTCGTCGAAGCGGGGGCGCCCTTCGCCCGCGGTGTCCGCCTCGCCGAGGAGGACGAGGAACCGGGAATCCCCGAGGCCCACGAGGTCGCCCTGCCCCAGGGTCTTCTCCCGCACCGCCGCGCCGTTGACCCGGGTGCCGTGGCGGCTGTCGAGGTCGCGCAGCCGGACTCGGCCTTCCTCCCATTCAATGACGCAATGCTGCCGCGAGATCGCGATGTCGGGGATCTGGATCGCGTTCGACGCATGCCGGCCGATCGACAGCGCCGCCCCGCGAAGCGGAAACGCGTTGCCTGCCAGCGGGCCGCTCAGCGCGACGAGGCGGGGGTCCAAAGCGGCCGGCTCCGGTTCATGCCGCCGATTCTACAACCTCCCCTCCGCGATGCGCCGCAGACCGTCGATCCCCGGCAGGAGCACGTAGAGCGCACCGTCGGTCCGCACGAAGCAGTGCATGCTGCCGAGCGTGTCCGGCGCGAAGAGCGGATCGACCTCCGTGGGCTGCCCGTTGCGGAAGCCGCCCTGCCCGATCCACGTCTGCATCACGAACTCGAATTGATCCCGCAGCTTCGCGGAGAGGAAAAGACCGACCAGCCCGCGTTGCTCGCCGGCCGTGCTTGCCGAGTATTCCGGTCCATAGGGTCCCGCGCGCCGGACGATGCGGCGCATCTGTGAGACCGGCGCCGGATAGGACTCGTTGCCTTTGACGAACGTGTCGTCGCGCGGATTGGTCCGCCTTATGTGCGACGAAAACGGGCAGCGCCGGCCGCCGGCGTCGGCCGGGAGGTACTGGAAGCTCTCGAGCTGGTGATCCGAAGGGTTTTCGAGCGGCTTGTCCGGCGCGGTGACGAGCGGCGTGCCGTTGAACCAGCGACCACACATCTTCGCAGCGACCAGGTGCGGATCGATACCCTGCGAGTTGATGTAGGTGTTGAACGCGGCGACGTCCTGATAGAGGAGGCGGAATGCCGCGTAGCATCCATTTTCGAGCAGGGGATGGATGAAGGCCTCCGGCCGGTTCATCAGGAAGCCCGACACGGGGACGCCGGGACGGTCGTCGCCCGGCTTCGGCTCGCCCACGTCGTGCCCCTCGGAGTCCTGGAGGCGCGGCTGCGAGATGCCGTCGGCATAGCCGAAATGGATCCTCCGCGAAGGGCCTCCGTCGGGGTTCGCCAGCACGTCGGAGTCCTGGACGAAGGCCGCCACCACGGCGGGACGGCCGCCGGCGCTCCGCGGAATCATCCCGAGCAAAACCTCGCTGAACCGTTCGCGGTCCATGGGGTTCTGCGTATAGAGCGCGATCAGCAGGTCGAGGTCGCTGGAGGCCGGTGGGTCCGGCAGCCGAGAGCCGCCATTCTTCCACCAGTTTATCGGAGCGCTGGCGCCGGTGTCGCCGACCAGGCCGGCGCGCTTCTCCGCGCCGGCGTCGAACGGGGTGAAGAAGTCCCCTGCCGTGGCGTCGTCGAAGGCGCGGTAGCCCTTCTCACCGATCAATTTTTTGAGGCCCCTGGAGGTCACTCCCAGCGTGAGGCAACAGAGTGGTTTTTCCTGCCAGGGCTGGGCCGTGGTGAGGGTCAGCGGCGCGCCGCTGCCGGGCAGGAGCTGGCGGCAGAGCTCCCGGGCGCCGGCGGAGTCGTCGATCCGGAAGAGGAAGAAACGGACCTGGGGGTAGTTGTACCCGCGCAGGATGATGCCCTGAATGTCAGCGAGGTTCAGCATTGCCCTTTCCTTTCTTCGGCGGGAGGCCTCGCGGAGAGCGCGAGGCCTCCCCCAGTTGACTCATGCCGGGATCACCGCGCCGCGAGCTCGGCGGTGGCGTCGGCGGCGACCGGCGGCCACGGCCAGAGCTTGCTGGCGTTGGGATAGTTGGCGATCACGTCGCCGACCGTCAGGCCAGGGAAGACGGCGTGGAACGCATAGCGGCGGCCGGCCTCGGGGATGAGGTCCAGCACGCCGCCGCTCGAGCCCGAGCCGCTCGAGAGCGTCGGATCCCCGAAGTTGTAGCGCATGAGGAGCTCGATGAACTGCTCATTGTTCTGCGCCGCGCCTCCCTTCCTGAGGATGGAGACGGCCGAGGTGGGGTCGTCGTCCGCGACGATCCCGGTTTCGTCCATGACCATGAGGAGGTCGTCGAGCTGCTTGGCGATCGAGGGCTCGCTGGTGAACGCGGAGATGTACGGCACGAAATCCGCGTCATACAGCGAGAGGGCGACGAGGAGGTCCTTGCCGGGCGCGCTCTGGAAGGTCGGGACGGGGAGGAAGGACGGGGCGCCCTCGGGCACGTAATGGAACATGGCGAAGTGGACGCCGGTGGAGGCGCGCAGGTCCGGCGGGGTGGAGCCGCTGTCGTCCCGCACCTCTGCGAGCTGAGTGAGAGCTCCATTCCGGAGCGGCAGGAAAAAGAGCAGCATGTGCTGCCGCTTTTCAGGAGGGATCGGATTTGCGGCGTCGTGGGTCGCGCTCATGGCATGAAATCCTTTCTTCCGCGGCAGGTCCGCGGAGTTGACCGAGCCCCGGGAGCGGCTCGCGATTGAAAGATATTTCTGGCCTGAGCAGGATCGATGCCAGGGGATCTTTCCGAGGAGAGCAGGGCCGGCGGACCCATGAACCCCTATCCAGACCCTATCCAAAAAGAGAAGGAGGCCTTATCTGATGGGATAATCGGATAGGATAGCCCGCATTGGCCGGACGGGGCGGAGCCGGCTCGCGTGGCCTCCTCCTCGTCTGGCATCGAATCTGCTCTGCTGCCGGGGCAATCAGCAGAGAAATCGGCGCTCGGCGCCAGGAGGCGTACGATGGAGATCAAGGTCCAATGCCGGCAGGACGAAGAGGGCGCCTGGATCATCGAGGATCCGGGGCCGGTGTACGTCCGGGAGTCCAGAGTGGTCTGGACGTTCGAGGGACTCGTCCCGGGGATCGTACCCTTGCTCGACTTCAAGGACAATCGGCCTCACGGCCCCTTCCACAAGGCCTGGCTCACCGCGACCACCATCGCGGCGGAGCTCGAGGAACCCCCTGCCGTCAAAGCGGCTTACGCTTACAATCTCGTACTGATCGGATGGCATCCCGACAAATCGGACGTTCTCACATGGAGATCGCATACGATTGAAATCGAGCCTGCCCAAATCGTTCAGATCAAGGTCAAGTGGCAAGGCGGCGAGGACGCCATGAGAGTCGAGCCCGATCCGTGCAAGGTGGGAGGAGCAACCCAGGTGGAGTGGCACTTCGAGATCCCCGAAAACGTCATCCCGACGGTCGATTTCGGGGCGTGGTCTTCCGAGGGCGTGCGCCCGCTGGGGCCGTTCGCCGAGCTCCATGGCTGGAAGGAAGACGGCGCATACCGGCTCACCGGGCAGACGGATTTGCGGCAAGCGGTCTATCAATACACCGTCACCTTGTATGACGTCACAACCGGCCGGGTCATTCGTCACGATCCCCAGATCGACAACAGCGGCGTCCCGCCGGGAGTCGTACCGGAGGATGGAGAGGACGGTCAGGAACCTGTTGGCACCGGCGGCTGAGCGAGGAGGGCACGGAGCTCCGGGTCGTTCGCGAGAGGGCCGAAGGTGGGGATGGTGAACCAGCGCCGCTGATAGCCCTTTTCGAGCGCAGCCTGGGCGTTGACCAGGGCAGAGGCGCGGTCCCCGGCGATGGCGTAGACGAGGGAGGCCTGATAGAGCACGTCGGCGTCCCGGGGATTGCGCTGCAGGGCCTGTTGGGTGAGCTGGACCGCCTCCCGCGTCTTGCCGAGGTGGACGAGGCCCTGCGCCTTGGCCAGCATGACCTGGGACTCGGGGTCGGACGCGGAAGCGTCCCGCTCCAGCCGCTCGATCATCTCGCGGTAGAGGGCTTCCGCCTCCGGCCGCCGTCCGAGCGCGAGCTCTGCGTCAGCCAGGTTCAAAAGGACGGTCGGGTTTCCCGGATCGAGCTCCAGAGCCTTGCGGTAGGCCGCCGTGGCCTCGCGGTAGCGGCCGAGGAGGAAGCGGGTCAGGCCGAGGTTCGTCCAGGTGCTCCGGCGCGGCTTGACCGCCAGGAGGCGGAGATAGAGCTCCTCCGCCTGCCGCAGGTCGCCGAATCCGAGCTCCAGGTCCGCGAGCTCCGTCAGCCCCCAGAAGTTGCGGGGCGACTGCGCCAGCACCGCCTGCAGGTGGCGGCGGGCATCGTCCAGCTTCCCCGTGCTCACCTCTAGCCGGGCCAGGTGGTAGAGGTTGCGCCACGAGGGGGTGCGCCGGACCGCGGTCTGCAGGTCGGCGAGCGCCTCGTCGGTCTTCCCCTGCTGCCGGGCGAGCTGGGCGCGCAGGACCAGCAGCTCCGGATCGCCGGGCAGCTGCCGTTCGAGGTCCGCCAGGAGCGCCGCGGCCCGGTCCGTCTGATCGTCGGCGAGAGCGATGAGGAGCTGCGCCGTCCGTGGGCGCGGATCGTTGGGCGACAGGGTCTGGGCCTCTGCGGCGAGCGCGAGGGCGCGGTCCCGGAAGACGGTCCTGCGGGTGGAGATGAAGAGGCTGCGGGCGACGTCGGCGGCCAGGAGCCGTGCATCGAGGAAGCGGGGAGAGCTCCGGACCACCGCTTCGAGCCGCTGCAGCGCCGTCTCCAGGGGGAGGTCCGAGTTGACACGGCTCTTCACCTCCACGAACGCGGCGTAGTCTTCGTCGCGGGCTTCGAGCTCCGGCGTCCCCTTGCGGACGGGATGGTCCTCATAGGCCTGCCGCAGTTGGAGCTGAACCGCGCCCGCGAGCTGCCGGAGGTCCCGGGCCTCGGTCGAGACCGAGAAGCTCCGGCTCCACAGCACCCGGCCGTCGCCTCCCTGGATCCGGCGCAGCGACACCCGCGCGAGCTCGCCGTCCTTCTCCAGGTCCGCGCTCAGCACCTCGTCCGCCGCGGCGAGGCGGGCGATCCGGACCGGCGTCTTCAAGGTCTCGTCGACCTGCGACGGGTCCAGGGGGGCCACCCCTTCGAGCGACGCCAGGCTGGAGAGCTCCGCGACCAGGACGCTCGACGCCGCGAGCCGGAGCCGCGCATCGTCCGCCGGAGCGGCGGCGGGCTTCAGGACCACGACGCGGAGAGGCGCCGCCGGACGGCGCAGGAAGAGGACCAGGAGGACCAGCGCCGCCGCAAGCAGGCCTGCCACGAGAGCGGCCATCTTGAGCGTTCCCCCTCTCCCGGGAGGGTGTGAGTGCGTGTGGGAGAGGGGGTTAGGGGGTGAGGGTCCGGTCGGCAGATCGCTCCACGCACCGGGGTGCGGCTCCACGGCGGTCATCGCGGCGTGCGAGCCCGCCTCCAGCTCCGGCAACTGCTCGATCCGGCCGAGCTCCAGAGCGACGGCGCGCGCATCGTGCGGCCGCGCCTCCGGGCGCTTGGCCAGGAGGTGCTCCACCAGGGCGCTCAGCGCGTCCGGCACCTCGGGGCGGAGGTCGCGGACCGGACGGGGCCGGTCAGACGTCACCCGCTGCAGAGTGTCGAGCGGGTTCGTACCGCGGAATGGGGACGTCCCGGTCAGCATCTCGTAGAGCAGGACGCCGAGGGAGAAGAGGTCGGAGCGCGCGTCCACGGTGCCGCCCCGCGCCTGCTCGGGCGACATGGCGCGATAGGTGCCGAGCACGGCGCCGTCCGCGGTCAAGGAGTCTCCCTCGCTCGGGCCGATCGGCTTGGCGAGGCCGAAGTCCAGGATCTTGGCGCGACCCGAGGGGGTGATGATCACGTTCTCGGCCTTGAGGTCGCGGTGGACGAAGCCGGCGGCATGGGCGGCTTCGAGCCCTTCGGCGATCTCCCGCGCCAGGCGCGCCGCGAGCCACGGCTCCAGCGGGCCGGAGCCCAGCAGGGCCGCGAGCGGAGAGCCCTCGACGTACTCCATGACGATGCAGTCGCCCGAGCCGTCCTCGGCGATGTCGTAGACCTGCACGATCGACGGATGACTCAGACTGGCCGCGGCCTGGGCCTCGCGGCGGAACCGCTCGCGGTGCTGCGGAGTGACCTCCGAGTCGTGCCGGATGCGCTTGATGGCGACGCGCCGTTTGAGGCGGTCGTCCCAGGCGAGGAAGACCTCTCCCATGCCGCCGCGGCCGAGCCGGGATTCCAGCTGGTAGGCGCCGATGCGCCCTCCCTCTTCTCCCGCTTTGCGCTCGTCCATTGAGCCCTCTTCGCCTCATGGTCCCTTAGAAACCAGCCCATTGTACCCAGGAAACTTCTCTCCTCCGGGCTTCGTAGGGACTCACTGGTGGAGTCGCTGGTCCATTGAAGTCTTTCAGAGGAGCCCGTCATGAAAAGCCGTTTTGTCCTTCTCGCCCTTCTCGGGTGCCTGGGTGCCGCACCCGCCCTGGCGGCCGAGGCGCCACACCGGCCCGAGCTCTCCCCCTGCAAGGAGCCGGGGCTGCCGCCGGGTGCGCTCTGCGGCACGTATGAGGTCTTCGAAAACCGGGCTGCCCGGACCGGACGGAAGATCCCGCTCCGGATCGTGGTGCTCCCGGCCCGGGATTCCGCGCGCCTCCCCGATCCATTCATCTACTTCGCCGGAGGGCCGGGAGACTCGTCGATCCATGAGGGGCTGTTCTTCGCCCAGCAGCTCGCGTCCCTGCGCCAGAAGCGCGACGTGCTGCTGGTCGACGTCCGGGGCACCGGTGACTCGGGAGGCCTCTTCTGCCCGGAGACGCAGGGCCGGCAGGGCGTCCAGGGATTCCTCGACAACTTCCTGCCGACCGGCCCGATTCACGCCTGCCGGGACCGTCTGAAAAAGGAAGTGGACCTCTCCCGGTATACCAGCGGCGATGCCACCGACGACGTCGAGGAGGTCCGTGCCGCGCTCGGCTACGGCAAGGCGAACCTGGCCGGGGGCTCCTATGGCACGCGCGCCGTGCTGACCTATCTGCGGCGCCATCCGCAGAGTGTGCGGACCGTCACCCTGATGGGCGTCGTGCCTCCCGACGACCGTTATCCCCTGGGAGTCGCGCGCTCCGCCCAGGCGGCGCTGGACGGCCTGATCGCCGAGTGCGAGGGCGATGCGGCCTGCCATGGAGCGTTTCCGCAGCTCCGCCAGGACCTGGACGCCGTGCTGCGCCGCGTGACCGGGGAGCCGGTACGGGTGGATCTTGCCGATATGTCGACGGGCGAACCCTTCGAGGTCCGCCTGGGGCGCTATGGCGTGGCCCAGACCCTGCGCTACCTGACCTATTCGCCGGCGGGAGCCTCGCTCCTGCCGCTCCTGGTCCACCAGGCGGGCGCGGGGGACTTCCAGCCTCTGGCCCAGGCAGCCCGCCTCTACGCCTCGTTCATGACCTCGACTGCCGACGGCTTCTATCAGTCGGTGACCTGCGCCGAGGACGTGGCGTTCATCCGGCCGGAGGAGATTCAGGCGGCCGTGGCCGGGACCATGCTGGACGATTTCCGCATCCGCCAGCAGAGGGCCGCATGCGAGGAGTGGCCCACCCGCGATCTGGGCAAGAAGATCCTGGAGCCGGTCGTCTCCGACGTGCCGGCGCTGCTGATCTCGGGCGAGCGGGATCCGGTCACGCCGGCGCAGAACGGTGAGCGGGTCGTGCGGACCTTGAAGAACGGGCGCCATCTGATCGTCGCCGACGGCGCTCACGGCACGGAGTGGATGCAGGGGAACTACTGCCTCTTCGGAGTCATGACCGCCTTCATCGAAGCGGGCACGACCCAGGGGCTGGACACGTCGTGCGTATCCGGCATACGGCGGCCGGACTTCGCGCTGAGCTTCGGCGATCCCGAGGTGACGCTGGGTGCCGCCGACCTCGCGCGGCTCGCGGGGACCTACCACGAGGCGGCCTCGGGACTGACGGCCCAGGTGGACGTCGTCGGCAACCGGGTGCGCCTGACCCTCGACGGCGATGCGGTTCTGCTGATCGCCACCTCGCCCACCCGTTTCCGGGTCGAAGGCATGGAGCCGGGCCACAGGGTGGTGTTTCAGGAGAGCGAGGGGCGGATCACCGGCCTGACGCTGTTCGAGCCCGGCTCGCCGGATCTTGTGATGACGCGGAAGTGAAGGGGTCCGGAGGTCCCGATGACACGTGGCCTTGCGCTTCTTCTGCTGCCCCTCTGGATCAACCCCGCTCTCGCGGCGGAGATCCAGCCGCCCCGCCTCACCCTCGTCCCCTGCCGGCTCCCCGGGGTCCCGGACGAGGCGCGGTGCGGGACCTACGAGGTCTTCGAGAACCGCGACGCCCGGACCGGCCGCAAGATCGCGTTGAACGTCGCCGTCCTGCCCGCGCTGGGACCGGACCGGCTGCCCGATCCCATCGCGTTCTTCGATGGCGGACCCGGTGAGCCGTCCGTTTCGGATGCCGCCTGGCACGAGAAGAACCTGAAGCCGCTGCGCCTCCGGCGGGACATCCTGCTCGTCGATGCGCGGGGGACCGGCCGCTCGGCTCCTCTCGACTGTGAGGAAAGCGAGGCCGCCCGTCTCCAGGGCTATCTGAACGATTTCCTGCCGCTCGACCAGGTCCGCGCCTGCCGCGACCTCCTGCAGAAACGGGCGGACCTGGCGCAGTACACCACCGCGCACATCGTGGACGACATGGCCGAGGTCTCGTCGGCGCTCGGCTACGACAAGCTGAACCTGATGGGCACCTCCTACGGGACGCGCGCCGTGCTCGTCTTCCTCCGCCGCCATCCGGAGCGCGTCCGCACCGCCACGATCTTCGGCGTGCTGCCGACCGATGAACGCGGTCCGCTCCCGGCGGCCCGGAATGCCCAGAAGGCCCTCGATGCCGTCTTCGCCGACTGCGCGCGCGATCCCGCCTGCGCCGGGGCCTTTCCGGATCTGAGGGCGGACCTGGCCGCGGTCCTGCGGCGCATGGAGAAGCCCGTGCGGGTCGAGATCACCGATCCGGACACGGGGAAAAACGTCTCCCTGGTGCTGACGAGGGAAGGCGTGACACAGACGCTCCGCTACATGCTCTATGGCGACTTCGGCCGTCCCCGCATCCCCCTGGTCTTTCACCAGGCGGCGCAGGGGGATTACCGCGCTCTGGGTGAAATGGCGACCGTCTTCGGCACCACGGTGACGGGAGGGTCCCGGGGCCTCTATCTGTCGGTCACCTGCGCCGAGGACGTGGCGTTCATCCGCGAGGAGGAGATCGCGCCCGCGGTCGAGGGGACCTTCCTGGGAGACTTCCGCATCCGCCGGCAGATCGCCGCCTGCAAGGAATGGCCGGCGGCGCGCCTCGGTCCCGAGTTTCTCCAACCCGTGGTCTCCGACGTGCCGGTCCTCGCGCTCTCCGGAGAGCGCGATCCGGCCACACCGCCGGAGGACGGCGAGCGGGTGGTCCGCCACCTGAAAAAAGGCCGCCTGATCGTCGTGCCGCACCGGGCGCACGGTGTCGTCGGCGTCGAAGGCTCGGACTGCGTGGTCGGCGTGATCACTCAGTTCATCGACACGGGATCGGCGGAGAGGCTGAACACCGCCTGCATCGAACGGATGCCCCCGGTGCCGTTCACTCTCACTCCCTGACCGGTAGAGCTCAACACACACCCGTGCGCCTCCGCCAGCCCTGGAAGGCGGGCGGAGGCAGCAGGTGCGGGGGCGGCAGCAGGACCGCAGACCAGCCAGGGGCCGGGCCGCCTTTTTGTGCAAGCGTAAGATCCTCCAGCATGCCCGCGGGGACACCAAGGAGCTGCGACAGGGTCTGCATTGCTGATCTTGGAAGCAGATCGCATCAACCGGAGTGAAAGAATCGACTTCCCTGCTTGGCCTTTTTGCGGACTGGTGCTGAAAGGCCGGATTCCCCAGAGAGGCTACCCTGAACACCCGAAGACCCTGGGCGAGCATATCTGCAAGGTCCGCCTGGATCGAGGTCTCTTGCAAGTGCACGTGGCAAAGGAACTTGACGTCTCGGTCGGGACCGTCAAGAACTGGGAGCAGAACCGTACGACTGTAGCGCCGCGATTTCTCCCTCGGGTAGTTGCCTTCCTCGGGTACGATCCGGGAGAGCCCTCCGAGCTGCCGAGTGCGGAAGCTGTTCCCTAAAGGTTCGGGAGGTTTGAGGTGTTCGTTTCGCGGTGGCTTTCGGGCTGCCGCTTTTTCTTTGTTTCTCTCTCAGTCTTTCGGCAACAGCTCTACCACCTCCACCTCGTAGAGCTTGGCAAACCGCTGTAACTCTATCGGGTCGATCCGGATCTCGCCGCGCTCGATCTTCGAGATGAAGCTCTGGGTTTTGCCAAAGGCCTCCGCTACCTTTACCTGAGTGAGGCCCGCCGTCCTCCTGGCCTTCCGGAGGAGGACGAGCATCTCGCCGTATTCGTCGCTGAAGGAGAGGCCGGCCACCCCTCCCGTCTACATTCTAAGATAGAATATTCCAACCCGGATTATTTTCAGCCGGGGTCACCCGAAGCGGCCGGCTTCGGGTCTCTCTCTTGGGAGGTACCCTATGCGACAGCTTGTCTGGATCGCCGTCCTACTCCTTCTCGTCTTGTCACCACCTCTTCTCGCCGAGGAGGCGCTCACGAACGAAGGAGTCCTCAAGATGATCTCCCTCGGTCTCGGGGACGAGGTTGTCGTCGCCAAGATCAAGGAAGCTCCCCGGGTCGCGTTCCATCTCGAAGTCGATGACCTGGTAGCACTCCGGGAGGCCGGGGTAAGCCAGGCAGTAATTGGCGCCATGCTGGAGCGCACCAAGCCGGTTACGCCTCCCGCACCTCTCATGCCGGCAAACCTCGGTATGGAGGTGGTCTCGGTCTCCCTCAAGGGGGCGGACGGTGAAACTCCCGTCTCCCTCATCCGCGGGGACATGTCTTCTGCGGGCTTCGGTCCGTACCGCAACATGTTCATGAACTACCCAGGACTCAAAGCCCGGACAAGGACCCATGACCGGCGCCCCGTCCTCCTGGTCACGTCGGAGAGCGCCATAACCGGCGGCCACTACTTCCTCGCCAAGCTCGATGTTGACGACGATGACGGCGTCCGGTCTCTGAAAATCTCCTCAGCCAAAAGCGGGCTTCGGGCCGCGTTCGGAAGCGACCGGGGACTCATGGCTCCTGACGAGGACTGGGTTGTTCCGTTTGAGGCCGTTGAAGAGAGCCCGGGACTCTGGAGAGTCACCGCCAAGAAAGACCTTCAGCCGGGCGAGTACGGCTGGTACGTCAACCTTGGTGCCGGCATTCAGGGAGCAGGACTCTTCGACTTCGGGGTTGACTGAGGGGGGCGTTGAAGAAGAAGGGCGGTCTTGGCGCCGCCCTTCGCCTATGCGAGGTAGAGGCGGGCTGCCATTGCGAACGATTTCCGAGGCTCTGCATCCGAGTTCGCAGTCGGGGTATTTCCGAAGGGATTCAAGCGAACTCCTTCCACACTCACCCTTTCCCTGGATTTAGGGGTTACTCGGGCGAAAGGATGGCGGATCACTTGCCGGGAATCTCCAGTGAGCTTTGATGTATTTCTTCAGCACCACAGTAGCACCAAGATCAACATTACCTCTCTTCACCTCCACTTCCAGGTTCCGCCAGACAGCGCGCATTTGGTCACGCGCGACCTTGTCGCTTCCTTCCTCATCATCCAGAAGGGACAGCTCCTGACTGGCACGTCGGCACACAGCAATAGCCTCCGAAGTCTGGCCCCTCCTCAGATAGAATCCAAACAAGTAGACTAAATCCAGAAAGAAGTCTTTCACTAAGCCGTGTTCAAGGTCACCGGCAATGACCTCCTGAAAGAGCAGTTCGGCCTTCTTACTCCTCCCAAGAAATTCAAGCAAGCGTCCAGCGTTGAACCGCCGCCTCAGTTGAATGAAAGGCTCCCGGAATTGCTCGTGGAGCACCTTCAAGGTATTGAACCGTAAAAGCGCTTCCTGCACTGACCCCAGAGCCATGAGGCAATCGAGCTTAATGCCCTCAGCGAACATGACGAGACGGGGATTGTTCTCCGGTATGAGAGGCAGGGCCTTCTCTGCGGCACGGAGGCTTTCGGCCGGGTCGAGGTCTACAAGGACAAACGCAAGTTGAATAAGAGTCCTACTCAACAGAAATGTCTGCCCCTTCGCCTCGAAGAGTCCGATTGCTCGCCGCAGAATATTGGCAGCCTCCTCGGTGTTGCCGAGATCGTCTTCGAGGGCTCCCTCTACGCAGAGGAGTTTCGCCTCGGGAACTCCGCTCTTAGTTCCTTTTGCCGCGTACTCACTTCCTTTCCTGATCGCATCGCGAGCAGCGTTCCATTTGGCGAGGCGGCGCCGGGTGTTCGCGATTTCGCCAAGGCACTCGGCAGAGAGGTCGTGTCGGAGTTCGGCAGAGAATCGAGGCTCCGGTAGCTGTCCCGCGACCAGAAACGCAAGGTAGAAGTATTCCTCGCCTTCTCGTGGCGGAGCTGCAGTTGCCTCCTCAAGAAGCACTTCGAGAAAGCTCAGCGTGTGGAGAGTGCGCGTCAGACGTATTTTGTCTCTCCTCGCTTTAGGCGGGAGTGGATGGATTTCTATCCATTGCGCTTGCGCTTCGAGCCACTCCTCTAGTCTTGCCTGCTCCATCTCGTAAAGATCGATGAGGGGGCGGAGCGGGCCTTGATCGGCGAGCACTCCCTTTTTCTTCTGGGCGGCGATAGCGCGGGTGGCGATGAGCCAGCACTCGCGGCACCCGGCCGTCAGATGTGCCGTCACCCGTTCCGCCTCGACAAGGGAAGCTTCACCGGCGAACACTCTACGCAACCCCTCCGGGTTCTCGTGAGCCTCTTCGAACATTTAAGTCATCCCTTCAGGAAAGACGGTAACAGGCCACAAGTTAGCGAAGAGAAAAATACGGCGTTCGTAGTATAGGCAAAAAAGGCGGAGCCGCAAGCACTGCGGCTCCGTCGAGGGGGCAGTCTAGCCGAGGGGGTCCCAGCCGCTCCCGCCGTCCGTATCAGAGGGCGGCGAGCCGAGTCCCCCGGGATCACTTCCGCCTTGGTTAGTCTGCCCAAGAGATCCGATGAGGTAGAGGAAGGCAAGAACGAAACGAAGCATAGCTTCTCCCTTCAGGGACACGAGTAGCGGCGCGGGCTCTATCGCCCGGCTGGAAAGAAATGTCCCCGGGGACAAGCTACTGCTTCGTCGGCACGAACGCATCCCGCAATCGGGACGAGAGGGTCCAGAGATGGAGCCGACTGCTGAGAGACAACAACACCCCACACCGGAGGAGCTTCGCCGCTTCCTCGCCGGCACTGCGACTCAAGAGGAGCGTAAGCGAGTCGCCGTTCACCTGTTACGCGGGTGTCAGTCCTGCGCGTTGATTCTCCGGGGAATACTCAGGCCAGAGCCCTCCCCAGAGGGTGCATACGATGAGGTGTTGTTGAGATTCGCGCGTCAACAAGGACAGATCCCGATCGTCTGAAACAGTGTGTGCTGACTTGATTTCGGAGGGACAACATGGACGAAGAGAGAAGCGCCTCTCTCCAAAGCGCAACGAGGGAGACCGCTCAAGGAGAGCTTCAAGAGATCGTGGGAGAATTTGAGGCACTAGGAGTGCGCCTCCGAAAGGTTCATTCCAGCTTGCCTGTCTCGTCGCGTGAGGATCTCATGCTCCTCGGGGAAGAAGACCCAGATTACTCCTGTATCGTCAGGGGAGCTATTGAGTGCGCCATGAACGATCATCTCAGGATCGTTGTCGAGATCCTTCATAAAGCTCTCACGTCGGAGGCGAAATGACCCGGCCAACAAAATCAGTCAGGAAGAAGGTCAGCCCGCAGAAGAAAGAGAAACAAGGCAGCGTAGCGACGCGACGCCTCTTGTCTGCGGATATTCCAGGAAGCAAGGCCGGTGAATGGGACAGAGGCTTGGTACTTCGGGAAACTTTTCTCATGTATCTTTCCGAAGATCCAGCTGACTTTCACCGTTGGTTGTCCAGAAGGTATTTCGCGTGGCTCTGTGAAAAGAATGTGCCGGTGGAGCCGTGCTACCGCTCCTCAAGGGCGAAAGGCCTCCTTCACGCGGCATTGCTCGACCTTCGCTACATCGCGGAGTTTCTCGCATACACGGCGCGGGAGTCAGTCGAGGCCGACGAAGATTCACGGTTGGAGGTAGAGCACGGCTGGTTCGCCGACTCTCTTGCTATGGAAGTTCAAGGGTTGGTGGACCGAATCGACGAACGGATACATGCCGGCAAGAGGACCAAGAGGAATGTTTGAGCGTCTCGGTCTCTGTCTTCGGACATTTCGCGAGCTATCCGGCAAATCTCAGGCCAAGGTCGCCCGAGAGGCAGGTATTGGGAAGAGCCAGCTCTCCAAGTATGAAAACGGAAAGGAGCTTCCAAAGCTTGATTCCCTTGCGAAGGTACTTGTCGTCCTGGATATCTCACCTTTAACCTTTTTCTATGGTCTCACCATTTTAGATAAAGGGTTCAGTACGGGCCATGGGGTTGCGGCGGAGCTACTTCGCTCTAATTCCACCGGGCCGCTATTCAGAACGCAGGAAGCGGCCGGCCTCCGTAGTCTATTCGAGCAATTTCTACACGTATTTGAGATGGCAATAGAAGGAAGGATTCTCGACCAGATCAGAGAGGAGTGCAAACCCTGATGGAATCTCTGCGGCTTTTGGACTTCGTGACCGTAGCGATCAAGCGCTCCGGCCGATGGATGCTCGTTCTCGACTTCTATCCCACGAACGATGAAGAGGCAGACTGGTCATGGCTTAGTTGGACTCTTCCCTGGCTTCCGGAACTCGGAAACGACCGGAGCAGGGTTTGCGAGGAGCTTCGACGGCATGGATTAACGCTGGTCTCATGCGCAGATGGAGAGGAGGCCCGGAGACTATTAGATCAGATACAAGGCTACCGAGTAGGCGCGACGGTGTTCACCGACAGAGGCGAGAAAACTCCTTGGGGGTTGTCCGGGAGTCCTCCGGGCGCCAAGAGGGAGAGGAAGCGCACGCCCCCGAAGAAGGTAAAGCAAAAGAAGATAGACTTCAGACTCATTAACGGGACGTTCAATGACCTCGATACAAAGCACTGAGGCCAGTCTGAGAAGTGAGGAAAGAGGGTACGTGTCGATGCAGAACATCGTGCGTCGGCTCTCCAGGCGAACAAAGAAGATAGAGGCGCTGTATCAGGAGATCGATAGGCTTCACGAGCTTATCCCGCTACCGACACCCGAGGAATTCGAGGAGATGATGAATGGCAAGCGGCCGCTTACAATGGAAGTGCTCCTTCATGGCGTCATAGGTCGAAGCCTGTTTTATTTGAGCGAAGCGAATGTAGTTATAGACTACTACCGACCCTATACCCCAAAATCATTGGGAAAAGATAGGCATAAATTCTGGCGGGATCTTGCGGAGAATATTCGGCGGGAGGTACGGTGGCGTGCTCAAGGTCCGGCTACTTCTTTGAATGGAGAGGATGAGGAGTCCGGATGAATCAATCCTCTCGCTCGAAGCTCGTGATAGCGGGGCTCGATACGCGTACAATCCATCTAACTAGTCTGCCAAGGCTGCGATCATCGATCTCACACTCCCAAAGAATTTTCGTCTTCCAGCCGGCCCTCGACAGGGTGTCGCGCGCCATAGCATCTCGCTCCTGATTTCCCCGTAGCTTCTGAGCCCAAAATTCTCGGTTACTTTTCGGCAGGGTGGCCTTGCGGCATCCAGGATGTTGGTGCCAGAAGCAGCCGTTTACAAAGACCGCAACGCGAAACTTCGGAAGAACAATGTCGGGACAACCCGACAATGACCACTCCTCGCCGGGATCTCCGCCAGCCGTGTAACCCCCACGAGCGCCTCTGGGTTGCCGCGGCGGCGCGGAAAGCTCCCCCGGATTACCGTGGGAGCTAGAAAGAACAAACATCATTCTGTAGAGCAGACTTCGCAGAAGGGAGCGGGGACGTACCGCACTCCCATCGCTTCTAGCACGTCCTGGAGTACCTGTATCGAAAGCTCCCGAGGAGTGCATCAGTACCCTCATCCATCGCTGCCTCCTCAGTATTCGTCCGGCAAGAGAAAACATGTCGAGGAGCGGTCAGCCTCGGTGACAACCCACAGCTTCGCGCCCAGCGAGGTGCGATACGACGACATGAGGCGTTCGCCGGTGACG
>Ga0134121_10002084_pt1 | contig 17760 bp, 10 predicted proteins | sample KB301_FD_96463 | JGI IMG/M metagenome (GOLD analysis project Ga0134121, IMG submission 96463) | Terrestrial soil microbial communities without Nitrogen fertilizer from Kellogg Biological Station, Michigan, USA - KB3-0-1 | ecosystem: Environmental > Terrestrial > Soil > Unclassified ... | reverse complement strand
CGGAGCGCATCAGATCGCCGCTGCGGCGATGTTCGTGCCCCATGTTCAGGTCGCTGAGCATTTCCAGCGCGTCGTGGATCGGCTGCATCTAGGGACTCAGTTTTTCTTCGAGCGAACCGGGCAGGAAGCCGAGTTCCTTGCCCATCGAGATGGTGGGGCGCGCGACGACGAGGCGGCGGAACTCGCGGTCGAGCACGGTGCGCTTGAGGCCTGCGGCCATGGCGATGAGGGTTTTGCCGGTGCCGGCCTTGCCCATGAGCGTGACGAGCTTGACACGGTCGTCCACCAGCGCGTCGAAGGCGAAATGCTGCTCGCGGTTGCGCGGTTTGATGCCCCAGACACCTTCGCGAGAGTCAATGATGGGGACGAGTTTATCGCCGCCCGAATCCACGCGCGTGAGCGCCGCCCGTTTGGGATTTGTTTCCTCGGTGAGCGCGCAATATTCGTTCGGGTTGAAAGGACCGTCGCCATTCAGTTCCAGCTCTCCGTTGGCCCGGAAGGCCGCCAGTTTTTCGGCGCTCACGGTCAGTTCAAACATCCCCGTGTAAAGGTCCTTGATCAACACTCGGTCCGTCTCGTAGTCCTCGGCTTGCAATCCCAGCGCGTCACCCTTGAGGCGAAGGTTGATATCTTTGGTGACCAGGATGGTGGGGTTTTTCGGCTCGGCCTTCTTGATTTCCAGCGCAAGCGCCACGATGCGGCTGTCCACGGTGTTGTCGCCAAAGGTGACATGTCCGTCGCCGTTGCGATTCTGGAAAATGATGCGGAGACGGCCGCCGGTCGAAAGGCTCACTCCTTCGCTGAGCCGGCCTTGATTGCGCAAACCGTCCAACGTGCGCGAGACTGTACGGGCGTTCGCGCCGCGCTCGGTGGATTCGCGTTTGAAGCGGTCGATTTCCTCGATGACCTCGATGGGAATCAGGACGTTGTTGTCCTGGAAACTGAGGATCGAATTCGGGTCATGGAGAAGGACGTTGGTGTCGAGTATGTAGTTTTTCACGAAGAACGAACGGCTTTGATCCTGTTCATGCGGTCGTACCAGTCCCGGAGGCGCGCATGCGCGGCGGGCAGTTGATAGCGGCCCGAGTAAAGAAAATTGCCGAGCATGCCGAAAAGATCGAAGTCCACGAAGCGCGGCCGCCCGTTCAGCAGGAACGCGTGAGCGAGCAACATCTCTTCGAACGGCAACAAACTTCGGGTCAGGCCTTCGAGCAATTGCGGTTGTTGCTCGCGCCATTGATCAAGGCAGCCGCGGCCGAATTTTCTTTCCTTGTGGCGAAGGAACCGCAGCCAGTCGGATCGCGGAACGAATTCCCGGGCATAAATGTCGTTCAATCGGAACGCGTAACCCTCCACTTCACCTTCGATGTGGTGCCACAGGATGTTTTGCACTCCTTCCAGTTCGCGCGGAAACAACCCCAACTGAAATTTGTCGTCGAGATACTTGGCGATCACCTGCGAGTCTTCGCAGGATTCAAACACAACCGTCCTGCCGTCCTTGATCACCGGGACTTGATAATACCGCCCTTTGGTCGCCTTCCAGACCAGCGAGCGTTCCCCGTTCGGGATATTGGTGATTTTGAACTTCGCGCCGGAGAATTCGAGGATGCGCCGCTGGGCGATACAGAACGGGCTCCACGGAAATTGAATCAGTTGTATCATGCGACGGTCTGGAAACCGGCCCTGCCGGCCACGGGAAGACGATCACGAACGCCAGGGGTCTCGTTCGACAACGACTTCTTCGGCACGCGCGAAATCTAGTTTTGGCCAGCGAGACTGACAAGCGGAAATCATTTTCCGCTCAATCCCCCAGCAATTTCTTCAGTTTCTCCCGCGCATCCGATTCGCGGGGGTTCTCGCCGCCGGAAGGAACGAACGCGCGCCGAACAAAGTCGAAATACTCGCAGAAGTTGCCGACATGCTTCTCCGCCACCGGATCGGCGCGGCGGTCGCGACACTGGTGAGCGGCGCGCACGTCGTAACTGATGCAATTGGCGCACACCCGGAGATCAGAACTGCATTTATGACAACTCTCGCTTCGTCCCGGCTGCGCCGACAGCGTCCACTCCCAGCCGCACTTCCAGCAATGCCGCGTCATGCATGCAGTGTAGTTCGCCAGAAGCTTTCTGACAATTCCCGGCAAAGAAAAGAGGCGCAGAATTTTCTGCGCCTCCGGGCGTGCTGGGGAGGGGAACGTTACGCCCGTTTGAGCAATTGACGGCGAATCAGCGCGAAGCCGAGCAGGCCGGCGCCGGCGATCAACGCATACTCGCGCGGTTCGGGAACCGGCGTGAGCGTTTGACCGGCGTTGATCTGACCCGCCGTGTCCAGCGCGAACACGGCCCAAGTAAAATCGGCATAGGACGATCCCGTGCCTGACAACCCCAGCGAACTTCCCACAGCAGTCCCGGGATCGGACTCCGAAACGCCGATGTCCACCGAATTCAATCCCACCGCTGGTCCGCTGGTCGCTGCAAAGGTTCCTTCATAACTCAGGAACTGCAACACGGTGCCGGATACATCCAAAGCGAACCCGTCCGGGGCGCCATTCTGGATCCCGGTGATGAGCTTGCTGTAGAACGTGTAGCCGCCCAAAGTACCGCCGACCGTGAATGTGTCCAGCGTATGCGCGCCGTAGCTTGACCCGTCATTACCATTATAGAGCGTCAGCGTAGCGGTCGAAAGCGCAGTGAAACTGGATGGAACGGCCAGTTCGACGAATTCACCCAGGTCTGCGGCGGCGTTGTCATAGTGAAACTCGTTTACCCAAATCACCTGTGCCGATGCGCTCATAATCCCAAGCGCGAGTGCTGCGAGTTGGGAGCAAAATCTTTTCATGGCATTACCTTGGATTCCAGATGGGCCTTGCTGATTCTTTTTGCGTTCCTCGTTACCTTGAACGGGAAGGACCCTGAGTGACTGACTCTCGAAAAGCAAGACCGACTTATTCACAAGGGAACACGCCCGGCGGACAAATTTTTCGTGCGTGACGATTCCCCGTCGGTAACGATGCCGGCGATGTCCGACCGTTATCAGCAATGGCTCGACGCAGCCATTCAACATCTGGAAGAGCTCAAGGCTCGAGGGACAAAATTTGTGCCCGTTTCGCCAACGACCCTGGCGGCGCTGAGTTCGGCACACTCGAAACCATCACAACCGCCGCATGCGCGCACGGGAACGCCTCAAAAAAATTCCGAAACGCCGATCGCCTCAGCGGAGCCGGTGTCTGCGCGGCCCGACCGGGAGGCCGCGATGGCGGACTTGCGCGCACGCGCCCTGGTTTGCCGGAAGTGTCCGAATCTGGCCGCGTCGCGCAAGAACGTTGTGTTTGGAGTCGGAGACATTCATTCGCCTCTGATGTTCGTGGGGGAGGCGCCCGGCGCGGATGAAGACGAACAAGGCGAACCGTTCGTCGGCAAAGCGGGCCAGCTTCTCACGCGAATCATTCAGACGATGGGCTTCACGCGCGACACGGTTTACATCGCCAACATTTTGAAATGCCGTCCGGACACACCGGGGCAGACGATAGGCAATCGCAAACCCACCCCGGAAGAAATGAAGACCTGCCTTCCCTATTTGCTGGCGCAGATCGACCTCATTCAACCGAGGGTCATGGTGGCTTTGGGCGGGACGGCGGTTGACGGATTGCTTGGGAAGACCGTCGGCATTACCCGATTGCGCGGACAATGGCAGGAGTTTCGCGGTATTCCGGTCATGCCCACGTATCATCCTGCCTACCTCTTGCGCAACGAGGTTGCGGGCGAGAAACGCAAGGTCTGGGAAGACATGCTCCAGGTGCTGGAGCGGCTCGGACGCCCGATCAACGAGAAACAGCGGAATTATTTCCTCAAAGCGTAACTGCCCTTGGCCAAGCCGCCGTTGATCCTGGCTCCACATGCCGACGGGAAGATCGACAAACAGATTTGCCGCGCGTTGTGTTTCCTTCTACCCTCCACAATCTGTTGGGATTGCCCCCATAGCTCAAATGGATAGAGCAGCGGTTTCCTAAACCGTTGATCCAGGTTCAATTCCTGGTGGGGGTACCACAAGCGCGCTCATGGCTGTTGCGGGGTGACGATCCGGTAGTAACGCGCCGAGTTGGTCGCTGTCGGGTCCGTCACTTCCACGGTCTGCGTGCTCGATTGAGCGGGGACATCCGCCAGCTTCGTCCAGCCCGGAGTGCCCAGGGAATCCCGATACTGCACCGTATAGGTTAACCCCGCCGTTGCAGTAAACTGAATGTTCAATAGTGAAGGCGCCCCGGTGAAATCCACCGAGTCAATCCGGAGAGGTTGCTGGACCTGGCCATTCACCGTAACGGTCATATCATCGCTGGCGGACACCGCGCCGTCACCCGCCGTCAGACGCAGCACATACGTGCCATTGGTCGAAAAGCTTGCGGTCGTGCTCAGCGCGCTCGCGTTTGCGAACGACACCGTTCCTGGGCCGCTGAATTTGGTCCAGCCAAACGAAAGCAGCCCGGGCGGAATCGGCAGCCCATCGTCGTTTACCGTACCGTTCAGCGGCACGTTCGCGGGCAAGGTGATGACCTGGTCCGCGCCCGCGTTCGCAAGCGGTCCCTGGTTCGGCGGAAAAGCCGCCCCGGACAATTCGAGGTCAAACATGACGTCGCTGCTGGTGGCGTTGGCCTGGTGGATTTCCGCGGCCACGACATTGTTGCCGGCCACGAGCAGCGAAGGGTCGGCTGGCTGTGAATAGAAGGTGACTTCGTCGATTCCGCCGACGGCGCCAATGGCAGGCGTCAGATAATCCACGGCTCCCGCCGGAATGTTGCTGCGGAAAATTTCCGTGCCGTTGAGGTAAACGATCACGCCATCGTCACGCTGGACGCTCACGACCAGGTTCGTCACCGACGCAGGATTGGAAACCGTAAATCCGCGGCGGAAGTATGTCGTGACGTATTTATTGTTCGAATCGGGCCCGTAGCTCACGGTCGTCACGGGCAACTGCTGCTGCGGACCGTCATTGGCAATACCGTATCCCAGAGGCGCCGCGCCTGAAACCCAGGATCCGTCGGAGAACGTGCGTGAAGCCCAGGCGGTGCCCTGATCGGAACCGTTGTCCACATATTTCCAGGTTGAGCCTTTCGCGATGAACGTCACCGGCGAAGGCGAGCGTTGAATCGTAACCGTCAGATCATCGCTGGCCTGGAGCACGCCGTCGCTGGCGGTCAGCCGCAACACGTAGGTGCCGACGCCCGGAAAAGTCGCGGTTGTATTCGGTTGATTGGCGTTGGCAAACCACATCGTTCCGGGGCCGCTGATCTGACTCCACGCCATCGTCAGCGCACCCGGCGGGTTCGGCTGGCCGTCGTCAGTCGCGCTGCCGCCGAGCGCGACCACGAGCGGAAAATTCGTTGCGCTCAGAGTCAGGTCCAAACCCGCGTTCACAACGGGCAGCCGGTTGCCCGTGTTCTCGAGACCTGGCGACGCCGGACCCGGACTCGCGCGCCAATTGATCGGGTCGTTGCCGTAGGCCGACGCGTTCAACCGTTCGAGCGACGGCCCGAAGCCGTCCGCATTTGTCGGCCAGGGCGCCTTGTCGTTGTAGCGAACCACATCCACGTCGATGTGCGGAATGAATATCGCCCCGGTGTTGGTGTCCACGTCCGGTTGATCGGGTCGCTGCAGCGACAGCGATTCGCCGCTCCCCTGAAGATTGCCGGAGAACGGTCCGAAAATCGGAACACTGGCGGGAACGCCGTATCTGGTGCGAAACGCGGCGGGATCGCTGCCGACGACGAGCAGCAGGCCGTTCGGCTGGATTTCGGCGTTGGTCGGAAAATCAAACCCGGCGCCGTTCAGTCTCCAGGTATTGGTCGGAAAATTCGGATCATACAATTTGACGGTCGCGTTGGTGATGCTCTTAAGTTCGACAAACTCGTCGCCCCCCGGCGGCGGGTGATATTGAATCTCGTTGATCACAACGGGGCCGACGCGCGGCCCGGCGTTCGGCCCGTTCGGCGTGTTCACGAGCTGCGCGGGATACTGGGCTTCGCCGGTGCTGATCACGTATCGGCCGAAGCTGACGCCGTTTTGCGCCGATCCGAAAGCGAATCCATCGCTGTAGCCGGTGAGGTTGCCATTCGCGTCAGCGGAGTAGAGGTAGATTTCCTCGCCGTGCGAATCGAGCCGGAAATTGTTGGTCGAGGTCGGATTGGAATTCCAATCGTCCTCGGTAAACACGACGTAGCCACCGGGCGGAATAGTGGCGCGCGGGTCGCCGGCGGGGATACGAAACTTCTGCGGCGCAGTGCGCTGGTCCGTAAGATACCAATTGCCGATAGCCACGTTGGTGGAGTTCGGATTGTAAAGTTCGATGGAATCGAGTTGCGGCGGATCGGTGTGCGTCAAGGCTTCGTTGACGAGGATGCGCCCGACGCTCGACGGCGGATCGTCCGCACCCGGCGAGCCGCCAATGAACGTGCTGGCCCGCCAGTTCGCCGGATCGCTCGGGTCGGGATTGAGATTGGGGTTGACGGGCACTAGCGAGAAGCCGGTGCCGTCGGCGGCGACCGGCCACGGCGGGCGAGTGTCGTAGTTGACCGAAACGATCGGCGTGCCGGTCACGTGAACGAGCGCCACGGTTTCCCCGCTGTTCGAAAGGTTGTTGGTGAAGACGCCGTCCACTTGCACGCCCGGATACTTGTTGGTGAACGCCGCGGGATCGCTTACCAGGACAACGAATTGTCCCGGGGCCACGAACGTCCCGACCGGGAAGGTGTAACTGATCCCGTTGGTAAACCGTACGCCGCTGAGTTCAAGGCTTGCGCCGGTCACATTCTTCAATTCGATGAATTCAAAATCATCCCCGTTCATGTCCGCGGTATTGGGCGGATGATACATGATCTCCGTGATGAGCAGGCCGGTGAAGTTTTGAATGACATAAAACGTGGCGTCAGTCATGGCGCTCCAGACCCCGCCGCTGAACACGCGCGCCCTGAGACGCGTACTTTGCGAAAGAGTGACCGGTCGGCCGACGGTGTAGATTTGTGCGCTCGACGACACGGCGCCGCCCGGCAGACGTGGATCCGAGCCGTCTCGCGTGTAATAAATCGCTCCGGCCGGAGCGCTGATGTTCACCTGGAAGCCATTCAGAACATTACCGCCGAACTGGTTGAACGCTGGCGCCACCACATTCGGATAAAGTCCCTTGGCCTTGAGCTGATTCAGCACGGTCGTGGTCCGCACCGGCATATAGCTGTTGACGATACGGTTCACCTCGTTAATCCACTCGATGTTTCGCGTCAACGGTGGTTCGCGCTGTGCGTCGCCCCACCGCGCCGATTCGCCGACAACTGCCCGGTCAATCTCGTTCTTCCGCTTCATGAAACGCGCGATAGCCGACTGCGGGGTGAGTGCGCCCCCGTCGAAGAAGTGTTTCTGAATGCGATCCGCGCAGCGGATCCTGAACTCGGCGTTGCCCCACATCTGCTGAAAGATGTATTGGGGATTGCTCTTGAGCAGGCCGCCGCCCGTGCTCGGGTCACCGGCCGGGTAGGGGCCGGTGCGATCCTGGTTCACATCGAGCAGCGTGTGCTCTGAGTCGTGCGCGACAAATCGGAAGCCGCTCAAACCGTTCGTGTGGCGGAAACCAAACCAATTGTTGGGGGAAGTATTGCCAATGAAATTGGAGATGGGCGCGTCGAGATTGCCTCCATAGTAAATCACGAGCATGTAATCGATGAGATTATCGACATCCACCAGCACTTCGTAGGCGGGATTGCGCGTACCGTCCGGGTTGTTGCCCTGGACGCGCTGGTATGCGGCGTCTGAGGAAAGACCGCCCGCCGCCGACGCCATCTGCCACAGGCGCGTCCAGGCGTCCATCGCGCCGTCGGTTGCGAAGATGGTGTAGCCGTTGTCGGGCGCGACCTTGATCACGTCGTATTGTTCTTTCGACCCTCCGAAGTAGGAAGCGGCGAAGGCGGCTTCCGGGCGTTCGTCGGTGTTGTACAGGCCCCAATACTGCCCGTTGATGTAAAGATGGTAGTAGTCGCCGCGCTCACCGGGCTGGCCCATGTCAATCTGAGTATCACGCGAAAACACGTCGCGAATGAACACGCCGCGCGAATCGCCTCCAAAACTCCACGAGTAGTTCTGGAACGTACGAAGGTCAAAGCCATCGAAAGAATCAACTCCGTTCTGGCTGGCGAACGCAGGGTACTTCAGCTTCGACGCGCCGTATTGCTGCCGAAAGAAGAAACGGAACGCGTGTTTGGGATTGCCCGTGCTCCGGCTGTAGCCGCCTCGAATGCGAAGCCCAGCGTCGATTTGAAAGCCATTCGTGCCGCCGGGGTAGATCAATTCAATGGAGGCGGGCCGTTCCCAGGCGATTCCGTCCCCGCTCGGGTTCGCGTAAATGCCGTTTGCCGGATCGAACAGATTCAGCAGATCCGTGACGATGGAATAGGAAGGGATGCTCTTCAGATCGTTGATGATCGTTCCGCTGTACGCTGGATTGTTGACGACATTCGGATCCATGCCGTAGTCCACGACGTTGCCTCCCCAACTGGCGGGCCAGCCCGCCGGCGGCGCGCCGTTCTGTGACTGGAGAACGACGTCGTTCAAGAAGATATAAGTTTGGGTGTCTACATCCGATGGCTGGAAACCGGTCTTGAACGCTGCCGCGCGAATCACTGTCGTTCCATTGATGGTGAGTGGTCCGGCGTACGTGATACCGTTCGACACGGACGGAATCGATCCGTCGGTCGTGTACTTAATTGTCGCATTGGCTGTGGCTGTCGTGATCGACAGACTGAAGGGCGCGGTGTAGAAGCCGCGGTCCACACTGAACTTCGTGTCGCCTACAAACGCGACGAATCCGCTCCCATTGGGCGCGCCTGGTGTCGATGTGGCAAAATAATTCGTGGTTGCGTTGGAAACCTGATACTCCACGAGTTCCGGCACAATCAGGAAATCCGTGTCGTTCGCACTTTGGTTCAGTCCTTGAATGGCCAGGACGTTGCCACCCGTCAGTAACGCGTTCAAGTGGTCGGAGACGTTGATGTCTTCGAAGACGACCGCTTGAAAGTTCGGATGCGGCGCCGTGGCGGTCGAATTCCATTGCGGAGTGGATGGCGCATTGCGGCGGGCGATCTCCTGTCCATTTGCATACGCTACAAATCCGTCATCATACATCATTCTGAGAGTCAAGGATTGTAACGCTGCCGGATTGGAAACCGTAAAAGGAATTCGAATGTAGGCCGTCGGATTAATGCCGCTCATCTGCGCCTGCACGTCGGTCTGGATAAACGGCCGGTAACTGGTCGAGCCGCCGCCGCCTGAGACGACCGGGGCTTTCACGGCCAGACCGCCGTTGGCTGTATCGCCAACGAGACGGAAGTTCGTCGGGTTCCAGGTGGCAAAACTTCCTTGCGCAGCGTACAGTTCCACTTCCGACCCGCCGCCGCATTCGTAGAAGACGAGGCGGAGTTGGTAATCCCCCGCCGCTGGAAAACTGAAAGTCTGCAAAGTGTCGCCGGGGCCGCGAGGATTCGGATACGACATGCTGAAGCTGCCAATCGTAAGAGCAAATCCGTCGTCACTGTTCACGCCGAAGGTCCAGTTGCCGGCCGACGGAATTGTGACGGTAGCCGTCGCTTCGACCACGAAATTGTCCGCGTCCACGTTGATCGTGAGGCCGGGAAAGGTGCGGTCATTAGCGTAATTGGCCGAGCTAACAGTGTTGAGATAGTTGATCACCGCTGTGTTCTCCGCGTAAACAGCGCTTTGCTGGGATGGATTTGAGATCACTCCCTGCGCGGTCGTCATGTCGCACACTCCGATGTTGGCAACGTAATTGTGAACTGCGAAACCCGCGACCGCGGTTTCATAACCGACGCCTGTCGCGGCGCTGGTCCAAGCCGAGTCGCCGAAGCCGAATTGCGTCCAGGTTGACCCCAAGTTCCCGTTCACCGGGACGAGAACCTTCGCCGCCGTGCCGGAGGCGACCAAAGTGTTGGTTGTCACGTTTTGCGCCATTCCGTAGGAGATGTCAGGAAACTGTTCGAGGAACGGATTGAACTCGGTGGCGACTGTGCCGTCTGGCTTCAACAGAGCGAGGTATTCGCCACTGGCTTTCAAGCTGAAATCCGCATGCAAAGGCTGTCCCAAAACCACGCGATTTGTGCCGTCCGCAAAGATAACCATGAACCCTTTTGCGGTCAGATTCGTGGATGGAAAAGCCCAGCGGGCCTGATGAGTAGGATCGTCGGTCAGCGACCACCCGTTCAGATTCACCGTACTTGTGCTAGTGTTGTAAATCTCAATCCAGTCCGGGAACTGCCCGTTCTCATCGGCAAGCGCGGTCTTGTTGTCGGCCATGAATTCGGAGATCACCAATTGAGCGCGCGGACGCGAAACAGCCGCACAGATGAGCAGGAGCACAAGTAATCGGGAAAAGGCATGCATTTTCGTCAAGTTTTTTAGCAAATTTCGCGCCGTGAATCTAATTCTTGGACAACTTTTGGTTCGCAATATCTTTCAAGCCGCCTGTTTGACAAGATTTTTGGAATGATTATCCAAGAAGACAGCGTCGAATTGCGGGTTTGGGTCGCAAACCCGTTGCGTCGGAGGGTTGGAAGGAGATTTGCTTTGCAGGGTGGAGTTGCACAGATGGAATACCTGGCGTTTCCATCGTGAGCGAAGTGCTCGATTGGCACTAAATGCACTGATACCAGTCGAGCTTGAACTTGCATTTTCGATTACGTAAAGCTATTCACAACTGAGCTATGCCTTCCTACAGTTATCTTGCGCGGGAAGCGGGCAGCGGACGGGAGATTCGCAGCAACATTGACGCTGGCTCCGAACAAGCAGCCATCGCCGCGTTGCTGAATCGTAATCTGCTCGTCGTTTCAATCCAGGAAAAGATCGGCAAGAAAGGCCGGACGTCCGGCGGCAAGGTCGCGCTGGTTGATCTCGTGGTGTTCACCCGGCAACTGGCCACCATGATCGATGCGGGTTTGGCGATGGTTCAGTGTTTGCAGGCGTTGGCTGAGCAGACGACCAACAAGGTGATGCGCGACACGATTCGAGACGTGTGCACGCGTGTGGAGGGTGGCGACAGTTTTTCGATGGCTCTGACCAAGCATCCCAAAGTTTTCAACAAGCTTTACGTCAGCATGGTGGACGCAGGCGAAAAGGGTGGTTTGCTGGCTGAAGTCCTTGCTCGTCTTGCGACGTATTTGGAGAACACAGCCCGGCTCCGCAAGAAAGTCAAATCGGCGATGATGTATCCGACGGCGGTGACCGTTGTCGCGATACTGATTACGATTTTCCTCCTGGTCAAAGTCGTTCCGGTGTTTGGCGAGATCTACAGCGGATTTGGTGCGCAACTGCCGGGACCGACTCAGTTTCTGATCAACATAAGCAACATCCTCAAAAGCTACATCCTTTACATAATCCCCGCAGTTGGACTGTTGGTGTATGGCTGGTTCGCCTACATCAAAACCAAGCCCGGGCGAGAGTTTTGGGATCGCACCAGAATCAAGCTGCCGATTTTTGGAATCATCGCCCACAAGATTTGTTTGGCGAGGTTCACCAGAACACTCGCTTCACTGATCCGCAGCGGCGTGCCAATTCTAGAGGTACTGAACATTGTCGCCAACACGTGCGGGAATGTGGTGATGGAAAAAGCGATCCGCGTCGCCGCTGGCGATATTGAACGAGGTGAAGGAATCTCCGCAGCGATTGGAAAACATCCGATCTTCCCTTCAATGATTATTCGTATGATGACCGCCGGTGAACAAACCGGCAAAATCGATGCGATGCTCGAGCGAGTAGCGGACTTCCTGGACGAGGAAATCGAGACGACGCTCGCGGGATTGACTTCGCTGATCGAACCATTACTCATCGTATTCCTGGGCGTAGTCGTTGGGGGCATCGTCATCTGCATGTTCCTGCCGATTTTCAAAATGGCAGAGATCATCAACCCGCCGAAGAAAAGATAACGCGTCTCAAGCGCGGTTATCGCCACGCGCGAATCTGGCTTGCCCCGGAGAGAGGCTTCGATTTAGCCTCTGGTCATGGCCAAAGTGCTTCTTGCAGATGACGAAGTAACCATGGTTCAGATGGTCACTGAGTTGCTCCGCGCCGAAGGACATGAGGCGTTCCCATTTACGAACGGCACTGCCGCTTTGGAGGCGGTAGAAAGCATCGCCCCGGAGTTGGTCATCACGGATCTCTATCTCGACAAGACGCGCGCACAAGGATTGGAAATCCTTCACAAAGCGCGGTCACTCAGCCCTCCTGCGGTCGTCATTGTGATTACCGGGTTTGGCACCATTGAAACAGCGGTCGAAGCGATGAAGAGAGGCGCTTACGACTACTTGGAGAAACCCTTCAAACTGGACGAACTGAAACTCTGCGTACAACGCGCGCTTTCATATAACGACGCGATATCCGAAAACGTTTACCTCCGGAAGCAGCTCAAAAAGAAATACCAGTTCAGCCAGATTATCGGTACTTCGGCCAAGATGCAGGAGGTGTTCAAAATGATTGAACGCGTGGCCGACACCGACAGCACGATCTTGATCCTCGGAGAAAGCGGGACAGGAAAAGAGTTAGCGGCAAAGGCGCTTCACTTCAACAGCCGGCGTCAATTCGCGCCATTTGTTCCCGTCAATTGCAGCGCTTTGCCCGAGAATCTTCTTGAATCCGAGCTATTCGGCCATCGAAAGGGGGCTTTCACAGGGGCGATCTCGGATAAAAAGGGTCTGTTTCATGAAGCCGACGGAGGCACGATTTTTTTGGATGAAGTGGGTTCAATGTCGGCAATGTTGCAAAGCAGACTTTTGCGCGTCCTCCAAGAACGTGAAGTAAGGCGGGTCGGTGACAACGTGCCATTCTATGTTAACGTCCGCGTCGTTGCTGCAAGCAATGAACCCTTGGAGGAACGAATCAAGCAAGGGACGTTCAGGGAAGACCTTTACTATCGCCTCAACGTAATTCCGATCCACTTACCGAGCCTGCGCGAACGACGCGACGACATTCCACTGCTCGTAGGCCATTTCCTGAAAGACAAGGTTCATCCTCGGACGGGAAAACAATACCAGATCACTCGCCAAGCAGTGGAAGTGCTTACTGCCTACGATTGGCCTGGAAATGTTCGCGAATTAGAAAACGCAATCGAACGTGCATGCGCGCTTTGCGAAGACAGCATCGTTCGAGTTGTCGACCTGCCGCCAGCCTTACACCGCTTCGCCGAAGGGCGTTCTTCCGACACGGTTTTCGCAACCGCTGACGGAACACCTTTTCCTGCTGGACCCAATGTCAAGGCTGGTTCAGATGCCTCGACTGGCGTTGTAAGCCAAGCCGCATGCTCTCCAGACTCTGCAGCGCACCCCTTAGGGGCACTCAAAACGTTTTTGCGGGAACAGGAACTCGCTTACTTGAATCGCGCGCTGGCTCACACAGGTGGAGATAAAGAAAAGGCAGCGAATCTGCTGAACATCAGTCTCGCGACCTTATATCGCAAACTCTCGGAAGACGGCGAAGTTTAGGTATTTTAAACCTAGGTTTGGCTTCTTCGAGCCGTTTTCGATAAGCCTCGCCGAACCATCGGCCCGGGGTCCAATATTTACAATCAGTTGAGCGCAAAACTATTATGTCCTATATGGTTTCGCACGATGATCCTCTCCTTGCACAACCGCGCTTCATCCATACGATGATTAGGCTGATGTCTGCCGGTGACACGCCAGGAATCCTCGACGCCTGTCCTATCGTAGTAGGACGGATTGCACTTAGCTTTTGTCGGGCCTCTGTCCTCAGACTCCGGATCAAGTTGTAGTCAATCCAGTCTGGTATATGTTTTCCTTCTATCGTGCGGTGCTTCTCTATTTCATCCTCTTGCCTGTCTATGTAGCCGGAGTACTTGACCGCGATTTCGACTTGATTGATCACATCTGGGTTCAGTTCATCGTTTCTACTTGGTAACTGAGCATACGCAACTCCAGGCCTACGCAGAACTTGCGCTAAAGAACACGTTCCATGTCGCATGCGCGCCAATCGGGCGATTTCGCGCTCGATTGCCGATTTCTTATGCAGAACAAAGTCAAAGTTCCGTTTAGATACTAGTCCAATCTCATTGCCTTTCTTTGACAGCCTCAAATCGGCATTGTCCTGGCGCAACAGCATTCGGTGCTCTGCACGCGACGTGAACATTCGATATGGCTCCATAGTTCCTTTAGTTGTCAAATCGTCAATCAGCACACCGATATAAGCCTCATCCCTGCGCAGCATAATCGGGTCGCGATCATGAACGCGCCGAGCCGCGTTAACCCCTGCCAATAGCCCCTGTGCCCCCGCTTCCTCATAGCCAGATGTTCCATTGATTTGGCCAGCCAAGAAAAGATTCCTACACGCCTTGGTTTCGAGTGATGGAAGCAATTGCGTTGGGAAGACGAAATCGTATTCAACAGCGTACCCCGGTCGCATTATTTCTGCCCTCTCACACCCTATAATGCTTCGAACCAATTCGATTTGAACTTCAAATGGCAAAGACGTGGAAAGCCCGTTGACATAAATCTCGTTTGTATGAATGCCTTCGGGCTCTAGGAAAACTTGGTGTCTATCCTTCTCAGAAAACCTCACAACTTTGTCCTCAATTGACGGACAGTATCTAGGCCCGATTCCTTCGATTCCTCCTGAATACATAGGGGACTTGTGAAGGTTGGCTCTTACCAATTCGGCGGTTCTATCTGTCGTGAAAGTCAAGTAACAGGGCAGCTGCCCGCCGATCTTGTCGAGAACTGAACCGGACGGGTATGTGTCGCAGCATTCCCCTGAACCGTTCACACGGTGTTCCATGTGGAACAAGTCGTCTCTCCAAAAACTAAAATACGGAACCGGCTCATCGCCGGCTTGAGCTTCCATTTTTTCGAAGTTTACCGAGCGACCAAGTAGCCGAGGTGGCGTGCCAGTCTTAAGTCTCCCGAGTCGCAGCCCGATAGCCTGCAAAGAACCGGAAATGGTCGCAGAGGCAGCATCACCGAATCGACCTCCTGGCTGTTTAGCGTCTCCAAGATGAATTAAGCCGCGCAAGAATGTTCCTGTGGTTAATACAACTGCCTTGCCCACATACCGGACCCCGAGCTTTGTTTCCACGCCACAGATCTGCTCGCCTTTCTTGATCAGATCGCACGCCTCCCCCTGCTGTATTTCAAGATTCTCAGTGGTCTCGCAGACCCATTTCAACCGAAACTGATAAGCCTTCTTATCACACTGTGCACGCGGAGCCCAAACAGACGGCCCTTTCCTTTTGTTTAACATTCTAAACTGCAGTCCTGTCATGTCCGTTGCCTTACCCATTTCACCTCCTAGTGCGTCTATTTCTCTGACTAAATGCCCCTTACCTAATCCTCCTATCGCCGGATTACACGACATCTGCCCTATTGCGTCTAGATTCATCGCCAACATCAATGTGCTGCATCCCATCCTCGAAGAAGCAAGGGCAGCCTCAACACCTGCGTGACCGGCTCCAACAACAATGACGTCGTAATACTTTGGGTAACTAAACATCCTATAAACTTACAATTTGTTGTTTATTAATATGTTACGAAGTAAATACCCGAACTCATTCAGGCGTTGCCGTTTACACTTTCCGAACGAATCATCGTGGTTACTGCACCGTTACAATCTGATTATGAATTAAGGATTCTAGCACTTTTGTAAAATAGAAAAACATTATAATACTCACAACTTCAACAACTTATTTGCGTTGTAGCAAAGAATTTTTTGAGCCTCAGCTTTGCCTGGTGCGAATCTACGGATGGCAGCGATGATCTGCGCGCCTTGGCATTTCGGCCCGGACCCAATCGTGTCTTCGCAATCGCTGCCAAACACCAGCTTGTTCTGGTGGCGATATAGAAAGCCGGGAGTGAAATCCGCATCACGCGTCAGCGCGTTCAAGCCGGAGCCGGCGGAGCAATCGCCATACATGTTTGGATAATCGCTCAACAAACGCTCGGTAATTCCGCCGAGCGTAACCTTGCCTTTCGGGTAGAGCATGGTTTGGTCGGCGTAGTTTTTGTCCACGTTAGCCCACCAGGATTGCGCATGGCCGATAAAGTTCACCCTTGGGTATTTCTCCAGTATTTTGTGGAACCGCTCGATTTTAAGGTTAAACGTCTCGTGCTGGAAATGCAGCAACACAGGCACGCCGTAGTCCTGCGCAACTTCTGCTATGCCTTCAATGTGAACCGAGTCGCACTCCACACTGAATTTCTGCTCGCCGATGCCGCGCGCGCCGAGCTTTAAATACCTTTCCAGCTCCGCTCGCGCTTCAGGGAGATCGGGGACTTCGTTGGCAAAAAAGAGAAAAGCCTTCGGATGGGCCTTCGCCAGATTCACGACCGAGTCGTTACCAAAGCACTCGGCTTGCAGGCCGTTGGCCTTGCCCTCGAGGGTGGACGGCCGAATCACGGTGGAACCGGCCGGAAGCAGCACGGTGAGCGTCACTCCCATCGCCTTCTGGTGGCGGATCAAATCCTCGTCCGTACGTCCGTGATAATGCGTGTGCTGATGAATATCTATGATCGGCTCGGACGCGGCGTCGGCTTCGGCCGCGTGTAGGCGCGGCGCGAGCAGCAAAGCCGCTGAGGTCCCGATGAACCGGCGGCGCGACAGTCTGGATGGACTCAAGGCAGTCATGATGTGTGGTCGTGGCGGGGAAAAGTTTGCCGTTTTGTCGCCGCGATTCAAATCCGAATTGCGGTCCGGATTTTATTGATTCCGACGTTTCCTGTTCCATCATTTCGCCAATGAATCCTTGCGGCAAATTGATTCTCGCTTCCGCGCTCTTCCTTTCGCTTTCGGTTGGTGCGACCTCCGCCGATCTGGAAGTGTCGGAAAAAGACCTGCCGCGCGTACCGCCGACCGAACCGAACAAGACGCTGGCTACGTTCCAGATCAAGAAAGGTTTCCGACTCGAACTGGTCGCCGCCGAACCGCTTGTCGTGGATCCCATCGCAATGTCGTTCGACGAAGATGGCCAACTGTTCGTGGTGGAAATGCGCGATTACTCGGAGCGCCGCCCGGAGCGGCTCGGGCGCATTCGCCGACTCGAAGACACGGACAGCGATGGGCATTTCGACAAAAGTACGGTTTACGTGGACAACCTGCCGTGGCCGACGGCGGTGTTTTGCTACGGCGGCGGGGTGTTTGTCGGCGCGACGCCGGACATTCTTTACTGCAAGGACACGGACGGCGACGGCGTAGCCGACGTTCGTGAGGTCGTGTTCACCGGCTTTGCCAGCGATTACGCGCCTTACGAAACGAACCGATTGAACGTCCAGGCCTTGATGAACTCCTTCAGCTGGGGACTCGACAATCGCATCCACGGTTCCGCCAGCATGAGCGGAGGCAAGGTGCACCTTGGAGAGAATCCGTTCGTGCACGAATGGCTTCGCAACGCGTCAAAGGGTTCTCCCTCTCCTGGGGGAGAGGGCCCGGGTGAGGGCGAACCGCGATCCTCGCGAAGTGGAAGCTCAAATTCTCCCGTCGATTTGCGCGGTCACGATTTCTCATTCGACCCGCGCACGCTCGATCTGCGCGCCGAAAGCGGCGGCGCGCAGCACGGCATGAGCTTCGACAGCCGCGGACGAAAATTTGTCTGCAGCAACAGCGACCACATCCAGCTCGTCATGTTCGAAGATCGCTACGCGTCGCGAAATCCGTTCTTCGCCATACCTTCGGCGCGGGTGAGCATCGCGGCTGACGGTCCGGCCGCGGAAGTTTTCCG
>Ga0134121_10002083_pt1 | contig 17764 bp, 23 predicted proteins | sample KB301_FD_96463 | JGI IMG/M metagenome (GOLD analysis project Ga0134121, IMG submission 96463) | Terrestrial soil microbial communities without Nitrogen fertilizer from Kellogg Biological Station, Michigan, USA - KB3-0-1 | ecosystem: Environmental > Terrestrial > Soil > Unclassified ... | reverse complement strand
CACCACAGTGTATGACCCATTCCTCGGAAGGCACTAAGCGTTTGAAGTCCGCCTGCCTACGCGGGACAACTTCGGGGCTTTCACCCGACCCGTCATCATCATCAACGCCGACTTGGGGGCGTTTACCGAGTTGTCAAGGAGCGATACCCACCGGTCCCAAACGACCTGAAATGACCCCGGTCATGCAAACCAATGTGCCAGTCTGCATACGGTCAGCCAGCCTCCACGCCTTTTGAGCTTTGTTGCACGTCGTTGTTTTTGGTCCCGGCTTAGCCGACGTAGCGTCCGGAATACCCCTGCAAAAGGAGACCTAACTCTCCTGGCATCTTGCTAACTTCATCATAACTGAACATACGTTCACATTGCAAGGGAAAAACCAAAAAAAACCGGCTGAGCGGCGAACGACGGGTGGCCGGGGCAGGTGAACCTGCAGCGATTGCAAAATAACCGTGGCCAAGCCCCGGCCAGCCAAAGAGGACGCCAGGCGCCATGCTTTGCGGCCCTCGCCACCAACATTTTTTCCGCGACTCCACGCCGCGAAAGCATGCGAGCGGCTTGGTCTGGCCGCTTAGCGGTCCCACGATGGTAGCCGGGCGTTTCAACGCCCGGTATTCATACCAATGCCAACCCTCGAGCGTCGCGTACGCGACGTCTGAACATTGCCGCTAACTTGGATACCGGGCGTTGAAACGCCCGGCTACCGTCAATCAACCGCTATGCGGTTAATTCGATCAAGAACCAAGGCTCATTTCACAGTATGGCCGACAAATCGCGACCGAATACAGCTGCAGGAATAACAACGTCCAGCAGAATCTGGAATTGCGTTGACGAACAATTGGGTGTTGTTACCATGCAGCAAGATGCAATCGAAACATTATTCGGCGGCTTGAACATGAAGCAGATTCATGACAAAGAGTTTACTGCGCTGATTGGGATGCCAGCGCCCGAACGGTACGCTATTTTCGTCAGGCGGGTCGCGGATTGGCAAGTAGTTTGGGGCCTGCGTTCCGAGCACGGTTGGCGTCTAATGGCAAACGAGGATGGCATTGAAGTCGTTCCTGTTTGGCCACACCAGCGGTTTGCCGAAGCAATCGCGGACGTTCAGAAACAAGAACAACCGGCCACAATATCATTGGACGATTGGCTGAACAAATGGCTGCCCGGTATGATGCGAGACGGGCGCCAGGTTGCTGTATTCCCCATTCCTGGCCAAAAAGGGATTGTGGTTTCGCCAGAGCGATTGAAAGCTGATTTGTTGGCTGAGTGCGAGCAGTATGAGTGAAATGGCGGGCCGGTGGCACATCCAAGATGGGTGCCACGCCCTGAAAGCACGCGCACCCTGCACTAACGGCGTGCAATCGAAGGGCGTGCCGGAGCGCCCGGCGCGATGATCCCACTGGAATGAACACAGCTCGCTCTGATAAAGGGTTTTTGTTGTGTGGGCTTCAGCACGCCCGTCGATTGCACGCTGTTAGCGCGGATTGCGCGTCCTTTCAGGGCGTGCCACCAAAACTGGTGTGCCGCCCTGCCGTTGGCTGAACCCCGTAGTGATATCTTTCGGGAATTGCCGTGCCTGAGCCAAGCGTTCATAGAGTATATAATGCGGGAAAGCCGCGTTTTCAGTTGCGCCAGGGCGAAGAAGCGATATCCGTATTCGATGCCGAAAAGTTAACGCCGGCGGACATATTGCCGAGCTTTCGGCCAGGCAGCCTGATAGCAACGCACGAGATCTCCACGATCGAGTCATTTGGATTGATCGTTGTGCACACGCCGGGGGATCCGAAGCTGCCGCAGTTGCTACGGGATAACCATTGGGAAATTCGACCCGGCGACGGCATGACACGTAACCAATTCAAGGCCGCGCTCAGGGCTTTGGAGCAAATGATTGGAGGGTCACCATGATCGTGAAAACAGGATTAGCGGAAATCCTCGATGACCTGACGCCGCACTTGGAAAAGGTTTGTTTGAAGGGTCAGGGCGTTTCATCGTTCGTCTACGCCGTGAATAAAGGCCGCGCTGTCGAGATTTCCGAAGACAACGGCGGCTACTGGCTCGAATTTTGGGACACGAGCGAGGACGAGGATGCGGCGCCCGTGAAAGAAATGACCGTGGAGACCGGCAAGGACGCGGTGCACAATGCACTTCGGTGGCTGCGCCGGGGTGGCACATCTGAATTGGGTGGCCCGCCCTGATAGTAGGTGCAGCCTGCGCTAACGGCCCGTAATCGAACGGCGTGCCGATGCCCCCGCCGCTGTGCCCCCTTTGGAGAAACGCCAGGCCAATCTACTATTGGTTTTTTGCTCACGGGCAGTTCGGCACGCCCATCCCCTAACTTGTCACGTCACCCCATCGACCCCGGAGGTTCTATGAAGCGAGTCACTGGCATTGGCGGCATCTTCTTCAAAGCCAAAGACGCTAAGGCACTACAGGCCTGGTACAAGCGGCACCTCGGCATCGATGTCCAAGCATGGGGTGGCGCGGCTTTCACCTGGACCGACGCTGACGGTAAGCCGTTTGCCGGGACAACCGCCTGGTGTATTGCTCCGGCGCAAACTGACCAGTTTGCGCCCAGCACTGCAAATTTCATGGTCAACTACCGGGTGGACGATCTCCTCGCCCTGGTCAAAGTCTTGCGCGAAGAAGGCTGCAACGTTCTCGAAAAGATCGACGACTCCGAGTACGGCAAGTTTGCCTGGGTCATCGATCCAGAAGGAAACAAGGTAGAACTTTGGCAACCGCTTGCCGGCCAATGACCAGGAGAAATCCATGCTGCGAATCGTTTTGGCCGTTATTGCCGGTTTTTTTGCCTGGTCGATACTGTGGTTCGGGGGCGAGAAGATTCTTTCAGCCATTTGGCCTGACGGGTACGGCGTTCATCAACAAGCGTTCGAAGCGGCCATCAAGAATGGCGGTGAGTTCACAGCGGACACGACGCTTCTTCTCATCCATATTGTCCTCGGTTCAATCGTCTCGGTGATGTCCGGATTTCTGGCCGCGCGGATCTCCGGTGAAAACAAACGCGCGCCGCTAGTCCTCGGCTTTCTGCTGTTGGCCATGGGTTTACTGAAGATGGTTATGTCCTGGCCGTATGTTCCCATTTGGTATCACGTTATCTTCACGGCGCTTCTACTTCCAATGACGATGATGGGCGGGCGGCTGGCACTTCCAAGACGGGTGACACGCGCTTAAGCAGGGGGCTCCCATGAACTACGTTGCAACGATGCTACCCGAGTTCGACCGGGAGATGGCGAACACGCGCAAGGTATTGGAGCGGGTGCCCGAGCACAAGCTCGACTGGCAAGCCCATCCCCAATCGCACACGATCGGCTGGAACGCCAACCACCTTGCCGAGATCCTCGGCTGGGTCGACGGGATGCTCATGACGCCCTCTTGGGACTATGCCCCTATCGGCGGCGAACCCTATCAATCCCCGAAGCTGACGAGTCGTCAGGAGATCCTCGACCTGTTTGATCGGAATGCCGCCGCGGCCCGCAAGGCGATTGCGGCAGCGAAAGAGGACCAGCTGACGCAGCCGTGGTCCCTGCTCGCGGCGGGAAAGCTGGTCTTCACCATGCCGCGAGGGATGGTGATTCGGACTTTCGTCCTCAACCACCTGATCCACCACCGTGCGATCCTGTGCGTCTATCTCCGTCTGAACGACATCCCTGTCCCCGGAATGTATCACCCGTCGGGAGGTGAATAGAGGCGCTTCGGCACACCCTTCGAGCTTGCTGGTGCTCCAACGATGCGCGTTCTTCCAGGGCATGACACGTCACTATTGATCTGGCCCAAAATGGACGTGCCTTGACCAGCAGGAAGGGGCTGTTACTATTTACCTGAAAGGTAATGAAAAAACTGTTTGGCGCCGAAACAACTGGCAAGGCGGTAGAAGATGCGCATGAATTTGGCTTTGTTCGGCATGGTCCTGTTGTCCTACAACCTGTCTCCGTTCCGATCACAAAATCCGGACACCAACGCGCTACCTGCCTCGTGGGATGTCAACCAGATCGAGAAAGATGCGCCAAATTCCGTGGTTCCAGGGCGTTTTTATGTTCTTGCATGGCACGCCTCGGCCTGGACTTATATGGGGAAAGAATACCGCCGCGAAAGCTGCCTTGCGCTGCGCGTTTTTGGCAACGATAAACCCGAGCGATGGGATCTTTATCATCTGTACCGCGAGCCACTGGAGAGAGATTCCAGATGGCGTGTTTCCATGCACCATGCAACTGGTGGCGACGCTGGACCAACTGGTAGGTGGTACTTTCATGTTAAGGATTTCAAGTCCCGGCCTGGGAATAAAGACATATACGACTCATTGTCAATGTCTTCGACAGGGGTGAATTGGAAATTTGAACGCGGAGGCGATTGCGTAGGATGTGGCGTTTGTGAGAAGAACTGGCAAGAAGCAATCGGTGAGAAGCCGACACAGTTCTTCCCGCAACCTGCAAAGAAAATGGGAAACAAGTAGCCGCAGCGCATGCTTTCGCGGCCTTCAGGACTTGAATCTCCTGTCCCTCCGCACCGCCGCGAAAGCATGCGGGAGACTTCAACCCTCCCACCAGCATCCCACTGGCGTGGACGGGCTCCGCTGCCGACTGCTATACTCAACGACGCCAGATTCAATGACTGGAGCAGAAAAATGCAGCTAACAGCGGTCTATATGCAAGTCCCGGAAGGGTACATCGCCTTTGTCGAAGAGTTGCCCGGAGCTAACACGCAGGGCGATACGCTGGAGGAGGCCCGCGAAAACCTTCGTGAAGCGGTCGAGCTTGTGCTCGAGGCCAATCGTGAATTGGCGGAAAAGTCGCTGGCAGGGCAATTGGTCACCCGCGAGGCCTTCGAATTGCCAGCTGGATTGCCAACGCCATGAAGCGACAGGAATTGATTCGCCACCTTGAGTTCCACGGATGCTACCTGCTGCGGGATCGTGGCAAGCACAGTGTCTACGTCAACTCCGCGAACAATCAGACTTCGTCCGTCTCGCGCAAGCGCGAGATCAACGATTTCATGTGCCGGAAGATCTGCCGCGATCTGGGCATTCCACAGCCCTGATGCTTTTTTCACAAAAAACGCTCAACCTTTCCGCCTCCGGCCGCGGCCACCCCTATAAAAATCACAACACCTTTCCTCTTCCCTCCCAGATTTGTAAGATGCCCCTTCTATTTTCCAGGGGCTTGAACCATGCCAAAAATGAAAACCCACAAAGGCGCCCGGAAGCGTTTCCGCGTTAGCGCCACCGGCAAGTTGAAACGCAGCCATGCCGGCAAGAAACACCTGAACAGCCATAAAACCGGCAAACGCAAACGCCACTTGCGAAGCAAGGCCATGGAAGTGGGACGTTTGCCAAGCAAATACGTCAAGGTCATGGGTGAAGCGTAAGCCGCCCTGGCTACAAGGAGAATAATCCGTCATGGTACGTGCACGCAGTGGCAAGACAGTATTGCGCAATCGCAAGCGAACCCGCAAGCTGACCAAAGGGTTCTGCATGAGCCGGCACAATCTGTACCGGCAATCGCTGGTCACCTTGATCCGGGCAGGCGTTTACGCCTTCCGCGATCGCCGCGTGAAAAAGCGCGAGTTCCGGCAGCTTTGGATCGTGCGCGTCAACGCGGCCTGCAAGGCCCGCGGCATTCGGTACGGCCAGCTGATCCACAGCTTGCAGAAGGCGCACGTTGAACTGGACCGCAAAACCCTGTCCGAGCTGGCGATCTTTGACCCGGAGGCGTTTGACAAGATTGTGGAGCTGGCGAAGCAGAATTTGTAGCGCAGGCGAGATCGGCACTATGGCGAAAAGTGACAGTGACCCAGTTGGCTTGCCGGCGCCAATGGTTTTGGCAATGGTCATCTGTGATCATGTTTGGCAAGATCCCGCCACCGGAAAGCAAACACTCCTTGGATGTTTTGAGGAGATTCACGCCAACGATTTTCCGGTAGAACTTCCAAGAGTGGCAGTGTATGTTGAAATGACTGGCGGGCGTGGAGAAGTCGCGCTCGCTTTGGAGATAACGGAAACCGACGAAGAAACCGTGGTGTTTCGACAGGACGCTGAAGTGGAGTTCAGCGATCCACGGGCAGTAAGAACCATCGCCTTTGACTTGGTTGATGTTGAGATTCCCAAACCCGGTGAATACAATTTTGACCTTTATGCTGGCGGTATTTTTGTCATGGCGCGGCGCATGCTGTTTGTGGCAACTTCCAGTGAGTGAATCATGAAAAAACGGCCCAACAAAAAGACGCGCTGCACAGTGACCGTGTTTGGACCGCAGCCTTCGAAGGAACCGCGCGTTGTGCGCCCCATTTTGGGAAATTATGTGGCCCTTGGTGCCTCGCACGTCGATTTTGAAGCCACCAAGCACTTGTTATCCAACAAGCCATTGCGACGGCCCGACCGCAAGCCATCCAAAGACCGCTAATTAACAGTCGAGCAATTCATGTCCGCTCTTGCTGAACTAGAGCTTCGCGCCCGCACAGAGTTGGACGCCTGCGCCGACGAAACCGCCCTGCGCGCTTGGCACACCAAATACTTCGGCAAACAGGGCGAAGTCTCGCTCGCGCTCAAAAAAATCGGCGAAGTGCCACCCGCTGAAAAACGCGCTTACGGCCAGGAAGCCAATCGCATCAAGGAATCGCTCACGCAAGCTCACGACGCCAAGTGGGCAAGTTTCAAGGAACAGTCCCTCCAGCGCGAGTTGACTTCGCAAGGCCTTGACGTAACTTTGCCGGGCCGCCCCCTCCAGCGCGGCCGCCTCCACCTCGCCACGCAAACATTGCGAGAGATTTACGCTGTCTTCGCCGATCTAGGCTTTCAAATTTACCGAAGCCGCGAAGTCGAATCGGACGAAAACAACTTCGAACTCCTCAACATGCCGCCGCATCACCCGGCACGCGACATGTGGGACACGTTCCACACCACGACACCCGGCGTACTCTTGCGGACGCACACTTCGCCCGGCCAGATTCACGTCATGCGTGAGCTGTGCCCCGAGCCGATTCGCGTCATCCTGCCCGGCATGTGCTACCGCTATGAAGCAATCACGCCGCGAACCGAGATTATGTTTCACCAGATCGAAGGCCTGGCCGTCGGCGAACACATCACGATGGCCGACCTCAAAGGCACCGTCACCGCCTTCGCCCGCCGCATGTTCGGCGATGAGCGCAAAATCCGCATTCGCTCCAGCTATTTCCCCTTCACCGAACCAAGCATTGAGGTCGATGTCGATTGGCCCAAGGAAGACCCCAATGCCGACCGCTTGACCAAAGGCACCGGCTGGCTGGAAATCATGGGCGCCGGCATGGTCCATCCGGTGGTGCTGCGCAACGGCGGTTACGATCCCGACAAATTCAGCGGCTTCGCCTTCGGCATGGGCCCGCAACGCATCGCGATGCTGAAATTTGGCATCGACGACATCCGTCAGTTTTGGGCGAATGATCTGCGGTTTTTGGGGCAGTTTTGATTCTCACATGGCGAGAGGCAGTGGCTTTCACTTCAATGCGCCGCCAAACGAAAAATGATTTTCATCGAGAGCTATTGGTTCACAAAGTCCATTACCGAGCGGCTTGACGACGAACAGTTTGCCGAGTTGCAGATGGAGTTGCTTGCCAATCCAGAAGTCGGTAAGGTCATGCCGGGATGCGGAGGACTGCGCAAGATCAGGTTCTCCGACCCAAAGAGAGGCAAGGGTAAGCGCGGTGGCGTGAGGCTAATCTATGTTTGTGTCCCTGAGGTAAGCTGGATTCTTTTGCTTGACCTCTACGACAAAGGTGAAAAGGAAGACATTAGCGCTCAAGACAAAAAAACGCTCAAACATCTTGCCGAGGAATTCAAAGCGGAAGCCAATTGGGCACTGATCCGCGAAAGAAGGATGAAGGACCATGAGTAAAAAATCCACTCGCCCGTCATTGTTCGAGCGGCTAAAGCAAGGTTTGGAAGAGGGCATTCAGTTTGCCAAAGGGGAGATTTCTTTGCGAACCACCGAGGTGGAGGATCAACGGGCGCCGACAATGTCCGCCAAGCAGATTGCCGCCCTGCGAAAACGCCTGGCGATGTCTCCCACGACTTTCGCCCGCACGCTCAATGTCTCACTGAAAACTGTGCAAGATTGGGAGCAGGGTGAACGTGCTCCGTCTCAAGCGGCCCTACGATTGCTGCAGGTTCTTGCTGCCCAACCACAAATGGTTGGTGAAATAGTGGGCGGACGCGTAAAAAGCAATTGAAGTGCACTTTTTATCGCATTGTCCGATGGAGGCCCTATGCCATTTTTTGGCTACTCAAAGCATGTCGTAGGCGAGCACGGGCTTCACGAATTGTCAGAAGTGACTTTCAATGTTCCATTAATAGACATTCGCCGAATTGCAAGTTTCTTGATTGCCTGTGCCAATCGTGTTGAGTCCGGTGAATGGGAATCCAGCCATTGCCACCTCACAGCATTTGATAAAAAGTGGGACGATGACAATCCTGACTCAGACATCATTGTGATTCATCCTTCACCGCAACCGCCTAAGCGCGTAAACTAACCAACCTCAGTAACTTTCAACTAGATGCAACCTTCATGAAAGTCCCCCTCCAATGGCTCCGTGACTACGTCCCCCTCACCCTCCCCGAGGCTCAGCTCGTCGAGCGCATCACCCTCGCCGGCCTGGAAGTCGGAAGCGTGCGCGTGTTCGGTTTGCCGATCCCGAAGGCATTCGCGTCAAGGCGGAAGAGCGCGGCCCTGTCTGGGCGCGGGACAAAATCATCACAGCAAAGATTCTTTCCATCGACCCGCATCCCGACGCTGACCGGCTCAAGCTGCCCACCGTGGAATACGGGCCTGGCCTGGTCAAGAAGTTGGTCACCGGCGCACCCAACATCAGCGTCGGCCAATCGGGTCAGAAGATCATTCTCGCCCTGCAAGGCTCGGAATTGTTCGACGGCCATTCCGAGGAGAAAAAGCTGGCTGTGCTCAAGCCGACCAAGCTACGCGGCATTCCCAGCGATGCGATGGCGTGTTCCTATTACGAGCTAGGCGTCAGCGAGGAACATGAAGGCATCGTCCTGCTCGAAGACGACGCCCCCATTGGCGTGCCGCTCGCCGATTTCATGGGTGATGTTGTCCTGGAAATCGATGTATTGCCCAACATGTCCCGTTGCCTGTCGATGATCGGCATTGCCCGCGAGGCGGCCGCGATCACAGGCCAAAAACTGAAGCTGCCGCCGCACACGATGCCAGCGACAGGCGAACCGATTGAAGGCCAAGTCAAGGTCGAGATCGAAAACCCCAAGCTGTCGGCCCGTTACGCCGCCGTGCTGCTCAAGAACGTCAAAATCGGCCCCGCGCCCGGCTGGATGCAGCGGCGCCTGATGTACTCCGGCATGAGGCCGATCAACAACATCGTCGACATCACCAATTACGTAATGCTGGAATGGGGCCAGCCACTGCACGCATTCGATTTTGACAAGCTAGTTCAACGCGCCGCCGGTAAAACGCCAACGATTATCGTCCGCCCCGCCCGCGCCGGCGAAATCCTGGTCACGCTCGACAATCAAAAACGCGAACTGAATCCCGATATGCTGGTGATCGCCGACACCGCCGGACCGATTGCCCTCGCGGGTGTGATGGGCGGCCTGGAAACCGAAGTCACCGCGGCCACCACAAGCATCCTGCTCGAATCGGCCAATTTCGATTTTCTCAGCATTCGCCGCACCATGAAAGCCCTGAACCTGCCGAGCGAGGCAAGCGTGCGTTTCAGCAAGGGCATTCATCCCGAATTAGTGCTACCGGCAGTCCAGCGAGCCGCGGACCTTATGCGCCAACACGCCGGCGCGACCATCTGCAAAGGCATCGTGGACAATTACCCCGCGCCATTGCCGACACAAATCGTCGATTTGCCGCTAGCCAGCATAACCAGGCTCCTCGGCGCCGATTTGCCCCAAGCGGATGTGATTCGCACGCTGGAAGCGCTGGAATACAAGGTAGAACAAGCCGGACCCGGCAAGCTCAAGGTCACCGTGCCGCCGCATCGGCTCGACATTCAGAGCGGGGCCGCCGATCTGATCGAAGACGTGGCCCGCATTCACGGCTACGACCGCCTGCCCTCCACGCTTCTGACAGACAGCTTGCCCCGGCAACGAACCAACACAGCCTTGGTTTTCGAGGAGCACGTGCGTGACATCCTCGTAGGCGCCGGCTTGCAGGAAGTCATCAGCTACACGCTAACGATGCCCGAGCGCGAGGCACCGCTGGGTTTGCCGGTCATGGAATACGTGCGTTTGCTCAATCCCATCAGCAGCGAGCGTGCCGTTTTGCGGCACAGCGTGCTCGCCGGCGTGCTCGAAGCGGCCGCCGCCAATCTGCGCAACACAGACGACGTTCGCCTGTTTGAAGTCGGTCCTGTCTATTTGCCGCGCGCTGGTGAACCGCTGCCCGATGAGCCGCGACGATTGGCCATAGTTCTTACCGGCAAACGCCGCCATGAATTCTGGTCCGATTCGACCTCGGGTGAAACTGGCAAAGCCCCGCTCGATTTCTTCGACCTCAAGGGCGTCGTGGAAGCCTTGATCGCCGATTTGCATCTGACCGACGTTCAATACGCTCCTTCAACGGCAACCTATCTCCACCCGGGCCGATCCGCGGAGCTGCGCATCGGCAAAAGTTCAATTGGCAACTTCGGCCAGATGCATCCCAAGGTCGCCGAAAGTTACGGCCTTGGCCACCACACCATCCTCGCCGGCGAGTTTGACGTGGAAGCCCTGCAAGCCTCGTTGCCGCCGCGTTTCACTTACACCCCGGTGCCGCGTTTCCCCGCGGCCCTGCGTGACATCGCCCTCATCGTCCCCGAAGCGACCACCGCCGAACGCGTCCTGCACGAAATCCGCGCCGCCGGCGGCGACCTGCTACGCCACGTCCGCCTGTTCGACGTCTACCGCGGCGACAGCATCCCGCCGGGCACCAAAAGCCTCGCTTTTGCCTTGACCTACCAGGCGGATGAACGCACTCTGACCGACAAGGAAGTGGACAAGGCGCACAAGAAAATCGAGGACCGCTGCAAGCACGTGCTCAAGGCCCAGGTGCGCGGCCAATGATGGCGAGCGTCGAGGCGTAAGCCCGACGTGGACGCACGCCCAAGCAACCGCTTCATCCCAGCGGGAAAAATTACATCGTCAATTCCGTGTCGGACACCAACCCGAAGCACAAGCGAGGAAGCCGCTTTTTACCTCGCTTGCGCTTCGGGTTGGTGTGCTGACAGCCTTATGTCACTCCCGACTCGTCTTGACAATTTCCCGCCATTGGCGAAAGATGCGGAAATATAGTAAACTTGCTGACCAGTCTACATCGTGCGGGTCAAGTTCCCAGGACGGGACGACGGGTTGCGCCGCTTTAGTTTTTGTGGAAAGGATCGAACATGAGACGCTGGGCATGGATGGCGTTGATCGGGGCGACGGCGGGCATCATCCTGGCCGTCACATCGCACTGGTTCCTGCGCGATGGCGGCAGATCCGCCAACAAGAACAACACCGAGCAAATCGACGCCATCACTCTACAATTGACTGACGATCTTAACAAAGGGGGCACAAAACCCCGGCCGGAGTCCCTCAAGAAAATGAAGGCCCTGGAAGACCTTGGCGCCCAAGGCAAAAGCGCCGCGGCCACGTTTTACCTGGCCTGGCTCCAGCGCATGTACGACAGCAAGCTCGGCGACAAGGACGATTTCAAGGATTTGGCCCGTTGTTACCTGGGCGCCGAGGAAATGGCGCCCCAGCAGACCGTGAAGGCGATGTGGCGGGCGAAATCTCCGGCGGAAGCCGATTACTACAGACACTTGCTGCACACGTTTGACAAGTGGGCGTTGACCGCCTTGAAGGACGGGTTGGAAAAAGAAGCCCTGGGCTTTGGCGACGATTATCAGTCCGCGGCCAAAAGCGCCCTGCCGGGATTGCTGGCCGATCTTGGCGAGGAGGCCGTGCCGGCGCTGAGGGAAACCTTGGCGCATCCCAGTCCGGCCGTGCGTCGCCAAGCACTGCGGGGGCTGGCCCGCATGGGCAAGCGGCCCGAATATGCCTCCGAGGCGTTGCCCGACGTGGTGGCGGCCCTCAAGGACAAGGAGCCCTCCGTCCGTGCCTTTGCAGCCTTGGCCCTGGGTGAACTGGTGCCGCTGGTGCCCAAAGAAAAGCCGCCCGAACCGGACCTGGTGCGCATGCTTAGCGACAGCGATCCCTTGGTTCGTCTGTGCGCCGCCCGCACCTTGAGCCGCCATTCTATAGGCGTGGACAAGCGGGAGATTTTTTCAGTCGTCAAGTTCCTATTGGAAAGCGACGCTTTTGGCGACGACCTCGTCAAGCAGAGCAAGGTTTGGTGGAATGTCGTGGGCTTGACGCCGGCCCTGGGGGAATTTGCCGTTTGGAAGGGGGGGATCTCCTATAACTCCATGTTTTGGGATGAAACTGCCGCCCATGTGTTGCTCGGCCTGGGGCCACAGGAGCAGTTCCGCATTCCGCCTCAGACCATTCTCGAGTGGCTGCGCCGCTGCCCTCACGACGGCCGCCATTTGGCCACCCTCATGGTGGCTCAGGGCGACCGCGACAGCGTTAAAGCGGTCGTTCCCGAATTGGCCAAGATGGCCAAAGACCGCGCCAGCGTGCAACGCAGAAAGGCGCTGATGATGCTGGGTCGGCTTGGCTTGCCCATCGCCACCGAAGCTTTGCCAACGGTTATCGAACTGCTAGACCATGAAGACGGCAAAACACGCTGGCAGGCATTTTTGGCCCTGATGCAACTTGATCCCGCCGCCGCACGTCTGCGCGTGCCGCCTACCCTACAGGGAGCGGTGGACGCAGCCTCCGGCAAAGCCAAGCGGACTGATTTGCCGGCCGTCAAAGTGTGGACGCGGAGTTTGTGGCAAGATTGCCCTGTCGTGCTGGTGCCCGCGACCGACGAAACCATGGGCGTGGACACTTCGGGAGTCTTCCGGACACCTACCGATCTGGACGCTCAAGCGGAAAATGAGCGTATCGACAAGATGCTTGACGTGCTGACCAATATGCAATCGCTAACCAAGGCGGCCGGACCCCTCGGCAAGGAAGCGGTGCCCTTTTTGCTGTCGGTTTGGGAAAGCACGGCCCGCAATCCGATCACGCGCGCCCGCCACGGCAACAGGGCCCTGGCCTTGTTGGGGCGCGAAGGCGCCCAGGCCGCGGCGGCCATGCCGCATCTAATTCAGGCGCTGCACTACTACGACCAAGACGAGGCCAGCAGGGAAGAAATGTTCAGGACGCTGGCCAAGATTGGTGACCCCGCTTTGCCCTTTTTGTCAAAGGCTCTTGACGATCCGCAGCAACGCGAGTTGCACCTGAAAATCCTTGCCGCGCTGCAATCGTTTGGGCCCAAGGCCCGGCCCGTGGTGCCATCCCTGCTCAGGGCTTTGATGTCCAGCAATGACGACATTTGCGCCAAGGCAGCCGAGACCTTCGGCTGCCTTCGCGGCGGCGGTGCCCAAGAGGCCGTCCCTGAATTGCGCAAGCTGCTGAAGTGGGCTGACCAAAAACAAGGATTGCCGATTGTGGGCGCCAGCACCACGGCCTTGATGGCCATTGGCGGGCCGTTAACCGCGGCGGCAGACTTGTTTCCCGGCCGAACCTTGAAATCGCACCGCCATGTCGTGGACGCCCTGCGCTACATCGGTCCCGAGGCCAAGGACGCCGTGCCCGATTTGATCGCGCTCTTCCCGGGTGACAACCAGGAGCTGCGTCTGGTGTCGGTGCGGGCCGTCGCCGGCATTGGCAAGGAGGCAGTTCCGCTGCTCAGCCAGTCCCTGGCCGACCCACGCGAAATCGTCCGCCTGAGCGCTGTGCAAGCCTTGTCAAGAATGTCGCTCGAAGATTCGCTATCAGCCGTGCCCACCGTGCAAGCGCTGGCAAACACGGAGTCTTCCAACGCTGTTAAAGAGGCGATCCAGGCGTTTCTGAAAGCACATCAAACCATTTGAAACGCCTTACGCGAGACTTCAAGTAACGTGGGTTGTGTTATGTAGGACGGCCTTCCCAGGCCGTCCTACATGAATCTGTTTGGCGTCACTCCCCAAAAGGGCGTGAAGTATCTGAACAGCCGCGGTCTATTCACATCCTTTCAAGTCCTCAATGCCGAACCTGCTGCAAGAGTTTCACGTCAAGCTCCTTAAGTCGAGTTAGCCCCGCAAAATGCGCGCTATCTCGCATGATACGCATACGTATCAAACGCAACGTCAAGCGATTACTGGAAATGCGTTGACGAGCAAGTAGGTGCTGTTATTATCTAGCTGGAAGGTGATGAAACATTCGGCGGCAAGTTGATGGACCCATTTACAATCACATGCGCACGTCGTGGTGCGACGCTGGAATTCTTTGACCGCGAACCGGATGATGTTTCGCGCCCGATCGATTATTTCTCTGTCAGGGTAAGGGACATCAATTTGACTGCCTCCGCAAGGGTTTATCACTACGGCCCAACACTTGTTTGCCTGTTTGATGAAATTGCCGCTGAGTGGCGCGGCTGGGATGAATCAAAGATGTGGGAGTCGCTCGAAGGCGAACTCAAATTGCGCTGTGGCAATGATCGCCGCGGCCACATTACCATACAGGCTCAGTTCCGGTCTGGTCATTACGACCATGATTGGTTCGTTCAGTCGGCCGTAATTGTAGAGGCAGGGCAATTAGATGACATTGCCCGACGTGCTCGAAAGTTCTTTGGCGCCGGTGCCTAAGCCGCCGAACAAAACACTGTAGACCGACCGCGGCCCATGGTATCTACCCGAGTCATTCAGCTCAGCGGGGGCCGCGGCGGCTGAGCTTTTGTGTTCAGCGGATGGAGAACCGAAGGAGACGTGAGAATGGCCGATCAGAATGTTCCCCCATTAGCCAAGCCGGTCGTGAACTTCCCTGGACAGCCCTGGTTTGGCTTCCTCGGCGCGGCAATGCTCCTCGCCGGTTGCGTGTGTGCGTTTCTGAGCGGGCGGGACTTCTTTCAGGACAAGCTCGCGCTCCTCACCGCGGCAGCAGTTTTCATCCCGCTGGGGAGCTTGGGGTGCGCGGTGGCCTACACCGCCCAGGTAAAGGCGGCCCTTATTCAGCGGATCGAGGAACTCGAGCGGCGATTACGGGACAAAGAGAATGGAAAAGGGTCAGCGTAAATCTCAATGCCGAATAAAAAGCTGCAGAATGACCGGGCCCTAGCACTTTGCCGGGAAAAGCAAACAAGCCAAAACCACTTCGCTACTTCTTCGTAATCTGATCGACTTGCTTCTTCAACTTGCGATGCGCTCCGGACCGCCCCCGTGCCAGCTGCGTGGCTTCGCCAAGGGTCAAGCCAGGATCGGGAAATGGCAGCCGCGCGACTGCCTGGGCAAACTTGCCCACCAAATGATAAGTGCCGTCTCGAAGTTCAACATCGATATTGGCGACCTTGAGCGCTTCCAGATCGCGGTAAAACCCACGAATCGCCAGGCTCAACGCGTCAGCCAGAGCGTCCCGGCCGCGCGGCTTGCGAGCCAGCAAGCACAGCAGCCGATAAAGGCGGGCCGCACGCTCGGCGGTCACGGGGGCCGCGGCGGCGGGTTTCGAGGTTTTCTTTTTGCTGGCCATATCCATACAGGGCCTAAAGACCTGGTTTGCCGAATTGAGGCATGGTAAGCCTATCGCGACTAGAAATCAAGAAGCTGCATCAACTCACTGCTTCGACACCGCGGCATGGACGCCAGCGGGCGGGGTTGCCATCTTGCTCTCTCGGGCCCTAGCGCGATCTGCCATGCCTGCCACTGTCTCCAAATCCGGCCTGGCGCTGTCCAGCACCGGCTTGGGATAAACGCCAAGCAACAAGCACAACACCGCGAGGGGAGCGATCATTACCCATTCGCGCGGTTGCAAATCCATGATGGGCGGGCCGTGATGTTCCGGCTCCTTGACCTGCCCAAACAGCAGCCGCCGCAGCATCGTCATCAAATACCACGCGCCGAGAATCATGCCGCTGGCCGCCACCACGGTCAGCAGCGGGCCATGTCCAGCCTTGTCAACTTCCTGTTCCATGATGCCCATCAAACAAAGCGCCTCGCCGACGAACCCATTCAGGCCCGGCAATCCAACGCTGGATAAAGCAATGAACACCAAGAAAAACCCAAAATAAGGCAAGCGTTTCGCCATGCCGCTGTAATCCGAAAGCTTGCGCGTGTGGTAGCGCTCGTAGATGACTCCAATGAGAAGAAACAACGCTCCAGTCGAGAGGCCGTGGTTGATCATTTGCATCAAGCTGCCCGCCAAACCCGCTGCGGTCAGGCTAAACATGCCGATCATGCACAAACCGAGGTGACTGACGGAACTGTAGGCAACCAGACGCTTGACATCGTTTTGACTGAATGCACACAGTGCCCCGTAGACGATGCCAATGGCCGCCAGACAGGTAACGACCGGCAACCCGAACAACAAGCTCGCATCCGGGGCCAGCGGAATGCACAGCCGCAAAAACCCATAAGCCCCAATCTTCAGCAGGACGCCAGCCAGGTCTACGCTGCCGGCCGTGGGCGCCTCGACGTGGGCCAACGGCAACCACGTGTGCAGCGGCACCAACGGCACCTTGACTGCGAAACCGGCCATCATCAGCGCGAACACCATGTATTGGATGTTGCGCCAATAATCGACATCCGCCGGCCGCTGCAATGTCAATTGTGCTTGCACAATGTCAACAAGCTGGGGAATGGAAAACGTCAAAACGCCCGTGGTCTTGTGGCAAGCGATGACCACCGCCATGACGCCCAGGAGCGTCAACACACTGCCGGCCAGCGTGAACACAAAAAATTTGCGGGCCGCATGACGCCGCTCGGGGCCGCCCCAGATGCCGATCAGAAAAAACAGCGGAATCAGCGACAACTCGAAAAAGATATAGAACAGGACAATATCAAACGCCAGAAAGACGCCGAACATGCAGGTTTGCAGGGCCAACAGCCAGGCGTAGAACTCGTTGACGCGCTCGGTGACGTGCGTCCACGACACCAGCACGCAGGGCAGGATGAGCACCGCCGTCAGCACCACCAGCCAGATGTTGAGACCATCGACACCAATGAAGAAATGGACAGCCCCGCTGCCGAGCGGCAGTAGTTCCCAGGAGGCAACGAACTCGGGCGCAAACGCCGCCGGCCGTCGGTCAAGAGCCATGAAGCCAGCCGCCAGCGCCCCAGCGCACCCGAGGCAAACAATCGCCACCCCAACGCTGACGGCCCGGACCGCTTCGCCACGCCGTGGCCCCAATGCCGCGACCACGATGGCGCCGACCAAAGGCAACGCAATCAAACTCAATTCCAACAGTTGTTCCAGCGCCACGCGGGGCCACTCCTTTGGTGCATTCAGAAGCGTTGCTAATTGATCTATCACCGCAGCGGCCAGGTTTCCAGGGGGAGCACCTTCCAGTCGTGGGCTTGTCAAGCTTGCGCCGACGATTTAGAATGCTCGCAGCCTGATGCATGGCGCGTCCCCGTAGCTCAATTGGATAGAGCGTCGGCCTCCGAAGCCGAAGGTTACAGGTTCGACCCCTGTCGGGGATAATGACACAACCACTTGGCTGAACGCGAGATAAGCGTACCTGTCTGCGTTGGACAGTGCAGCTCAAAACCCGTATTTGCGCGGAACAGTTCCGCGCGGAAGGGAAAGCTGCAATGTCCGACCGCATCCCCACTTACCGCAAAAAGCGAACAAAAACCGGCATTTATGCCATTGTCACCTTGCCGGACGGCCTGGGAGGCCGGCGCGACGTGCTTTTGGGCAAAT
>Ga0134121_10002082_pt1 | contig 17769 bp, 14 predicted proteins | sample KB301_FD_96463 | JGI IMG/M metagenome (GOLD analysis project Ga0134121, IMG submission 96463) | Terrestrial soil microbial communities without Nitrogen fertilizer from Kellogg Biological Station, Michigan, USA - KB3-0-1 | ecosystem: Environmental > Terrestrial > Soil > Unclassified ... | reverse complement strand
CGCCGCCGCCAGATCGGGAAGGATCCGCTCGATCACCCGGGCGCCGATGTTCACGAGCGCCAGGTCGAAGACGGAGCCCCGCAGTCCGCCCGAAGCGTCGTCGCGTCGCAGCGTGATGCCCTCCCGCACGCCGTTTCGCGTCAGGGTGTCCCGCGCGACCCGGACCGCGACCGGGTCGTTGTCCACCGCGAGGACCGATCCTGCCCCGAGCCGGAGAGCGGCGACCGACAGGATCGCCGTTCCGGCCCCCAGATCGACCACCCGGTCCCCGGGCTCGAGATGACGCTCGATGAGCCGGAGCGACAGACGGGTCGAGGCGTGCTCCCCGGTCCCGAACGCCTGGCCGAACGGGATGCCGATGACGATGCGCCGGGTCGCGGGCGGCGGCGCACACCCCTCGGGGAGGGCCAGGATGCGCCGGCCGATCGGCATCGGCCGGAGCGACTTCTGCCAGCTCTCGACCCACCGCCCGTCGGCGACACGCCCCACCTGCCGGCGGCACCGCGGCGGGACGCCCGCCGCCCGCAGACGCGTGTCCGTCAGCCGCCTCACCGAGACGAGGCTCCGCCGTCCGGAGAACCAGACGACGATGGTGACGCGCGGAAGGCGGCGGCTGCGCGCGGTCGACCGGGTCTCGACCCCGAGACAACCCTCGAAGGCGAATGTGGTCACCACCGCCTCCTCGAGCCGGGCCGGCACTTCGATCGTGACCGCGATCCATCCCGAGCCCGGGCGCGCCGGACGGGTCATCCCCACGGCCCGGCGGGTCGCGCCGCGCTCACCGCGGACGATCAGGAGAAAATATCCTTGACGCGGTTGAAGAGATCGCGCGGCGGAGCGTCCGCCGCGTCCTCGATCTCGCGCAGGCTCTCGAACAGCTCGCGCTGCTTGCGGCTCATCCGGGTGGGGACGCGGATGGCGACGGTGACGTGCAGGTCGCCGCGCGGGCCCCCGTCGAGAGCAGGCAGACCACGGCCGCGCAGCGTGAAGGTCGATCCGCTCTGGGTGCCGGGTGGAATGGAGAGCCGCGCCGTTCCTTCCAGCGCGGCGACTTCGATCTCGCTGCCGAGGACCGCCTGGGTGATGGTGAGCGCCGCCGCGGTGAACAGGTGCGGGCCGTCGCGCCGGAAGTCGGGGTGCTCGCGCACGGAGAGGGCGACGTAGAGATCGCCGGGGCGCCCGCCACGCGACCCGCCCTCCCCTTCGCCCGTCATCCGGAGCCGCACCCCGGTCTCGACCCCCGGGGGGACGCGAACCTTGATGTGACGCGTGGTCCTTCGACGCCCCTCGCCGCGGCAGGCCGGGCACGGATCCTTGACGACCTCGCCCGTCCCGCGGCAGGCGCCGCACGTCTGGCTGAGGGTGAAGAAGCCCTGCTGGCGCACCACCTGACCGCGGCCGCCGCAGGGACGGCACGCGACGCGCGCGCCCCCGCGCGAGCCGGTCCCCTTGCAGTCCTCGCACGCCTCGGTCCTCGGGACGTGAATCTCCTTCTCGATCCCGTGCGCCGCTTCGATCAGCTCGAGCTCCAGGTCATAACGGAGATCCGCCCCGCGCCGGGCGCCGCTCCCCCGCGCCCGCCCGCCCTGCCCGCCGAACAGATCGCCGACGGAGAACCCGAAGAGGTTTCCGAGGATGTCCTCGAAGCCCGAGAAGACGTCCGGGTCGAAGCCGCCGAACGGCTCTCCCACGGAGGACCCGACCCCGGCGAAGCCGTAGCGGTCGTAGCGGGCGCGCTTCTCCCGATCGGCGAGGACCGCATAGGCCTCGGCCGCCTCCTTGAACCGTTCCTCGGCGTCCTTGTTCCCGGGATTGCGATCGGGGTGGTGCTTCATCGCCAGCTGGCGATAGGCCTTCTTGATCTCGGAGTCGTCGGACTCGCGCGAGACCCCGAGGACTTCGTAATAGTCGCGCTTTTTCACTGCAGGACACCCGCGCCGATTCAGACCGTTCCGCGGGCACGCATCAGGCGGGCTGGTCTAGGAGTTGACGGCCGCAGTCCCCGAACCGCTGGTCTCCCCGCCGCCGGGAGTGCCACCCGGCGCCCCGCCGCTGGGCTGGTAGAGGATGACCTCGGTCAGGATCTGGGACGCCTCCGCCAGCTTCTCGAGCGAGGCGGTGCATTCGCTGATGCTGGCCGAGGCGATGGCCTTGCGTGCCCCGTCGATGATTTTCTTGACCGCGTTGCGCTTCTCCTCGTCGAGCATGTTCCCGAACTCGGCGAACGACCTCATGTTGGAGTCGAGCAGACCTTCGAGCCGCGCCTGGATCCGGAACAGCTCGGCCCGCTTCTTGTCGTCCTCTGCGTGCTGCTCGGCGTCCTCGATGATCTCCGTGATCTCGCGTTCCGTCAAGCCCCCGGAGGGGCTGACCACGATCTTCTGCTCCTTCTTGGTCGCCATGTCGCGCGCCGAGACGTTGACGATCCCGTTGCTGTCGATGTCGAAGGTCACCTCGACCTGTGGGACGCCTTTCGGGGCGGGCGCGATGCCGATCAGCTCGAACCGGCCGAGTGACTTGTTGTAGGAGGCCACCTCTCGCTCCCCCTGGAGGACGTTGATCTCGACCTTCGACTGGTTGTCGACCACGGTGGTGAAGATCTTCGATTTCCTGGTGGGGATCGTGGTGTTGCGCTCGATGAGCCGGGTGAACATCGCGCCGCGGGTCTCGATCCCGAGGGACAACGGCGTCACGTCGAGCAGCACCATGTCCTTGATCTCGCCCTGCAGAATCCCCGCCTGGATGGCGGCGCCGACCCCGACGACCTCCTCGGGGTTGCGGTCGCGGCTCGGCTCCTTGCCGAAGATGCCACGCACCACCTCGATGACGCGCGGCACGCGGGTCATGCCGCCGACCAGCAGGACCTCGTCCACGTCCGAGGGCTTCAAGCCGGCGAGCGTGATCGCCTCGAGACACGGCTTGCGGGTCCGCTCCACCAGATCGGCGGTCATCTCGTCGAACTTCTCGCGCGTCAGGGCGATGTTGAGGTGCTTCGGGCCCTTGGAGTCGGCGGAGATGAACGGCAGATTGATCTCGGCCCGCATCTCGATCGACAGCTCGTGCTTGGCTTTCTCGGAGGCCTCCTTGAGGCGCTGCAGCGCCAGGCGATCCTCGCGCAGGGAGATCCCTTCCTTTTTCTCGAACTCCTGGAGGAGCCACTCCAGGATGCGCTGGTCGAAGTCCTCGCCTCCCAGAAAGGTGTCGCCGGAGGTCGCCCGCACCTCGAACACGCCCTGGCCGAGCTGCAGGACCGACACGTCGAACGTCCCGCCGCCCAGATCGTAGACCGCGATCGTCTTCTCGCCCGAGTCGTTCAGGCGGTACGCCAGCGAGGCGGCGGTCGGCTCGTTGAGGATGCGCAATACTTTGAGCCCCGCGATCCGTCCCGCGTCCTTGGTCGCCTGGCGCTGGCTGTCGTCGAAATAGGCGGGCACCGTGATGATCGCCTCGCTGACCTCGGCCTGCAGGTGCTCCTCCGACATCTCCTTGAGACGACCGAGGATCATGGCCGAGATCTCCTGCGGGCTGTAATCCTTGTCGCGCACCCGGACCCGCACGTCGCCGTTCGCCGCCTCGACGACCTGGTACGGCACGAACTGCCGCGCGTGCTGCACCTCCGGCGATCCGTACTTGCGCCCGATCAGCCGCTTGACGGCGTAGATGGTGTTCTTGGGGTTGGTGACCGCCTGGCGGCGGGCGATCTGACCGACGAGCTTCTCGCCGCGCTCGGTGAACGCCACGACCGACGGGGTCGTGCGCGCCCCCTCCTTGTTGGGGATCACGGCGGGCGTCCCGCCGTCCATCACCGCCACGCAGCAGTTGGTCGTGCCCAGGTCGATGCCGATCACCCTGCCCATGAGTCTCCTTTCGGCTCCGTCAGCCGGCGGCCGCGACGTCGCGGCGTTCGCCGGACGCGCTTTCGCCGGACGCGCCTTCGCCCGTCGCCACCCGGACGAGGGCGGCTCGGATGAGTCGGTCCTTGAACAAATATCCCTTGCGCATCTCCGCGAGAATCGTCCCGTCGTTCGAGGCGTCTGCGCGGACCACCTCGACCGCCTCGTGGTGGGCCGGATCGAACCTCAGACCCACCGTGGGGATGATCGTCAGGCCCTCGCGACCCAGGAGGTCGAGCATCTGCTTCTGGATCAGCTCGAGACCCCGGCGGACCGGATTGTCGTCGCTGCCACCGGCCGAGACGGCGCTCTCCAGGGTGTCGAGGACCGGCAGGAGGCGGCGAATCAGATCGGCCGCGTCGGACAGGCGGCGCTGCGCCGCGTCGCGGTCGGCGCGCTTGCGGAAGCTGTCGAACTCGGCCTGCTGCCGGAGCCACAGGTCGTGAAAGCGGTCGCGCTCGCGCACCGCCTCCTCGAGCTCGGCGGCGGTGGCGTGATCGACCGGCTCGATCGGCGCCGAGGGCGCGGGATGCTCGAGCTCCGGCGTCTCGGTCTCGTTGACCCCCACCACCTCGAGGATTTCGATTTCGTCATCGGTGGACGGAACAGGCTCCGGCGCGTCGGCCGCGGGCTCCGCGACCTTGTCTTCCGGCTTCCTGCCCTTGCGCGCAGACATGGATCCTCCGGCCGGAATATAGGAGACAGGATCGCAATTGGCCAGCCGGCGGGCGCCGCGGAGGAGGGAGAGCTCAGGGACCGTGGCGCAGGAGCAGGTTGGAGAAGAGGCGCGAGATGTAGTCGACCAGCGCCAGGGCGCGCTCGTACTCCATCCGGGTCGGTCCCATGATCCCGAGCCAGCCGGTGCCGCCATCCTCCAGACGGTAGGGCGAGGCGATGAGCGACAGGCGGCCGCTCGCCAGGTCGGCCGCCTCCGAGCCGATCAGGACGCGGGGACGCTGCGGGTCGAGATAGCGGTCGAGGAGCTCGACGAGCCGGTGCTTCTCCTCGAAGGTGGCGAAGAGGTTCCGCATGGTGTCGAGGTCCGCGAGCTCCGGATGGTTGATGATGTTGGCGGTCCCTTCGACCACCAGGCGGCGCTGGTCGGACTCGGCGTCGAGATACTGGGTCCCGAGCGTCACCGCATCGTGCAGCAGTCCATCGAAGCGCGCTTTCTCCTCCGCCATCAGGGAGACCAGCCGGCGGCGGATCTCGCCGAGGGTCGAGCCGCCGAATTCCGCGACCAGGTACCGTCCGGCGCGATCGAGGACCTGTTGCTCGTAGTCCTCCCCGGTGTCCAGCACGCGGTGGCTCACGACATCGGCCTGGTTGACGAACACGACCAGGATGCGGCGCGGGTGCAGCCGGACGAACTCGATGTGCTTGAGGACGGCGTCGGAGGCAGGCGGTGCCAGCAGGTAGGCGACATGCTCGCTCAGACGCGAGAGGAGCTTGGGCACCACCTCCATCGCCTCGCTGACCTCCCCGCCGAACCCCTCGAGACTGGTGTCGATCACGGCCCGATCCTGGGCTCCCAGGCGGCCGCTCGGCAGCAGCGTGTCGACGTAGAAGCGGTATCCCTTGTCGGTCGGGATCCGGCCGGCGGAGGTGTGCGGGTGCGTGAGGTAACCCTGCTCCTCGAGATCGGCCATGACGTTGCGGATGGTGGCGGGGCTCAGCCCCTGCCAGGTCATCTTGGAGATGGTCCTGGAGCCAACCGGCTCACCGGTGCGGATGTAGTGCCCGATGATGGTCCGGAGGATGTCGCTGGCGCGCGGCGACAGCTCCTGCTGTCCCCCGCCCGAGGCTTGAGCACTCATGGTGATAGAGTGCCAATATAGCCGGCAAGTCCCGCTCTGTCAATCGGTTCAGCCCGCACTGGCGGCGCTGCCGGCGCGGCGGTTCAGCAGATAGGTCCGGATGAACGGATCGATGCGGCCGTCGAGAACCGAGTCGACGTCACCGATCTCGTGGCCGGTCCGGTGGTCCTTCACCAGGCGGTAGGGCTGCAGGACGTACGATCGGATCTGGCTGCCGAAGTCGATGTCCTTCTTCTCACCCTCCTCCGCGGCCCGCTTCTCGTCCCGCTTGCGCAGCTCGACCTCGTAGAGCCTCGAGCGGAGGACGCTCATCGCCATGTCCCGGTTGCGATGCTGCGAGCGCTCGTTCTGGCACGACACGACGATGCCGCTCGGCAGATGGGTGACACGCACCGCCGAGTCGGTGACGTTGACGTGTTGCCCGCCCGCGCCGCTGCTGCGATAGGTGTCGACGCGCAGATCCTTGTCCTCGATCTTGACCTCGATCGACTCGTCCAGCTCGGGGTACGCGTAGACGCTGGCGAACGAGGTATGACGCCGGCCCGACGCGTCGAACGGCGAGATCCGCACCAGGCGATGGACGCCGTTCTCGGCCCGCAGAAAACCGTAGGCGTTGTGACCGCGCACCATGACCGTGGCGCTCTTGATGCCGGCTTCCTCGCCCTTCTGGAAGTCGATCGCTTCGATGCGATAGCCGTGACGCTCCGCCCAGCGCAGGTACATCCGGTAGAGCATCTCCGCCCAGTCCTGCGACTCGGTCCCGCCGGCGCCCGGATGGATCGTGAGGATCGCGTCGCTGGCGTCGTGCTCGCCGGTGAGCATCAGATCGAGCTCGGCTTCCTCGAGGGCCTGGGTGAGGACCTCGACGGCGCGACCGAGCTCCTCCTGCACCGGCTCCCCCTCGCGAGCCAGCTCGGCGCAGACCTGCGCCTCCTCGACCTTCTGCTCGAGGGCTTTGTGGGCCTCGACGGTCTCGGTCAGGCGCGCCCGCTCTCTGAGGATCTTCTGGGCGCGCGCCTGATCTTTATAGAGGTCCGGGTGGGAGGCCTGCTGATCCAGTTCCTGGAGGCGGCTGTTGGAGCCGGCCAGCTCAAAGATGACCTCGAAGCGAAGCGTACCGGCTGCGCAGCCCGTCCGTGGCGCGGACGAGCTCGTCAATGTCGAGGGAGCGTGCCATCGGGGTGCGATGCCTCCGCGCCGGATCGTTCCAAGCCCGGTCGCCAGGACGCCGCGCAAAGCGCGGCAACGCAAAGGAGGGTGAGCATAGCACACGCCCACGCGAGCAGATCGCCGGTGGCGGCGTAGAGACTCCGGTCCCGCCGCGGCGACAGCGTGCCGAGAAGGACGGTTCGCGTCATCAGACCGGTCGAGGCGCGCACCCGACCGGCGGGATCGACGAGGGCGCTGATGCCCGTGTTGGCGGCGCGCAGGAGCCAGCGCCGGTTCTCCGCGGCGCGGAACACCGCCATGGCGAGATGCTGGGTCGGGGCGGCGCTCCGTCCGAACCAGGCGTCGTTGGTGATGTTCACCATGAAGACGGATGGGCCGGCGAGGGTGCGCACCAGCTCGGGGAAGATCGCCTCGTAGCAGACGAAGGTGGCCGCCGGACCGAGCGGCGTCGGCAGCGGCTCCAGACGGTCGCCGGCCGCGAACCCTGCGATCGCCCCCTGCACCATGGAGTCGACGAAGAAGAGCAGCCCGCCGAGCGGGACGTATTCGCCGAACGGCACCAGGTGCACCTTGTCGTACGAGGCGTCGAGCGTGCCCCCGGAGCCGACGAGGAACGCCGTGTTGAACGCCCGGAGCCGGCCGTCCCTCATGCCATAGTCGACGCTGCCGGCGACGAGCGTCACGTCCTTGGGCCGCGTCACCGCCCCGATCCGATCGAGGTAGTCGCGGCGGGCCTCGATGACCGGCGGGGATGCGGCGCCCTGCGGCGGCCGGATCGGCCGCCGGAACGCGATCGGGCTCGACGACTCGGGCCAGACCACGAGGCGGGCGCCGTCGTCCGCCGCCTGCGCGGTCATCGCCAGGAGACCCGAGACGATCCCCTCCTCCTCCTCGGGGCGCCATTTTCGATCCTGCGCGACGTTCGCCTGGATCGCCGCGACGGTGATCGGCGCGCCGTCGGAGGCGCCCACCCCGCGCAGCGCCAGACGCCCGCCGGCGTGCGCCGCCGCCACGATCACCAGCGCCGCCGCCGCCAGCACCCGGTCGCCGCGACGGGCCGGCCGCTCGAGCAGGAGCGCGAACGCCGCGTTGGCGAGGACGACGAGGAACGAGACCAGGTAGACGCCACCCCAGGCGCTGGTCTGCACGATCGCCAGGTTCCGCCATTGCGTGTAGCCGATCAGACCCCACGGGAACCCGGTCAGCAGACGCGCGCGGGCCAGCTCCAGCCCGACCCAGAAGACGGGAGCCAGGAGAAGCGCCGCCGGTCCCCAGCGCCGCGTCGACGCGGAGACCAGCGCCGCGAACAGTCCGACGTACGCCGCCAGGTATCCCACCAGGAGCACGAGCACCATCAGGCCGACGACGACCGGCAGCCCGCCGTAGCGCGTCATCACCCCCAGGATCCAATAAAGAAGGATGGAGAAGAAGGCCGCCCCGGCGAGCCAGCCGTGCCGGAACGCCACCGGCGGGGAGGCGCCACGCGCCGACCTCAAGAGAGGGATCAGGGCGGCGAAGGCGAGCCAGCCGCAGTCGGCGCGCGGAAACGAGAGGGCGAGGGCGATCCCCGAGAGCAGCGCTGCGATCAGCGGGAGCCGGCTTTCAGTGCGGCTCATGCAGCAGGATGCGCAGGACCTCGCGGACGTCGACGCATCCCGCCAGCGCGGCGCGCATCGCGGCGACCCCGAGGGTCGGCAGCCCGCGGCTGGCCTGCTCCTCGCGCCAGCGCCGGGCCGGACGCCGTGGCGGCGCGAGGTCGGCCGGCCCGAGAGGCAGGAACTCTCCCACTCTCATGACCTCGAACCGACCCGAGCCGCGGCAGCCGGCGCACCCGGGAGCGGTCCAGACCGGCCCGAACGGCGAGGCCGGGAGCGTGGGCAATGCCAGATCGGCCGCCTCCCACGGGATGCGGCAGGACGCGCAGAGGGCCTCGAGGTGCCGCACGGAGAAGATCCCGCGCAGCGCGCCGCCCCGGCCCCCGGGACCCGCGAGCCGGCCGGCGACGGTCTCGGCCGCGACGAAAGCGTCCGGCGCGTCGATCGTCGCGATCACGATGCCGCGCAGGGCGGCCTCGAGGGCGACAGACCCCTCTCCGTTCCGCCAGGGCGTCGCGTCGACCACCAGATCGGCCGCGGGCCACGCGGCGTCGACCGCGGCGGGCCCGGCGCTCCACGCTCCGCGCGCGGCGCGACGCGGGACGCGCTCGCCGACCAGCGTCAGCACGACGTCGAGCGCCGACGCCCACTCCGTCGGCCCGGGAGCCGCGAGCAGGAGGAGTCCGGCCCCGCGGTCGACCAGATCGTCGATCGCGCGGCGCAACGCGGGAAGCATCGCCGCCAGGTCCGCGGGCGACGGTCCCACCACCAGTTGATCGCGCAGATCGAGCGCGTAGGCTCGTCCGGCCAGCCCCGGCATGGCGAGGACGGAGACCATCGAGCGCTGCCCATCGCGGTCGACGACGAACCGGCCCTCGCGCGGCAGGATGCGGCCGCGGGCGGCGATGCGCGCCAGCCCCTCGAGGAAGGCGGCCAGACCCGCGAACACGCCGGCCGGCAGACGACACCCGTCGCGCCGGTCGCCGACGATCGTGAAGGCGAGGTCGAGTCCGGCGGCGCCGGGCTCGAGATCCACCCGTCGCGCGTTGCGCGCGCGCGCGGCGGCCAGGATCGCCCGCAGCCAGTCGGCCGGCGGCGCACCGGTCCCCAGGCGATCGAGCGGATCGGGGTCGCCCACGTCCGCCGGCAGCACCAGGACGTTGTCGCCGACGGTGCGGAACAGGACTCCGGGCTCGACCTCGGCGGGGTAGTGGCGCGCCAGGGCTTCGCCGATGAGCGCGGGCGGACAGATAATCGGCTCCACCTTGAGTCCCGTGAGGGACGCCACGGCGGCCGGGAGATGCGGCTCGTCGGCGTGCGCGAGCCCCAGCTCGAGCACACCCTCCTCGGTCTCACGCAGCGGCACCATGCCGTAGTGGTGCGCCAGAGCCGCCGGGATGCGTGCCGTCGCCTCGCCGGCCCGCAGGCTCTGCACGAGATCGGGACGCATCGACTCGAGGTGGAGATCGAGAAAGGCGTGGAACGGCGCGGGGAGCACCCGGCCGAGACGGAGCAGGTGCCAGCCCAGCCGCCCGCCGGCGAGCCCCTGCGCGTCCAGCGCCGAGCGCAGCCCGGCGCGATCGACGAGCCCGGCCTCGAGCAGGAGATCGCCCATCAGCCGGCGCTCTTCGGCCGGACGCGACGCGTCACGCAGGCTCATGGCGCCTGCTCCTGGAGCACCCAGGGCTCCAGCCCCTCGTCCTTCCTGACCTTCGCGGCCATCGCCTCCGCGGGGCCCCGATCACGCCAGCGTCCGATCCTCACCCGCCACGCCGGCGAGGCCCCCGAGTCGTCTTCCATCACCGAAGCCGGGAATCCCTTCGACGCGAGACGATCACGGAGCCGCTTGGCCTGCGCCTCGTCGCGTGTGGCCAGGACCTGCACCACGTAGACGCCGCCCGGGGCGATGACGTCGCCCGGCGCGGGATGCAACGCGGGATCGGCGGGCGGCGCCGCGGCGCGCCGGCCCGGCGCCGGCGCCGCGCCGAGGGCGCGGTAGAAGCTCAGGTCGGGAGTGCCGTCGGCGATCCCCGCACGGGTCGCGGCATGATCCGAGCGGCGCGGGACCGCGTCGCCGCCGGCCATCCTCCCGGTCAGGCGGGAGAGCCCCACGAACAGCGCCGCCATCGCGGCGACCCCGGTGATCAGGAAGCGCAGTCGTCCGCCCGTGCTCATCGACCCCTCCCGCTCATCGGACGCTCCCGCTCATCGCGTCCCCCCGCTGGCCGCGCCGTCGTGGTCTCCCCGCTCGCGCCGGGCCACGATCACGGCGTTCTTCCCGGAGCGTTTCGCCTGGCGCATCGCGTCGTCGGCGCACTTGATGAGGCCGAGACTGGTGCGGGCGTGCTCCGGGTAGGCGGCGATCCCGAACGAGGCGGTCACGCTGACCCGCGTGGTGCTGTCGACGACGAACGGCTTGTCGGCGATCGACAGCCGCAGGCGCTCGCACAGCTCCCGCGCCCCGTCGCACGGCGTCGCCGGCAGGATGATGCAGACCTCGTCCCCGCCATAGCGGAAGGCGCGGTCGCTGCCGCGGATCCCGATCACCAGGCGGCGCGCCACCTCGCGCACCGTGCGGCTCCCCGCGCCGTGGCCGTAGGCTTCGTTCACCTGCTTCAGATTGTCGAGATCGAGGAAGACCATCGACAGCGTCGTGGCGTAGCGCTGGGCGCGATACAGCTCCTCGCTCAGACAGCGGTCGAAGAATCGCCGGTTGAAACACTCGCTCTGATCGTCCTTGATCACCAGCTCGCGATAGGTCTCGACCACGCGCGCGTTGAGCAGACCGGGCAGCATCGCCGCCACCAGCCGGCCGAGGATCGCGAGGTCGATCCCGGTGGGAACCGCGTCCGGCTCCCCCAGGATCAGGACGCCGGCGGCCCGGCCCTCCTCGATGAGCGACGTGGCCACGATGCTGTGGAGGCGCAAACCGGCGAGACCCGCCGGGGCGGGCGCGACGAACGGCACACCACCCGCCACGCGCTCGCCGGTGCGCAGGGCGGACAGATCGAGCGCCGCGATCTCGCGCCGCCACGGATCGTCAGGCGCCAGCGTGGAGGCGGCGAGGCGATCGATGTCGCTCTCGCCGTCGTACAGGTACAGGAGCGCGATCGTGACACCGGTCTGCACGGCGGCGCCGCGCGCGAACGCGTCGGCGGCCCCCGGAAGGTCGATCCTCCGGCAGACCGAAAGAGCCAGCTGGGCGATCTGGAGCTCGGGGGAATCCCCGGCCGCCGCATCGGTCACGCCTGTCCCCCGCCCCCGACCGGACGCCGAATCAGGCCCTGGAACAGGTCGATCGGCATCGGGAAGATGATGGTGGAGTTCTTCTCCGTGGCGATCTCGGTGAGGGTCTGAAGATAGCGAAGCTGCAGTGTCGTCGGGTTGGCCGAGATCTTCTCCGCCGCCATCCCGAGCTGCTCGGCCGCCTCGTACTCGCCGGAGGCGTGGATGATCTTGGCGCGCTTCTCGCGCTCCGCCTCCGCCTGCTTCGCCATGGCGCGCTGCATCTCGGGCGGCAGGTCGACGTGCTTCACCTCGACGGCCGAGACCTTCACCCCCCACGGCTCGGTGTGCCGATCGAGGATGTCCTGCAGCTGCGTGTTGAGGCGCTCGCGCTGGCTGAGGAGATCGTCCAGGGCCACCTGGCCGAGGACCGAGCGGAGAGTCGTCTGCGCCAGCTGCGACGTGGCGTAATGGAACTGCTCCACCTCCACCACGGCGCGTCGCGGATCCATCACGCGGTAATAGACCACCGCGTTGACCTTCAGCGACACGTTGTCGCGCGTGATGACGTCCTGCGGCGGCACGTCATGGACGACCGTCCTGAGCGACACGCGCACCATCTTCTGGATCGGGAACCAGATGAACGTCAACCCGGGACCCTTGGGCTCGGGAAGAAGCCTTCCGAGCTGGAAGACGACCGCGCGCTCGTATTCGTTGAGAATCTTGACGCTCAGGAAGACCCAGAACGCCACGACCACGATGACGAACAACGGGATACCCTCGAGGGCTCCGAACACCGCACCATTCATGCCGACCTCCGCGAGTCCTGTCGGGGACTCACCGAATCTCCTCCACGTCCACGCTCAGGTCGTGAACCCCCACGACCCGCACCCGCGCCCCCTTGTGAACGGGAGCGCGCGCCCTGGCGTTCCAGGACTCGCCGTGCACGAACACCCGGCCCTCGGGATCGACGTCGGTCAGCGCCGTCCCCATCTCGTCGAGAAGACCGCTCGAGCCGGTCATGGGGCGGAGGCGCCAGACGCGCAGGACGAGCGTCGTCAGCGCGGCCATGATGACCGCGGCGGAAGCCGCCACCGCCACGATCAGGAGGCGGGCCGCCCGGACCCCGGGAAGATCGGGGGCGTCGTGAAAAAGGATCATGCCGCCGACGATGAGGCAGACGATGCCGCCCGCGGTCAGCGCGCCGTGGCTGACCACCTTCAGCTCGAGAAGGAACATGACGAGACCGAGGACGATGAGACCGACGCCGACCCAGTTGATCGGCAGGATCTGGGTCGAGAGCATGAACAGGAGCAGGGCGACGCCGCCGGCGACGCCGGGACCGATCAGGCCCGGATGGGTGAACTCGACGTAAAGCCCGAGCACGCCGACGAACAGCAGGAGCGCCGAGAGCGCCGGGCTGGCCAGCAGGCTCAGGAACTTCTCGGAGCCGCTCATGTCGAGGGACACGATCCGGAGGTTCGCGAGATGCAGCGTCTCGCTCGGCCCGGTGAAGCGCTTGACGGTCCTTCCGTCGAGCCTCTTGAGGATGTCGCTCTCGTCGTCGCAGATCAGATCGATGAGGCCGAGCTTGAGGGCCTCCTTCTCGGTGAACGAGCTGCTGGCCCGGACCGCCTTCTCCGCCTCGACGGCGTTGCGGCCGCGGTTGGTCGCGAGACTGCGGGCATACGCCGCCGCGTCGTTCTCGATCTTGGCCATCATCGGGGAGTCCTTGGGGATCTCGCCCATGGCCGCCACCGGATGGGCGGCGCCGATGCGGGTCCCCGGCGCCATCACCGCCACGTCCGCCGCGATGGTCAGGAAGAATCCGGCCGACGCGGCCTTGCTCCCGTGGACGAAGACCACGACCGGCGTCCGCGAGTGGGTGATCGCGGTGATCATCTCCTCCATGGAGGACATCAGCCCCCCGGGCGTGTCGAGCCGCAGGATGAGGAGGGCGGCGCCGTCGCGATTGGCGCGGTCGATCGATTCCTTCAGGAAGCGGGCGGTGATCGGATGGATGGCGTCGTCGATGGTGACCGTGTAGACCAGCGCCGCGCGGTCGCCGCCCGCCGCGTCCGCCGCGCCCGGAGCCGCCGGCGTGACCGCGGCCCGTCCGCCCGCCGCCGCCGCGAGGAGGGCCGCGAAGACCGGGACGAGGGCGCGGATGGCGCCGCTCACTCCGGCTTCTCCCCCAGCAGCCGGCGCAGCCGCGCGACGCCCTCGCGCATCCGATCCGGCGCCAGGGCGTACGAGAGCCGCAGGTGCCCCGGGGCGCCGAACGCCTCGCCCGGGACGGCCGCCACCGCGATCTCGGTCATCAGCCGCTGCACCAGCGCGGCCGAGCTGCCGCAGTCGAGCGCGCGCATCGCGCCGCGCACGTCGGGGAAGACGTAGAAGGCGCCGCCGGGCATGGGACAGGTGACGCCCCGGACGCGGTTGAGCGCCGGCACCAGCTCGTCGCGCCGGCGACGGTACTCGTCGCGCATCCGGGCGACCGAGTCCTGCGGCCCGCGCAGCGCCTCGAGCGCCGCGGCCTGCGCGCAGGCCGCGGTGTGCGTCGCGTCGTGCGACTGGATCTTCTTCATGCCGTCCAGGATCGGCTTCGGCCCGAGGGCGTAGCCGACCCGCCAGCCGGTCATGGCGTAGGCTTTCGACAGCGAGTTCACGATCACCAGGCGATCGCGCACCCGCTTCGCCTGCGCGGCGAAGGAAGCGAACGCGCCCCGCCCGTAGTGGAAGGCGTCGTAGGTCTCGTCCGAGATCAGGATCAGCCCGGTGCGCTCCGACAGCGCCACGAAGCGCTCCACCTCGTCCCCGGGGATCACCGCGCCGCTCGGATTGCAGGGTGAGTTCAGGATCACCGCCTTCAGATCGCCGGCCCGCGTCTCCAGCTCGCGCGCCCTGGGGATCGGCCCCTCCGGCGTCTCCTCGCAGCGCAGGATGACGGGCTCCGCGCCGCACAGACGCACCTGCTCGGGGAACGACACCCAGTAGGGGGCGTAGATCCCGACCCGATCGCCGGGATCGAACAGCGACATCGCCAGCAGGAACAGCACGTTCTTGCCGCCGACGCCGGTCATGACCTCCGCGTCGGTCCAGTCACCGCCATACAGGGAACGGTAGCGCGCCGCGATCGCCGCGCGCAGCTCAACAATCCCGGACGGGTCGGTGTAGTGGCTGAAGTCGCGTCCGATGGCGTCCTGTCCGGCGAGCTTGACGTTGTCGGGGGTGTTGAAATCGGGCTCGCCGGGGCCGAAATCGATCACGTCGACGCCGCGGGCGCGCAGCGCCTTGGCCTCCATCATCATCTGGATGGTGGGCGAGGGCGAGACGACCTCGAGCCGGCGGGACAGACGCGGGACCGTCGCGCTCACGATCGATCCCGGACCCTGTAGCGGGCTTTGAGGCGCGCCACGACTTCCCCGGGAACGAGGCCGCTCACGTCGCCTCCGAGCCGCGCGACCTCCTTCACGAGCCGGCTGCTCACGTACGACGTCGCCTCGCTGGGCATCATGTAGACGGTCTCGACGCCGGGCTCGAGACGCCGGTTCATGAGCGCCATCTGGAACTCGTACTCGAAATCGGAGAGCGCGCGCAAGCCGCGCACGATGGCCTGGGCGCCGCGCGACCGCGCGTAGTCGACCAGCAGGCCGTCGAACGATTCCACGCTGACGTTGGGAAAGCGCGCCACGACCGCGCGGACGATCTCCATGCGCTCGGCCAGGGGCAAAAGCGGCTCCTTGTCGGAGTTCTGCAGGAGGGCGACGATGATGCGATCGAAGAGCCGGACGCCCCGGGAGATGATGTCGAGGTGTCCGTTGGTGATCGGGTCGAAGGTCCCCGGGTAGACCGCCGTGACCTGCATCGCCTTCCCCGCCTTCCCGGCCGGCGTCCGGCCTCAACCGTGTCGCGGATCGCCCCGGGTCAGCATCTCGGCCGCGTGCTTGAGGGCCGAGGGCGTGATCGTTTCGCCCGCCATCATCCGGGCCAGCTCGCGCACCCGGCCGCTCCCGTCGAGCACCTCGAGATCGACCTCGGTGCGACCGCGCACCACCCGCTTCGCCACCCGCACGTGCCGATCGGCCTGCGAGGCGATCGGCGCGAGATGCGTGACGCAGATCACCTGGTGCCCCGCGGCCAGCGACTTGAGCTTGCGGCCGACCACCTCCGCGACCGCGCCTCCGATGCCGGCGTCGACCTCGTCGAAGACCAGGGCCCGGGAGGACGCGCTTCCGAGGAGCGCCACCTCGAGCGCGAGCATGACGCGCGACAGCTCGCCACCCGAGGCGACCGCGGCGAGAGGACGCAGCGCTTCGCCGCGATTCGCGCTCAGGGCGAATTCCACCACGTCGCATCCCGCGGCGTCAACGGCCACTTCCTCGCCGTCGATCCAGACACCGCTCCCGGGAGACGGCCGCATCCGGAGATCGACCGCGAACCGCGTTCCCGGCATCGCCAGCAACGCCAGCTCCGCTTCGATCTCCTCTTCGAGCCGCGCCGCCGCCGCGCGCCGGGCGCGCGACAGGTCCGCGGCGCAGGCCGCCGCGCGCTCCCGCAGCCGCCTCACCGTCTCCTCGAGATCGGCGACCGACTCGCCGCCGTCGGTGAGCTGCCGCAGCTCCTCGCCGATTCCGTCACGGTACTCCGCCAGGCTGGCCTCGTCGCCTCCCGGCACGCACTTGCGCAACAGCGCTTCGACGAGGTGCAGACGCTCGTCGACCGCCTCGAGCCGCTGGGGATCGGGACTCAGGCGCGCGGCGAGATCACGCAGGCGGAAGGCGAGCTCCTCGATCTCGGTGCCGGCCGCCTCGGCGCGCGCCAGGTCGTCCGCCAGACCCGGCTCGAAGCGGACCACCTCGCGCGCGGCGCGCAGCCCCTCGGCCAGCCGCGCCACCGCCGCGCCCTCGCCGTCGTACAGCGCCTCGATCGCGCCGCGGCAATCGCCGAGCACCGTCTCCGCGTGCCGCAGCAGCTCGCGCTCGGATCGCAGCGCGGCCCTCTCCTGCGGCCGGACCTGGGCGGCGTCGATCTCCTGCACCTGCCAACGCAGCGAGTCGATGCGTTGCGCGATGCGCTGCGCGCCGTCGCGCATCGACGCGAGCCGCGCCGAGGCCTCGGCCAGCTCCGCGGCGGCGCGACCCATCGCCACGAGCCCGTCACCCAGGGCGGCCCGGCGATCGAGCAGCTCGCGATGCCGTGCCGGATCGAGAAGCGCCTGATGCTGGTGCTGGCCGTGGACCGCCACGCACAGCGTCGCGAGGGCGCGCAGGTCCGCGGCGGGAGCGAGGACGCCGCCGACGAAGCCGCGGCTCCGCCCGGCCGCCACCTCGCGATGCACGACGACGGCGCCCCCTTCGGCCGCGTACCCCTTCTCCTCGAGGAACGCGAGCGCGGCGGCGTTCCCGGAGAGGTCGAACTCGATCTCGACGGAGCACTTCTCGCTTCCGGTGCGCACCAGATCGGTCTCGGCGCGCGCCCCGAGTCCGAGCATCAGCGCGTCGACGAGGATCGACTTGCCGGCCCCGGTTTCACCTGTCAAGAGGTTGAGGCCGGGACCCAGCTCCAGGGTCGCCTCCTTGATGATGGCGAGATTTCGAACGTGCAGGCAGCGAATCATGCGGGCGCAGGGCCGTGTGGGACGGTCGGCGGGCATGATAGTAAAGCGATGCGTGGTTGTCAATGAATGGATCGTGTGCTAACTTACGCCCCGCGAATCGCTTGCGTGACTCCGGGGCCGCTCCTCCGGGCCCCCGCGAAGGAGATGATGATCGGTCCAGGAACGGGAGGCTGCGCGCTGTTGGCCGCCGCCACCGCCGGCATGACCGTCGACCCGATCCGCCTGATCGCAGACTCGGGATTCGTGGCGCAGGCGGTCCTTCTCGCGCTCCTCGGGTTCTCCGTGCTCTCCTGGGCCGTGATGTTCGAGCGCGCGCGCGCCTTCCGGCGCGCGGAAGCCGATTCGGACCAGCTCCAGAACGAGATGCAGTCGGGGCGCCGTTTGAGCGAGCTCAACGACCGCGCCGCGCGTCTTGCCGCCAGTCCGCTCGCCGCGATGGCGCAGGCCGG
>Ga0134121_10002081_pt1 | contig 17784 bp, 16 predicted proteins | sample KB301_FD_96463 | JGI IMG/M metagenome (GOLD analysis project Ga0134121, IMG submission 96463) | Terrestrial soil microbial communities without Nitrogen fertilizer from Kellogg Biological Station, Michigan, USA - KB3-0-1 | ecosystem: Environmental > Terrestrial > Soil > Unclassified ... | reverse complement strand
TAAAGGTTGTCGAACTTGCTCTTGGTGACGCTGTCGTTGACGTTGATGGCGGGGAACTTCAGCTCGCCCTTCTTGGCCATCTCGTAGAGACGGTGGACGCCCGTGGTCGTCTCCTCGGTGACGCCCTGGATCGCGGCGAGCTGCTTCTTGTACCAGCCGGGCTGCGCGGCGTTGCGCTTCTTGATGGCGGCGAAGAGCACGTGCTCCTCCTCGCTCGTGGGATTGCTCAGCACCGACGGATCGTCCTCGGCCTTGGCGCCCAGGTGGAGAAGCAGGGTGGCGTCGCCGCCGTCGTCCAGGATCATGTTGGGCGCGCCGTCGGGGAAGTCGAAGATCTGGTGCGTGAAGTCCCAGTACTCCTTCAGGCTCTCGCCTTTGAAGGCGAAGACAGGGATGCCCTCGGCGGCAATGGCCGCGGCGGCGTGATCCTGGGTGGAGAAGATGTTGCAGCTCGCCCAGCGCACCTCGGCGCCGAGAGCCCGCAGGGTTTCGATGAGCACAGCCGTCTGGATGGTCATGTGCAGGGAGCCGGCGATGCGCGCGCCCTTCAGGGGCTGGCTCGCCATGAGCTCCTTGCGGATGGCCATGAGGGCCGGCATCTCGCCCTCGGCGATGCGGAGCTCCTTGCGGCCCCAATCGGCCAGGGAGATGTCCGCGACGTAGTAATCGGTGTCGGTCTGAGTTTGGGTGGCGACGGTCATGATTGACCTCCTCGGAGGATCGTCCGGGACAGGGAGTTCTCACCTCCATAGACCCGGAAAGGGTTGAGGTGAGCGCCGTTTCCTGTGCTCCCGGTCATGGCCGGCGTCCAGCCTGGGAGGGGGCCTCCTGCAACGCTCCTCGGACGGCAGCTATTATAACCCGGCAAGGGCCGAATCGCCAAGGGGACGTCTGAGCTACACTGCTTCGATGAAGACTCAACAGGTAATCACACTCTTGCTGGCGGCCTTCTTGGCCTTCTCCGCGGCGGACCGGCTCCACGCGGACTTCGTTCTGGACCCACAGCCGGGCTTTCAGGAGTTCCACGGTGAGCTGGCCGTGCAGCCGGAGGGTAACTCCCTTCTGACGTGGACGCGGCAAACTGAACCGGGAGGCCCGTGGACGGCCGCGGCGGCCATCCTGGACCCCAGTTCGGGCCAGCTCGGCGACGTTCATGAGTGGGGGAACGGCGGCGGCGAGCAGGTCATCGCCATCGATTCGGGCTTCCTGGCCATTCGGGAGGAAGTGGAGACCAGCCCCGACTGGACCGTCGAGCATCTGGATGCGTCGGGCCAGCGGCTCGGGACGGCCTTGCAGATAGGATTCGCGGTCTCGGTCTCCTCGCACGCCACGGCCGGCGGCGGTGCGGTGGTGGTCGCGGTGACGAACACCGGCACGCAGGCCTGGAAGCTCGGCTCCAGTGGGGCCGTGCTCGCCGGACCGGTGACGCTCACGGACTCCAGTCTCAAGGCGTCGGTCGGCGTCGACGCCGGCGGCAATCTCGTTCTGGTCTGGACCGATCTGGGGAACAGGGTCTTCGCCCAGCGGTTCTCGCCGGACCTGGAACCTCTCGGTCCGCCCCTGCCGGTCGCCCTGGGCGGTGCCTTCGGCGTCCGCGTCGTGGTCGCACCGGACGGCCGCTTCGTCGTCGTCTACGATCAACTATTCCGGGTGTGGATTCGCCCGTTCCATGCCGATGGCACCCCCGCCGGGGCGAGGCTCCGGATCTCGCCGGACAGCGTGGAGCAGGAGGACATCGACGTCGCGATCGGGCCGCAGGGAACGATCCTCGTAACCTGGAAGACCTATCAGAATTCCAACCAGCCCACGATCCGGGCCCGCTTCGTCTCGCTCGCCGGCCGCACCCTGGGCCAGGCCATTCGCCTGGGTCAGATTGCCAGCGGCCGGGGCGAGCTGTTGCGCCCGCGCGCGGAAAGCCTTGCCGCTGGGGATTTCCTCGTGGTTTGGACGCGTGCGAACGCCTCCGGCGAAAAGCTTGTCCTCGTAGGACAGCACATTTCGCCCCGCTGACGGGCTCACCGATCCCGCCGGCGGTCGTAAGCCTACTGCTGGCTGGGATCGTTCACCCGGCCCATGAAGAGGATGAGCCCGCTCGCGTTGTCGCGAATGAAGAACAGGAACGGCCGGTCCACCTGGATCCGCTTCTTCTCCAATTCCATCCCTGCTCCTCGGACGCCGCCAACGGTGGCGGCCGCCGCCTCGGTGCCCTTCTCGTCGACTCGCACGAAGGCCTGGTGGAAGACCTCGGCCAGGAAGAGGCGGTCCTCCGGGCGGGGCGGTTTCGCGATTCCGCTGAGGTCGGCCTGCGTGGAGTCGAAGGGAAGCCGCATCCCCAGCACCTTCAAATGCCCGCTCAGCAGGATGGAGCTCAAGGGATGGATCTCGAACTTGGGAAAGGACAGATCGACGTTCTCGACTTCCATGGCGCCCACGAGCGCGGCGATCTTCTTGGCGTCAAGGCTGCTTTCGACGTTCGCCAGGCCATCGATCCGGTCGGGAACGAGGAGCAACATCGACACCGCGCGGCCTCGGTAAGGGAGCGCCAACGCGGTGACGCCGTCCCGCCGGGCGACGAGGAAATTGTGCCAAGTGTGCATCGTCGGCACGTCCTTCGTCTCGGTCGCCGTCAGGTGAAAGGGAGCGGGCTTCGTCTCCGAGATCCCGAACGGAGAGTCCCAATAGCCCAGGAAGTAGATGGCATTGGCGAGGACGAGGCGCGAGTCCTGGTTCAGAGCTCCGGTCGGAATGATGTCCTTGATGCGGTGCTCGGTCTTCTCCTCGACCCATTGATTGATATGGGTGCGGGCCTGCTCCGGCGCCGTCTTGAGGTCGAGAGCCTCGATCGGGGCTCCGAAGGCCGCTTTCGTCGTCTCCACGAAGGCAGGCTTCAGCGGATAGCTTTTCTCCACGAAGAGCTGATTGGCGATGTGGAAAAGGTAGGAACGATCCTGGAGCGAACGCGCGAGCTCGCCCTGGGCGGCCAGCACGTCGCCGCCGGCGCCCTCCAGATGGAGGACCGTCCTCATCTGCGCGGCCGTCTCGCCCTCGGCCCCACCCCATGCCATGGTCAGGATGGTGGTGATGCTCGCCGGGGAGAACACCAGGTTGCCGGGAGCCTGGCTCAGGTGTTGATAGAGATCGACGCCGAAGGCGTTGCTGCTCTGGGCCAGGCTCAGGACCGCCTCCTTGGAGGGCGCCGGCGTGCCCTTCACGGGCGCTTCGGCGGCGGTGAGCGTCCCGGAAAGCAGGAGAGAGGAAACTGCGACGAAAGCCCATCGCGATCTGAGCAGAGTTTTTCTCATGGCCTGTTTAGACGTGGAGCTTATCACCGAAGTTCCCTTCGTGTTCCGTCGCCAAGACCTACTTGCGGCTCGGATCGCTCACCCGGCCGTGCCCTCGACCGCCGCGAGCCCCTCGATCGCGTCCGGAATGAGGAGCATCATCGACATCTCGCGACCCTTATAGGGAATCTCCAGCGCCAGGACGCCGTCCTGCTGGGCCAAGCGAAGCTGATTCCTCTGATGCATCGTCGGCACGTCTTTTTCCTGGGACGCGTTCAGGGAAAAGGGCGCCGGGCGCGTTAGCTCGGGGAGGAAGGGCCTCTCCCAGTCGCCGAGGAAGTAGACGGCGTTGACGAGGACGAGTCGCGAGTCCGGCCCGATGCCGTGGGGCGGAATGAGGTCTTTGATGCGGTGCTCGGTCTTGCTCTCGATCCATTGATTGATGTGGACGCGGGCCGGCTCGGAGGCCGTCTTGAAATCGAGAAGCTCGACAGGCGTTCCGAAGGCGGCCTTGGTTTTGTCCACGAAGGCGGGCACGAGCTTGTAGCTCTTTTGGGCGAAGAGTTGATTGGCGATACGAAAAACGATCGGTCGGGAAGGATCTTGAAGCAAACGCGCGAGCTCGCCCGAGGTCGCCATTACGTCGTTGGCGGTCCCCTCCAGATGAAGCACCTTCTGTATCTGAGCGGCCGTGTCCCCTTGCGCGCCCCCCCAGGCCATGGTCAGCACGGTGGTAACGCTCGCGGGGGAGACGATGAGATTGCCCGGCTTCTGGCGCAGGCGCTGGTAGAGATCGAAACCGAACGCGTTGCTGCTCTGCGCGAGCTTGGAGACCGCGTCCTTGGAGAGTGCCGGCTGCCCCTTCACGGGCGCCTCGGCGCCGCGGAGGGTGCCGGAAAACAAGAGAGAGGCTAAGGCGACGAAGGCCCATCGCGAGCTCAAGAAATTTTTTCTCATGGCGGCTTAGACTCCAAGCTCATCGCCGAAGTTCCCCGTCACTTCCCGCCACCGATGGGCTCCGGGTCGGGGTCGAGTCTCTCGGCCTGCTCGGGGTCATGGGAATCCCTCCATGGGACGACTTCGCGCCGCGAACCTCCGGCTCGTGTAGAATCCAGGCAGGTTACCAACAGACGGCGAGCCCCAGGAGGGAAACCATGGCCAAAGGCAACAACGCGCGGAAGAAAGAGACCAAGAAGCCGAAGAAGACCGCGGTGGTCAAGAGCGTGTCGACAAGCAGCGTCCTTCCGAAGGACCCCAAGAAGAAGTAGCCCGCTCCCGGGATGACGGGTCGCCGTCCCAGGTGTCTGGCGATTCGTCATCCCCAGCCGCCTTCGTGCGCTCTAGTGCCATCGGCTATCGCTGGCTTGGGTCGCTCACACGCCCCAGGAAGACGATGAGCCCGCTCGCGTTGTCGCGGATGAGGAACAGGAAGGGCCGGTCGACTTCGAGCATGCGCGGCATGCTTCTCGACATCACCACGGCGGTGGCGGCGGCCGCTTCGGTGCCCTTCTCGTCGACCCGCACGAAACCTTTGTGATAGACCTTCCCAATAAAGAGATCGTCGCCTGGATCGGGTGGGTTCGCGATGCCGGTGAAATCGGCCCTCGCTGGGTCGAATGCCAGAGGCATCCCCAGGGTTGCCAGATCCTCGCCGAGCGACAGGGAGTCGGTGGGGCTCACCTCAAAGCTCGGGAGCGCCAATCCGACGCGCTCTTCCTCCATCGCGTTGACTAGCGAGTCGAGCTTCCTTGCAGTCAGCGTGTCCTCGACCGCCGCGAGTCCCTCGATCTCGTCGGGAACGAGGAGTATCATCGACATCTCGCCACCCTTATAGGGAATCTCCAGCGCCGTGACGCCGCGCTTCTGGGCGATGCGGAACAAGCCCGTGCGAAGCATCGTTGGTACGCGCTTCATCTCGGACGTGCTCAGGTGGAAGGGCGAGGACCGCGTGAGCCTGGAATCGAATGGAACCGCCCAGTCGCCCAGAAAGTAGATCGCGTTGACGAGCACAAGGCGTGTGAGCGGATCGACCCCCCCGAGAGGGATGAGGTCTTTGATGCGGTGCTCGGTTTTGCCCTCGACCCATTCATTGATATGGCCGCGAGCCTGCTCGGACGCCCTCTCGAAGTCCAGGGGCTCGGCGGGGGCGCCGAAGGCTTCCCGGGTCTTTTCCACGAACGCCGGCACGAGCTCGTAGGTCTGCTCGACGAAAAGTTGATTGGCGATGCGGAAGACGAGGGGACGAGAAGGGTCCTGAAGCCAGCGGGCGAGTTGCCCCGACGCGGCCATCACCTCAGCGGCCGACCCCTTCAGATGGAGAACCGTCCTCATCTGCCTCGCCGTTTCGCCGCGAGCGCCGCCCCAGGTCATGGTCAAGGCGGTCGAGATGCTCGCCGGGGAAATGACGAGGTTGCCCGGCTCTCGGCGCAGGCGCCGGTAGAGATCGAAGCCGAACGCGTTGCTGCTCCGCGCGAGAGACCTCTCTGACATCCTTGTTCCTCCAATAAGAAACCTAAGGCTACAGTACTTCGCAACGGGGGTGAGGCCCCAGATGAGAGGGGAGAGGCCTTCCCCAGTTGGGGAGACCTTCCCCCAGTGGGGAGGAGCCTTTCCCCAGTCGGGGAGGCCTTCCCCAAGTCGGGAGAACCCTTCCCCAAGTGGGGAGACGCCTTTCCCCAGTTGGGGAAACCTTCCCCAACTGGGGAGGAGCCTTCCCCCAGTGGGAAATCCCTTCCCCCAGTGGGGAGGAGCCTTCCCCCAGTGGGGATGGCCTCTTCCCGGATTGTGATCTCTGCTCCGAAAAAAGGTTGACAGAGACGAAGGCCACCATTATTATCGCTTATTATGAGACGGCAATGGATCAACTTCCTTGCTGCTACCCTCGCCGCCTTCTGCATGACGGCTGGCTCCCTGGCCCAGGAGGGCGCAGGCGACGAGCAGTCCCGTTTCCTCCAGGTCCGGCGCAGCCAGATCGATCTCAAAGAGGCGCGCTCCAGGCTCACCCGCACGCAGGAGCTCTTCCACCAGGGCCTGGTGCCCAAGACCGAGCTCGAGCAGGTGGAGAGCACGGTCCAGAAGATGCAACTCGCCTACCAGGAGGCACTGCTCTCGCTGCTCAGCCTGCAGCCGCGGCTCTCGGTCAAGAGCGCCGTCAAGCTGCAGAGCCCTGACGGCCGCAAGCTCGTACGCCTCACGGTAATCAACCTGTCTCCCACGTTCGATGACTCGCAGTTCCGCCTCCTCAACAACTTTGAAGGCGCGGATCCAATCCCGCCGGCTCTCAGGACGCGCGACGTGCACGACGTGTTCGTCTCGCTCAAGGACCCTGGAGCCACGGGGTCCGGGGGCGGCGGGGGAGGGGGCTCGGCGGCGAGCGGCCCACCCCGTGGCACGACCATCGGCCTGCCCTACGAGGTTCACATTCCCGACCTCGCCTATGGCCAGTCGAGGACGCTGGAATTCGAGCTGCTGCGCGACGTGAGCAGCGTCGTGGTCGCCGCCAGCTACAAGGGGCAGCAGCGCGAGACCGACGTGCAATTGCAGCAGGCGGACACCGCGAATGCCGTGACGTTGACCTCCACCCAGATCTCGCAGGAGGCCGATCTCGCCGGCACTGCTACTTTCGACCTACGGCTCGAACGCTCGACCGTCGACAGCCGCAGCTTTCAGCTCCGCGCCCTGAACCTGCCGCGCCAGGTCTCCGCCAGTTTTCTTGACCCTGGCACCCAGGCGCGTCTGTCACAGATCAACTTTCCGGCCGGCGTCACCCAGCAGACCTTGAGCCTGCGCCTCTTCCTGCCCGAGCGCGGTGACGCGCAGGTGCAGGTCGATCGTCCGCTCGTCTTCTGGGCCGTGGTGATGAGCCCTGAGCAGGCGCCGGCCTTCGCCCAGGACCGCCCGTACACCGACGAGGATATCCGCGAGCACCACGTGGGCCAGGTGCGCCTTGAGCTGATCCCGCGCGGCGTCGGCAAGATCGAGGTGGCGGCGAGCAGTCTCTATTCCGAAATCGTGCGGGGCGCTCAGGTGAGCACCCGCCTGACGGTGCGAAATACCGGCACGCGGCGGCTCGACAACGTGCAACTGGTCGCCGAGCCGCCGTTCAACTGGCGCGTCGAGTTCGTGCCGCCGGTCATCCCGGCGCTCGATCTCAATCAGGAACGGCCGGTCGAGCTGCACATTCTGCCGCCGGACGACGTGGCGGTGGGCGACTACGAAGTGCGCGTCAAGACCGAGAGCTCGGCCTACAACCGCAAAGTGCCCACCGAGGAGAAGATCTATCGCGTCAGCGTGGCGGCGAAGTCCAACGTCTGGGCGACCCTCGGCATCGTCAGCACCTTGCTCGGACTGGTCGGCGGCGTGGTGTTCGCCGGCGTCAAGCTGACCCGCCGATAAGAAGCGGCTCGGATTGCGATTCGGGAGGATCATCCGTGATCGAAGCCATCGACCTTTCCAAGCGCTATGAGGACGGAGTGCAGGCACTCGACACTCTCAACCTGAGCATCCAGCCGGGCGAGATCTATTGCCTGCTGGGCGCCAACGGCGCCGGCAAGACGACGACCATCAACATCTTCCTCAACTTTATCGAGCCCACGTCCGGCCGCGCGCTCATCCAGGACATCGACGTCGCCAAGGACCCGCTGACAGCCAAGCGCCACGTCGCCTATCTCTCCGAGAACGTGATGCTCTATGGCAATTTCACGGCTCGCCAGAACCTCGACTTCTTCGCCCGCATTTCCGGCCGGAGTGGCCTCACCCGCGACGCCTTGACCGGCGTGATGCGGGACGTGGGCCTCCCCGAAAAGGCGTTCGATCAGCGGGTCCGCGACTTCAGCAAGGGAATGCGCCAGAAGCTGGGCATCGCCATCGCCATGATCAAGGACGCCCCCGCCCTCCTGCTCGACGAGCCGATGTCCGGCCTCGACCCCAAAGCCGCGGCGGAGCTGGTCGAAACGCTGCGCGACCTGCGCGAGAAGGGCAAGGCCATCCTGATGTCCACCCACGACATCTTCCGCGCCAAAGAGCTCGCGGACCGCGTCGGCATCATGAAAGAAGGACGCAAGGTCTTCGAGCGCTCGCGCGCCGAGCTCCAGCACGAGGACCTGGAAGAGCTCTACCTGGACTATATGCGCGGGGCGATGGTAGAGGAGAGTGCCGCCGCAGGCTGATCTGGAAGACGGATTGTCAAGACCGGTCGTCAAGAGAAAGAGACAAGAGCTTCGGTCGGAATCGATCAAAATCGATCTGGGTACACTCACCTTCCGCGCTCCTGCGGACTCCGTTCGCAAGCTTTTTCATCTCTCCAAGGAGACCGTTATGAAGACCCGTTCCAGAGTCCTTGCGGCCGTGCTCGGCACCTCCGCGGTGCTGGGTCTCCTGCCTCTACTCCTCGACAACCAGGTCTCGGAGGCCGGCGGCGCCTCATTCGCCGCGAGCCCGTTGAGCGGCACCTACAAGCGGTGGGAAGCCGCCCATCTCAAAAACGGCGGAGATCGGCAGGTCGTCATCGGCCTGGGCTGGTCCAAGGGGATCTCGGCCGAGCCCACTCCAGCAGTGGGCTCGGTGACGCTCGACCTCTTACAGGGCACGGTCACGGCGCAGGTTCAGGGCCTCGAAGACCCGGCCGGTGCCGATCTCTGGCTGGTTCAGACTGTCGAGAGATCTGGAAGGAGCTTCCTCCCCGAGTCTGAGGACGTCGCTCTCCGTATCGGGCGCCTGATCCCGCAGGCCGGCTCGGCCGTGCTGCACGCGCGTCTGGCCCCTGAGGTCTTTCAGAGCTTCGAGCTCGATCTCGCCGTCGTCACCCGCGCGGGTGAGCCCCCGACGCGGCCGGCTCTTCTCTATGGCAGCCCCACCTTGTTCCAGAAGCTGTATACCCGCGACCGGCTGGCGCTTGCGAAGGCCAAAGCAGGCCTGGCGGACGGCTCGCTTTCCAACCGGCGCCTTTTGGGAGAGATCTTGCCGGCGCCCGCCACGGACGCCTTGTCAACACTCAGCTCTCTCGTCACGCAAGGCGAGCAGATCTTCAACGGCGAGACTTTCGGCGGCAACGGCCGGACGTGCGCGACCTGCCATCCGGCGGACAACAATTTCACCATCGACCCGCAATACATCGCCCATCTGGCACACAGCGACCCGCTGTTCGTTGCCGAGACCAACCCCGCCCTGCGCCAGTTGGAGCGCCCCCAACTCCTGCGCCGCCTCGGCCTCGTCCTGATCAATCCGGACGGCCTCGAAGACCCCACCCACAAGTTCGTCGTTCGCAGCGTGCCGCACCTGCTGGCTCTCGCCACTTCGCTGGAGGCGGCGCCGCCGATCGATCCCTCCTCTCCCACCCAGCGCACGGACAACAGTACGGTTCCGCCCCTGCAGCGCACGGGTTGGTCCGGCGACGGCGCGCCGGGCGGCGGCAGCCTGCATGAGTTCGCTACGGGCGCCGTCGTTCAACACTTCACCCGCAGGCTCGACCGAGTTGCCGGCGTCGACTTCCGGCTGCCGACACCGGCGGAGCTGGATGCGCTCGAAGCGTTCCAGCTCTCCCTCGGGCGTCAAACCGATCTCTCCCTTTTCCAGACCCAACTGCTCGATCCCGCCGCGGCGGCGGGACAGGAGATTTTCAACAACGCCGGGCTCAATCCCAAGATCGCGCAGGGCAAGTGCATCCAGTGCCATACCAACGCGGGAGCCAACGTCATCATTTTCAATCCCTCGACCGGGCTCGCTCAGCTCAATAGCAACTTCGTCGTCGGCACCGAAAACATTCCCAACCAGGAAGCCCGGCGGCTCGAGCCGAACCTGCCGCGCGACGGCGGATTCGGGCGCGCCGAGCAGTGTGATCTCGACGGCGACGGGCGTCCGGACCCCGGTGTGTTCGGGAACTGCTCGTTCAACGTGCCGCCGCTCGTCGAAGCCGCGGACACCGGCCCGTTCTTCCACAACAACGCCGCGGCCACTCTGGAAGATGCCATCGCCTTCTACAGCACTGACGCCTTCAATGGCACACCCTCAGCCCAGGCCATCGGTCCCATTCATCTGACAGCGGAGGACAACGCGAAGGTGGCGGCCTTCCTGCGTGTGCTGAACGCTCTCGAGAACATCCGCGAGGCCTTGGATTATCAATCAGCCGCGCAGAGCGAGAGCGGCGCGGCCGCGCGCGGCCGTCTGCTCCTGGCGGCGCTGCAGGACGAGGACGCCGTCAAGGTGCTCCGCGCCTCCAACCTGCACGCCGACGCGGCCGCGCGCCTGCGTGTCGCGAGCACCCTGTTGCGGCTGGCGGCCGACCGGCTGTTGCCCATCGACGTCGCCGTTCAACAGGCGACGCGACTGGAGGAAAGAGCACAGAGCGCGATGATCCAGGAGTGAGCCTCCAGGAGGAAGGCGGGCGCACCCACGGTGTGCCCGCTATGCAGCCCGTTGGGAAGTCCTGCCTACCGAACGTCGTAGCGTGAAAAAACAGCGAGCGCCGAGAGAAAGAAAAGCGCGCTGAGCGTGCTGAGGGCGAAGACCCCCCAGCCCGCCGCGGCAATACCGGCAAAGAGAGTTGGGCGCTCGTAGTGAAACTCTGGAATCAGATCGCGGTCCGGATTGATCCCCCGGTAGTTGAGCTCCGCGGTCCCGCTCACCTCGAAGCCAGCGTAGCGGGTGACCCAGCTCATGCTTCCTTTTGCTTGGGATTCGTGTCGCTCGCGCGCCTGCGCGAAGGGATCGCGCAAGGCGCGCCGGTATCCTTGAGCCGCGGTAAGGAAGCCCCGGTGATCGGCCAGGCCGGTCGTCAGGAGGCGCTCCGACACGTCGCGAAACAGTACCGCCGGCGAGGCGATGGTGAGCCGCCGCCCCAACTCCATCTGGCGCAGGCGGCGGCGAGAGAACTCATCCCGCACGGAGGCGATGAGAGTGTTGCGCTGCTCGATCTTCTGTACCTGGCCGGCGACGATGGAGTCGCGCAGGCGATCGAGGTTGTAGCGAATCGTTGAGTCATCGCCTCCACCATCGACGATCGCACGCACCTGGTTGTAATAGTCCGAAAGCGGAGTGAGATAACTACCTTCGATCTGGGTCACCTTGGCCTGCTCTTCGCTGCGCCGGGGTGGCGACTCGAGCAGCGAGGCGAGTACCCGCCCGTTGCTGGGCAACAGCACGACGAACACGACCCAGAAGAGAACGAGCCAGAGGAGGGCCGTCGCGGAATGCCGGCAAAGGCTCGACACCAAAATGCTGCCGCTCACGAAAACCGCGAGATAGAGCACAGCGAGGACCGTGAACACCGCGACGCCGGCCCATTGCAGGGCTCCGAGGACGTAGGCTGCGGAGAGTTGGATGACCAGAAGGCTCGACAACACTCCAATGAGAAGGGGCACGAGAAGCGCCAGCAGCAGACCGAGCGACGAACCGATCAGGAATGAGGAGCGGGCCACGGGCTGCGCCAGGATCAGTCGTAGCGTCCCCTGCTCGCGCTCGCCGGAGACCGCGTCATAGCACACGAAGATCGCGAGCAGGCTCAGGATGACTGCCACGATATGGACCCAATCGAGCTCTTCGGCACCGATCAGGAACGATCCTTTGAATTCTTCCGGCGCCACCTCTTCCACGCCGCCCAGGCCGGCGTAGAGCAGCCGCGGCAGGCTCCACCAGTTTCCTGCCGAGATGAAATCGAGCGGGTGGGGTGCCTTGACCAGCAGCAAGCGGTCGAGGTCACTCTCCGCACGGGCTCGCGAGACATCCTGCGCGTAGGCCCGCTGCACCTGGGCATGCCAGCCCACCGCGATGACGCTGCCAAGCCCGAACAGTAGCACCACGAGTGCCGCCGCGGTAACCAGCTTGGCTTCGAGAAAAACTTGCCGAAGGACCTTGAGGGCGAAAAGGCGGATCATAGGCGCACGTCGTAGCGTTGAAACGCGTAAAGGGAACAGATCATCAGGAAGAGGTTGAAGATGATGAGAAGAGCCGCGTCCGGCAGCACCCGGCCGGCAACCTCAGCCAACCTCTCGAGCGGCTTCCTGGTCTGAGGCAGGCCGCTCAAGTCGAGAGGCAGCGGGACGTTCATCCGCGAGAGCTCGCGATCCGGGTAGAGCCGGGCCTTTCCCTCCTGCCAGGTCCGCAGTGCCTGGTCCTCCCGCCGAGCCGCGTCGAGCAGCGTCATGAAATGGTCTACGTCAGTGCCGGCCACCGCCGCGCTGGCAAAGTCGTACTGGGAGAGCGGCGAGAGCCGCATCAAGACCTGTGCGCGATGGAACTGGCCCAGAGCCCGCCGGAACACTTCCCATTGGGCCGCCTCCACGTGCGCTCGCAAGGCAGGGTCGCGGATCAGCGTGTCCTGCCCGGGGCGTTCCACCGCGAGCCGCTGCACCGGCTTCGTGATCTCGATAACCTGCACCGCGAGGATGGGATAGATGAGCACCACCAGAGTCCAGACGAGGAGGCCGAGGATCAGCGACGTCGCGGGCCGGTCGGTCAAAGCCGAGAGAAGCAATCCCAGCCAGATGAAGATCGAGGCGTACATCACCGCGAGCAGAAGCGCCAGACCGATCCTCACCCAGGTCCCAGCGCCGGCCTCGGCATCGCTCTGTGGTAGCACGATGAGGAGCCAGAGAACGGTCGCCGCCATAAACGGCACCGTGACGCTCACCATAGCCCCCAGGTACTTGCCGAGCAGCAAGCGGCTTCGCGACAAGCTGGAAGCCAGCGTAAGCTGGAGCGTCCCGCTCGCCCGGTCGCCGTTGACCAGGTCGTACGAAAAGATCAGAGCGATCAGGCTGAGCACGATCCCGACCAGGTGAGAGAAATCCAGGGGGATCCAGCTCTCGAGCAGTGTGCTCTCGCTCATACCGCCCTGGAGACGAGGCAGGTCGTACTTACCGGCGAGCGCAACGAAGCGACCGAAGCGGTCTCCAACTCCCTGATGGATCAGGCTGAGCAGTTGGGGGCGGCGTTCCAGCCGCAGGGCGACCTCGACGTAAGCCGTCGCCGCGTGCGCCGCCCGCTCGGCTTCCTGTGAGCTGGCACGAAACAGATCGAGGCGCCGCTGCCAGTCGGCCAACATCACGAGCGCGCTCGCGGTCATCAATGTCACGAGCAACAGCGAGCATGCGACGAAACGCGACGTCGCGAGGGTGAGGCGCAGCTCCTTCTCGAAGATGGTGCGTATCATCGTGCGATGACTCGCTCCTCGGCCGGCCCGGTGGCGATCTCGCGCCCCAGGATCGCCCTCACCATCTCGTCCGCCGTCAGGCCCTGCCGCTCGCTGTCGCCGATGAAGCGATTGATCAGCTTGCCGTGCGGATCGAACAAGAGATATTGCGGTACCATCTGCACCTTGAAATGCTCGGTTACATGCCCCTGTGCATCATAGAGGACCGGAAGATTGCCCAGGTTATAAAGCTGGACATAGCGGCGGATGTCTTCGAGAGAGAGGTCCGCCGTGACGACGAAGGTCCGCACGTGCCGGTGAGCCCCCGCCTGTACCAGCGCCCGCCATACCTTGGCCTCCTCCAGACAGCCCGAGCACGAGAGCGAGAAGAAACAGAGCAGCACGCGTTCGTTCGGGCCGCCGAAGAGCTCGACCGGACGGCCCTGGAGATCCGTAAGGGAGCGCGCTCCCGCGATCTCGCCGCGCTGCATCGTTGGCGGCAGATGGATGGCGGTTCGGCGCGCATACCAGACGGTACCGAGCATGGCGAGCGCCAGCAGAACCACCAAGCCTGCAACCGCCGGTAGAGTGAGATCTCTCCTCTCGTTTTCCTGCAAGTCGCTCATTCCAGTTACCTCCGCGCCGGCTGGTTTGCGGCTGCGAGAGCGGTGACCCCCGCCGCGTTGAGGAGCGTCCGCGTGCGGTCTTCCGGGCGGATGCCCAGAACCTCGGAGTAACCCATCTCGCGGCGGAGCAGCTTGCCGTGGGAGTCGAACACCAGATACTGTGGGAGTAGTTGGAGCTTGAAGTGCTCGTAGACCTTGCCATGGGGGTCATAGAGCACTGGCAGGTCTCGGAGCCCGAGTGCCTTCGCGTACTGATCCACCTCTGCCGTTTTCGAGTCGGCGCTCACAATGTAGGCTCTAACGTGGCCGGCCTTCCCGGCCGCCATAAGACGGCGCCAGACCTCCGCCTCCTTGGCACAGCCGGGGCAGGCGCGCGACGTGAAACACAGCACGACAGAAGCGCCGTCTGACGCCGAATCGAATAGTTTTACCGCTCCACCCGCAAGACTGGCCAGAGCCATAGGACGGGCGAGCTCGCCCGTCATCATTCCCGGAACTTCGTCCAAGCTTTTCCCGAATTTTGGCTGCAAGGTCGGCCGGGTCGCCCAGGCGAATCCCAGCACGACGACCAAGGCACCAGCAACAACGGATAGCAGAAAGACGGCGAACCCTCGATAGTTGCTCTTGGTTCCGCTCATTCGGTAGCTCCTTAAGAGGTGGGCTCTCAGGGGTTCCTTGCCTTTGAGAGAAGGAGAGGGGTGGGGCGTCTCCCATCACCTCAATATTCATAGGTCGGCGGATCTACGCTTGCACGTAATACCAAACTGACAGGGGCGGGTTTATGTTGTTGCACACACCCCGACGTTGCGATAGCGCACGCCATCGACGAAGATCGGATCCGGGCACTGAATGACGAACGCGGGCACGGCCGGAGGCGTGCCAGTGCAAAACCAGAGCATATCTGCATGCACTGGGGTGGCACCGACGAGCAGTCCGGCGCAGAGGCTGGCTCCCAGGGTGACGCCGAGGAAAGCCTTCTTGACGTTCTTCATGGTAGATCTCCTTATCGTTTGTTGGAAGAGAGAGGGATGGGACGTCTCCCACCCCTCTTACGGCATTCTCAGCGGGCCTATCCCTGCTGGTAGTAGCAGAGCGACGCGGGCGGGTTGGTGTTGTTGCACCACACCCCGACGTTGCGGTAGCGCACGCCGTTGACGAAGATCGGGTCCGCGCAGACGACGAAGAATTTGGTCGGTTGGCCCCCCCCGGGGCACGACCACACGATGTCCGCGAACGCCGCCTTCGGGGCCGCGACGAGCAGGCCGGCGCAGAGGCTGGCGCCGAGGGTGAAGCCGAGGAACGCTTTCTTGACGTTCTTCATGAGAGTCTCCTTGTCGTTGAGGGTCCTTTGTCTATCCATCACCGCATGCGGGTACGGCCGAGGTCAGCCGGCACTCCCCAGGGAGTACCGGTCTAGAGAGATGTCCTGGCTGCTGGCGCGCAGAAGGAAGAGGTCGCGCCAATGGGTGGCCATGCGCATCGCTGCTACAGGCAGTTTCACCGAGCCCAGGTGCTGGCCCTTCGGGGAGAAAACATCCATCCTGGAGGTGCCTATCTTTACTTGCGTCGCCGGCAGGCCGGCGGCGAGGCAGAGCAGCCTCCCCTGGCCATCAAGCGAGAGATCCAGGGACGCCACCTGGTAGTCGAAAACCGCTGAGATCTGCCCGTTGCTTTCAGCCTGCGTCTTGATGTCGGGCTTTTTAAGAGGTGGAGTGAAAGGGATCGGAACCTCCCATCGGAGGTTGCCTCGCGAATCGTAAGAACGGATCACCGGCGGATAAACCAGGCTGATGTACACCTCGCCTTGGGGGCCTGCCACCAGGTTGCCGGTGTTGAGCTCGGACTCGGTGGTGTCGTTCGCATACTTCTCCCGCTTGCCGAAGCTCCGGAGATACTTGCCGTCCGCCGAGTAGACGTCGAAAAGATGGGGGCCGACGGCTGGATTGGCGATGATCTCCCCAAGGCTATTGATGACGAAGCGGCGCGGATAGCGCTGCAGAGGGATCGTGCGCAGGAAGTGCCCGTCGGCCGCGAAGATGCAGAGCGAATTGTTGCCGCCGTTCAGCACCCACACCTGATCTTGAGTGTCGATTACGACGTCCTCGAGAAGGTCGAAGCGCTTGGGGACCAGAGGCGTGCCGCCGGCGTTCCACAGCACCTTGGCGGCCGGGCTTAGCTTTGTGACCTTGTTGAGCCCGCGGTCGAGGACCACGACGTTGCCCTGAGAGTCGACGGCAAAGCGGTCCGGAGACTGGAACGTCGCCTCGCCGGGGCGCGCACGTAGAATGTTGCCCGCGTGAGTGATCTGCGCGTTGAACGACGGAGCGGTCTGACTAGCGAGCGCGACCGAGGTAATCAGGAGGCTGGTTAGAACGAGACGAAGGGCGTAGGCCCGGGGGCGACAGCGCATCTCTGGCTCCTTCCGGCGGCTCCTCCACGAGTCTCAGGGGGGCCGTCTTTCGAGCCAAAGTGTAAATTCAGGATATTCTAACTAATCTTGCAATGACTCTTGATCTTGCCTCTTGACAGGGAATCTTGACACTTCGTCTTCGCCGGCTCCTGGGTGCCGGCTTCGATACTCCGAGGGAGTGCAGCGGAAATATCGCCGGAAGGCACGGCTGAAGGACTCCTGGTGGGAGTAACCGAGCGAGGCGCTGATCAGATAGACCTCGAGCTGGGGATTGCCCAGGAGGCGGATGGCGACTTCCATGCGCTGCCCCTCGACGTAGTCGCGGATGCTGATCCCGATCACCAGCTTGAAGCGGCTCGAGATGTTGTGATTGCGCATGCGGCAGGCCCGGCGGATGACGTCGACGTTGAGCCCTTCCTCGAAGAGATGGCTGTTTGCGTAGTCGAGGATCTCGCGGACCTCTCGCGGTACCCGCTCGCGCAGGGAGCCCTGCGAAGCGACGACCTTGGCCAGCTCTTGCTGAATCAGAAGTTCCTTATCGCGCAAGCTCAACCGGTGCTCCTGCATCGGCCCACTCCCTCCCTTGAGCTCCCGTCCAATGAGGTTTCCATCTGCGGAGTGGCGTTCGTCAGCCTCCCGGGTCTTACGTTCCCTCCTCCGGAACCGGCCAGAGTCGCGGAGATGGGTAGCTGGCGTCGCTTTCGTTCCACGCAGACTTCCCTAAGTCTCTTTAATTATAGCAGAACTTCTCTGAGCTGCCAAGCTACCCTGTTGCCCGCCACCCTCCGGGCCTCCTTTCGGGCGCGGCGGGAGCAACGCCTCCAATTCAAGCCAGAACGAAAACATCTGGAATGATTCTGCGTACTCCGTCTGGAGCTTATGCCAGGAACTCTCACTATCCCAAGGAGGTTTTCCGCCATGCATCCCCTATCTACCCGCGTCCGCAAGCGCCGCGCCTCCGGAGTCGTGGCCGGCAAGATCTTCACGTGGGCCCTCTGCGGCCTGCTGGCCTTCGTTGCCGCCGCCTGGGCACAGCCGTCGGAGTTGCCGCCACTTCTCGACCGGAAACTTTTCTTCGGCGATCCCGAGATCATCGGCGGCCAACTCTCGCCCGACGGCAAGTTCATCGCGTTCATCAAGCCCCTCGACGGCACGCGCAACGTCTGGGTCAAGCGGACCGACGAGCCTTTCGAGGCCGCCCGGCCCATTACCGCCGAAACCAAGCGCCCAGTCCCCGGCTACTTCTGGAGCGAGGACGGCAAGTTCATTCTCTTCGTGCAGGATCAGGGCGGCGACGAGAATTTCAACGTCTACGCCGTAGATCCGGCGGCCTCGCCCGCG
>Ga0134121_10002080_pt1 | contig 17784 bp, 15 predicted proteins | sample KB301_FD_96463 | JGI IMG/M metagenome (GOLD analysis project Ga0134121, IMG submission 96463) | Terrestrial soil microbial communities without Nitrogen fertilizer from Kellogg Biological Station, Michigan, USA - KB3-0-1 | ecosystem: Environmental > Terrestrial > Soil > Unclassified ... | reverse complement strand
ATGATGCGGGTGATGGACGAATCTGGTTTGTGCCGTATCCGCAGGGTGAAGCAAAACAAATTACCGACGATAGCCTTGATTATCATCTCGCCAGTCTGAGCATAACCGCAGACAATAAACTTGCCGTCTTACAGGCCCAGGCCGATCCGCAGATCCAGATAGCGTTGGACGGCGATCCGCAGAGATCGCATAAGGTACTTGAAGGCACGCGATTTAGATCCGAAGGGCGCTACGGCGTGGAAGTCGCTCCTGACGGAAAGGTTCTTTTTACGGCGAATTCGACCGATAGCCGCACGATCTGGGAAATGGACGCCGACGGCAGCAATCAGAGGCAACTTACCGTTTCACAAAAAGCTTGTTATGACCAGCAATTCGGGATAACGCCGGACGATCGATTTCTAGTGTTTGAATCGAATCGTTCCGGCGCCTCGGAAATATGGCGGGCTAACCGTGACGGAAGCGACCTTAAACTCCTGACGAGCGGGGGCGGCAATATTGAACCGGCCGTTTCGCCCGATGGAATGTGGGTGGTTTACATTGCCTCGCGCGACGACAAACATGAGCTGAGACGGGTGTCTATCGAAGGAGGCGAGCCGGTACAACTAACTACGGAAAAAAGTTTCTGGCCTGCAGTTTCACCGGACGGACGATCGATCGTTTTTGTTCGCGGCAGGTCCGAGGCAGGAACTGACCAGGCTATAAGCATAATTCCGTTTAACGGAGGCTCTCCGGTCAAGACATTCGATGTGCCGGTAGGAGCCGCTCTGTATAACCGACCACGCTGGTCGCCCGATGGTAGAGCGATAGTCTATAAAGACGAAGGACAGGGATTGTGGTATCAGTATTTGAACAAGGATAAGCCTGAGGCGGTCGAATTCCCCGACGACCTCAGGGTTTTTCAGTTTTCTTATTCCGCTGATGGAAAACTAGCGTATTCCGGCGGCATCCAGACGCGCGAAATTGTGATATTGAATGATCTTCCCACAACAACAGAGCTGCGGTGAGGGCCGCCGCATTTTATTGTTGTATTGTGATTCGAGATGACAATTATTAAAAAGGCCGTACTAGAGAGGTCTCAAGTACGGCCGTTAATTCAAAGTTACGCCTTCCTTACTTCTTAGGCATTTTGTCATCCATCATAGCGGTTTGATAGGCAAAGGTAGCGAGGATGATCGCCATTTGCTTCATATCGTCGGCCTGGATACGGTCGAAGACGTCCATGTTCGAGTGGTGAGTGCGCTGGTTGTACTCGATCTCATCCTGAATGAACTGGAAGCCGGGGAGTCCGATGGCATCAAAGCTTTGGTGATCAGTGCCGCCGGTATTTGAAACCGAGATCGTATATGCACTCATGTCGAGATCTTTCTTCGGGTCGTAATCTGGTTTCCACCATTTCGGATCACGAAACGCGCCAAACCATTCCTTAAATATATAACGAACGTTGTCATTGCCCTGCTCGTAAATTCCGCGGATCTTACCGGTACCGTTATCGATGTTGAAATAGGCCGACAGCTTGTCGTATTCGGGCAGCTTGGTCAGTTTTGGAGGAACGGCATTTGGAGCTCCGCCGCCAAATCCGCCTCCGCCTCCGCCAAATACCGGAGGAGGATTATCGCCGAAATAGCCAAAATGTTTTGCCACGTACTGGCGTGAGCCGAGCAGACCCTGCTCTTCGCCTGTCCAGAGAGCGATGCGAATTGTTCGACGCGGCTTTAGCCCGGCTGCCTGGAGAATGCGAACGGCCTCCATCATCACGGCACAGCCGGCTCCGTTATCAGTTGCACCAGTTCCTGAGTGCCATGAGTCGAGATGGCCGCCGAGCATAACGATCTCGTCAGCTTTGTCGCTGCCGGGTATCTCGGCAACCGTATTATAGCCGTTTAGATCCTGGTCCTGATATTCTACGGCCAGATCGATCGTCATTTTGACGTTTTCGCCGGCATCGACCATGCGGGCGACGCGGTTAAAGTGTTCTGCGGCCATGCTCACCTGGATGGGGATCTTTGTACCTTTGTCGTAGAGTCGGGCCGGCGGATTTGCCGGCGCGCCAGCCGGAGCGGGCGGCGGTTGAACAGCCGTAGCTTGCTGGACAAACATCGTACCACCGTCGCCTCGGGCGGAATCGACGATTATTGCCGCGCCTTCGTCCGCAAGGAAACGAAAACGCTGCGCATTGAATTGTGCCAGTTGTGCGAAATTACCGCCAGGGCCACCCGGGCCACCGCCCGCCGGACGGCGTATTGACGCCGGATCGGGAGCATCTGCAAGGTCAAGGAGCTGCCGGTCGGTCGTGCGGACACCCTGCGGGTCAAAATGCGCCGGAAGGTCGCGTATTGCTCCCAAAAGGACGATTTTGCCCTTTAGCTTGCCTTTGTATTGCTCGAGCTCCTCTACTTTTGTTGCATTGACCCTAACCACATCGGACGTATACGCCGTATCAGGATTTGCTGGCGCCATAACGGCAGTTTTTTTCTTGGCCTTTGGATCAACAGTCGGTGCGGGCGGGACCAGAGTATCAGTTCCCGGCGACCAGGCCTTTGGATAAGCGATCACAGGGAAAGCAGTCGGGCCGTCGACCATTGCGTAGAATCTTTTCAGTGTCCATCCGCGTCCGAACGGACCCCACGCCTCGAGATGGGCATTCTGCAGACCGAACGATGCGAGAGTATTGCGCGTCCATTCGTTCGCGCGTTTCATTCCCGGGCTTGCCGTCAGCCGTGGACCAATTACGTCCGATAGGTAGCTCAGGGTCTTCATCACCTGCGAATGGTTCATCCCTTCGTCCCTGATATTGTCGAGAACCTCTTTCGGCGCGACATAGACGGCGGCCTTTGCGCTGCCCGAAGGCGCGTTAGAGGTGCCAACGGCCGCCTGGGCAAAGCTGAACCCCGGCAGCAAAACAGCGTAAAGCAAAATTACGCCCAAAACCCTGCGTCGTAACATGGTATGTGTGTCTCCTGAAATAGCGAATTGAATCTGTATGAAGAGTTCGAGCTTATGATAGCAGAAAACCGTGGAAAAAATTCAATCTGGTGAACAGGTGTAGGCAGTAAATGGTAAAGAATTGCAAAGAAAGCTAATACTGATCAAGCGACAGCAGATTTCCGTCGGGATCTTTGAACCAAGCGACCTTGGCGCCGCTTGGGAAAGTCATCACGCCATCGCTGTCCGCGGGCATCCAGGGATACTGTTCAAAGACAACACCTCTTGATCTCAGCTCGCTCATCATCGCCTCCATGTCGGGCACGTGCCAGCCCAAGCTCGTAAAAGGATGGGGCGTGAAGGGGGCGGACTTTTGGATTCGCAACGTTGTACCATTCGCATTAAATACAATCGCATACTCCTCGTCAGAGATCAGCTCGAGGCCCAAAGTGCTTTCGTAGAATTCCCGGGCTTTTTCGGGATCAGCCGTGGCGACAAATGCAGCGAGTTGGCAATTTCCTAACATCCTGACCTCCTATGCAGTGGACCAAGTGAGAGTGTACGCGGGAGGAACATTCTTAACGATAAGCTTGCTTCGCTTTGATTTGCCGTATCGCTCGCGCATGAATTCGCGGAGCTTGATCGCCGCCGGAGTGTAATAGCCATGGGCGTACTGGAATGTCCGGAACGTGCAGCCTTCGTTCATGAATTTCTCGATCTCGCCGAGGACACGTTTCCCGACGTCGGCCGGCAGGGTTACAAACGGCAGGCACGAAAGGAGGTAGCCGGCGTTGCCGAGGCCCGATTCTTTATGGATCGCGTACGTCTCAGCCGCGCTACCGCAGACGATATTGAGACGGGTGAACTTTTCGTGCAGAGACGTCACAAGCTCCCTGTCGACCTCGATGCCGAGGTATGATTTGCCGTCCGGAATCCCCTGTTCAATATACTTTGTGATCGCTCCGGTGCCGACGCCCAACTCGATGACGATATTGTCTTCACTCGCTTTGACGCCGGCCATCATCGCTTTCGCCAAGTCGGGGGAGCTTGGGGCAATTGCTCCTACAGTGAGGGGATGCTTCAGAAATGCCTGAAGGAACTGAATCTTTTCTTTCATTTGCCAGCGTTAAGCGCTTACCGGATCGAGTGTGTCCGACGATGCGTCCTTGGATTCGGTGCTTTCGACGGGCATTTTATACTCACATCCTTCAGTTTGGCAATAACGAAACGTTCCTTCTTTCTTGGTGGTTTTTTCAAGCAGGAATTGGGCTCCGCAATTTGGACACACCTCGTTTACCGGTTTGTCCCAGAACACGACATCGCACTTTGGATAATTAGCACAGCCGTAGAAGACCTTTCCGCGGCGGGATTTTTTCACAACGATCTCGCCGCCATCTTTCGAACATGTAACGCCGACAGTCTCGCGTTTGATGTAATCACACTTTGGATAATTCGAACACGAGATGAATTCGCCAAACCGGCCCTGACGCCTAACGAGGTTAGCTCCGTCCTTCGGACAGATCTCGTCGAGAGGTACTGGCGGTGCCGCCGGCTTTTGATCGCCTTTTGCGATCTTTCGAATGTTCTTGCACTCGGGATACCCGGTGCAGCCATAAAACGCGCCAAAGCGGCCCTTCTTCAATGCCATTTCACGGCCGCAGAGTTCACACGCGGGAACCTCTTCCGCTTTCTCGCCTTCACCGCTTCCGGCACCGTCCGCTTCAGCCTTTTTGCTTCCAACCTCACGGGTGCTTTGGCATTCGGGGTAATTCTCACAAGCAAGAAACTGACCGAACCGTCCGAACTTGATCATCATCCGGCCGCCGTCTTTTTCGCAGATCTCGTCGGTCGGGATCGACATTTTCTTCTTGCCTTTGATGTTCTCTGTGGCATGTTCCAGGTCTTTGGTGAACTTGTCGTAGAAAGAATGAAGAGCGGTGCGCCAGTCGAGCTTACCCTCTTCGATCTCGTCAAGTTCCAACTCCATCTGGGCGGTGTAGGCTGAGTTGAAAATGTCGTCAAAGCTCTCAAGCAGGAGGTCGTTGACCGTCATGCCGAGCGGCGTCGGATGAAAACGGCTTTCGATCTTTTCCACGTACTCGCGGTCCTGGATCGTGGTCATGATAGCGGCGTAAGTAGATGGGCGGCCGATGCCTTTTTCTTCGAGCGCCTTAACCAGGGTAGCTTCAGAATAACGAGGAGGCGGTTCGGTAAAATGCTGTTCAGGGGTGATGGAACTGAGCTTCAAGACTTCGCCTTCATTAACCAATGGAAGATCGCGTTCTTGATCTTCGTCCTCGACGGCCTGTGTCGATTCCCGGCTCTCCTGGTATACCTTTAGAAAACCGTCAAACTTTTGAACCGAACCCGTGGAGCGAAAGGTAAAACGTCCTGCCTTGATGTCGATCGTGGTCTGATCAAAGATCGCCGGTGTCATTTGCGAGGCCACAAATCGCTGCCAGATCAAGCGGTAGAGTTTTAATTCATCCGGGCCGAGCTTGCTAGCGAGCGAATCCGGCGTGCGGGCGACGTCAGTCGGACGTATCGCCTCGTGTGCGTCCTGAGCATCTTTTTTACCCTTATAAAAGTTTGCTTTTGCCGGTAAATATTTTTCGCCGTATTCGCTGCCGATAAATCCGCGAACCTCCTCAAGAGCCCCGTCGGACACACGAACCGAGTCGGTACGCATATAGGTGATGAGACCGACAGCCCCCTCATTTCCAAGCTCGATGCCCTCGTACAGCTTTTGAGCGACTATCATGGTTTTCTTGACCGAAAAGCCGAACTTTCGAGCCGCGTCTTGCTGAAGTTTTGAGGTAATGAAGGGCGGGGTGGAGTTTCGTTTTCTTTCTTTCGTAGTGACCGAATCGACGACAAATTGTTCTTTTCCCGCTTCCGCGACAATATCGCCTGCCTCTTTATCGGTCTTGATATGGACCTCGCTAGGTTTGAGGTCCTCGTCAAACTTTCCCGACTTAAGCGTCTTATCCTCTATCTTATAGAGTTTGGAATCAAAGCTAGGCGGCAGAGCAGCAGCAAGATTTGCGATGATCGACCAATATTCGGTTTTTACAAAGGCATCGATCTCGCGTTCACGCTCAACTACGAGGCGGACGGCGACCGTCTGCACGCGGCCGGCAGAGAGCTTGCCGCCGATCGTTTTCCAAAGGATCGGCGAAACCTTATAACCGACGAGACGATCCAGCACACGTCGGGTCTGCTGTGCATTCACAAGGTCCTGATTTACCTGGCGGGGCTCTTTGAACGCATCTTTGATCGCATTTTTCGTGATCTCGTTGAACATCACCCGAAAAACGGGTTTCGCCGGCTTTTTTGGAACGATCTCCTCGGCGAGGTGTGCGCAGATGGCTTCACCTTCACGATCCGGGTCGGCCGCGAGGTAAATGGCATCGCTTGCCTTGGCAGCTTTTTTCAGTTCCGAGACTATCTTTTTATTATTCCGTTTTTTGGTATCGGGTATTACCTCGTAGTGAGGCTCAAAATTATTGTCCACATCAACGCCGAGTTCCTTGGTGGGCAGATCCTTGATGTGACCAATAGACGCGAGGACGGTGTAATCCGACCCGAGATACTTATTGATCGTCTTGGCCTTGGCGGGCGATTCTACGATTACTAAACTCTTTCCCATGTGAAAAAAATATGTCAGAAGCGCTCCTGACGCCCTGACATCTTTAGACTTCTAGCACCTATCTGTTCAGTCTGTCAATAGGACGCTGAAACGGGCCCGAGCGTTCGCCGTCCTATTCCAAGCCCTTGATCACAGCCGGCGAGCGTAGTGTTTTCCGGGCAAAACACGTATCAGATCGCGAATATCAAGGGCCACCAAGGCAGTATTAAGATCCCCAAATGATAGCCGGCTGCTCTCAAGAAGTGTGTCGATGTGAATAGATTCGTCAGCGGGAAGGAGCGACCATACGGTCCGTTCGTTCACGGTCAGATCGGCCGGCAAAAGATCCGGTTGGTGCGGTTCGTGTCCGTTCGCCTTAGACTCATCGATCTTGGGCGGTAAGATCGCGGCGGAAATGTCGCTGGGCATCTCGGCAACAACATCCTGCCATTGCTGCACAAGCTTAGCCCCGGATTTGATCAAATAGTTAGTACCAAAGGAATTACCCGATGTGATATTTCCCGGTACCGCCATTACTTCGCGATTCTGTTCGGCCGCAAGCCTTGCCGTGATCAACGAACCACTTCGTTCCGACGCCTCGACGATCAAAACGCCAAGACTTAAACCGCTGATTATGCGATTTCGATAGGGAAAATTTTCTGGGATCGGCGGAGTGCCGAGGGGAAATTGAGATGCGACGGCTCCGCCGGAATCAAGAATTTCGTTCACAAGCTTTTTGTTTTCTTTCGGGTAGACACCGTCGAGCCCCGTGCCCATTACGGCGACTGTTTTCCCTTGTCCACGGATCGCTCCGCGATGAGCCGCCGTATCGATGCCACGCGCGAGGCCGGAAACGATGCAGATACCTCGCGAGGCGAGATCACGGCTGAGCATCTCGGACGCATTCTGACCATACGTCGAACACTGCCGCGAACCGATCACGCCAATGCATGGCATATCGAGGCACGCCTGCCAATTGCCGCGAACATACAGCGTGATCGGCGGATCGTCGATCTCTCGAAGAAGGTTTGGGTAGCTGCCGTCATCGAGGATCAGAATATCGCCGCCGATCTCTTTTACTTTTTCGAGCTCCACAGACGCTTTATCGTGGAACTCATTCTTTAATATGCTCTCGATCGTCTCGGGTTTAAGACGCAGCGATTCAAGCTCGGTCCGCCGCGCGTGAAAAACCGCGGAAGCCGAACCAAATCTCTCCAAAAGTTTGGTTGCGACCCTTGGCCCGACACCCGGCGTCATATTTAGTGCTATCCAATCTTGCATACTGACAACTGACCGCCGACCACTGGCCACTGTTTTTCTGGCGGAGGCGTGTGGGAGTCGAACCCACCTAAGCTTGCTCTCACAAGCTCACTGACGGTTTTGAAGACCGCGCCCATCACCGGACAGGATGCGCCTCCCGAAATTCAATTCATCAACAGACTAATCAGAGTTGCGCGTTTCGCGATGTCGCTTACGAGAATATGTTCGTGCAGAGTATGCGCGCCGGCTCCGGCAGTGCCGAGGCCGTCGAGGACCGGAACCCCGAGTGTCCCGACAAAGTTGCCATCCGATGCGCCGCCGACCTGGGTTTCGCCGAGCGTATAGTCAAATGACGATGCAAGGTCGCGCGCTTTTTCGTAGAGAGCAATCACGGCGTCGGTTCGCTCCATAGGCGGCCTATTGATGCCGCCGCGAAGTTCCAAACTCACGCGCGGATCTTGGGCAGATAGAGTATGGATCGCCGTGTCGATTCGTTCGGCCTCGGCCACCGTTGAAAACCTAACATCGACGGAACACTCAGCGTGCTCAGGGATCACGTTCATAGTTGTCCCGCCTTTTATCGTGCAGACATTCACCGTTGTTCCGATCTCGGGCGCGTTTAAAGAATGAAGCATTTCGATCTGATGTGAAAGCTCGAGGATCGCGCTTGCCCCCTTTTCCGGCTCGAGACCGGCGTGAGACGGTATACCATGAGCGTGCAGCGAATACATTCCGGTTCCCTTTCGGCCGGTTTTAACCTTGCCGTCGAATGAGGGTTCGAAGACAAAACACGCTGCGGCGTCAGCTGCGTAGCGTTCCACAAGCGGACGGCCAGTCGCGCTTCCAACTTCTTCATCAGACGAAAGCAGGATCGTGATCGGCCGTGATGGCCGGATGCTGGTTTCGGCGAAATACCTCAGACATTCGAGCATCAGGACGATATTCGCCTTCATGTCGAAGATGCCGCAGCCGTAGAATTTATCCTCCTCGATGCGTGTTGGATTTTTTTGTTTGGTGCCGACGGGATGGACCGTATCAGTGTGGCCGAGAAAGAAAAAGTGCTTTTCGTTTGACGGAAACGCCCTTATGACAAGGTGTTCTCCGACTCCGGCAGCTGGAATCTTTTCGATCGTTAGATCAAGAGAAAGACCGCGAAATTTTTGCTCGATCCAGGAAACTACCTCGCAGCTTCGCTCATAGTCGAACGAAGGTGATTCTATATCGACGATACCGCGGATCAGGTCAACAATTGACGTCTGCCGAGATTCGAAGAATCTGAGGATTTCCGATGAGATCATTTAGCAGGTGTCGAAACCGCGGCGGCCGGAGCGCCAAAAATTTGATTGAACAATTCGCCTATGCGGTAACCGGCAAGAGCGATCCTTTCTTCCGATATTTTCAACGCTTCTTTTTTGTATTTATCCGATGGAAATTCGAAGCGATTGAGGTCTGGCGGAAATACTTTTGTCGATGCGATCTCAAAACTTTCCTTTCGCCAACCGTTAAAATCGCCGAGGTCGAGGCGGCTTTGCATTTTAGCGAATGGGTAGTCCTTCATAATGTCTTGTGCGATCGGGTCGAGATAGTCAGCATCGCATTGGTCCTTGGTGTTCGGCATTGCTCGGACAATTATCGAATCCCAAAACCAATGAAGATTTTCCTGTTTTTCGCGAGGCGTATCTTTTGGAGTCAGAAGAAACGTGTTGCCGCCCATGTCGCCCTTAGGCTCCAGGTCGCTCACGCGTGCTGAAGCATGAAGCGGCTGATGAATGTCCCCAATCAAATGCTCAAGCCAGGCGATGGCTATCGCCTTTTGAGCGTCGGATACGGCAGGGTCGCGGGCCACCTTATCGAATTCAATCATTTGGGGAACGGCCAGACCACCGCCATCTGCCGGCATCGGCAGCTCGACAACTTTGCCGTTTTGAACCTGCCACATGGTGTCGGAATAATGCCAGTTTGAATGAGCGTATTTCTGGAAGCGTACGGCGAAGTTGCGGTCGCGAACAATGTCGGCCCACGTAGCAACGAGCATGAAAAATTCACGCTGCCGCGTCTCAAGCGTGCGAGAGCCGTATGAGGCATAAAATGTCGAAAGCTGGGCATCCTCTGGGGAGGCAAGAAGAATTTTAATGACCCGGGCGCGAACGTCCGGGGTCATCCTGCTCCACGCTATATAGCCAGTTAGCTTATGTCCCGTTTCGTCCCACGCCTGGGTCGACAGGACGCAGCTGAGCGTAAATATAACTAAAAGCAGGGTTTTTGCAGGGAATCTATTCATTTTTCGTTTCTTGGAATCTTTTTGGACGATTTTAACGAATAAAAGAGTTTATAGAAAGTTACCAGGAAATACGCGTTACTTTGAGAGCGAATGATTCAAAGGCAATGCATATCAAAAAGAGTGCAAAACTCTTCTCATAAATCGTTCTTATCATGTGGGGCCGAAAGGCAAGGAAATTGAAACATTTTTTATGCAGGCAGTTTTAGAGCAAAATTTAATAATGGAGTCGGCCGTCATCAGAACCGACGACCTGTTCGGAACGAAAATAGGCTTTTTAAGCACCCTGTTCGGCTGTTGGCACAAGGATTTGAGCCGTCCGTTCACAAAGAAGGGAAGGAGCTCATACCGCGCATGCACGGACTGCGGAGCACGCAGAAAATTTAATACCCAGAATCTTCAGACTTCTGGACCGTTTTATTATCCCCCGTCGGTGGCGTCAGATCGGATCTGACGGGCCCACCATATCCTGTCCTAATAATCATTCCAAATAATACCTACCGGGTGCGGCTTACCAGAAAAGCCGGCACCCTTTTCAATTTTTCCCATTGCAGGAATCGAAAGGTTCAGACCTTCTTCAGGACAAGAGCGGAGTTCTTTGATCCAAAACCGATGCAGTTGCACAACGCAACGTCGATCTGCGAAGAATTGCGGGATTTGTTGGAAACATAGTGGAGGTCGCATTCGGGATCGGGTTCCTCAAGGTTTATGGTGGGGGCCAGATAACCCGTGTTCATTGCGAAAAGTGTAGCCGCAATACCCGCGGCTCCAGTAGCTCCTTGCGGGTGGCCGATCTGGGATTTTGTTCCGGACATTGGGATTTTGTACGCGTGTTTACCAAATGCGCGCTTAACGGCTTGCGTCTCGATCTTATCGTTCAATTGAGTCGAGGTACCATGAAGATTAATGTAGTCGAAATCTCCGGGTGATAGCCCTGCATCTTCGATCGCAAGCGACATTGCCCGTCCTGGCTCGACGCCGTTCTCTTCAAGGCGGACGCGATGATAGGCGTCACAAGTCACACCATATCCTGCGACTTCTGCATAAATGTGAGCGCCACGGGCCTCGGCAGATTCCACAGTTTCAAGAACAAATATCCAAGAGCCTTCGCCGATAACTATTCCTGACCGATCTTTCGAAAAAGGCCTTGACGCGCGTTCGGGTTCGTCGTTCCACGCCTTGGTGCACACGGTCATTACTTCAAAACCCTTCAAGATACCGCGAGAGATTGGCGAATCGACACCACCGGCGAGCATCATGTCCTGCCGGCCAAGAGCGATGTGCTGTGCAGCGTAGAACATTGCGTCAGTCGAGGAGGTGCATCCTGTCGAAACCACGTGCGAAAGGCCATGCAAACCGAAAACCATTGAAAGTTCGCTGGAAAGGCCGCCATGAGTTGATGACGGGATCGTATATATACTGCCCTTTCCTGCGTTGCCGGAAAACCAAAATCCGAACTGCTTTTCGGTAAATGAAAGTCCTCCACCGCCGGTGCCGATGACCACGCCAAAGCGGCGCGCTTCTTCTTCGCGGAGTTCGTCTGCATTGATGTTGGCATCCGCCATCGCTTGACGCGCTGCAGCAAGCGCCAAAGGAACTGTGCGAGGAACATGTTGGCGGTCCTTCGCCTCAAGTTCGGCCTTCCAGTCGAAATCAGGTATTTCGGCGGCTATCTGTACCGTCGCGTCTGAGGCGTCAAAGCTCTCGATCTTGCGGACGCCACTTCGGCCCGATTTCAGCGAATCCCAAAACGAGTCACGCCCGATCCCTATCGGCGTCACGCAACCGAAACCTGTAATTGCAACCCGTCTTGGACTTGTAAAGCCACTTAGCATAGAACGATATTAGGAGAGTATATATTGAATAGGATGTAATTATACTTTGAAAAGGTGTTAGAAATCACCTCTTGACCTTCTGACGAAGAGCCTTTGCAATGGCTTCTTCGGCTAATGGCTTCATAACTTCGTAGCCTTTTGCATTTGGATGAAGCCCATCATACGTGATATCTGCCTTGAAAAAACCTTTGTCATCTACCATCGCAGCAAAGTAGTCAAGGTATCCTAGATCGTTGTCAGCGGCATATTTCTTTATCCACGCATTGAGTTCAAGAATCTTTGCCGGCGGCCGCCTGACTGTTTGAACGATCGGCTTTCCGTCTCTTTGTTCATAATCGTTTACAGGCATTACCGAGGAAAGAACTACGTAGATATGATTGGCCTTCGCGAGTTCGGCAATGGACATTATGTTCCCTTCAATTGCCTCGACGCTCATTGGCCCGGTGTTGCCGGCCAAGTCGTTGGTGCCGGCCAGGATCACGACAACTTTGGGCTTCATGTCGATCACGTCAGGCCGAAATCGTACAAGCATCTGAGGCGTCGTTTGTCCGCTGATCCCCCGGTTAATATATCCCTTTCCGGGAAAATATTGATCAAGCTTCCAACCATCGGTGATCGAATCACCGAGAAATACAACGCGGTTCTCGTTTTTCGCGGGTGGCTTAACCGTGCCATCGGCGTCATGATATCGTCCGATCTGGGGCCAGTCTTTCAATCGTGCTTCCGCCCGATCGGCACGCTTGGTTTCTTCGGCACAATCGGGGGCATTCGCTGTTTGGGCGTAACAGACCAAGGCGCACGAACAAACGAGGGATATAAGAAAGATTAGTTTCATAATTTGAATCCGCGTTAGTAATCCAGCCAAGCGTCAAAGACCCAGCCATCATAACCGCTCCAGGCGACCATACACCAGCGTCCAGTGCGATTCCCGATCTTAACCCGCTCTCGCTCGCAGTTCTCGATCGTCACAACACTACCGTGCGGGATCTTTGCAATACGGTCACCGTAGTCGGAGCTCGGCGCGCTCCGCAATGCCAGGAAACCGTCGGCAGGCGAATTAACCCGTGCCGTTACGACACCGGGATTTGACTGATTGTCGGGTGTCGGAAATCCAGGTGGCTTCGCGCTCCGATTGGCGTTCTTTTGTTCATCGAGCTGCTTCTGCATGTTTGCGATCTGGTCCTGAAGCCGTTGCCTATCCGGATCGAGTGTAGGAGTTGCCGACGGAGAAGTTGACGAGTTCTTACCGTTTTGGTTTGAATCGTTTCCACGGCTATTGAAGTAAAAAAACGCACCGATTATTCCCACAGCTCCCACGACGACAATACCAAGCCCGACGACCGCCAAGAGAACCTTGAATATCGGAAAGCCGCCTTTCTTTTCTTCGACCGCTGGTGCGCGAAACGCTGAAGCCACCTCTGTCGCTCGAGGTATATCCACACGAACCGGATTGACGGAACGCACGACAGTTTCCTGTTCGACCGGAGCAAGTTGGGCGCGATCGGTCAAACAATATCGAAGACTAGTATCTGTGTATGTGGTCCCGCAGACCGGGCATTGAAGCATGATGGATGCCGATATTTATAGACGAATCGAGGGCAATACGCAACTTTTTATTGCCGAGATCAACTATGTCACGTGCCCCCATGTACCTAAAGGCGTGTACCCTTCTCACTCGCGGATATCAGTTTTTCAAGCCTGGTCGATCGGGTCGCTTCCTGCTTTGCTGACGAGACATAGAAGATCATAAGGCGGCGATATCCAGGTGGCTGTTCAATGAAGAACTTCCAGGCCTTCTTGTTTTTCCTGAATTGCTTTTCGTGCTCGGCGGCAAACTCCTTTGGCCGGTTTTCATAGGCATAGATCGCCGAACGATGGTCCTCTTTCTTCTCGAAGGCGGCTAGGCCCGCCGGGCGTATAAGGCCGTCTTTCTTAAGTCGCTCGATCTTTTCGATGTTGATCTTACTCCAAATACTTTTCGGCCGACGTGGGCTAAAACGGATCGTATAGGCTTCCGTTCCCAGAGACTTGCGCACGCCATCAATCCATCCGAAACAGAGGGCCTGGTCGACGGATTCCGACCAGGTCATGGAGGGTTTTCCTGCGCTGACCTTCCAAAAACCGACGAGTAGCTCGGTTGCTTTTTCATGGTTCTTCTCAAGCCATTTGCGAAATCTGGTCTGATCTGAGAAGAACATCGGTTTCATCGGAATAAAGATAATAGCTAACCACTATAAAGAAAAGAGGTGTCCGAAAAACTCGAGACACCTTCTTTTGTTGCGTGGTCAACTTATTGTTTACTGTTCCGTAAGATTCAAGATAGTATTCAACACGTTTCCCAAAATATTTATCGTCACCCCGGTTCGTGAACCATAGCGCGATGTGCTGTTGTAGCCATCTTCGTATCCACGCTGGAATCCCTGCTGGAAATAGTACTGATACTGATTACGTGCAACATACGATTGGTATCCAAACGTACCGCTCCTGTAAACGCCGTTCGAATTGTAGTTGAATCGGCGGCTGCGGCGGCTGTCCAACTGACCCTGTTCGTATCCCTGCTGGTAGCCACTATTCACAGCCTGGCGAAGTAGTTCAGCTCCCCGGTTGTCAGTCCAGTACGTCGATCCGTTGCGATAGACGCGATAGCGGCGTGACGAATTGGTGTTAGTATATCGACCATTGTCATATCGGCTTGCCCTCTGATATGCACTAGATGCCGCTCGTTCCCGCTGCTGAGCAGCTTGCCATTGCTGGTAATCTCGCGAGCTGTGTGTTCGAAGATAATCCTGGTGCTCACGCTCGGTTTCCTGCTGGGCGCGCTGCCAATCACGGTACTCCTGGCTTGTATTTTGCGCGCTCGCGGCGAGTGCTGACGTTATAACAAGGACACCAGCAATTAATAAACTAACAAAAGTATTTTTTAATCTATTCGTTCCCATATTTCTCCTCTTTTATTCATGGGCATGAGCGCAGATATAATGCACTAGCCCCAGTCTTCGGATGATCGGATTTGATTCACGACCATTCCTAAGCCAATGTATCTGCAATGAGCATGCCACTTGTAACTTATTCTTATTCAGTGAATTATCGGACCAAGAAAAATGTGTATTTTTTGGCACCTTCATTGCGTGAGAAAGAGTGTCACAAATAATTAGGAGGTAATTAATGGCAACAGCACCATCAAAAACACCAAGCGGGCCCATGCTGAAAAACTCGCCTGCATTCGCCGGTTTTTCCGTAAACGACATAAAACTGGCGCAGGCTTTTTATCACGATACGCTGGGTCTCGACGTAGAGCAGCGTGATATGGGCATTCTTACACTTAAACTCGCTGGAGGTGCGGAGGTAATTCTTTATCCAAAACCCGATCACACTCCGGCGGCATTTACAGTCCTCAATTTCCCGGTGAAAGATATCGAATCAACCGTCGATCAACTGACCGCCAGGGGAGTAAAATTTGAGCGCTACGATAGCGCGGTTCCAGATCTCAAAGCCGACCCGAAGGGAATCTACCGCGGCAAGGGCCCGACCATTGCCTGGTTTAAGGACCCGGCCGGAAACATCTTGTCGGTGTTGGAAGAGAATCGTTGAACCCCGATCTTATCTTGTAGATAGTGAAAGGCGCCTGCAAAAAGACGGCGCCTTATTTTGAATTGCAAGGTGATATGTCCCGGTGGGTTAGATAACCGATTCCTCAATCTAGAAATTGCATGGTGATTCTAGAGCAGGAATAGGTGCCGTGACGGTGTCTTTATAACGTATCGACTTTCGACGAAGGGAATCGATGGCGGAATCGATTTCCACAGGAGAGAGGACTGCGTTTGCCTGATGGAAAACCCAGTCGATATCCTCTTGGTACTCGCGTTTGTCTCGAGAGGCGATCGTTCCGTCCCTAATAAACCAGAGATTAAAGTTTATCGACATCAGGACGCGCGGATAAAATTTTCCGCCATGCTCGGCCAGAATTTTACCATCGACGAAATATTTAACTTTCCCGTCTGCGACTTGGGTTACCAGCGTGTGCCAACCGGCCTGGCTGCCCGGCACATGGTTGGACATATTGTCCTGAAACCAGGGCTCCAGGCGAAAGGTAAACCATGACGTCGCGTAGATCATCGTTCCCGTTTCTCCCCAGCCGCCGTTTGGCAAGTATTCGAAATCGAGTTCGCTGTAATCGGGGTCCATCGGAGCTTTTTGAGGGCTGATCGTATAAAAACTCTGCACGATCTGATCGCCTGCCGGTCCCGACACCGGCTGATCGGTAAAATGAACTCGGGCAGCGTATGTGCCTTCCCGATATTTGCGCTCGTGACAGATCTGCGTCTGGATTGTGTTTGCTGATGTGCCGTCGGTTGATGAGGTCATCCGCAGTATACGGTTCCCAGACGTTTCAGTATCGGATATGAAGGAGACACTCTTGGTAAGCCATTTGGCTCCCGGCATACCAGGCCAGCCGTCGGCGGTGCGAATGATCCAGCCGTGATTGACCATCTTTTTGGAATTCGAGTAGTTAAAGTCGTCAAAAAGGACTTGAGGAGTCGAACTCTTTTGTGAGGCGACCGGGGTCTCCACTTTTGATTGAGCCGGAGCGCAAAAATGCTCTGCGAAGAAAAGGTTAGGAAGAATAGCGATAACGGCAAGATAGAGGGGTTTACGCATAGCTTCATGAATTATGCCCTTAACATGATAGCCCTGCCAAACGGCCCCCTACCTAGCGAGTCGCAGAAAGACTACACCGTGCGAAGAGACAGCGAACTTATGATCGGCACTGTCGACTTTTATGTCTTTTTTCCCCCAAAGATCCCTCAGTTTTTTTACCTTGCCTTTGACTCCAAGATCAGCCCAGCGAACTGTGATGTCAGCGGACGCGGACCCGCGATTGAATAGGCCGATCGCCAGATCGTTGCCGGCAAGTTCGCGAACCCAGATCTCCTGGTCGCCTGATTGCGATACCCTCTTGCCTTGCTTTCCGGCTTTGTCCTGGTTGACGGCGATAATCTCGCGATTAAGAAGAATGTCTCTAGTCGCCTGGGTCATCTCTCGAATATCATTTCCGGCGAGAAGCGGTGCAGCAAGAATTGCCCATAGGCTCATGTGAGTCTTGTATTCTGCATCAGTCATGCCGCCGTTGCCAACCTCGAGCATATCCGGATCGTTCCAATGTCCGGATGAGGCGTATTGTGCAAGGTCATTTTGGCTGAATCCGATCCGAGTCATTGAATCCCAACGGTCGCTTATGTCGCCTGTCGTCCTCCAAAGATTACCGCCAACGTCCGGTCCCCATTTCCAAACGTCTAGTCGGCCGTATTGGCACAGGCTATAGACGATCGGGCGTTTGGCCGCCAGCAAAGCGTCGCCCATTTTTTGATAGACCGCAGGCATTTCCTCGTCGGTATAGAGATTGCGCGCCCCGCACCAATCATATTTCAGATAGTCGATTCCCCATGAGGCGAATGTGTGAGCATCCTGTTCCTCATGGCCGTAGCTTCCTTCGTAACCGGCGCATGTGTTTGGTCCGGGCGAGGAATATATTCCGAGCTTTAGTCCTTTACTATGAACATAGTCGGCAAGAGCCTTCATATCGGGGAACTTTTTGTTTGAAGTGATATTACCCTGCGCATCCCTTGCACCTTCCCAGGTGTCGTCGATATTGACGTAGATGTAGCCCGCATCACGCATACCGCTGGTCACCATTGCATCGGCGACCTCGCGAACAACTTTGTCATCCACCGCGCCTTTAAATTTGTTCCAACTGTTCCAACCCATTGGAGGGGTTTTTGCGAGGCCGTTGTATGTGACCTTGTGCAGAGGGGGCAACGGTAGGAGCGCCGGCATGGCGCCTTCACCGTCCGGCGCACGCT
>Ga0134121_10002078_pt1 | contig 17798 bp, 15 predicted proteins | sample KB301_FD_96463 | JGI IMG/M metagenome (GOLD analysis project Ga0134121, IMG submission 96463) | Terrestrial soil microbial communities without Nitrogen fertilizer from Kellogg Biological Station, Michigan, USA - KB3-0-1 | ecosystem: Environmental > Terrestrial > Soil > Unclassified ... | reverse complement strand
CGACCAGCACGCGATCGGCTTCGATGGAGATCCGCGCTGCCTGAAGATACTCATCCAAACGATGTGCCAGAGCAGCGCAGGGAATAAGCAAGACGAGAATGACCACGCTCGCCATCGACGCCATTCGTGGATATCCACTCATCGGGCAACCAGCCTTGCGCCATAGTCGTTGGTGGGATCCCGGTAGATCGTGTGAATGTGATCGAGATCGCCCTGTTGAGGCGCGTATTCGATCAACACCGTCGGTCCTTGAATGCGGAAATAGGCCAGCCCTCCGTTTTCCGTCGCGCCGCTCCAGGCGAAGTACGTGCGCTGCAGATTGGATCGGATCTCCGCCATACGCGCCGTGGCCCCTTCATCATTGAGAATTCCCACCCATTCATGCGCGAGGTCCAGAAGCATGGCCTGCTGGTTTGCGTTCAGTGCCGTCGCGAGGATGCCCTCAGGCTGGATTGTCTTGCCATCTTCGCCGGGGCCAAGCACCAGATCGCTCACGCGATAGGTCAGAATGGCTTGCTTCCTTTGCTCCGCATTGAGCGTGGCCATCAGCGCGAAGGCTTTATCGTTCTCTTTGCCGAGTGGACGAATCGTCTGGCCGTTCAGTGTATACCGCGCCGGTTGAGCGGCGGGCAGACTCGGTGTGAGCACATTGTCGCGTCCGGCGAGGGTGACGTTGATCGCCAGATGATGGCCGCCAAATTGAATCATCCATGGAGTCGAGTTCGAAGGTGTGCCGAGCAGGGCAATATAGTATTCGTCCTTGCCAAACATAACGCCCCCTCCGCCGCCGCGTCCGGGCGCGCCGGGCCGGCCGCCGGTTTGTCCTCCTCCGGCTCCCCGGAGGACTTCATCGCCATTCATGATGTCCGTAACCTTGCGATACCCATCCGTGCTCAATGCGGCGGCAACCAGCGCGAGAGCGCTGGCGCGTTTTGCAGCAGAAAGGTCGCCAAGTCGCAAACTGTTGCGCTGATAAATCCCACTCGGAAGATTCGACCAGTTTGTCCGTTGCGGGTTGTCAAACGAGAAGGCCGCTTTCGCCCGTTCCGCCGCACTGAGCATTCCGAGGAATGCGTTTGCTGCGTCCACAATTCTTGCCGAGGCGGCACCGGCCGCTTGCTGCGGTTTCGGAGAGCGTGGCGCGGCAATGAGACCCGCCAGAGCGGCAACCGCGATCAGGATTGAAATCGTCGAAAAACGTTTCATATGGAGAGTCCCATCTGCCCGGTGGTCCGAGGACCGGGCGTCGTATCTTATTGCGGTTGGCCGATACAATAGCAGAGTCCGTCCGGAGCAACAGCGAAGAACACCCGCCAGGAAGTATCGCCGTGACGATCGACTCTATAGTCTGCTTCTTTCTTATCCAACCTTCTTGCCTTCAGTTCTGCAAATGCTGCTTCCAGATTCCTCGGTGCCATACGGAAATGCTTTCCTCAAGGTTGCGCTCATTCTGTCCTCGAGTTAATCGCACTTTTCGGCATCATACTCCATCGCGAAGCGGACCGGATTTGCTCTCTGTCCCTCACGCTGGCCCGCGGGACTTCGGAATACTGAAGACAGCGTTCACGAAGCTGTCGAGGTCCCGGGCCGAACGTTTGCCATAGTTCACATGAGTACCGTTTCGCTGGTGTTCACAAAACACTGGTCCGTCTTCCTGGCTTCGTTCCAACGTGAAGTACCGAGTGGAAACGGATTCTTTCATGTACTCTTTTGGCTCGTCATCCCGATGATAAATAGCGGCAAAATAGCACTCGAGTGAACGTTCGGGTTCGGGCATGGCAACAACGTGGGCGGTATATCCGTCAAGATTGTGGGAATGCAAGGCGAGGGGTTTGTACAATTCAATTTCAGCCGCTATTTGAGCATCACTGTCCTGTTCACTGGCGTCGAGGAAACCGGCTCGGACACAGTGCAAACTTGCTTTGGATTGGAAGTGCAAAAGTGGCATCCGCCCATTCTTACTGGCGAGGGCACGAATAAGCTCCGGATGATTCTGGAAAGCAGCTTCAGGCAGAACAATATGCTGGAAAGTGTACAGCAGCCGATGTTGCAGATCGTCTCTTGCCATAGATTAACCCTCCGTCAGAGTTTTCATTTCCGGCGTTCGACCGAACTAGACGGCGCCCGATGTTGAATCATTTCGTGAAGAGGTTATTCGCTTATGTCGTCGGAAGCATAGGAAGCATAAGGGACCGGTAGAGGGAACTCCACCGGAAATGTCGACATGCGGGAGAACGCATATTTCCATTAGAGTACGGAAATCTCATCCTCCGCGGACCCCGGTCCGGACCGCAAACACAATCATGATGTCGAGCGGATTGATGCGGAACGTGAGGCGGGAAATTCCAGCACGCTCGGCAAGATCTTCCGCGGAACGCAGGAAACGGAAATAGCGCGAGAGCCGATTCAGGATCAGCGCGGCACTGGCATGCTTTCCAACTCGAATGATCCGCTCCACTTTGAATCCACAGTCCGAAAGTAGCTTCGTGATCGTGGAGTTGTCGAAGAAGAAGTAGTGCTCGGGAATAAACTGCCGCCATCTGGCTTTCAGAACTCGAAACGGCAGCGAATGGATGTCTGGAGTTTCCAGAACAAGAAGGCCGCCGGGCTTGATTCGTTCCGCCATAGCCGCAACGAATCGCTTCGGTGAATCGACGTGTTCGATCACATGGAAACTCGAAATCACATCGAAATCCCGCCACGGCAGCGTCTCGATCACGTCCCGATGAATTGGAGCCACTTCTGCGGCGCACTCCGCCAGACCCGGATTCGGCTCCACGCCGTAAACTTCAAATACTTCGCGGGCCACACGCAGGAAATCACCGCGGGCACAGCCCACTTCCAGAAGCTTGCCCGCCATGCCTGGTGGACGAAATTGCCGGATCAGATCCAGACGCCAGCGCGCGTTAAGCAGCGCCAGACGATGTTCTTCCTCCAGCCGGAGATTCCGGAGATTGAAGTTTGCCTCCTGCACGCGGTCGGCCACATCCGACGGGGCCCCCGAGCCTGAACCAAATGTCAACTGGGACCGGCGCCATCCAACGTATTGAAGGCCGCAATTCCGGCACTGCACCAGTGGCCCATCGAGCGAGGCGGATTCCAGAACCGTACGGGGATCGTCGGCGCCGCAGAGATCGCATGCAATCATGAATGGAGGCGGGAAAGCGTGGCGTCGCGATTCGTATACATCCGATCATAGTAGGACAGATAAGACGCGTCCTTGATTTCGCGCATCCAGTCCTGATGGGACTTATACCAATCGATGGTCCGTCCAAGGCCCGCGCTGAACTCCACTTCGCTCGTCCATCCCCATTCGTGCTGAATTCTCGAGCAGTCCATGGCATAGCGGCGATCGTGACCGGGACGATCCTTAACATAGGTGATCAGCGATTCCGGCTTTCCAAGCAATTGCAGTACGTCCCGAACCACTTCCAGGTTTGTTTTTTCCTGCCCGCTGCCGATGTTGTAAACCTCACCCTCCCGCCCACGGGTCAGCGCGAGCCAGACGGCGCGCGAATGTTCGTCGGCATAGATCCATTCCCGGACATTCAGACCGTCGCCGTAAATGGGAAGAGACCGGTCGTTCATCGCGTTGGAAATGAGAACGGGAATCAGTTTCTCCGGAAACTGGCACGGCCCGTAATTATTCGTGCATCGGGTAATCACGACTGGAAATTTGTGGGTTCTGAAATAGCTCAGCACCAGCATGTCCGCGCCGGCCTTGCTGGCCGAGTATGGACTGCTGGGATCCAGCGGCGTATCTTCGCGGAAAGCGCCTTCCGGACCGAGGCTGCCGTATACCTCGTCCGTCGATATTTGCACAAACTTTGAAACCTTGAAACGACGGGCGCTATCCAACAGGCACTGTGTGCCGACAACGTTGCTGCGCACGAACGGCGTGGAGTCCTCAATCGATCGATCGACATGAGTCTCGGCTGCAAAATTAACCACCGCATCCACACGATGGGACTCGAAAAGCTCACTGACCGCCTTGCTGTCGGCGATATCCCCGCGCACGAAGCTGTAACGTGAATCCGAAGCGATTTCCTCGAGATTCCGGAGGTTGCCCGCATAAGTGAGCAGATCGTAATTGACGATCTCCACATCGGGCTGCGTGCCGAGAACATAACGTACGAAGCTCGATCCGATAAATCCGGCGCCGCCGGTGACAAGTATTTTCATTATTACAGTCCCTGGGTACTTTAACTGGAGTGCTTCATATCCTCGAATAATTTTTCATATTGGTCGGTGATCCCATCCCACGAATACAACGCCCTGGCGCGCGCCTGGGCCTTTTCGCGCAGTGGGTTCATGGCGGCGGGATCGTCAATCGTCCGCTGGATCTGCCTGGTCAGTTCGGCCGTATCTTTGAAAAGGAACCCGCAATCGGCGACGACTTCGCGATTTTCCGGCGTGTCATAAGCAATCACGCAATTGCCGGCTCCCATGGCTTCCACCAGCGCGGGATGGGTGCCTCCAACCTCGGTAGCCTGAATGTAGACGGCGGCGTGAGATTGCAGTTCCCGGTACCCGGTTCCATAAATCCCGCCGGTAAAGCGGACTCTGGAATCGGAAGTGGATTTCAATCGAGCAATGTACTCATGGGCGTACGGAGCGTCTCCCACAATCAACAGCGGCATATCCGTGCGCACGGCGGCATAGGCTTCAATCACAAGATGCGCGTTATTTTCCGGCTCGAGCCGGCTCACATAAAGCACGTAGCCTCGGGGGATGACATGCAGCTGATCCAGCACCTGGGTCGTTTGCTCGCGATCGCAGCGGGTGCCGTAGGCAATCATGACCGAGGGCGCCTGGTAGCGCTGCATGTAGTAATCGCGAATGACCGACGCATCGGTGACAATCACATTGGGAATGATGGTGGAAAGGTACTCGGATAACTCGTAGTACGTGCGGCCCGCAAATCCCCATTTCTTCCGGTTCCGCTCGAGTCCGTCCACATTGAGCGCAACAGGCGTGAAAAAGATTCTCGGAATCGCGGCAAAGATGGCATTGGCGGCGTTGCAGATGAGCATGGCATCGAAGCGCGATGGAATCGCATGGAACACGGAGAGGAAGGAGTGAAAAACCGTATCGAGGTACTTCGTGCCGATGGTGGGGAGAACGACAAGGCTCACGCCTTTATACTTCTTCCCCTTGAATTGAATGTTGTTGGATCGGCAGTAAACCGTCACATCGTGACCGCGGGCGGCTAACCGAATGGAGAGCTCTTCGGCGAAGGTTTCAAATCCGCCGTAGTTTGCCGGAATCCCGCGGGTTCCGAGAATGGCCAATTTCATCTCCGGGAATTATAGACTAGCAGGATGAAGCAACTCTTATCCTACCTGCAGCAGGAATTACCCTCCGGGCTTCAACTCCTCGAACACATGGTCAACATGGAGTCGCCCAGTACCGACAAACTGCTGGTGGACCGGTTTGCGCGATTCGTCGGCTCCCAATTCGAAATTATTGGCGGAGCCGTGGATTACATTCCCTCCGAGCGATTCGGAGATCACGTCCGTGTTCGCTTCGCAGGCCGCTCTGCGAAAAAACTCCTCTTGCTGGGCCATACGGATACGGTTTTCCCCGTTGGAGAAGTTGCGAAGCGCCCTTTTCAAATCACCGATGGCAGGGCGACAGGACCTGGCGTGTTCGACATGAAGGCCGGAATTTTTCTGATGTGGTCGGCGTTGCGCGCCTTGATGCATACACAGAAACAGTTCGACAGCTCCATTACGGTATTGCTGACCAGCGACGAAGAGGTGGGCAGCACCACGTCCCGCGCGTTGCTGGAATCGGAAGCCGGCGGGTCGTGTGCCGTGTTGGTGTTGGAGCCGTCGTTGCCGGGAGGAGTTCTTAAAACGGCCCGAAAGGGTGTGGGCCGATTCACGATCAAGGCCATAGGGCGGGCAGCGCATGCCGGCGTCGATCCGGCAAAGGGAATTAATGCCATTGAAGAAATCGCCCGACAGGTGGTGCGTCTTCAGGCGATGGGCGATGCAGACCTCGGCACAACGGTCACGGTCGGTGTGATCCAGGGTGGCACGCGATCCAATGTGGTTCCGGCAGAGTCCGCGATCGAAGTGGATGTCCGCGTTGCAACAACCCAGGAAGCAGCAAGAATGGCCGCGGCGATGCACGCGCTCCAACCTTATCTTCCGGGTGCGCGATTGGAGATCCGGGGTGGAATCAATCGTCCGCCGATGGAACGGACCGCCGACACGGCCAGACTGTTTGAACTGGCTCGGGCGGTGGGTGCGGAATTGGGAATCGGCATTCAGGAAGGATCAACGGGAGGAGCGTCTGACGGTAATTTCACCTCGGCGCTGGGGATACCAACACTGGATGGTCTTGGAGCTGTGGGTGATGGCGCCCATGCCGTCGGCGAGTACGTCGACGTCGAGTCGCTTCCCTACCGGGCTGCGCTGGTCGCAGGGCTGATTGAGCGCCTGGTCCCGCTGTAGGCGCGATCTACGACCGCGCACAAAGTTTCGGCACGCAATCCAAATGGTATTGGACTTACCCAAGGTGCGCGGTCATAGACCGCGCCTACAGGCAGAGAGCGGATCCGCGACTTCGCCAGGGAATTGCTATTTTGGATTCATTGACACGATTCGCCGCAGCCGCCTAGAATGAATCGTTGGTTTACGGTCTACCGGCAGCTCGCAGCACCTTCCGGAAACGAAGGTGCATTTTTTGTTTCTGACCGGCCTGGAAATTTGGCTATGAAGTCGGTCTTTTATGTCGAAGAGGACTTCGTTGCCGGGCTTTTTAAAGAGTATTTTGCGGGGAACGGCGACACCGTCACCCTGGTCCGACGCGGGACAGACGGATTACTGGCGGAGAAGTTATCCAAAGGCCAATTGGACCTTTTTCTTGTACAGTCCGAAGATCCCGAACGGCTGAGCAGAATACTTGAGATGGTCCGGCACCAAGGACGAAAAACTCCTACCCTCGCTCTAACCTCGCAAGCCGCGGAAATCCCCGAAAAGCACAAACGATTTGCCCATTTTGTTTCGCTCCCGGCGCTGCTGGAGACCAGTCTCCGCTGGCACATTCGACTTGCCATCACCATGCGCCATGTTGAGGAGGTCCGCGCACACTTTGAAGATGCTGAATCGGTTGCAATCCTGCTGCAGGACGATCCGGATCCGGATGGGATCGGCAGCGGGCTGGCGCTTCGCCAGGTTCTCGGCCGAAACAAGCAGACGACGCCGCTGGTCTCCTTCGGGGAGGTGACCCGGCCGGAAAATATCGCAATGGTGAAGCTTCTGGAAATCGAAATCGAAAAGATAACCGAATCCCGATTGAAGGAATTCGATCGTCTTGCGGTCGTGGACCTTCAACCGCCGCACCTGTCGCATCCGCCCGAACAGGTCGATCTGGTAATCGACCACCACCCCGAGCAGTTCAACTACAGAAGCCACATTAAGGATATCCGCCCCCGCTATGGCGCCACGGCCAGCATTCTCCTGGAATACCTGGTATGCACGGGAAGCAACATTGGGACCCGTCTCGCAACCGCGATGCTCTATGGGATTAAGACGGATACATTCACACTCACCCGGGAAGTTAATGAATGGGATGTGGAAGCATTCTCGCATCTGTATCCGCTCGCAAATCAGAATCTGCTGCGGCGCATTGAGCGTCCCGAACTCCCGCCTGCGGCACTGGACGCCTTGGGCTGTGCGCTCACCAACCGCCGTATCATCGATAAGGTTGCCTTCGTCCATCTCGGGCGCATTCAACGCGACGATCTCATTCCTCAAATGGCCGATTTCAGCCTCTCCTTTGAAGGAATCGAATGGGCATTTGTCACCGGAGTCTACGATTCCAGCTACATTATTTCCGTTCGAAATGTCGGCTATGTTCGTGGAGCAGGCCGTGTTTTACGGGACGCATTTGGAGATATCGGTTCGGCAGGGGGCCATGGATCGATGGCAAAGGCGATCGTTCCGCTGTCGGAATTTGCGCGAAAGTGGAACATCGACCCGCGGAATCTGCAGCTTGTTAATAACCAGGTCCAGATCGAGTTTCTAAGGTCCCTGCATTCGGATAGGTAGACCCCGCCGGGCTCGTGAAGACATTCTGCGGGATCGGCAGTGGAGTCGCAGGGGCAAGCGAAGCAATGTAGTCGAGAAAAAGAAGCGACGCGGAGGGAGTCGCAAGCAGGTAGTTGTAAACGCTCCAGTGACACGCGGATGCGATTGGATGCAGCGGACTGGCCAACCATCCTCGAACCAGCCCGGTGCTGCGATCCTGCAGCAGAGGCTTCGGTACGTCCGGCGACCAGGATGCCAGATTCATGCTTTCCATAGCCAAACGAACATCTTCCCGCGTTTCTATCCAGACCGGTTCATCCTTGGCCGTTGCCGAAAACCAAAACGGGCGATTGGGCCCATCCACCTGCGGTAGATCCGCAGGGTCCGCAGACATGGACAAGTTCGCGCGGCCCTCGACGAGCTGACGCACGCGATGAAAACGCCGCCAGCCAAGATTCTCTTCGGATTGAGGAATTCCGGAGCGACGCATTTCTGCTTCGACGATCTCCGTCAGACCCGCGTCCCAGCGAATTCCGACCTTGATCGCAGTACGTATGGCGCTCTCGAGCGGCATCGCACCCGACCAAACCAGAGCCGATAGCAAGCCCGTGCCAATTACGTGAAACTGCAGTGGCTTCCCGGCAGCATGAACCGTCAACCAGTCCATCAGGGACGACTGAAGCAACAGGTTTTCCACCAGACGAGGTTCAATTCGATGGTAATCGCAGGCTGAGCCAAACCGCTTTCGCGTCTGGACAATTGCGTCCGCATTCAACGCGCCTTCATTCAGCCAGGTTTGCCGCACGGCTTCGATCGTCAGGTTGAAATACGGATCGAGATTGTGGCGGGTGTGGAAAGTGAAAACATCCCAACCAGTCAGCTTCGCGGCAATCATGATTCTGTGACGAATCGTTGCTAGAGAATCGATCTCATTCAGCCAGCCGAGCGCCAATACCTCGGCAGGCATAATGTTGTAGAGGGCCGGTACGACAACAGTAACTTGCCGCCGCGATTGCAGCCTCCGGTCCAGGCGCTGCAAGCCACTGAGCGCCGATGCCTTCAATTGAAAGCTCTTGCGGGATGGTGTGGGCACCACATAGGTTCGTTCCTTCCATGCATACCGGCGATTCACTGCAAGCGGCTGCACGGAATTCCCATGTTCACTTTGTTTGAAGCTTTCTATTTTCATACGATGCCCCATCGTCCCTGTTACCTTTATCGGCATTCAGATAGCAATTCTGAAGCCAGACCCCAAATTTGTTGGAAACAGATAAATTCTAAGCAAGGGTCTTCCAAAATAGAAACCTTTTGTGACGAAATCTGTGCAAAAGCTGTGGGAATCGCCTCCCGAAGCTACAGCCGGTGGAAAAGACCAACCAAGTTCATTATGATTCCGGCCAATGCGTCCTCTGGATGACCTGTTCGTTGTCGATCTTTCGAGAATTCTTTCCGGGCCAATCTGTACGATGATGCTGGCTGACATGGGGGCGCAGGTCATCAAAGTCGAGCCCCCTCCGCTTGGGGACGACAGCCGGCAATGGGGTCCCCCGTTTGTGGGCGGCATCAGCACCTACTTTCATTCGATCAATCGAAACAAGAAGAGTCTGGGATTGAACCTTCGAACCGAAGAAGGCCGCAATATCCTGTGGCGGCTGATCGATCGCGCCGATGTTCTGGTTGAGAATTTTAAACCCGGGGTTCTGGATCGGCTTGGTTTTGGGTACGAAACGGTTTCAAAGCGGCGTGGCAGCCTCGTCTATTGTTCGATTTCCGGTTTTGGGCAAACCGGTCCATACCGGACCAGGCCGGGCTATGACGTTGTGGCGCAGGGGGAGTCGGGGATCATGGATCTTACCGGCTATCCGGATGGTCCACCGGCCAAGGTCGGGACATCGATCTCGGATATTGTGACGGGGTTGTACGCCATGCAGGGAATACTACTGGCATTGCTGGCCCGCTCCCGCAATCACAAGGGTCAGTGGGTCGACATCAGCTTGCTCGACAGTACCGTGTCCACGCTGACGTATCAGGCACTGAGCTACCTCATGACCGGCCGCACGCCAAAGCGGATGGGAACCCGTCATCCATCCATCGTGCCTTATGAATGCTTTCCGGTCCGCGACGGATTCGTGAATATTGGCGTGACGAATCAGAAACAATGGATCAATTTCTGTAACGAACTGCGCCTCACCGCGCTTATCGATGATGTTCGCTTCTCGTCTACCGATGCCCGGCTCACCAATTACGCCGAGCTCAAACCCATACTGGATCGAGCGCTCGCGGAGTGGACAAGGTTCGATCTACTTCAGAGATTGTCCGCTGCAGATATACCGGCGGGACCGATCAATACCGTTGCTGAAATTCTGGAGGACCCGCAGATGGACGCGCGCGAAATGATCCAGGAACTGACGCATCCGGAGTATGGGCCAATCCGCGTACTGGGAATCCCCGTCAAGATGTCGGAGACCCCGGGTATCGTGGAAGGCGCACCTCCATGTTTTGGAGAACACAATCACGCAGTGCTTTCAATGCTGGGCTATACCGAAGACGCGATTGCGGGTCTTGTGAAAAATCGAACGGTTGTTTCACGGAATGCGGGGAAATGATGTCCCGGCTAGTTGATCGGATCGGAAGTGATGTCGTCTGCATCGCCAAAGACTGCGGGAACGGGCGTTGCGTCCCATTTCCGTACGATGCCGTCCTTGTCGACATAAAACTTCATCGGAGCGCCGCCCAGTCCATCGAAATATGTGTAGACGCTAAGGTCTCCGGAGGGCACGATGTTGACGGGTTGGCCCAGTCTTTTCACAAGCTCGTTGGAGGAAATGCCGACCCAGCGCTGGCAGGATGACAGGGCAATGCAAGCGGCAAGGACGACGACAACGTAGAGGACTCGCCTCATAGTAGTCTCCTATTGGGCTGGAGCGGATTCGCCCCCCCCATCTCCAGCGTCACCGCCTGAGGTTCCGCCCACTGGAGCTCCGGTCCATTTTCGTACGACGCCTTCTTTATCCACGTAGAAGCTCAGCTGCCCCCCGCCCATGGGATCCCGATAGACATAGATTTTGTAAGCCCCGGACGTCCGAATGGCCTGCGGCGGCCCTCCCATTTTCTTCGCCAATTGTGCCGTCGTGATCCCGGTCCATGGATGGCAAGCCACCACGAACAGACAGCATAAAAGCAAAGCAAGGATTCGTTTCATTCGTTCGCCTCCGAAGTGGTTAGAGTTTACGTTGAGCGCAATGAAGCGTCAAGCCGCAGCCTCTTGATTTCGAAGCATATAACTACTATTCTCAATTGCTGGCTTGCCGTCATTGCCAGCATCCTTACTATGGAAGCTCCAGAAGAAGAACTCATTGAAGAACGCAAACCGACATCTCTGCTCGTTGCACAGTTTTTCCTTTTTCCGCTGATTATCATCGCAATCTGTGTCGGTATTTTTCTGCTTTTTGGATATTTGACGATGGAACAGCGGACCCCCCGCGAATATCTGAGTGTGATCCAGACTGGATCGGATAATCAGCGATGGCAGGCGGCAGTAGAGCTTTCCCATCAGGTTTTTTCGGAGAAGGAAAAGCTGGACCATGAATTTGTCGGCGACATGATTGCGGCATATCGCAACGTTCGCAAAGACGACTTCCGCCTTCGCCGGTATCTGGCATTGGCGATTGGACATACCGGCGACCGGCGGGCCGTGCCCTCGCTTGTGGAAGGGCTGGACGACACGGATGTAGAAAATCAAATTTACACCTTGTCGGCATTAGGCTTGATTGGCGATAATTCCGCCGTCCCTGGTGTCGAGAAACAATTGAAACATCCGGACCCCTCGGTTCGAAAAGTTGCGGCTTACGTGCTTGGGGCGATTCAGGATCCGAGCGCCGCGCACGATCTCCAAATTGCATTGAATGATGTGAAGGAAGAGGTGCGGTGGAATGCCGCAATGGCCCTCGCCCGCATGAATGACCGTTCGGGCGCGGACATTCTGGTGACCCTGCTGGATCGCAGCTACGTGGATAGGATTACGGATATGACGGCCACTCAGAAGGCCGAATTAACGGTCAATGCCGTGAAGTGCCTGGCTCTGCTGAAATTTGAGCCGGCGCGGGAAAAGATTGTCGAGCTCAGCCGGAGCGACTCCAGCCTGGCGGTGCGCGACGCATCATTGGAAGCGTTGAAGAAGTTTTAATTTCATAATTTGAATTACCACAGAGGTTGAGGCATGGCCGATTTTTTGCACGCAATTGGTATCGCCGGAGCAATCCTGCTGCCTGTTGTTTTACTGATTCTCGTGCTCAGTATCACAGCAGTGAAACGCGGCGAAGCGTCGATGGGACACGGTCCCGCCGCACATCATGAGGCAGCGGCGGCAGCCACGCCGGCTGCCGCCACCAAGGCGGCGGGAGGCAAGCTCATTCCGCGCCGCTCGATGATTTCGTGGATGACACTGGCATGGGCGGCATTCAGCGCGTCGATGCTTGCGGCCGCAACGGCAACGGGCCGCTTCATGTTCCCCAATGTTCTTTTTGAACCACCCCCAACGTTCAAGGCCGGGCTCCCCGACGAGCTCCAGACCGGCATCGTCGACGAACGATTCAAGCAGCGATTCGGCGTCTGGCTTGTGAAGGACAACGACGTAGTGACGGGCGCGTTGGGTATATACGCCTTGTCCACCGTTTGCACGCATCTGGGCTGCACGCCAAACTGGCTCGATGGCGAACAGAAGTTCAAGTGCCCGTGTCACGGCAGCGGTTATTACAAAAACGGCATTAATTTTGAAGGTCCCACCCCGCGGCCGCTGGAGCGCTTTGCCATTCGACTGGCAGACGACGGCCAGATCCTGGTGGATAAGAGTCTCAAGTTCCAGTATGAAAAGGGCGAGTGGAGTAATCCTCAATCCTTTCTGAAAGTGTAATCATGGCAAAAATAATAGATCGAATAAAAGCAGCACTCCAAGGTGTGTCCCCCGACGCCGTTGGGAAATACATCCAGGAGACGCAGTTATACCGATCCGTCTTTCGTGTTGGTGTTCCCGACTCCGATCGCAAACGCATGCTCGTGATGCTGGGCAGCGTTTTTCTTCACCTTCATCCGGTGAAAGTCCGCAAATCGGGAATTCGCATGCGCTACACCTGGTGCATGGGCGGTATTACCTTCTTCCTGTTTCTCGTGCTGACATTCACCGGCCTGTTGTTGATGTTCTATTACCGGCCGACTCTCGAATATGCCTACGTCGACATTATTGATTTGCGCCAGCAGGTTCCGCTTGGAATCATGCGCGAAATCCATCGATGGGGCGCGCATGCGATGGTGATTGCCGTCTGGCTGCACATGTATCGCGTGTTCATGACGGGATCCTATAAGCCACCCCGGGAATTCAACTGGAACGTCGGCGTCATCCTGCTGGTGCTCACGCTGTTGTTGAGCTTCACCGGATACCTTCTGCCGTGGGATCAGCTCGCGATGTGGGCGATCACGGTCGGCAGCAACATGGCTCGAGCGACACCGTTCCTCGGAAACGAAGGACCTGGCGCCGCGCTGCTGTCGCTCGGCGATATCCGGCTGGTAACCAACGCCAGCGATGCGCGATTCGGACTGCTCGGCGGGCGGTTTGTCGGGGAGAGCGCACTGCTGCGATTCTACGTTTTGCACTGCGTCGGATTGCCGCTGATCGCCGGTTTCCTGATGGCCATTCATTTCTGGCGTATTCGCCGTGACGGCGGCATCTCCGGACCACTGTAGAAGGAATCTCGAAGATGGAAACCATACAACACATCATCAATTTCATGGTCGCGCCAAAGTACCTCATCGTCATGGCGGCGTTTCTGCTGCTCATATCGCTGAAGTATCCCCGCAAGTTCTACAGCAACATTACGGGCATCGGCGTTTTCTCCGCGATGGCCATCTTCCTTGGCTTGAGCATTTTTAATCCGGATTTTCGTCTCCTTGTGACGAAGCCGGACAACGTGCCGATCGTCGGCATGTTGTTCCTGGTCCCTTTCTTTACATGGTTCTCATTGCGTGAAGGCGTTCGCAACGACCAGAGAAAAGAGGAAGGCAAGCCTCTCATCGAACAGGAAGAAACGGCGGAGAAGGTTCTCACCTGGCCCGATCTGGTTTACACCGAACTGATCTGCATGGTGGTGCTCACGGTAGTGCTCATCGCATGGTCTCTTCTTCTGAATGCTCCAACTGAAGATCCAGCGAACCCTGGCGCTTCACCGAATCCGTCGAAGGCGCCATGGTACTTCCTGGGATTGCAGGAAATGCTGGTGTACTTCGATCCGTGGCTTGCCGGCGTGTTGTTCCCCGGCCTGATTATTGTGGGTCTTGGCGCTATTCCATATATCGATACGAATCCCAAAGGCAATGGCTACTACACCCTGAAAGAGCGGAAGTGGGAAATCGGAACATTTTTATTTGGATTCCTGATTCTCTGGATTCTGCTGGTGGTTCTCGGAACATTCCTCCGCGGACCCAACTGGAATTTCTTTGGACTTTATGAGTACTGGGACATCCATAAGCTGGAACCCCTGGTAAACGTCAATCTGTCCGAATACATCTGGATCAAGGGACTGCACAGGGCACTGCCCACGAACCCGCTGATTCGTGAATCGTTTGGCTTCATTCTGATCCTGGCGTATTACATTGCCCTGCCGCCGTTGTTTGCGAAGAAGTGGTTCAAGCAGTTCTATACGAACCTTGGGCCCATTCGCTATCAAATCATGATGTTCCTGCTGCTCTCCATGGCAGCGTTGCCGATCAAGATGATTCTGCGATGGCTTTTGAATCTGAAGTACATCGTCGGTATACCTGAATACTTCTTTAATATTTAACAATTATGAGCAGCGAAACGCCCAACAGCGGTCACGCAAAACCGCCGATTCCAACTCCCGCAAAAAAAGTTCCGGCATGGAACATTGAAAAGCGAAACGACCGGCTGTACGAAATTTCCACGCTTCACAAGTGGTTTGCGATTTCCAGCCTGTTGTTCTTTGTCTTCACCGTGATCATGATCATGGCGGACTATTCCCGCGAGTGGAAATACTACCAGCGCGAGTTCACCAGAATGAGCATCGCACGGGCAAAACAGGACGTCGATAAAGCCGCCGGATCCCTGGATCGAAACAAGCTGACGCAGTACCAGAACGAATTGGCCGAAGCGACGAAATCCGAGCAGCAGAATGCAGCCGCAATCGCGCCGATCCAGAAGAAACTCGACAAACTGAATGCGGATTTCGTTCGCATCGATACCGATTACAAGAACTCCAAGGCAAGCTACGGCACCGAAAAGTATGACCTGGACGAAGCAGTCGCCACCGCCAGGAAAGATCCGAAGAAACAGCCGGAAGCCGACCGCGCCAAAAAGGTGCTCGACGACCGCGATCGGGAAATGAGCAAGCTCGCAGCGGACCGTGAAACGTTGTCGATCCAGATCACCGAAGCCAAGGCGGAACTCGAAAAATTTATCGGCAAGGGAGAAGCAGCTCGCAAGGGGAAGGAGGATGCCCTCGCCAATTACAACCGGGTCAAGACCCAATTGAACGCGTTGGACCCCGGTTTCCTCGTCACGTCGATTCGAAACGCGCCGGTCATGGATATGCTGAACGCCTCGGAAAAGGTGCAACAGATCCTGCTTTCGAATTTGTATAACGATGAACCGTTTAAACAAATCCCGCGCGTCGATCGCTGTACCACCTGCCATCAGGGCATCGACAGTTCAAAAAATGAAAAAAACCCGATTCCATATCGGACGCATCCGAATCTGAAACTCTATCTCGCGTCCGCGTCGCCGCATCCACTGGAAAGCTTTGGATGTACCACCTGCCACGGCGGACTCGATCGCGCAACCAGTTTTCAGGACGCCGGCCATACCCCGCGCAACGAGAAGCAAAAGGAAGACTGGGTTAAGAAATACGGCTGGCATACCGACGAGTTTCTGACAACGCCGATGGCCGCCCTGGATAAGGTGGAGTCCGGCTGCTACAAGTGCCACAACTCCAGCCCCGATGTATCGCAGGCACCGGCGCTCGACAACGGCCGCGACCTGATTCGAATCTATGGCTGCTTCGGATGCCACAAAATACCCGGCTACGATGGGGTTCGAAAAGTCGGCCCGGATTTGGCGACAGTTTCCGGCAAGTTGACCAAGGACTGGATTCGAAGATGGCTGTCGGACCCAAAGGCTTTCAAGTCTGAAGCGCGCATGCCGCGGTTCTGGAACAACAGCAACAACAGCGGACCCGAACATCCCGAATGGGAAAAGCGAAGCGTTGCCGAAATCAACGCCATTACGGAATTCATCTGGTCGAAATCCAAACCCAAGGTTCTGCCCGCGGCAAATCCCAGCGGGAATGCCGCTCATGGCAAGGAACTGGTGGAATCGATTGGATGTTTCGGATGCCATTCGGTTGGACCCATCGAACAAAGTCCGACACAGTCCCAGACTCGGCGCAGGCATGGCTTCAACCTGGCCTCGCAGGGAAGCAAAGTCAGTGCGTCCTGGATCTACAACTGGGTGAAAGATCCGAAGCTGGTCTGGGCGGAAACGAAGATGCCAAACCTTCGCCTGACCGATGGCGAAGCCGCCGACATCACGGCCTATCTGACATCGTTGAAGAACGACGCGTGGACGGCAAAGCCGCTTCCCACGGTAGATGAGGCAGCACTCAATACTGTTGTTCTGGAATTCCTTCGAGCCAGTTCCACCAGCGTTGAAGCCGAAGCAAAGCTCAAGAAGATGACTCTCGAGGAAAAGAACCTCATGGCCGGCGAGCGTCTGGTCCGCCGTTATGGTTGTTTCGGTTGCCATAACATTCCTGGAATGGAAAAAGAACAGCCGATCGGAACCGAACTGACCGAGGCCGGAAGCAAGCTGGTGTCTCAGCTGGATTTTGGATTCATTGATATCGAGCACGACCGGGCCGATTGGTATGCTCAAAAATTGACGGATCCGCGCAGTTTCGATGTGGGCCGTGTGAAGACGCCCGAAGAACTGCTGAAGATGCCGAACTTCACGTTTACGCCTCAGGACGTTCAATCCATCACGATGGTGCTCACGAGCATGGTGAAGGATCGTGTGGCGCAGGAAATGCGCGAGAAGCTGCCTGCGGCCGTGATTGCGGGCCGGCAGTTGATTGATGAAAAGAACTGCAAGGGTTGCCACATCATCGAACAGATGGGCGGCGACATCCGTGGATTCCTCAGAGGGGATCCGATCAAACAGGCCCAATGGCCGCCGAATCTGAACACGGAAGGCTTCAAGACGCAGCCGCTGTGGCTTGCAAAATTCGTCAATGATCCCGGGGCGTTGAAACTTCGAGTGTTTATGAACACGAGAATGCCGACGTTCCATTTCACGCAGAACGAAATCAGCACGCTAACGGCCTACTTCTCGGCGGTAGATAAAGTGCCCTATCCGTTTATTTCAACGGTGGTGGACACAACGCCTGAGAAACTTCGCGTCGGAGCCCAGCTTTTCGAAACGCTGAAGTGCATGAGTTGTCATCCCACCAGCGCGGTAATGCCCGCAGGCAAGGAGCCCGCAGATATCGCTCCAAACCTGCAACTGGCTGTGGGCCGCTTGCGGCCCGAGTGGATCCTGGAATGGGTCAAGGATCCGCAGAAGATTTTCCCGGGAACTCGAATGCCGGGATTTTTCCCGGATTATCCGAAGAGTCCACTCCCGCAAGTGCTTGGCGGCGATGCGAAAGCGCAGATCGAAGCGATTCGCGATCATCTGTTTGTGACGGTCGGGGGCGG
>Ga0134121_10002077_pt1 | contig 17805 bp, 16 predicted proteins | sample KB301_FD_96463 | JGI IMG/M metagenome (GOLD analysis project Ga0134121, IMG submission 96463) | Terrestrial soil microbial communities without Nitrogen fertilizer from Kellogg Biological Station, Michigan, USA - KB3-0-1 | ecosystem: Environmental > Terrestrial > Soil > Unclassified ... | reverse complement strand
CGGCTCCGCCCCCGCCCCCGCCGGCCAACATGGTCCCGCCCGCGCCCCCGCCCCCGCCAGCCGCTTGCACGATGGAGCCGAACGCCGTCGTCCCTCCTGCGCCGCCCACGTTTCCGTCGTTGGTGCCAGTCGCCCCCGCGCCGCCGCTGCCGCCGGTGGCGACCGCCACGGACACGCTCGACGGCAGGTCGGACGCCAGGAACGTCCAGCGCTCCTTGGCGCCTCCTCCTCCTCCGTCCCCGCCCGCGCAGTTCCCGCTTGCGGCGGCTCGACCGCTCCCGCCTCCTCCTCCACCCGCGACGAGGATCACTTCCACCGTGGACCCGGCGACCACCCAAGAGGGCTTGGCCCACGTGCCTCCAGGCGAGGTGAAGTCCTGCACGTCGGTGAGCTTGTCTCGAATGGTCGCGAGGTCGTCATTCGTGGGGTCGAGTGCGGCCTTGAGGCCAGCGCCGGTCACGAAGTCTCCCGCGGCGGGAACGCTGCACTGCGCGACGATCACGCCATTCGATGCGGGGCTGCCCGTTGAGGTCTGCGGCATGTGTAACTCCTACGGTTCGTAGATCCATTGCACCATCGGCGGTCTCGTCGCGAGGTGCGTGGTGGGGTTGTAGGCTTTGGCCCAGGTCCCTGCTCCGTTGGGCAGAGACCACCAGCCGGATGGGTCTTGCGTTGGCGTGCTCGTCCGATCGACGGCTGAGCTGCCCCAGACGAGGGCCACGCCGATGCACTCGGAGTGGGCGCTCTGCCAGTCGAGGAACATCTGCGCGATGTCTCGCTGCTGCGCGGTGGAGAGCCCGCCCGCGTCGTAGATCGAGCCGTCGTCGTACGTGTGGCCGTCGTCGTAGGTGTTCGGTCCGGCGATGCCGGTGCCGCTCATGCGCACGAAGGCGAACCAGCGCCACCACGCGCTCGTGCCGTCGAAATCGAAATTGCCCGGCGTCTTCCGGTACACCGAGTAGGTTCCGGTCGCGTCGATGCGGTGCCACGTCGCGCTCGAGTTGTCGGCCGCCTGGTGCACGATGTCGATGACCGGCATCGTGGTCGCGAGCCCGAGAAAGTACGGCCACACGTGCTCGAGCTCGCCCTTGTGCGTCCCCCGCCGCTTGTGAAGCTGCCACCACCTCGAGAGCCTGTAGCGCTTCGAGAGCTCGGGCTCGGTCGGGTACAGGGTGATGCCTCGCTGGTCGGCGATCGCGGGGAGCGCCTGAACGTCGCACTCGATCAGCCTGCCGTCTGCGAGCCGCGCCGCTCCCTCGCGCGTCGGGTTGGCGCCGCCAGCGAACGGGTTGGACGAGAGCCGGCCGACCAAGATCTTCTCGGCCATCGCGTCGAGTTGCGAGCCGATCGCGGCGTAGAAGGCGAGGTTGTTCGGGCCCGCCATGTGCGGATCGGCAAGATCGGGAACCCAGCGGTTGAAGCTTGTGCGGTTCATCGTCTACCCCGCCACCACGACGAGTGTGCCGTTGGTCGCGCCGCCGTTGCGCACGGGGACGTGCCCGACCGCGAGCGCGGTGGTGGTCGTGGCCGGCGTCGTGACCGCAGAGCCGTAGAGCCCAACGCGGGCATCGTGCACGGCGTCGCGGATCTCGTCGGTGTAGAGCACGCCAGCGCCCGAGACCTGCTCCACGCCGCCCACCGGATAGGTGCCAAAAAGCGTGTCGATCGCGAGGTTGATCGTGTTGAAGATCGCAGCGGCCCACGCGGGAGGCGAGCCGCCCGTCGTGTATGTGCCCACCGTCGCGCCGGGGATGCTCGAGACCTTCGCGCGCACGCTGTAGGTGACGTCGACGCTGGTCTCGAGGGCCGCGTGAGAGGCGTAGGTGATGCCGTCGGGCACGACGCCGATCGGGTCGGTGATCACGCCGAGGGCGACGCCCGTGATGTTCGCGTTGGCGCTCGCCACGTCGGTCGCGTCGGCCGCGCCGTCCTTGTCCGCGAAGTAGCAGTCGATGGCGCCGCTGCTCTTGACCACCTGGCCGCGCGTGATCCCGACCGCGCCCGAGCCGTCATGGCTCTGGAGCGGCGTACCGTCGTTGGCCGTGTTCATCGCGCGCAGGTAGGCCTGGTCCGGGCCGCCCGGAGCGTTGCTCGCGGGCGCGCGGAGACAGCGCTCGATGTAGTCGGCGCGGTCCTCGCGCTCGCTGCCGATCGCCGCGGTCGAGGCGGTGACCACGAGGTTGCCGAAACTCTGGGTGACCACCGTGTCGATGGCGCCCGCGGGCACGCTCCCGTAGCTCCCGATCTGCGAGGCGCGTACGGGGACGTTGGGGATGCTCGCGCCCGCGGCGAGGGTCTTCGACCCGTCGATCCCCGTGTAGATCGAGGGGTCCGAGGTGGTTACGAACGTGGGCGTACCCCCATCGTCGCGCGCCTCGCCGGAGGCCTCGAGCGTGAGGTCGCCCGGCTTGAACGGCAGCGAGGCGGTGGCCCCGTTGTTCTTGATCGTCACGAAGCACGTCGCGAACGTCTGCCCGCCTCGCGTCGTCCCGTACCAGCCCTCGCCGAGCGCGGAGAGCATGCCCGGCCTTGGCGTTTGGTCGGCGCTCGGGTCCGCGTTGCCGAAGTCGTCGACGTCGCCCGGGTCCGTGGCGAGCGGGAAGAACATCGCTCGGACCGCTGCGATCGGGATGGCGCCCCACGCGTTCATCGCGCGGCCCATGTACTCCGCCGTCCGCTCGTCGGGGTCGCCCTCGTTCCAGTCCGTGACGGGGAGTGGAGGATCCCCGCCCGCAGCGAACGTGAGAATCGCGGCCTTCGCGCCCGCGGCGTCCGGGAGTTGAAGCAGCGTGTTGAGGTAGTCGAGGCTCTCCTGCGCGTTCACGAGGTGCTCCCTTGCTGGGCGAGCAGATCGACGCTGACGGCCGACACGCCGACGATCATCGAGATCGGGATCTGCGTCGTCGTGCGGGCGTCCGCGCGGATGAAGAACGCGTAGCGGTCACCCGTCTTCGCCTGGGTAATGCTCACCGTGATCGAGCCGCGATCGAGACGCTTCGACCGAGCGAAGACGACGGCGAGATCCTGTGCGCGAGACGCGGCGATCGCCTCGGTCATCGGGGAGCCGACCCACGCACGGACGTTCTTGCCGAACGCGATCCGACCGCCAGGCGCGTTGGTCATCGAGATCGTCTCCGACAGGCAGCGCGCGAACATCGCGTTGCGGGCGAGCGTCGCCCCCGAGCATGGTCGCCCGTCCGGGAGCATGTCGCACCCACCGCCCGGCACAGGTCCCACGTAGAGCCCCCAGCCGAGAGGATCCGCTTTGCTTACCGCTGGCACGACACCTCGCCCCCGTCGATCGTGTTGATGGGCGGACACGCCGAGGCGTCCGCGCCCGCGTCAGGAGCGCTCCCGCCGCCGCCCGAGCCGACGCCGCCATCGGGCGGGCTCACGACCAGATCGGCGCCGCCACAGGAGATGAAGAAGAACAACGAGCAGACGATGAGTCTAGCCACAGGTCACCTTTTCCGAGCCAGCACTGATGTAGATGGGCGTGCCCGCGTCCAACGACGTTGGAGGGCTACCGGGGATCGTTGGCGTGGGCAGCATCACCCACGCGTACGGCGGGCCACTCTCGGTCGCCGAGAGGTAGAGGCCGCCGATGCCATCGCTCCAGACCCGCACGACGAGATCGGACTTGCGGGCCACCGGAAGCCCCTGCCGTGGATCGCACTGCATCTCGATGCGCCCCGACGCGCTGCGGATCGCGAGCGCCCCGCCGTCATCCTTCGAGCGCACGAAGATGCCGCGCGCCCAGGGCCAGAGGCCATAGACGGTCTCGCGCACGGACTCGAGGAGGGTCGGCGCGCTCATGCGTCCCAAGCCTCCGCGCGCAGCGCGCCGTCCGCCTCGTGGAGGATCAGCCTCTTGATCATCGTGCCCTGCACCGTCGCGCCAGGCAGCCACGCGCTCACGGTGTCGATCAGCGCGACATGCCGGACACCCCGTGCGAGGTCTCTGCTCGTCACCGTGCCGAACGCGTCGGCGGCGCCGCGTGCGGGCCACGCCGAGAACACCGTGCGGCCCGTGGTGGGCTCGACGCGCCACGTCGGCACCGCGCCGCGTGCCACGAGGTCAGCGAGGACCACACGCCCGCGGGCACCCGCCTCCCAGCCGTACGCCGGCCCGAGCCGCACCTCGGCAGGAGCGTCGTAGCTCTCCCCGCAGAGCCTCCCCAAGTCGCTCAGGACCGTCGAGAGGCGCACGCCGGACGGGGAGGCGTAGGAGCCCTTCGGGAGCTTCGTACGCCAGCCCGCGCCCCCGGCGAACACCACCGCGGGGTATGCCGGCGCGTCGGCTCCGCCGCGGCCGTCGAGCACGCGCCCAACGATCGTCAGGTCCCCGGTCTTGAGCGTCGCCGCGCCCGCCGTCGGTGGCTCGCCGCTGTCGAGGTGGAGCAGAAAGCGGTAGTCGCCCGCGGGCTGGAAGCTCCCGTCGAGGTCGGTCACGCGGCGCGCGTCGAGGAGGCTCATGTGCCCGCGGCTCCCTTCGCCGCGTTGGTGTTGATCACGTCCTGTGGCGACAACGGCGGTCCGTTCGGCCCGGTCGCCGCGCCGCCGCCCACGAACTGCGAGCCCGGCGAGGACGGCGCAGCCGGTCCCATCGCGCCGGTCCCCGCGGGCGTTGGTGGCTTGTCCGCGATGAAGGTGATCTTGTGGCGGATCGAGTTCGTCTCGGTGACGATCGGCCCCTCCCACTTCTTTCGCGCCACCGCGGTGATCCCGTGCCACGCGAGGATCGGATGCTGCACCGAGATCGTGGGCGGGCGCGGGCCGGGGCTGGGCGGCCCCTTGCTGGGCTCGTTGTTCGGGATGTTGAAGTCGGTAGAGCTCGTCGCGCTCGAGGTCGACGACGCGGCAGAGGAGCCCGTCTTGCCCGCGTTGCCGGTGAACGCAGGGCTGCCGATGGCCTTGGTCTGCGAGGGCGGCGTCACGGTGCCGGTGTTCGTACCAAGGCCGGGAACGGGCGCGAGCTTCTCCCAGAGGCCGCGTACCTCGTCCTCGTCGCCCTCCTCGCACTCCTCGAGCGTGATGTCGAAGTCGGCCCACGTCGTGCCCTGGAAGACCGCTACTTGGCCGCTGGTCTCCTTCGACTTCTGCTTCTGCCAGGCGTCCTCCGTGGCGACGCCATTGATCTCCACGAGCGCGCAGTTCATCCGTACACCGCCGAAGTAGATGTCGTGCCACGGCGCACGGTTGGTGAAGAAGTTGGGGATCGGCGTCGTCATGCGGTGGCGCCCTCCGGCTGCGCTCCAGCCTCGCCCGAGAGCTCCTCCCACACCTTGGTCATCACGCGCCGGATCAGGCCCTCGTCGGTCCCGTTGAACGTGGACCCGCGGAGATCGACATAGATGCCCGCGCCCTTGCCGCCGGGCCCGGGCCCGCGCGCGCCGCCATCTGGCACCGCCGCGTCGCCCATGCGGCGCGCGCTGGCCTTCACCTTGCCTGAGCCCTTATCGATGCCCGTGGCCGCGGCCCCGGCGATATTCTCCTCCCCGTGCTCGAGCATCACCTTGGATGGCGAGGCGATGCCGAGGACGCCCTTGAACGCGCCCAATGCGCTGTTTGCAAGGTTGCTCACGGCCGCGGCTACCGCGCCGCCGCCGTTCAGGATGCCTTGCACGAGCCCGCTCACGAAGTCGCCGGCCACGTCGATCGCCGCAGACGCGAGCCCGACAAGTGCGCCGATGGCTCCGGCGACCACGCCCGCGATCGCCGCCGTAACCGCAAGGAAGGTGGCGATCGCCACCACAACCCCGACGATAACGCCAGCGATCACGGAGAAGACCGTCTTGAGCCCGGACAGAACCATCGCGTTGGAGAAGATCGCCTTGATGAAGCCGATGATCGGCGCGAGCACCGTCGTCGTGACGTTCCAGATCGCGATCAGCGCGCCCCATCCCGCCTTGAGCACGGCGATCGCGCCGGAGAGGAGCCCACCGCTCTTGCCAGCATTCATGAGTCCGGTGACCACGGCGTGGATCGCGTTCACCGCCTTTGTGGCCCATCCGAACAGCGTGGTGAGCACGTCGGTCACGATCGGCTTCAGTCCCTTGATGGCGGGCGATCCCTTGTTGAACTCCCCGAAGAGGGACTTGACAGCCTGCATGAACAGTTTGACGGCCGGGCCAGCGCCGTTGAAGAGCGACAGGAACCCTTCGCGAGCCTTCTGGAGGATCGCTGGCAGCGTCAGCCCGAGTTCCTCGAGCGGGCCCGCGCCCTTCTTCGCGAGCGCGGCCTCGATGGCTTTCTGCATCTGCTGGGCCGAGAGATGGGCCGTCTTGAATTGATGCTCCGACATGCCCGCTGCCGCAGCCACATCGCGCATATTCAGCCCCATCTGGAGAAGAGCAACGGCGGACCGCCGGCCACCCTCCTGAATGTCCTTCATAAGCTTCTCGGACGCCGCGCCCCCCATCGCGAGGCGCGAGAGCATCTGCTGCGCAGCCGCGGCGCCGCTGTCGCCCATGAGTGCCTGGGCCGATGCGACGGCGCGCAGCGCGCCCTCGAGTTCCTGGCCCTGAAGCCCTGCGGTGAGCAGCGACTGCGCCCACTCGTTGATCTGACTCGTCGCGAACGGCATCGTCGCCGAAAGCTTCGCGATGCTTGCTTGAACCGCAGCGCCGCCCGCAGCGCCGCCAGCAAGCGCCGCGAAGCGGGACTTCATCAAGTCGGCCTTCTGGCTGAGCTCGATGGCAAGACCCATCACCGTCGTCATCGTGCCGATCGTCGCGGCGAAGGCCGCCGCCAAGGCCTCGATCGCCACGCCGGCCGCCTTCCCTTCGGGCCCGAGCGCTGCGAGCGCTGCGGAGGCTTTCGATGCCGCGCCCGTGACAGCTCCCCCGAGCATCGCCCCGAACATCTGCATGCCCTGCGATGCGCTGGGCAAGTCGGCGGTCGCGAGCGTCTTGATGACGCCGCCGAGCGCCGTGATCGCCGGTCCAACGCTCTTGGCGCCGCCGGCGGTCTTGTTCATCGCCCCCTGGAACACGCCGGACGCCGCAGAACTCGCGGTCTGGAACTGCCCCTGGGCGTTACGGAAGCGTCCCGCTGCGGTGTCGAAGCCCGTGGCGGCGGCGAGCGCGGCCGAGCCAGCAGATTTGAAGAGTCCCGCCACGCCGTTGAGCGAACCGAGCATCGAGAGCAAGCCACCCTCGGTCTTCTGCGCACTCTCGAACAACTCCTCCACGCCGTCACGCCTCCTCGATCCACGCCTCGCGGAGCTGCTGCACGTCTTGCGCATGCAGCACGTGAAGCATCGCGCCCGCCGCCTGTTCGGGCGTCGGCTGTCGAATGCCTCGGAGCGCGAGCTCGCAGCGCGCGGCGATCTCGACGTCGCCCGCGCGCGCGGCCGTCACAAGCCTATCCCTGGCCTCTTTTGGCCTCGCGCGCGCGCGCCCCGCCGAGCTCCCGCGCCCGCTGCGCCACCGTGCCCGCCGCCTCCTGGTACCGCTCGAAGAAGCCGCGGACCTCGATGCCGCTCGCGCCGTCCGGGCTGGGATCGACCGTGCAGGCGCAGGCGAGATCGATCGCCATCTTCGAGGCATGCTTCTGCTTCGCCTCGGCCTCGCGCACGAAGGCGTCGGTCGCTGCCTGCTCGGGGTTGCGGATGACGATCACGCCGCCACCGGGCAGCGACGCGGGTGGCGGGCTCTTGCCGAGCGGGAAGAGCCCCACGAGGTCGACACCCTCCACGAGATAGGGGGTTGGCGCGGCGGCCGCTTTCTCTCGCGCGGCGTCCACGCGGTCGACCATCACGATGGCGCGGACCTTCGCCTGCTCGGCGGCTTCCGCCTCGAGCGCTTCCTTCTCCTCGGCGAGGGCCGCGAAGAGGTCCGCCTGACCGGGCGTCAGCGTCGCTGCTGCCCGAACGCGGGCGTCTTCTGCGGCTTTCCGAATCTCTGCGGCTGTTCTCGGCATGGTCTCCTCAGAACTGCATCAGGGCGCGAGCCTCGCTGGACGGGCGCCGCGCGTTGTAGGCCAGGGCCTTCCACTTGCCGTCTCGGCCCTTGTCGTATCGGCCCATGGCCGACATCTGGAGCTTGTAGATCAACTCCTTCTCGCTCGCGTCGAGCTCGGGCCCGTCGAGCTCGACGATCCGGCTTTGGTCCAGAAGGATCGAGAGCGACCCGGTGATCGACGGGTGCTTGAGCGAGATCAGGATCGGGAACACGACCAGCGTGCCGCCGTGCAGGGGCATGCGCGGGAGGATCGACCCCTCGAAGTCGGTCGCGAGGATCTCCGCGTTGAAGTCGCCGAGCTCGCCCGCGCCGGGGGTCCGCTTGGAGGGCAGGCTCTCGCCGATCCTGCGGGCCTTGGCCGTCTTGATCGTGATCTTGCCCGGCGACATCTTGGTGAACGGGACCCGCAGCGAGCCGAGCACGATCGTCGCGCTCGTCGCGCTGTCCCAGGTGAGGTCACGGAGCGCGTCGGCCATGGTGGCTTACCTCGTCGCCTTGAAGGTGAGGGCCACCGTGTCGGTGTACCCGTAGAAGAGGACGTTGAGCGTCCCGTAGATGGTCACGCGGTCACCGCTCTTGGTGACGGTCTCGTTGATCACGACGAGGTTCGGGTCCTCGGCGTTCTGGAACTCGCGGCCGTAGTTCGCCTTGATCTCCTGTGCGATCTTCGAGGAGAGCGCGTCGCGGATGTCTTGGTCGAGGACCAGCGTCTGCGGATCGTAGATGTCGGCACCGCCGATCGAGTCGAGCGACAGGGCCACCGCCGTGCGCTCGAGCGCGTTGGCGACGCGGCGGTCCATGGGCGAGAGGATCTCGCTGCCGACGCCGTACATCACCGAGACGCGGTTCGTGACGTACGTCCCGGCGCGCTCCGCGATCCTGAGGTAGTAGCAGCAGCCGCCGCTCCCCACGGGCGCGTTCGCCGCCGACTCGATGCCGCTGCGGATGGCCTCGTCGTGACCAATGATGGCGCCGGCGTCGTCCTTCAGGCTGGCGCCGTCGAGCACGCCTCGCCCGACCCAGCCAGGGTTCTGCGCGAGGCGCTCGCCCTGCTCGCCTGCGACGGCGCGGAAGCTATTGATGCGGGCCAGGTACGGCGCGAGGAACGAGCGAAGGAACCGCTGCCCCGTGAACGCGTCGGTGACGAGAAGCGAGCCCGCGATGCACTCGATCCGGCTGTCGTGGTTCGCGTCTCGAAACTTCTGGAACGCCAGGATGTAAGCCGCGTCGGTCTCGCCCGTCATCGGATCGCGGAAGCGCGTGACGAGGTGCCAGCGCTTGCCGAGCGAGAGGCCGTAGTTCAGGCCCGCGACCAGCGTCGAGTAAACGGTGCCCGTGGAGCTCACGCCGTCGTAGTCTGGATCGACGATCGGCTCCGTGATGACGAGCACGCCGAACTGCTGCGAGCTCTCCGCGATGGCGGCGAAGGCGCCCGTCGCCGGGGGGCCAGCGCTGTACAGGTCGGAGGCCGCGAAGCGCGGAGGCTTTGTCGCGGTGAAGAAGAGGTCGTTGGCGAGCAGCGTCCCGTAGCTGGGGTCGGGGCTGGTGATCGTGTTCGTAGAGTCGGCGCTGTTGTGGACGCCGTTCGAGTAGCCGGTCTGGAAGCTCGCTGCGGTGCCGTCCGCGGCGACATACGCGAGCGCGAGCCCTGTGCCCTTCCATGCCTTCGTGGAAATGACCGTCCCCAGCCCGGTGAGATCGAGCGCCGTCTCCGTCTGCACGTTGTTGGCGTAGTCGAAGCCGGTGATGGTCACCGAGTCGGCCATGTTCGCCGGCGTCCCGCTGCCCGAGATCGTGATCTTCACCTGGCGCGGCTGGGCGTCCATCGCGGCGACGCCGCCCGCGAGGAAGTTGCTCGCCGCGGTGTAGGTCTGCGGCGAGGCGATGCTCGCGGTCGCGCCCATCAGGCCCGCCGTGCTCGCGCTGAGCGAGGTCCCCTCGTGGGTGTTGATGATCGACTTGAGCGCGATCGCGAGGTCGATCCCCGTCTTCGTATTGGTCGCCGCCGAGAGCGCGACGAGCGCCGTGCGCGCCACCAGGTCGGGCCCGTCGTGGGCGGTGATGTTGGTGACGTGCGAGACGAGCGCGGCGAGGACGAGGTTCACCACCGCGGTGGACGCGGAGACGGTCGCCGGCACGCTCGACGCTGCGAGCGCTACTTGGGCAGCGCTCGTGTCGGCAGCGTCGTGCGCCGTGACGTTGGCGAGATGGGCAAGCGTGTCAGCACGGAGCTCCACCGCGAGGGTCACGTAGGCCGCGTTTGTCGTCGAAGGCGCGAAGGCGAACCCGGCGCGCCCGGTGATGCCCCAGCCGTCCGACGCCGGAAAGTCGTAGGTCAGCGAGGCGCCGAGCTTGACGACCTTCTTCGTCCGGCCGTTGTCGAGCGAGGCGTAGGCCGCCTTGTCGTCGTCCACGCCGATCAGGCCGCCCACGATCATCTGCATCCAGGGCTGGTAGGTGCCCTTAGGGGGCGTACCCGTGTCGTTGGTGACGACGGCGGTCCCCACGACCCTATCGACATTGATCGTGCCGTAGCCGCCTGGCGTCGTGGCCGGCGTGCTGTAGATCGACGCCGGCACCGGAGCCGGGTTGGCGAGCGTCGTCGTGATGGCTTGCGTGAGGCAGTCCACCGCATCGGAGCCGCCGAGATCGGACGCGGCCGCCGCCGGCACGTCATAGGCTGGCGACACCTGGCCCGCCGAGACCGGCGAGGATGGCGTATACCCGATCACGCAGATCGAGAAGTCGACATCGGTCGACACGCTCGGCTGCGCCGGCGCTTCGTTCATCGTAACAGAACCGGGCATGGTTCAGACCCTTTCGGTCGTGACGGAGACATCGAAGGTGTCGTTCGTGGCACCGTTCGGTCGCATCGTGTCCTCTGGCGAGACAGGCGTGAGCGAGGATGCGATCGCCTCGCGGATCTTCGGATCGTCCGCGATCTGTCGCGTGAACGAGAACGCCAGAGCAATGTCGGCTCCGTACGCGTCCACGGGAAGTGGACTGTCGTCGGCCCACTCGCTTCCCTGCGTGCGTCCGGGAGCCAAGTGGCGAATCACGTTGACCGTGCGGTCCGCGAGCTCTTCGGCAGCGGAGAGCCGAGTCGCTTCGTCGCCACTCTCGGCACCCCGAACGAGCATCAGGCAATCGACGGTCACGGCCGCGAGGTGTCCGGCCCCGATCTTCGATGGCGCTCCCCATCGGCCCTTGGGCGCAGGCACGAACACTACGCGCGGGCCAGCGCCGACGCCGTGCTCGAGGTATCCCTTGCCGATCATGATCGGGGTCATGTCGCCCGCGGCGGACAGCACTGGGCCGATCCGTGAGAGCAGATCGGAGAGGGTGGATATCGGAGCCGGGCGGCGCGCCATCACATGGCTCCGGTGACCCAGGCGAGATCGACCCCGAGACTGGCCACGCCCGCGTTTCCCGCCCTGGGGGCGTCGTCGGGCGTTGACGTCTGGTCCGTGACCGCGGGTAGGATCGGCCGTCCGTCCTTCCACGCCATGAGCATCACTTCATCGGCCTTCTCCTGCGCCATGAGGCGATCGATCGGGACCTTGAACGCGGGGTTCTCGACCTGGAGCGAGGTCACGGCGGCCCGCGCGGCCATGCGCGCGTTCATCCCGACGAGCACCGCGGGATAGAGGCCCGTGATGGGGTCTCGCTCGATCGGCGGCGCCTGCGCCGTGAGGCACTCATCGATCCGCGCGGCCGCGTCGACGAGGTGAGCACGCAGGCGCACCTCCGGATCGAGTTGGATGCCCCAGGCGCCCGTGCCCGCGTCCGAGAAAAGGATCGGCCCGGCGCCCAGCGTGATCTGGAAGCGCCAGTAGTCGAGCGGGATGACGGTGTAGGGCAGCCCTGCCGCCGCGCCTCCTGGCACCGCGCCCGAGCCCACGGTGACGAGCCGCACGCGGTCGTCGCCCCCGTAGCCGTGGCCGATGAGCGAGAAGATACCCGTCGCCGGGTCGAGCGAGTCTCCAGCGCGCGGATCGATGGGGCGCGGACGCGTGACGAACGCCTGCGCCGAGAGGGCGAGGCGGTAGACGTCGAGGACCGTGGCGTACGCGCCCATGCTCGATCAGCCCTCGAAGTACAGGGCGACGCCGCCGGGCCAGCCGGCGCCGACGCCCGCGTGGAGGTCGCCGTAGATCCGGATCATGCCGGACTTGGTGGCCTCCTCGGACTGGTCGCCGAGGAGCCGCACCATCGGCGTGAAGTTCACGTCGGGGGCGAGGAAGTTGACGTAGGGCGCGCCGTCCGGGGAGCCGTCGACGGCCTCCCAGAAGTGCTTGCCCTGGTTCACGCCCGCGACGAGCGGGTGCGCGTCCATCGTCGGATCGATGTGGTAGGTGACCGGGCCGACGCCGCTCGCCCCGATGAAGTTGCTCTCGCCGATCTCCTTCAGCTTGTCGAGCGCCGCGATGTTGGTCGCCGCCGCCGCGACGCTGGTGCCGCCGAGGGTCTTGATCTGCATCTGGAGGTTCGCCACCGCGACGTCGAAGAAGGGCTTGCGCATCCACGTGGGGCCCTTGATGTGCTTGACCTCGTAGCCCGCGGGGAGGTGCGGGATCGTCGGGTGAGGGATGTTGGCCATGTTGGCCTGCGTCGTGATGAGCGCGTCGCTGTCGAACTTGCCCGCCGTGAGGTACAGGTTCACGAAGCGCGCGCTGTCGGCGCGGAACGGGTGCGAGAAGTGCGCGGCCGTGACGCTGCCGTCCGAATAGAGTGGCAGGCCCAGCGGGAAGCCGGGCTGCGGGATCGTGAGCGCCTGTGCCGAGGTCCCGTAGGCGACCTTGCGGAGATCGCCGAGCATCCGGTACTTGTGCGCGCGGCCCGCGTCGACGTACGCGGCGGGCAGCGTCTGGGGCCCGTAGTACTCCTTCAGCTTCGCGTCGCCGTTCTCGAGGATGTACGGCCACTCGAAGTTGAGATCGAAGGGACTCGTCTTGACGCTCGGCGCCGCGAGGTGGAGCTGCTGGTACCTGCGCGTGTCGGTGCGGAGCTCGAAGGCGAGCGAGCCGGGGAGCTGCATGGGCACGCGGCCCTCGAAGATCCCCTGCATCACGAAGGTGCCGATGTCGGCCTGCTTGATGTAGTTCTGCGGGACCCTGTTGAGGGCGTTGAGGTAGTTCGCGTGGAACGCGACCACCATCGCTTGCACCGACGGGGCGACCGCACCAATGTGCGTGAAGTCGGCGAACATGGGGAGCGTCCCCGGATCGTTGAACGTGGCCATGATCAGATCGCCCTTCCGTTGACGAGGATCTCGCCGGTCAGCGTCTTGCCGCTCCCGCCCTTCACCGTGGTGACCGTCACGATGTCGGACTCGAGCAGGTCGAGCGTGCCAGCCACGAGCGCGAACGCGGCGGGCACGAACGCCGTGATGGCGCCCTGGCTCGCTGCGCGGCTGTCGTACGTGGCGATGGTGGTCGCGCCGCCGCCCGCGCCGTCGCGCTTGGCGATGGTGATCGTCACGTAGTCGGTGTTGTCGGCCACGACCGCGGCCCCCGTGAACGTCACGTCGGTCACCCGACCGTGCATCTTCGGGCGCCGAATCGCGCGCTCGGCGACAGCGGTGCTCGCGGCGGCGTCCGCGATGCCGAACGAGGCCAGCGGGTAGGCGTCCGCCATCATCACGGCGCGCGCGACCGCCTGCGCGATGGGACCGACCCAGTGGTAGATCGCGGCGCTGCCTTCCTTGACCCTGCCGAGGGCGAGGCCGAGGAGGGATCGGTTCTTGAGGTTCGCGCCGGCCACGGTGCCGGTGTGGGACAGGAGGCCAGGGGTGTTGCCAGGCGCGAGCCACAGCGGCTTGCCCAGGTCGCCCGCGTCGGGGGTGTCGTTCGCGATCGTGCTTGGCGCCTGGTGCACCGCGAACCCCCACGCGACGCGCGCGCGGGCGTTGCCGTCGCTGGCGTTGTAGTCGGTGAGCTCGGACACGCGCACGTACCCGCCGCTGATCTGGCCAGGCACGGCATCGTCGCCGAGGTCGGCCATGCCAGAATCCGGGTTGCACATCAGGTACTGGAGCTTCGCCGCCTGCGGCGACGAGGCGCCGAGCAGGGGGAGATCCATGTACGCGGGGAGCCCGTTCTCATGATCCGGCACGAGCGCTGCGTTGATCTCGACAGACGGCTTGCTCACGCTGCACCTCCGAACTCGCGCGCGAGGATCCCCGCGGCGACGTCGGGCTTCACGCCCGCCTTGGTGGCCTGGACGACGGCGGGCGCGTTCTTGACGCCCTCGGCGAGGGCGCCGTTCTTGGCCTGCTCGGCGGCGTCGCGGCTGGCCGCGAACGGGTTGCGGCGCGGCGCGCCGTTCTTCTCCTTGCCCTCGACGTAGCCTTTGAGCTCGTCGCGGGTGTAGCCCCGGGCCTTCGGCCCGAGCTTGAGGCCCTTGCGCTTCCCGTCGTCGGTCACGACGTCCTCGACCCACCCATCGCGCGAGCCCTCCACCTTGGCGGCGCGCAGCGCGAGCGCGATCATCTCCTTCGCCTGCGCGGCCTCGAGCTCGCGCTTGACCGCCGCGGCGTTGCGCACGTCCTCGGCGAGCGCCACCAGCCCACCGCGGATCTCGCCCTGTGCCTTGCGGCCGGTGACGAGCGCGGCCGTGTCGGCGGTGCGGAGGACGTCGAGCAGCTCGGTCATGATGCGCGGGTACGAGGCCGTGGGTGCGAGGCCCAGCGCCTCCGCGACCGTTGAGGCTTGGCGCGCGGCGGGGGGCACGATCGCCTTCCCCTCATCCTTCTTCGGAGCCTCGCTCGATGGCGGCCCATCGTCGTCCTCGCCCGCGGGCACACGGTCGGTTCCGCAGCGCCCGCAGTACCGCTCCTCTTCGGCGAGGGCCTTGCCGCACTTGGCGCATGCGCCCTCGTCGTCGGGCTTGTCGTTGTTCTTCGGCGGCGCGTCCTCGGCGCCGGGCTCGTCCTTCTTCGGATCGTCCATCGATGCTCCTGAGCCCGCGGTTGCGAGCGCGTACGACATCACGTCTTCGAGGGTCGCCACGCCGTCGGCGAGCCCTGCATCCACCGCCTCTTGCCCGGAGAACCCTCGCCCCCGATAGGACTTGAGGGCCTCGGGCGTGAGCCCCGCGCGCTTGCCGATCACGGAGTCGCACACGGCGGCGCGGAACATGTCAGCGGCGATGGCGATCTCGTGCTGAGCGCGCTGTCGAGCCTCCTCCGAGATGGGCAATTCGGGAACGCCCGCGGCCTTGCCTTCGGGGTCCTCGAACACCTCCACGGTGACGCCCTCTTTCGCCAGAGCGCCCGCGATCGACGCGAGCATCCCTCGCACGCCCACAGACCCCGCGAAGCCGTCCGCCGAGACGTAGAACTCGTCGCAGACGGCAAGCGCCCACCAGTAATGGGCTGAGCAGCAGTCACCCTCGGTGTGTCCGATGCAGCGCCGCCCGTAACGGGCCTTGGCCTCGACCGCGCGGCGGATCATCTCCGGCCCGCCCTTCACCGCGCCGCCGGGGCCGTCGAGGCAGAAGATGACGTCGCCCACCTCGAAGGCGGAGCAGAGGCGCTCGGAGAGCGCGTCGTGGCCGTCGATCCAGGAGCCGCTCGGGTCGTGCTGCGTGGCGTGCTGCTCGAGCGGTCCGATCGCCGTCACCAGCACGACATCCGGCGTCGCCTCCGGTTCAGGCTGGACGACACGGCCGCTCGGGCCCGGATAGTCGCCGCGCAGCCTCGCCAGCTCGGCGCGCGCGCTCTTGTTGCGCTCCGGGCCCGGCCGGCTACGGAACGCGCGGAAGCTCCGCCCCACCGCGGTCGCGTCCAGGGCGACAACGGGGCCGCCCGCATGGGCGGCGACAAGAGCGGAGGTGAGGGTGTAGCTGCGGGGCAAGGGCGGGCCCGCTTGAGCTCGAGTAGGCGGGCCGCTCGTCTGAGCGACGCCGGGTCAAAGAGACCTCTCGCGCGGGCCCGTCCAGGGTCCACGAAGATTGAACGAATGTCAAGCGATCGGTGAACGAACGCGCATCTTGTTCATCGCTCCGTGTTATGCTCGGCTCGCCGCCCGGTGATCGGGCGCGAGGAGTCGCTCATGTCCCTGCCGCAGCAACCCACGAAAAACCGCGGGCCGATCCCCTACACGTCGATCTCGAGTGCCGTCACGTTCTCCCCTCCGATCGCCTGGATCCACATCGACAGCGCGGGAAGCGGGGGGCTCGTGGTGAAGGACGAGGCGGGGACCTCGCGCACCTACGCGAGCCTCCCCGCGGGGCGCGTGTTGAACGGCCCGTTCGCCGAGATCACCTCGATGACCTGCGCGGGGATCTCTGCGGGCGACGGTCTCCCGCCCTCGAGTACGCTGGCAAGCGTGGCCCCCGGCGGCGCGGGTGCTCTGGGCTCGGTCAAGCTCTCGGCCGCGCCGGCCGACGGGGCGAACCCTATCGCGGTCGGGAACAACGACGCTCGCGTGTCACAGGTCGAGGTTGGGGTCGCGCTGAACGCGACCGATGGCTCGTTCGCCGAGGCCCCCGTGTGGATCCCCGGAGTCGCCTGCACGATCACGGGCGCGTCGCTCTCGTCGTCCTCCGCGATCACGCAGAACGATACGAACTACCTCACGATCACGCTGGGCATCCGCGATGGTGCGGGAGGGAGCGCCTCGACGGTCGCTTCCAAGACGACGCAGAGCACGGGCGGCGTGAGTTTCACCGCGTTTCAGGCCGTGTCGCTCGGCAGCGTCTCTAACGCCAGCGCGACGGCCACGTCACAGATCACTTTCAAGAGCGTCAAAACCGCGAGCGGTCAGGCTGTGACCAACGGCGCGCTCCTGCGCATCACCTACTCCGTGCCCTGACCGCTCGGCATGGCTTCGCCCTTCGCCCCCGTCCTCGACGCGCTGAACACGGCCCGCCGGTTCGCCTCCTCGATCTTTCGCCTCGACGCGTCGACGCCCTTCTCCGGCGCGCCCCAGCCCAAAGCGAACATCCCGCCGATCGACTGGAACCGCGAAGGGCCAGCGCCGATCCCGACCGCGGGCGCGCCGTGGATCTCCGGGTTCAGCGACCACACGTTCCGGTCTTCGGGCGCGCCGCTCGCGTTCGACGGCTTCACGCTCGAGCGCCTGCGCGCCGCCGCGTCGCTCCATCGACAGGGGCTCTTCTGGGAGAGCTCTCTCGCAGCCGTGTCGATCCTGAGCTTCGGTCCCTGCCTCGCAGCGCTCGAGCAGCGGATGGCCCCGGCGATCTCCCTCGATCGGCACGTATCCGCGGAGGGCGCGCGCGGCTTCGCCAAGCTCGTCGCGAACGACGTGGAGGAGATGATCTGCCCGCGTTCCGGGCTCATCCCGAGCGAGTACTTCCCCGTCGAGTTGTTCGGTGCGATCGAGCTGTGCCTCGCGATGTTCCGCTTTGCCGTACTCCAACACGTCGACGGCGACGAGGACCCCGAGACCGGCGTGCGCCCGCGCTACTCGCGCCTCTGGCCGATCTGGGCCGTGCAGTACTACCGCTGGTCGAAGAAGTGGATCGCCCTCACCACGGAGGGCCCCGTCGATCTCGACGGCACCCACTTCACCCTCGTGACCGACGTCGACGAGCCGCACCTCACGAGCGCGATCCTCGCCCTGATGGAGGAGGCGTTCAGCGGCCGACAGACGGAGCAGTTCCGCAACGCGTGGATCCGCGCCTTCGGGAGCCCGAAGCTGGTCGGCGTGCTCCCTCCGAAGGTCGCCACCGACAGCGACGTGGGCAAGGCGTTCTACCAGGCGGTCATGACGATCCTCGGTCCGGGGGGCTTCGGCATCCTCCCGAACGAAGCGAAGATGGACACGATCGGCCTCAAGGGCGAGGCGTCGGGCTCCTTCAAGGAAGCGCTCGACTCG
>Ga0134121_10002074_pt1 | contig 17813 bp, 12 predicted proteins | sample KB301_FD_96463 | JGI IMG/M metagenome (GOLD analysis project Ga0134121, IMG submission 96463) | Terrestrial soil microbial communities without Nitrogen fertilizer from Kellogg Biological Station, Michigan, USA - KB3-0-1 | ecosystem: Environmental > Terrestrial > Soil > Unclassified ... | reverse complement strand
TTTTCTTAATTTCGATGCCGTGACGTTTGATTTTCTGATTGAGCGTGGATAACGGAATCTTGAAACTGTCTGCCGCGTCGGTTTGACTCCAATTGCATCGTTCGAGCATCTCAATGATCACCCGCCGCTCGATGACATCCATGATATCGAACAGCGAACTTTCCTTCGTGAACGCAAATGACGACAATCCGGCGAACTTGGACGGAGGTGCAATGACGGCGTCCGGCAGCAGATCGCGATCGATCGTGTCCGACTGTGATAGAACAACGGCCCGCTCAATGACGTTTTCCAGTTCACGCACATTTCCGGGCCAGTGGTAGTCCATCAGCGCCTTGAGTGCTTCAGGGCTGATTCGGTCTATCGCCTTGTTGTTTTCCTCGCGATACTTGTTTGTGAAGAATTCCGCAAGCAGCGGGATGTCTTCCTTCCGTTCACGCAGCGGAGGCAACTGGATGTTGATCACGTTCAGCCGATAATAGAGATCCTCCCGAAAGCGTCCGTCCTGCACGGCCTGGCTCAAATCCACATTTGTTGCCGCGATAACCCGGACATCCACTTTAATGGTGTCCACTCCTCCAACCCGCATGAACTCGCGTTCCTGGAGCACGCGCAGGAGCTTGGTCTGAGTTTCCAAACCCACCGTACCGATTTCATCAAAGAATATCGTTCCCTGATCTGCAATTTCAAACAGGCCTTTCTTGGCTGCAATTGCGCTCGTGAACGCCCCTCGTACGTGTCCGAACAACGTACTCTCCAGAAGATCCACAGGCATGCTTCCGCTGTTGACAGGCACGAACGCACGATCGGCCCGGGCGCTTTTCAGGTGGATGGCTTTGGCGATTAATTCCTTACCGGTTCCGCTTTCTCCCTGAATGAGTACGGTGCTGCGGCTGGGTGCAACCTGGGAAACCATGTCCAGAACCTTGAGGATCGGTTCGCTCTTGCCAACGATATTTCTGAATTCAAACCGCTCCTTGAGCACGCGCCGGAGCTGCGAGTTTTCGCTCATGAGCTGTCGTTGCTTGACCGCGTTATTCACGATCACGAGCAGCTTTTCGTTATCCCAGGGTTTTGTGACGTAGTCGAAGCAGCCTTCCTTGATTGCGGTCACTGCCGACTCAATTCCGGCCATAGCCGTGATGATGACGACAGGAAGAGTAGGATCCATTCTCTTAATGTCCTTCTGCAGGTCCATTCCCGATTTTCCGGGCAGCATCAGATCCAGCAGAACAATGTCGAAAAGGTTTTCCTCGAGCTTGCTCAAACCTTCTTCGCCATTTCGAGCGGTCATGGTAGTAATGCCTTCGGAATTCAGAAGCATTTCAATGCTTTCCCGAATTTCCTCCTCGTCGTCGATAATAAGCGCGGTTCCCTTGTCCCTAGACATTTACAGCCTTCTTCGTCAATGGGAACTCCAGCTTGAAAGACGTGCCGCTTCCCAAGTTGCTTTCAACTGAAATGGAACCGTTGTGTTCCTTCACGATGCCGTAACTGACCGAAAGACCCAGACCCGTTCCCTTTCCAGCGCTCTTTGTCGTGAAAAACGGGTCGTATATTTTTTTAACGTTATCCCGGCTGATTCCAGTGCCAGTATCGGAAACGACGATCTCCACTTTGGAATCGACGATGCCGGCCTGAATCCGTAACTCACCGCCATCGACCATCGCATCTTTGGCGTTCAGGAATAGATTCAGGAATACCTGCTGCAATTTGCCCGGGTTGCCCAGCATCAACGGATTATCGGACGCCGGTGGATAGTCCACATGAATTCTGGCAGTCTTGAGCTGATGCTCCAATAGCGACAACGTGTCATGGATCACCTGACGAATGTCCACTTCGGAGAATTCCGTTGCGTTGGTTCTGGAAAAGGTCAGCAGGCTGTTTACAATCTCAGACGCGCGGAAAGTTTGTTTCGTAATTTTCTCCAGAAGCTTGTTGCCGGAGTCGTCCGGTCCGAGCTGTTTACGGAGCATCTGAGAATAACTGGAAATCACAGCCAGGGGAGTATTCACTTCATGCGCCACTCCAGCTGCAAGCAACCCGATCGATGTCAGCTTTTCGTTTTGAATCAACTGATCTTCCAAACGCACGCGATCCGTAATGTTGTCGACAATAATCAAGCGGCCACGAGTCGCGCCGGACTTGTCCAGGAGCGACGTCGCCGAGAAGTTTACCGTCAACCCATTCCATGATTGCTTGTACAGGTAACGGTAGTCCGAAAGCCTTCGCAGAAAGTGACCCGGAATCACATCGTCGGTCTGCTTCCCAAGAGTTTCACTCCGCGTCTTTCCCGTCAGGTTTTCCAGGGCATGATTCCAACCGACAATATGACCATCAACGTTTTCAACAATGACGCCAACATTGATGGATTCAATGATGTTTTCGCTGAAATCCTTCAGTTCGTGATATTCCGCAGCCTTCTGCTCCAGCGATTTGTAAAGTAGAGCATTCTCGAGAGCAATACCAACGTAATCCGCCATGGTTTCCAGAAGTTCGAGATCTTCGCTTGTCAGATAGTCGCCCTTCTGAGTGCGGCCGAGCCCAACGTATGCAATCACTCGATCCTTCACGCGGCAGGGAATGAAGTAGTTCAGTCCAAACAGCTCATCCTTGAAAAACAGATAGGACTGGTCCGTCCAACCTTTGAGAAACGACAAGTCGACATCTGACGGCATTGCAAAACCAGACATGTACGCCGGCGTAAAAGAGTGCGCGGTTTGCGGATCCTCCAGAAATACCGCAGCACGATCCACCGAAAGCGCCTGACTGATCCGGTCTACGATGAGTCCCATCATGTTTTCCGAGTGAACTTCGGACCCCAGTGTTCGGCCAAAATCGATCAGCGTATGCCGAATTCCGTAGCGGTCGCGATAAAAGAACTTGTCGAGCAGGATTTGAAACTGATCCTTGATTGGAGCAAACAGCAAAGCCGCCATGATCGTCGCAACCACGCGGACAACCGTACCGGCGGGCTCAAACCCGGATCCGAGAAGTTCACCGACAAGCACGACCAGCGTGGCGTACAGACCGATGACGGAAGCCGTCGCCAGCGTATAGATAACACCGCGCTTGAAGATGATGTCGACATCCATCAATCGGTAATGCTGAATCGCGTAAACAAATGAAATGGGTATGAATACCAGGGGGAATGTTGCCGGATCAACCCAGTTGTCCGGGACGGGTCCAAACATTCGGGGAATTGTCTGCAACAGAAAGTAAGGGAGCACGGCCATCGCGGTTCCGCGCGTGACCCATTTCATTTGCTGACGCAGTTCGGGCTCCCGAACCGTGCGATAGGTTTTCAGGAGAACAAGGGCGCTCAAGACGGAATAGGCGCCGAAATGCACATCACTGATCGTTTCCAGATAATTCCGAAGCAGGAGCGGGGAGGGGATGGATTCGACAATACCATTAACGAACAATACCCACGCAAACAGCACGACCATTCCGGGCGCATACATGAGAACAAGCAACTTCTTGTTGGGCGCAGCCAGTTCGTGCGAAGCGGGAATTCCAAACAGAAATGCAGGAACAGCGGGGGCAACAATGCCGATGCCGCCAGGTCCAGCCAGAATATCGCCCAGTCAAAGGTGTTCAGCTTGCCAGTAAAGCTGTAGACGAAAAGAACAAATGAAGCCAGACAAACAAAATAAAAATGAAGCGCTTGGGGGGATCTAAAACTGCGGATCACAACCAGCACTCCGGCGAGAAAGTAGATAAGTCCGATGATTTCCAGATACAGGCGGTGGCGTTTCAATCGTTCCGACGGTCCGCCGATAATCAGCTTTGAATCAAACAGGGCGCCGGCTCGATTGATCGAATACGTTGCCTGCGACCACGGACCGATCTCATAGAGAATCTGTGTGACATGGCGGTCGCTCGTAACCGGACGGCCATTAATCGCGAGCAGGACGTCTCCGGAATGAATGCCGGCCCCTTCCGCGGGTCCGCCCTTTGCCACCACTCGGGCCTCGACGACTTCGCCGGTCTGGATCCAGGAACAACCGTCGTCTGGCGCCACCCACTTTCGCTTCTGCTCCACATTGAGCCCGCCGAGGACGAGCAGTCCAATGGTTAGAACTGCGACGAAAACAGGTCTGAGGGAAATAATCTTCGGACTATCAGAAACGGATATTGATGCCGCCTTTTACAAAACGGGGAGAGTTTGAAATCTGTGCACCGTGACCACCAGTAGACTGCTCGAACAAGTTACGCGCGTCCAGAATTGCCTGAACCTTGCCCGGGAATGTTCCCCAGGTCGGCAGAGTTTGGGCAACAGTAATGCTCAGAGTCGGGTCATTGTATTCCGCATTGGACTGGTACGGGTCAATCGACATTGCCGTAAGCGGAGACATCCAGTGATAGACGGCAGTCACTTCGGTGTTGGTAAGTTCCACGTCCGTTTTGATACGCGCGGTGAACACGTGAACCTGACGCTGCGCCATCAGATCCATGACTTCCGCCATATTGTATGCGGGTTTCCACAAGCCCAATCCAGTCGCGGAGGTGTAGCCTATTCCGGCATTGAATCCTTTGAACTCCCGATCCACAAATAAACGCACGCCCTGGGACGGTGAATTCCTTCCATCCAAAATCAAAAAGCTTCTCGCGCCGTCCGGCAGCGTGACAAACAATGTCTGACTGGAAGCCATGTTCTTGAAAAAGGCGCCGGAGAATTTCGTTGTTCCGGAAACAAGGCGCGATGCACTCACTTCCGCGTGACGGTATTCCTGACGCGTGGGCGGAAGGAAAGCCTGCTGCTCGAAGTAGTCCTTGCCGCGTATGGGATCGTCCGCCTGGGCCGGCGCCTGTGCAGAAGCCGACACGCCAATGGTTGTCCTGGAGTCGGGCACAAATGAAAAGCCCAGTGCCGGACGCAGGTAGTGGTCACTGGCCGTAGCGGCGGTTCTTCCGGTTTCCGCGCTGTAATTGAAAACCAGATGGTTCAGCAATTGCAGTTTTTCGGAATACTTGATCTGTATTTCCGTCAGGTCTTCCCCCGGAAAACTACCATTCGCGAGTGCGCCCTGACGCATGTTTACACTCACTCTCGATTGATGGTTGTTTACGGGAGCGAATTCGTAGCTTGCACCGAAACCGCGGGGTTGGTCCGGGGACTCATTGTACTGGCCGTCGACGGTCACTCTGGAGTGGCCCTGAAGCGGCATGGTTAGTGAAAACCGTGAACCAACGCGATCGGTCGTTCCAAGGGAGGATTCAAAGGATTTGGAATAAACCTGCAGATAACCGGAATAGTCCCCAAGAATCGAATCGGCGTTCGACGCCTGGTCGACAAGGCGCAACACCGGTTGCGAGGCGCGCGAACTTCGCAGGATCCAGATGATATCCTCGGAGTCCTTTCCATCCCGTGCATTCGCGCGGCGGAAAACATCCATGGCTGTTTGAAGATTCAAGCTGAGAATTGCCGTACTCCCGCTGGACAACTGGATTCCGCCCTTCAACGCTGGCAGAAACCGGGCCATCATGACTTTAACGGAATATTCACCGGCAAGAAGATTCGGAATGGAAAACGCCCCGCGGCTATCCGTGAACGCCATTCGCTCACCGAGGGCTGAGGTGGCCGCGATTGCTATTACGAGCGCACCAACAACAGGAGTACCCCCGGCATCGCGGACACTGCCTTGAATTGCGGGGAGAGGAGTTTCAGCCGCCATGCCTGCAACCGGGAACATCAGGGATGCGACAATTCCGAAAGCAACTGCTACTTTCATGGCAATACCTCTTGTCTTGCCGGATTATTTTGCCGGACCGGCGGCGATTGTGAACTTGCTCGATGTCACAGAGGATTCCTTTGCAAGATTGTCTGTGACCTTAATCTGAACCTCATATTGACCCGGGGCGAATTCCGCGAGGGGCACCGAATTTGTATACTTCATTTGCTGACCCGATCCCGCCAGTTCCGTCGATTCGGTAACGACTTTCTTAAGATCTTTCTTGTTCTGAGAAATCACCAATTCGAATGTCGCGGAGGGTTTATGCGTCGTCTGGTCTATGGTCAAACCATAAAACTCCTGCCAGACATTCAGGTCCTGATTCTGTTTATAGATGCCAGTCACGTTGGGCTTTACCTTTTTTTCACCCAATGCAAACGGCTCTGTTCCCAACGTATGCGGAGGTAAATCTGTAATGCTGTACGCCAGGATCATCGAGCTGGCCTGCAGCACTTGTTCCGGAATTCGAGGCACGGTTAGCAGAAAATCCTGAACGCCCACGTTCTGAGAGTGTTTGTCTTCGATCGTCAGGTGCAATTTGTATTTTCCAGGCAGCATATACCTGGTTATCTGATAGAGGTTCGGCTGGTCCAGGCGTTCCATCTTGCTTTTCATCGTTGGAAACTCGACGTTCACGTCGTTTGAGAATCCGGGAAGCCTTCGATTGTCCGCGCGATAAATAACGCCGGTAATATGTGCCTGCGCCAGCTGCGCCCCGCCGTCATCGTGGAATGCAAGGTCCCCTGTCATGATCTGAACATTGATGAGTGTGCGGACCTCTTCTGCAGCCTTGATGTAACTTGCCTGAACTTTGAACGGCAGAACCGAGGTGGAGAGTCTTGTTGAGGCGGGCACCATCAGGTCTTTGTACTTGACGTCGTTCGGCTTATACGCGTCGTTATATTTCTGAAGGATATCGAAGATATTCTCACGTCCGTAATCTTCGGGAAGAGCCGCGGACGAGCCGCCGAAGAGAGATTGATTCTTGCTATACCGTTCGCTCTTATCGGCGCCGCTGTCGATTTCGGCCTGAGTAAGGCCCGCGTTGGGAACGTTTCTCAACGCGTCTTTAGCGCTGGGATCGTACTCCAGTTTGTATTCGCCGCTCATCGTCTGATCGACAAATTCGTAGACGATGTTGTCGCCCTTTCCGTCGAGATGCCGGTAGCGCCATGTTTCGAAGGGGAATGTGGTGGTAAAACCACCGCCCTCCTCCTTAGGCCGATAGTAGGCGCCGCCCGTGGGATGAGTTTGAACCTCATCCGCAAGTCCGTTAAGGATGTACATCTTGCCGCGGTCGGTGTGCATGCCCGCGATTCCCGAAGTGAAATGGTCGTTCGCGTAGTCAATTCGCTCGTAGTACTGGTCCCGAAACTCGTTTTCCGGTGTGTCGGGCGAGGGATCTCGAACGAGCCAGAAGTTCTCAACGAAATTCTCCCGCTCCTCGTCCTTTGTCAGTTTCTTGAATGCCTTCCGTTCTTCGTCTGTGATGATGACGTAAACGTCATCGGCCCATCCCTTCAAGACGCCGTTCTTGGTTTCTTTTTCCTTCGCCTTTTCTTTATCCTTGGCTTCCTGGGCGGCCTTATCGACGGCTTGTGGAGCAATCTTGTTCTTTTGAGCTCCGGCGGGAATAACGGAAGAGAGCAAAAACAAAGAGAGGGTCAGAGTAACTCCTCTACGGCTCATAGACGCACCTCGGTGAAGGGTAGCAATTGTTGTTTAAACGCGAAAGTATCATAGCATCAGGCGATTGAGTGTCAAGACGCTTGGCCCATTATCCCCTTTGCCCTACAATTCATTTCAATGCTCGACCTTGCTTATTTACGTGAAAATCTTGAAGCCGCACGCACGCGACTCGCGCATCGGGGGTATACGTTGGACCTTGAGACGTTTCAACGGCTCGATGGTGAGCGAAAACAACTCATTCAGGAAAAAGAACTCCTCCGGCAGAGGCTGAAGGCCGGTTCTGCTGAAATCGGCAAACTCAAACGCGGGAGTGTCGATACTACCGCCATGCAGAGCGAGATGACCTCCATTTCCGAACAGGTCAAGGCGGTCGAGCTTCTATGGAAGTCCGTTGAAGACCGCCTTTCGGAGATGGTGGCGTTTATGCCGAACCTTCCCGATCCATCCGTCCCGCTTGGCTTAACCGAAGCGGAAAACGTGGAAGTTCGCCGGGTTGGTGAGATTCCGAAATTCAATTTTGAACCGAAAGCACACTGGGATATTGGACCGGCGCTTGGAATACTGGACTCCGAACGTGGAGCCAAGGTGACCGGTTCGCGCTTTTATTACCTGGCAGGACGTGGCGCCCGCCTGGAAAGGGCATTGATTCAATTCATGCTCGATATCCAGACGAAAGAAAACGGATATACCGAAATTGTTCCACCGCTGATGGTGAATCGTCAGTCCCTTTTCGGCACGACACAGCTTCCGAAATTCGAAGAGGACCTATTTTGGGTCAAGGGTACGGACTATGGCCTGATTCCTACGGCAGAAGTTCCACTGACGAATCTCTATCGCGACGAAATCATCGACGGCGCCCGGCTTCCCCTGAAGTTTGTGGCGTACTCGCCCTGCTTTCGCAGTGAGGCGGGATCTTATGGCAAGGATGTTCGCGGGATATTCCGCGTGCATCAGTTCAACAAAGTCGAAATCGTCAAGTTCTCGAAGCCGGAAGAATCCAATAACGATCTCGAAACTCTGACCAACGATGCGGAAAAGATTCTGCAGCGTCTTGAACTCCCGTATCGAGTGGTGATTCATTGCGCCGGAGATATGGGCTTCGGCGCCACGAAGGGTTACGATCTGGAAGTGTGGTTGCCCGGGCAAAACGCATACCGGGAAATTTCATCATGCAGCAACTTCGGAGACTTTCAGGCCCGCCGTGCGAATATCCGGTACCGCCCCACCGGCGATGGTAAAACGCGTTTCGCGCACACACTCAATGGCTCCGGCCTTGCCGTGGGACGCACCTGGATTGCGCTGATCGAGAACTATCAACAGATCGATGGAACAGTCCGAATTCCGGAGGCGTTGCAGCCCTACTTCGACGGACAAGATGCGATTCGACCTGAAACGGTCCTGTAAGGTGAAACACGCATGACCCAACAATGCAGGGAATGCGGGGCAAACCTGCCGGATGGTGCACGGTCCTGCATGCAATGTGGCACCAGCGTTGAATTGACCGCGAAAGCCGCCGGCGGATCTCCGGCCAGCCTGGACTTTCTTCAACCCGCCATCGCCGGGGGATTGTTGCTGGGACTGCTTTCATCACTTCCCATCTTCAGTATGGCGAATCTCTTCTTTGGAGTCTGGGTGCTCTGGGGTGGAGCGCTCACCGCCCACCTTCTCATGAAGCAACGCAAAGGTGGAATTGGCTATGGAGACGGCGCTTTTGGCGGCGTGCTCAGTGGATTGTTTGGCTCCATCGTTGCGACAATCATGATGATTCCCGACAAATTGATTTTCGTTGCCACATGGATGGACGTGCGTAAGGAGGCCGAACGGCAGTTCAACAGTATTCCTGGATCGGCAGGTCCCATGCGCGATCTCACTCTGCGTGCGTTTTCGCCGGAAGTGTCCTTAGCGACTGAAATGTTCTGGTTCTTTTTGTATGGAATACTTTTTTCCCTGTTCGCGATGTTCGCCGGCATTCTGATGGTCGGGATTGCAAGACGGCGAAAAGGGAAAATAAAAAGCGCACGGCCATAGAACTCGATATCTACAGCCGTGCGCCATTGTGGAACCCTGATGGAATTCTACGGCAGCCTAGTCGAAGTCTCCTCCGTATCCACCACCGTCACCGCCATGGCCGCCCATTGCCGGCATGGGCTTTGCTTTCTCGATCACGTCGGAAATGCAGGCTTCGGTCGTCAGCAGCAAGCCTGAAATTGAAGCTGCATTCTGGATGGCGACACGCACCACCTTGGTTGGATCGATCACACCGGCGGCTACCAGATCCTGGATCTTTTCTTCTTCGGCATTGAAGCCCACGCTGACTTCAGACTGGTTCCGGACCTTATCGACGATAACAGCCCCGTCAAGTCCGGCGTTTACCGCAATCATGCGGACCGGCTCCTCCAGAGTGCGGCGGATGATCGCGGCACCGGATCGAAGATCTCCTTCGAGGGTTTTCATCAATTTGTCGACGGCTTTCTGCGTGCGAAGCAGAGCGGTGCCGCCACCGGGAACGATGCCTTCTTCCACCGCCGCCTTCGTCGCATGCAATGCGTCTTCAACACGGGCCTTGAGCTCCTTCATCTCGATTTCCGTCGCCGCGCCGACTCGGATTACGGCAACGCCGCCGGCGATCTTGGCGAGACGTTCCTGCAGCTTCTCGCGGTCGTAGTCTGAGCTCGTTTCGTCGATCTGAACGCGCAATTGCTTGATGCGGGCTTCGATGGCATTGCGTTTGCCGGCGCCTGAGATGATCGTGGTGTTGTCCTTGTCGATGGTCACTTTCTTCGCGTGGCCCAGGTCTTCCGGCTTTACATTTTCGAGCTTGATTCCAAGATCCTCCGAAATGTAACGGCCACCTGTCAGTGTGGCGATGTCTTCCATGATTGCTTTCCGCCGATCTCCAAATCCCGGCGATTTCACGGCGGCGACCTTCAAAGTTCCCCGAAGCTTGTTGACCACAAGCGTAGCCAGCGCTTCACCTTCGACGTCCTCGGCAATGATCAGCAGCGGACGCCCGTCGCGTGCCACCTGTTCCAGCATTGGAATCAGGTCCCTCATCACGGACAGTTTCTTTTCGAAAAGTAGAATGGCTGGATTTTCCAGAACGACGTCCATGCGTTCCGGGTTTGTAATGAAGTAAGGCGAAAGATATCCTCGGTCAAACTGCATTCCTTCGACGAATTCCAGGTCGGTCATCATCGACTTGGCTTCTTCAACCGTGACGACGCCATCCTTACCGACTTTTTCCATGGCTTCGGCAATCAGCGTCCCAATTCTTTTGTCGCTGTTGGCGGAAACCGTGGCGATTTGCTCCTGTTCCTTTTTTGTCTTGATCGGCTTGGACATTTTTTGAAGCTCTGCAACAACGAGGGCCACCGCTGTGTCGATGCCTTGCTTCAGTTCCATCGGGTTGGCGCCGGCTTCGACGTTCTTGACTCCTTCACGGAAGATAGCCTGTGCCAGAATGGTCGCGGTCGTGGTTCCATCTCCCGCAAGATCGCTCGTCTTGCTCGCAACCTCCTTCACCATCTGAGCTCCCATGTTCTCCCAGCGGTCTGCAAGCTCAATTTCCTTTGCAACCGTTACACCGTCTTTCGTAACCAGCGGCGATCCAAATTTCCGTTGCAACACCACGTTTCGGCCTTTCGGTCCAAGCGTCACTTTCACCGTATTCGCCAGAGCATTGACGCCTCGCAGCATTGCTGAGCGGGCGTGTTCGCGATAAACAAGGTCTTTGGCAGCCATAGTTCGAAATCCTCCTGAAGTTATAAGAGCGGTAGCACTCTCTTTAGTCGAGTGCCAAATGATAACGGATTAGCAATGGATTTGCCATGGTTTGGAATCGTCCGTCGGTTGGGTTCTCGTGGAAGTGCCCTTTGAGTCTCACTTATGAACGAGATTCTGGAATTGCACCGCCGGGAGCTACTTGCCGCGCAATAGTTTCGGCAGGCTAACTGTTTTGAAGCGCTTCGGCAGAACTCTCAACCACAAGCGTCACTTCCGTGTGGCCTGGTTCGGGGTTCAGGAATACAGGTTGTGTGATCACTCCTCTGGATACGATCTCAAAATCGTCATCGGATGTCAGCAGGACAGCGGGAGTGTTTTTCGCCGTTCGGCCATCGGTGATGAAATCAAAACAGTCGCGAAAACTGGAGTCGAGACCGAAGCTTCGAATTGGAATCGCGAGTTTCTCGTTATGCCCTGGCGTGCCGATGAGCAGCAGCTGGTTGTCGAGAATCTCAGCTTCGGGCTCCAGATACGGAGGAAGAAAGGAGATGAGATCATTTGGCGTCTTCCAGTCCAGACATGCCCGGCGGAATACGGCCAGCATATTGGTCGCAATGGAGTCCTTCAAAATTGAAAAGCGGACTTGACCGTGAGGCGTGATGATCTGCTTCTTGATGCGGACATATTCAGTGTCCCTCGGCGTCTCGGGATGCTGGATCGGTGAGAATGAAGGCAAAGGCTTGATGGGACTCTTTCGGATGTTTTCCGAAATTCCCGCCAGGATTCGTTGGTTGGGGTGTTCCGGACTCGTCGCGGGCAGCTCGTGGAGGACGACGGGTGGTCTCGGGTTCAAGGGCACAGTTTCGCATTCCATTTCCATCGTGATCGTTTGAGGCGTTTGCCGTTCCGCTTCGAATGGTTTCAGGGGTGCACTGATCTGCACGGTAGTTTCGCGGTGCGTCCGGCGTCTCATGTACACAAAAACCATGCACATTAAAATGGCTGCGAGCACCGAAAGGACAGCAACCTGAACAAGAACTCCATTGGCCATCAAAGTCTCCCTAGTGTGAGTGACGGTCCCCATGATGACGGAACTCAGGCCAGAAATGGTCCCTCCGCTTTCCGCAAATCCCAGATTTTCCCGCCTGGCCTTGGAATGACCGATGACACCAATTGATTCAGGTATTCCAACAATCTCGTCCTGACAAAGGGCTCCAGCTGCAATCAGCAGGGACTCATTCTGCTTAGCCAACAGAAGAGTTCATGATGAAAGAGAGCCCCATTGAAATGGCCGCGTGTTGAGAATAACGTCAAGGTAAGTTCAAATACGTCAGCCTCTTTAGCTGCGTCCAGCTGCTAGATCAGACTGAGCTTTTGACGCAACTGGCCTTTTGGCGCAATTGGCTACCGATACTGGCCTTGACATGATCTGTGGAGTCTAGTAAACCTTCGACCATATCTGGACACTACCAAAATTTGCAGGGGAGACATGATGCCCCAGGAAGATAAGGCAGATTCAATCGAGCATCTGGAGACCAGCGAATCGCCAAACGCGGATTTATCTAAATTCGCTGAACTTGCACGGCAAGCTTACGTGCAGAAGCGGACGAAGGACTGTCTGGATCTGACAAGATCAATGCTCCTGATCGATCCAGAAAATGCCGACGCATTGCAGATGCGCGCATCGATTCAATTGGAGATGAACCAGGATCTTGATTATGCGCGGGCATTCCTCCGGGAGGTACAGCACAAGGAGAATCCGGAACAGCAATCACAACCCGATGCAACCGCAACTCCGCCTCGCCTGCTGCTGGATCCTGACGAGCCGGTCATTATTCCGGACTCACAGCCATTGCTCCCGCAACGCACTTTTACACTAACTACACTAACGCGAAGCCGCTGGTTGGTAGGCGCAACTGCTCTTGTTGTTGTTTGTATTATCGCTGCAAGTTTGCCGAGGTTTAGAACCAATTCAAATGCAGCAGAGGCATTGCTGGTCACCCCAAACACATCAGATCAGCCCAGCCCAGCCGTGAGTGAAAATGCACCGCAACCGGACCGGCCGGTGCTGACGCCCACTGCCGTAAAGGAAAGCGTACACATTCAGGCGCCCATTCCACCGCCAGCCTTAGCAACCGCCGCACCCGCTCCGGCCTCTGTTTCAGTTGAGGCCCCAGCCCAGACCGACGCCCCGGTTGTTGCCGCCACTGGAAGACTGGCAATCAGTTCTCCGGCCTCGGTGGACATTTATGAGAATGATACATACCTCGGATCGGCGCCAGTCTCACTCGATCTGTCCCCAGGAGCGCACACTCTCGAATACCGCCATGACAGCTTGCGGAAAAAGTTGACGCACGTCGTCAACAGCAATGAAACGACTAAAACGACAATCACCTTTGATGTGAGTGTCCAGATCAATTCGAAACCCTGGGCGGAAGTTTTTGTGGACGGAGCGGTCAGAAAAGATCTGGGGCAAACACCATTGAGCGGTGTTCGAGTGCCAATTGGAAGTGTACTGATCTTCGAAAATCCACAATTCCAGGCAAAGAGATATCGAGTCACAGGAAATGAAACTGGGATTCAGATCTCTTTTCCATAGAGGCAGGCCCATGTCCATATCGAGAAGTATTCTTGCGCTCTTGGTTATAGTTTCATCGAGCCGGCCCGGTTGGTCCACTCCTACCGATGAAACCAGCGAGATGCTGGCTCGCGCGGAAGCGCTCTATTACGAAGCGGATTTCGAGAAATCGATAGAGTTGCTTTCGCGTGCCGATCAATTGCTTCAGCAGCAATCTGGCCACCTGGAAGACAAGATCAACGTCAAGCTGCAGCTCGCTCTCGGATTCATCGGGCTGAATGACAGCGATCGAGCGAAGTCTTACCTCGTGCAGTTGTATGCGCTCGATGCGGATCATCGCATTGATCCGCAGATCTTCGCGCCGAAGGTTGTCCGGCTGGCCGAAGAGGCAAGGATCGAACAGATCGAACTGCACTGCCGGTCTCTTTTGGATGAGGCGCAAAAGGATTTGGGAGCCGGGAACAGCGATCCTGTTGTGAAGTTGATTGGCTCGAGCCGGACAAAGTGCCCTGGATTAGCGGCGCTCTCTCCGAAGGTCGCCGAACTGGTTTTTAAGGAAGGGCTGGCCGCCTATAAGAAAGCTCAACTGACGGAAGCGCTGCAGAACTTCCGTTCGGCCCTGGTCCTCGAGCCCGAAAATGACCTGGCGGCGCAGTACCTGGAGCTCACCGAAAGTAAGATGGAGCTCACAGCGAGTAAACAGTCGATGGCAGTGGATCGTACGATTATCGCGTGGCACAACGATTTCAATGCTGGCGATTTTGCGCTGGCTGCTCGCGATTATCGCGAACTGGCGTCCCTGAACAGCTTGCCGGAAATCGACAACATTCGCGGGGAATACCGGCAGGCCCTTGCCAGCCGTGCGGATTTGTGGAGCCGTGCGTGTGCGACAAATGACGTTGCTGCAATGGACAGAATTCGCGCCCAGGTCAACGCCCTGCTTCCGGAGCCTTCGTTCGGCGAAGACATTCTCGCAAAGATGAAAACCTGCACCCCCGCCAGCTGCATTCAAATGGATAGCCAATCGGCTTTGGCGCGATTAAAAACCCGCGTCGATCCTCAGTTTCCAGCTCAGGTGCTGTCCAAGGTGAAGAACCTTCCAGTGACAGTTAACGTCAAGGCGAGAATCGATGTGAATGGAAACGTCGCCAGCAGTGATGCGCGGGGCGGCGATCCGCTTCTCTACAATGCGATCCGTACTGCAGTTGATAAATGGAAGTTCCTTCCGGCCGGGACCGAGGGTGGAGACCGCTGCGTCGATACGGAAATTCCGATTTTCATTCACTACGCAAATTAGAAACGCCACGTGATTTCCAATGATTCGAATTCAGGACTCGATAGCAAGCTTCAGCCGAGCGGCCTGACGGATGATCTGCGACTTCGTCGTATCGATCGATCGAGTGATTTTCGAGTGCTCGCACGCTGGTTTGCACAGGCAGGATCCGACGCTGAAGCGCACGTACTTTGGCGAGCGGCGTTCGGCTTGTGTTCTGCACGGCACCTGACCATCAATACTGCAACTCTGGTCGATCGCGAAGCGCACGATATTCCGGCGAACACCAGTTGGCTGGACTCGCCGCCGTTACGGATTTCAATCGGTCCTCGAGGCTGCCGTGGCACCTCTCGAACAAGCGCGCTGAGCCGAATCATTGACCGCAGCGCCGAAAAGGCAAAACTTGCCGCGGCTTGCCACGACGACGCGCTGCGTCTTTTGAACGCGCAGCGCCGATTCGGCACAGGGAGCCGCATCCGGTTGTCGGAACTGGCGCATCTTGAAACGAGCGAATTCGAATTACTTCTGGATCTTTTGGGGGAAGCTGTGTCGGCCAGAGTTTCCTCTGTGGATGCCGTGGAAATCGTATCGGGCGACGGCAGTTTAAGAGTAAAGCTGGAGCCAACCGGTGATAATCGGGAGGCATTGATTCTTACCGCGGACGGAACGTTTTCGGGGCCCGATCAGTGGATCATCATCGAACGGATTCCCACGGATGAGCCCAGGAACGAGATAGATGAGCCAGAGGCGGTGATCTGACCTTGGCTTCGCAAGCGTTCCAGGTGACGTCCAATCCGGAGGTGGAAGTCCAACGGCGCCGCGCGTTCCGCGCATTATTGCGCAATCCGCTGCTGCCGGCCACCGGCGAAACAGCTGATGAGTACATCCTGATTCGACGTCATGCCAAATGGTTGAAACAGTGGCTTGCAAGATTTCCGGATTGGACCCTCCATATTGATGGCGACGTCGCAAGGTTGCGCAAGATACCCGCCGATCTCCTCGACGAGACACGGCCCGCAATCGATCGCATCAGTGGAACAACATTTACGAAACGCCGGTATGTCCTGCTCTGTCTCGCACTCGCTGCATTGGAGCAAGCGGATCGGCAGACAACGCTCGATCAAGTCGCTCAGGCAATCACCAAATTCGCCGCCGCCGATCGAGACATACAAGCGGCCGGTCTGTTTTTCGATCCATGGAACTACGATCAACGCCGCGATCTTGTGCATGCGGTTCGATTCCTGGTGAATATGGGCGTACTGCGCAGGCTCGATGGCGAGGAACGGCAGTTCCAGGACGGGATGAACTCATCGGACGTTCTCTATGACATCAACAGCCATGTCCTTGCGGCAACGCTGCAGGGATCGCTCAGCCCTTCCATGATCGAGAATACCGACCGGCAGCCCATACGATCGAAGACATCTCGAGGAGGCGCATTCGCAGAACGCGCCGCAAAACTTAGTCACCAACCGATACCCGCCACCGAAGAGGAGCGCTGCCAATGGATCCGATCCCGCCTGGTTCGCGCCCTGCTGGATGACCCAGTTCTGTATTTCCAGGACCTGAACGACGAAGAGAGGAAGTATCTCGAAAAACACCGTGGGTATCTCCTCCGCGAGATAGGTATAGCTACCGGACTCATCGCCGAAGTCCGCCGGGAAGGCATTGCCATGGTTGATGAGGTCGGCGACCTCTCCGATCAGGTAGCTCTGAACCAGGGAATGGACGACCATCTGAGTTTGTTGCTGGTTCAGTGGCTTGCCGAATGCTCGAGGAGCGGCGCGGGAGTGTTCATTCCACTTTCAAAGGTTGAAGAACGCGTCCGGGAGCTCATTCATGTGCATGGTTCGGAGTTTTACAACGATGGTTGCGAAACCGGCGCGGAAATTCGACTGACGGAGGACGCGCTGTTGCGGCTTCAAGCGCTTCGCCTCATTCAACTCACTGCCGGCGGAGTTGTTCCTCTGGCAGCATCCGGCCGGTTTGCGGCCGCGGAGTAACTTTCGGTTATGCGAGCACCAGCACCATGTCTCCCATATCCCGGCCGCGAACGATGGCAGCCGATACGCAGCGGTTTTGTGAACCTCTACCGGTATGATCGAGAGGAATTCCATTTCGAAAACGGGCGGCTCCTGATACGCGGAAATAACGGGACCGGCAAATCGCGCGTTCTTGCACTGCAGCTTCCGTTCCTGCTGGATGGAGAAGTAAATTCCGAGCGCCTGGAACCGGATGCCGATCCTTCGAAGAAAGTTGAATGGAACCTTCTTATGGACCGTTATCCGGACAGAACCGGTTACACCTGGATCGAGTTTGGCCGCCATGAAGAAGGCGGTAAGGAGCATTACCTCACGATCGGATGTGGCCTGAGCGCCGTGGAAGGACAAGCCGGTGCGCGCCAATGGTTCTTTATCACGAGTCAAAGGATCGGGAGAGATCTGGAGCTTGCCAGCGATTCGAAGCAAGTTCTTGGCAAGGATCTTTTGCGCGGAAAGATCGGCTCTGCCGGTCAGGTGTATGAGAATGCCGCAGCATACCGGCGTGCCGTGAACGACGCTTTGTTCCGCCTCGACGAGCACCGCTATGCCAGCTTGATAAACCTCCTGATTGAGTTGCGGCGTCCCCAATTGACTCGGCGCATGGAAGAGCACGAATTGTCCAGAGCGCTCAGCGAAGCCCTTCCTCCGGTTTCACCCGCTCTTGTTGCGAAGGTCGCCGAGGCATTTCGCGATCTCGAATCGGAGCGCAGTCAATTGGATTCATCCAGATTTGCGTTGGCCGCCGTCGAGCAATTCCTGACTGGATACCGCAGCTATGC
>Ga0134121_10002073_pt1 | contig 17814 bp, 31 predicted proteins | sample KB301_FD_96463 | JGI IMG/M metagenome (GOLD analysis project Ga0134121, IMG submission 96463) | Terrestrial soil microbial communities without Nitrogen fertilizer from Kellogg Biological Station, Michigan, USA - KB3-0-1 | ecosystem: Environmental > Terrestrial > Soil > Unclassified ... | reverse complement strand
TGATGAACCGCGACGCGGGGCCGGACGCGCTCTTGTCGAACACGAACAGGTCAGCCGTAATGGTTCCCTGGTCGTAGTGGTGGCAGTCCGCGATCCGCCACGAGTTGGCCGAAACGCCCTTGATGCCACCGCCGTTGCACTGCTCGAAGAGGATCCCGATAAACACGTTGTCGTAGGTGTAGTTCGAGGCGGCCAACTCCTCGAAGTAGAACGGGTAGTTACCGGAGGTGATGACCTGGCAACTGATGAACATGTTCTGGTTGCAGAAACCGCCGGTGCTCGACAGGTAGAACAGCGGCACCGTGTGCGACAGGCTGCCCTGGAAGTTGCACCCGATCCACAAGTTATTGATGAACGTGTTGTTCCCGGCCGACGTGTTGTTGAGGTAGATAGATTTGCCGGTGTTGTTCTGCGTGAACGTCGAGTCGCGGAACACGGACGAGGCGATACCGCCGGTACCGGGGGCGAAGATGTGCCCGGCGGCAGCCCCTGCCACGAGGTACATCCCATCGACGGTGATCTGGTAGACCGCCGAGGATCCCGAGGTGAACATGTTGCTTGTGGAGTTCGTGATCCTCGACCGCTGCCCGCCCTCACCGACCAGCTTGATGTAGCTGGTCAGGGTCAGCGCCGAACTGGTGATGTAGCTGCCGGCGGGGAAGAACACGATCCCGCCGGCCCCGACTGCGGCGATGGCTGCGGCGATCGATGTCGTGTCGTCGGTAACCCCGTCGCCCTTGGCGCCGTAGTTCTTGACGTTCACGATGCTGAGGTTGCCCAGGGCGACCCCGTTGATGGTGGGGGTGGTCACGCCATCGCCCAGGAGCATTACGCCCTCTGTGGTCACGCTGAACCCCGCCGTTGCGCCCTCTCGTTTGAACGAGAACGTACCCGGGGCGTTTGGGTTACCACCCGGGGTGATCAGTTGCTCAGGCATCGGGGTCCCTCACTCTTAGGCCGCTTCCAACAATAGCAGCGCAAGCCACGCGCCGGGGCAGTCCACGGTTGCCGCGCCGGAGCGCGCCGCACGTAGCTTGAAGGTGTGCATACCACCCGTCAGGGTTCCGACCCAAATGCCCGGAACGGTGCCGCCGTGGCGGAAGCCGGCGGGGTCGACCCCGTACGTCGCGCGAATCGACTGGTCCACGCCATCGATAGATAGAACTCCGTTGCCGGTGTTCCCGGTCGCGTTGACGGAAAAGTCAAACACCCCAACCGCGAGGTACTTCGCCCCGGCCCCGGTCGTGACCGTGATGTCGGTGCCCGGGATATCGGTCATCACCGCTGTGAGGGGGGTCAGGCTGCCCTCGCCGAACTCGATCCCGCCGCGCAGCAGGGCCAGGGTCGCGAGGATCGCCACGAACGATTTCATTGCGAACCGTCGTCATAGACAATGGTCGCTTTGGCAACGTCGCCCGCTACGCAGCCCACCCACCCGATCGTCATCGTGTCGGGGCTGCGTAGCGTGATCGGCGGTTCCCCATCGGCAACGTCACCCGTGGGCACCATGGCGGTGATGATCGCCCCGTTCTTGCGGATCGTGCACGCCGCGCCCAGCGGCGCGGTAGACAGTTCGGTACTGACCTGCTGGATTTTCCACGTCTGCCGGCCCGTGCGCACACTGATGGTGGCCGCGCCGCTCGCGTCGACCGTCGCGGAATACGACGAGTCGGTGATCACTACCGCGTCCAGGATTCCGAGATTGTGGTCAGGGTTCCCGTGCTGGTGGGGACGCGGGCCTGTACCTGGTCGGCATGGCGAATCACAAGCGCCACGTTCGCCGGCCAGGGACACCCCGAGCCGGACGCGCCACCGCGCGAATACTCCCACGCGACGGAACAGATGAGGGTCGCGCGGGCGCGGGTCGGATCCGCCGGCAGCACCCGGGCGAACGAGGTGGTTAGCGGCGTGGTGAACGCCTGCGATGCCTGCGCGGGCAAGTCCTGAACCCGTACGGGCTCATCGATGCGTACCGGCATCTTGGCGTGCGGGTCGTCGTACTGCAAGACCTCATCGACTTCGGGGAATGCCTCATCGTGATCGGTCACGACGCACCGCCTTTCAGCTTGCCGGCCGCGTTCGCGACGGCCTTGACCTTGCCGCCGGGGCCAACGACGCCCATCACTTTCCCAACTGTGTCGCCTACTGCTGCGTCGATCTTGCCGCCCACGGCCAGCCGCACGCAGACCAGGAGCAGGCCGACCCCGAGGCCCACCTTGATTACCCGCTGCCAGAACACGGGTTTCGTCGCAGCTTTCAGCAGCGTAAGCGCGTCACCGAACTTGTCCTGGACGGCCCCAACGGCGGCCGTAGCTGCCCCGCCAGCGGCCGACACGGCCGCCCCCGGCCCGAGCGCTATGGTCGCCTCGGAAACGGCCACACGGGCGACTGGGAGGGCCGCGAGGTATTTCGCCCCGTTGTAGGTCGTCCAGGCACCCCAGCCCTGCGACTGGTGCACCTGAAATGCAAGGCGCGCGTTCACTTCGGGCTTCTTCCACGACCCATCGGCCAACTCGGGGAACTTGTGGGACGAGTTGATCTGCCACAGGCCGTAGTCGGTCGTGCCGTCGCTGTTGACGTGGGTCGCGTTCGGGTTGCCCGTGGACTCTGCCAGGGCCAGCGCTACGGCCCGGTCGGCATCGCCCAGCAACCCGGACGGGTTCGGTGCGAACCCCGCCCGGATCGCGGCCTTGGCAATGTCCAACGGAAGCATCATGCCGGTGTGTAACCCGTCATGCTGTTGTCAGTTTCGGGCAGGCTGTGATCGCTGGTCGCGCCGTGCGACGCGCGGCCCCGGAACGGGTCGAACATGTTCCCGTGCTTGTGCAGCCACGACAGGGCGACCACGGTCGTCCCGCCGAGCACGAACACGGTCGGGTCCTTGGCCAACAACGAGATCCCGGCCACCGCTGCGGCGGCAGTCCACGCGGCCGTCCGTTCGGTCTGGTCGAGGGTCCGGTCGTCGGGCTCGTTGGCGCGCACGTCCGCGATGGACGGCAGCGACACCTGGTAGATGCCGTAGACCAGGGCGACAGTCGCCAGTCCCACGGCTAGGGAAACTTCTCGCTTGAGTGCCATCGGGCGACCCTTTCAGTGTGTCGGTGTGTGAATCGTGACGGGCGCCGATGGTGCCCCGGCTGTCGACCCTTGCTGCGCGGTGACGGTGAACGTGTGCACCGTACCGGGCTTGAGGCCCCGGATCGTGTATTGCGTACTTGCCACGAGGGCGTGCGTCGCGTCGCCCTCCCTGACCCGGTATGCGGTGGCGCCGGGCACCCCGGGCCACGTGAGCGTGACCAGGGACGGGCCGACCCGCGTCGCGGTCACGGCCGGCGCGGGAAGCGGCCCGACGCCCGGGTGGGTGCCGTCGCCAACGGTGCGGATCGTGGCGGGACCCTCGGGGGGCTTACCCGCGTACGCCCACGCGGTGCGGATCAGGTCTGCCTCATCGGCGGTCAGCCCGAGGCCCCCGAGGTACTTGCCGATGACCGCACCGACGTGGGCGGTGTCGTAGTTGAGTAGGGCCAGCTTGTCAGTGACGGCCCGCGTCCAGTCGGTGTTCGTGCGTATCTGGTCCGGGTTCGTGTTGTCCACTGTGGACGTGACGGGCCGGGGGTTCGTGTACGCGCCGCCGGTCTGCGCGGGTTCCCCCACGTCCGGCAGCGCGTCCGACGTGATGGTGCGCGGGCCGCTGTTCTTGTGTTCCCACCATGCGTAGCCCACGATGCCGACGACCAGCGCCACCGCCCCATAGAGGTACTGGCGCTTGACGGACCCGATCGCCGGTAGGTCCACCGCGTCGGCAGCCATCACAGCCCCCATTTGGCGAGGTGCTGAGGCATCAGGGCTTCGGACCCGTCGACCGTCACCGGGTTGTCGTAGGGCTGCGGGGCGCGGCGTAGCTGCGGGACCACCCACTTGTCCATTGTGGACATGTTGTTTTCAACGACGTTACCGAACGGCGTTGACAGGTGCGTGCCGGTCGGGTCGGCCGGTCGCGACGGGGCCGTGACCGCGTAACGGCCAGTGCGGGGCCGTAGCTCCACCTGGTAGCGGTGCATGTCGATGGTGCGGTCCCACCACCGCTTGAACCGGCCCGCGCGTCGCGCGTTCGGGTCGTGCTCGACACCGACGCCGGTCGCTTGCAGGCGCACGGTTTGCGGGCTGTCGCCGGACGGTTCCATGTCCGGGATGTAGGCGATGCCCGGGGTCCCGTCGCGGTACGTGCTCGGCTGCCAGCGGCGGGCCGGCACCGACCCGTCATCCATCGAGTGGACCTCGCCCCGCAGATTCTGCGCGGCCATGATAGACAGACCATGGCCACCGCCCAGGCCCTGCATGGGGTCACGCGGGATGTGCTCGACCGGGCCGCCGGTCGGGACAACGTGCAGGTTCGGCGTTTCGCCCATCACGTCGGCCGGCAGCCCCGGGGCGACCGGTGGACCCTGCCACGACTCGCGTGCGGGCATGTTCGGGTTAGGCGACGGCCGGCTGTGCTGAACGTCGATACCGGGTTTCAGCGGGGTCCCCGAGGGCGTGCGGGTCGCGGTGTTCTTCTCGCCCCAGCGGGACCCGTAGCGTCCGTAACTCATGTCCCCTCGCCCCGATCATCGTGGTATGCGGTGTGGCGCTGCTGTTCCCGGTCGTTGCCCCGGTCGTAATACTGGTAGGCCGCAGCGGCCTGCTGTAGGCCGGCGGTGAACACCACGAGCAGCGCGGCGGGCTTGGCACCGATGACGTCGGCGAGCACCGCTGAACCGGTCAGCGCTTGGAGGAAAACGAGACTCGATTGGATCCAACGCATGTCACGGTCGCCCTATCGGCCCATCGCAGCGCGGAGGGCACCGTTGAACGCGTTGCCCCCTGCATTGATGACACTGGCGGTCTGGCGGCCCGGCAGGATAAGCGTCGTGACCAGAGCGATCCCGACGATACCCATAGCGACCTTCTCGAATGTGCTCATGGCTTGTTCCACCAATCCGCTAGCCCTTCCAACGGGGCCGGCACGTTTGGATCCACCCGCACGAGCAGCACGGTCAGCAGCGCCAACCATGCCACCGATACGGCTAGCTGTTCGTTGAGCCGCTCGACCAGCGCGAGCGACGCGGCGGCGATTCCCGCCCCCACAACGATGCGCGTCATTTTCTCCGCTGACGCCTCGTTGTGGACGATCACCATGTTTGCCAGGCTGAGGCCGCCAGCGGCGAGGATCGGCCCGGTAGAGCGCGACATGTCAGGCCCTCCCTTGCGGGGTGCCGACGCGGCCCGACGCGGCGGCGAGCATGCGCTGCGCGGCGGCCAGCGTCATGCCGACGTGAACGTGCATGTTGTCGCCCGGGGCGTGCCCAGGCACGCGCCAACCGAAGTCTTTGAAATAGTCGTTAGTCACCCAGTGACCGGCCGCCGCGCCGAACTGTCCAAGCCGGCGGGTCAGTTCGTCAAGCTGCGCCTCGGTTCCCACCACATCGACGGCCTGCCCCATCGAGTGGTTATCGAGGTTCCCCGATGGGGCGCGCGACCCGGGGCGGTAGGCGGAGACGACTTTCAGCCCCGGCATGATGGCCTGGACTGCCTGCCATATCACCCGGTCGGACGCCCCGCGCACGCCAGCGTCCATGCCCCACTGCACACCGCCACCGACCGTGCCCGAGCCGAGTACGGTTCCCGACCCGGGCGCGGCCTGCGCAAGACCCGACGCCGCAGCAACCTCGCTGCGGGCCGCGTCGATCATGCTTGGCTGCGATGGCACCGGGGAGCCTTTCAGTAACGCACGCAACGCATCGAGGATCGTCGCGTTCTTGAGTCCGCTGATGATGAGCACTGCCCCGACCGCGCCGACCGTCAGGGCGAGGCCAGAGATGCCGCCCGACCGGGGCAGTGCCATCACGTTGTCCTATCAGCCGCGTACGCGGGCGACGATCTTCGGCACCACGAGGTAGCCGACCGCCGCACCTGCGGCGAACCAAATCCATTTGTTGCTCGGCATGGCCGGGGTCCTTTCTCGGTTCGGGGTTTCTTGGCTGTCAGGTGGTGACGGCCGCGAGGGAAGTACCCTGCCCCAGGCCGACGTAGTTCGTGTACACGGTCAGCGTGTGCGTGCCCGAGCCACCGATGGTTCCCTTGGCCTGCATGCGCATGCCGTCCGAGGTGCGCAGGTAGCCGCGCCGCGTTTCCCACCCCGGCTTGGGTCCGAAGTCCTTGCAGAACGGCAGCCAGTAAAGGCCGTTGTCCTTCAAGCCGGCGGTCTCGCCCGCCTCGTTGTAGCGGTAGTCCTCCGTCAGCATCTTCTTCCAGACCTTCTTGATCCGGTCCACGATGATGTTGGACTGCAACTGCAACTTGAACGGATCCGGCCAGTCCGACTCGCCCTGCGACCGGGACGAGTTGCTGTCCCGCAGCACGAACCCGAGGTTTCGGATCGGGAACCCGACCGAGTTGGTCAGCAGGGTCGAGAACGATCCCGCGTTGACCGTGTAATCGGTCTTGTTCCAATACTGCGTCGTGTTGACGCCCGGCGGCTGGTTGCTCACCGGGTTCCCGCTGCCATCCGTGGCGGTCGGTTCCCAGTAGGACGCCGGGGTCATGCGGAAGCGGCACGCCCCGCCCACGGTCGCCGAGTTGGCGTAGACCGTGCTGATGGCCGCCACGCTGATCTTCACCTTGAACGGTGTCGATGCGGCCTTGTTCGGCAGCGACCCGAGAGCGTCGCGGGGAACCAACTCGACCGGGATGCGCAACATGAAGCTGAACGATCCCGCCGCGCTGCTGGACGCGGTGGCGTTCGTGGTCGAGGTGAACAGATCCGGGTTGGCCTCGGGGTCGTCAGAGAAGCAGTAACCGCCCCACTTGTTGATCACGTAGAGGTCCCAGCCGTTGATCGGGCCGATGATCTCCGCGTTGTTCGTGTCGGTGAACAGAAGACTGTCGATGACGTTGTACGGGCCGTCAGCGGCGAGGACACCGACACCGGTCGAGGTGCTGGTCGTGGTCGCGGTGTTACCCGTCACGACGTTTTCGACCAGGATGTAGACCGAGTTCAGGAAGCCGGTCGAGGGGATCTCGTACTGCGGGGTCAGCGACTGCGTACCCGCGTTGAGGGTCACCGTAACGTCGTAGGGCTCGTCATCGATGACTTGAGCGCCGACGCGGAACGGCACCAGCATCACTTGCTTTTTGTCGGGTGCCCGGGTGGGCGCCGGTGCGGTCATCGAGGTAGTCCCTTCAATCGAGTACCGTGCACTTTGGCGCCGATCATATCGTCAGGGACTGATAATGCAAAGATGCGGGCCGGTGCGTCGAATATAGACCGCCTCGTGTTTGCGCAACCCCGAAACGGCATCAATTACTAGACGCGGGTCAATTCCACCGATTTCGCTGAACCGCTTTCGGGCGCGCACGTCGGGGTCGTTGAAGAGAAATAGATGCTCGGCCATGCTGTAGGCGTGCAAAGGGATGTGGGTCGGTTTCTGGCTCGCAGCCCACAACCCGCATCCCATGCTGCGCCCACGGGTCCACAACGCGAGTAGCGTGCGGTTCAGGCCCAGTTCGTTACTGAGGCCGAACACCTCATCGGCGAACACGATGCGGTCGCCGCGACGGTAGCTATCGAGCATGGCCCGATTGAATTGGTATTGCATCATCGCGTCATCACGCGCGATGTCGAATGTGTGCCGGGGCCATAGGACGTACCCGGGCGGCCGGGGCTGCCATAGGTTCGGCGTGGGGGGCCACGACCGCACACGACGGAATCCCGTCGTCTTAGTGAAGCCGGTAACTGTCTTGTCCCGTGGTTTCATCACCATCACCACACCCGGCAGTTTCGGGTGGGCCGATGAGGCGAGTAGCTGATACCCGAGCCATGTCTTACCGCTGCCAGTCGGGCCGAGGATCGTCACGTGTTCCCCAGGCTGATACGCCCAGTACCGTGACAGAAACTCGGCCCGACCGAATGTAGCGATGGCGGTCACTGTAGCTGTTCCGCCAACTCGGCCAGCTTGTCCGGCGGTAGGGTGCCGAACTCGGCGCGGGCCGGCATCATGCCGTGATTCGCTGCGATCTGCATACCCAGCGGCAGCAGCGCGCCGAACAGTGCCCCGTACGGGCCGACTGCGAGCAGCTTGTCCAGGACCGCCGCTACCCGGTCGTCGGACAGTGCCAACTCGTTTACGGCCGATGCGATGGCCGGTGTGTGGATCGATACGGCCATGGCGTCCAGGGCAAGGGACTTGTTCACCGTGGCACCCACGGCAAGCATCGCTGTCGGGATCGACAGCAGCCCAGCTACTGCGGGGCGGTAGTCGACCGCCATCGCCTTGTCCCCGCTGCTGCTCTTACGGGGCCTCGGGGCCGTCGCGCCCTGGCGCTTGCGCTGATTCGCTGAACGCGTCTGGTACTGCTTCGGGTCACGCTGGTACGGCTGGCCGTTGGGCTTACGGCCGAACGGGGCCGCCGGATCCACACCACCCGCGTGTCTGGTGGGCGGGACCGGGATCGGCCCCGCATACCCGTCGTCCACAAGGGCCGGCATGTCCGGGAGGGTCGGTTCGTCAATGTCAGGCGGGGCGGTCACTGGAAGCCCTCCGTAAGGGAATTGGGGATCATCAAAGCGTGCGCGGGGTCCTCGCGCAACCCCGAGTCGTACGCGCGCCGGTAGTAACTGAGGATCGCGAATGCCTCTTTCGGCCCGATGCGCTCCAACGGGATTTGGAAGTAGCCGCACCGCGACGCGTTGTTGGTATTGTCCGCGATCGCTGCCTCGCGCGAGTCGTAGGCGACGCCGTTACTGCCGCCATCGCCGAGGCGTACCGCCATGTAGCGGCCCGCGAGGATCTGGTCGTTCCCGAGGGCGGTCTGATGGAGGGCCACCATGTCAGCGAACCGCCGGCCACAGTCCCACTCGTCCGGGGTTTCAGGCGCGAGCACGGGCCACCACTATCGCGAGGGCGGCCAATGCCAGGGCCGCAGCGGCCATGATGGCCACGAGTTCTACGGTCGCCTCCGCGCGTCGCGCGGCCTGCGATACCGTCACGCTGATGTCGCGGGCATCATCCATGATCGGGTCGGCATGCTTGTGGATCAGGTCGATCAACTCTTGCCGGCGGCCCTCACGGTCGAACAGTCGTTGCATAGCGTCGGGTGCTCCCTTTCTGCTACCGGTCGGCAACCGCCGTTCACCCCATTGGTACCCGTACGGCAACCGTCCCATGCGCAGCATAGACGTTATGAGCACGCACCCCACTACCGACGCGCTGATAGCGCGCATCCATAACTGCCCATTTATGCTCGTGGTGGCGATCGTTGCTTGGCTGGGCGCGCACCCCCGGGCTACCGGTCAGGAGTTGCATGACATCCTGTTGTCCAAGATCAAGCCCATTGGTAGGTGAGAGCACCATGTCCACACTCGGTTACTCCCGTGACGCGTCCGCGCACGAACTCGACGCCCTGACGATTAACGACCTCCGCGCGACGCTGGCCGTGCTGCAAAAGCGCGGCTGGTGCCAGCACCACGCGGCCGACAGCGCCGGACGCGTGAGCCTGCGCATGGCCGTCGTCCTCGGGGTCGAGGCGAACGGGGAGCGCACCACGCGCAGCGCTGCCGCGCGGCGGTACAACGTGAACACCGCGATCCTCAGTGCCGCCCACACCACGGTCAGCATCGACCGTTTCAACGACGACATGCGGACCACGTACCGCATCGTGGTGCGCGCGATCGTTGACGCCATTACCGCGCTCCGTGGGCGGGTGTGATGCCGTACACGACCCCTGTCGATAACCTGTCGCTCTACGATGGCCTGCCACCCGCGCAGGCCATCGTGGCGGCCTGGACTATCCCGGGGTCGAACCCTACCGTTCACGCAACCGCCCAGCGGCACGTGCGGGCGGCCATGCCCCTACTCGCCCGCGCCATCGAACGCCTCGTGGCCGAACGAATCACACAAGGAGAATGAACCCGTGACAGATTGGTTCCCGGTAAGCGACAAACCCGGGTGGGAAGTTGGCGTTGAGTCCGACTGCTCTGGCGCTGCCGAGTGCATCGCCCTGCATATCCGGCAGACCGTTCACCCGTTCGAGTGGCGCGAGGCGCATCTGAACTACGCCGAGGCTCGGCGTGTGCGCAAGCTGATTCGTAAGGGGATCCGTGCGCGTGAGCGTAGCGGGTGGGCCGATGGCTGTAAGGCTGCGCGCAAGCGTGCGGGGTCGAAGACGTGTTTCGACCCGAGGTGCGCGAGGTGCCACCCGTGAGCGGCGAGGTTCCTCCGCTGCGGGACCACCCGACCCGGGGGCCGCGTCACCACCGCCGGTCGTTGTGGTGGTTGCAGGGCATCTTTCGGCCCCGTAACTACATTGGCCGGCATCGGCTGGTGTGGACCGTCATCGTTGGCGTGAACGGTGGGCCGAGCCGGCGGGGGTATGGCCGGATCGCGCATGGGTGGGATTGCAAGCCGTGCATGCAGAGACTGATGCGTAAAGCGATGGGAGACTGATGTGGTGATTCGCCTACCGATCGAGGCCCGGCCCTCGACTGTCCTCGGGTTGCCGGGGCCGTCCGCGATTGACGCCGACGCGTCATCGTGTGAGGACCCGACGCACGAGGATTGCGTGACGGTGCACGTGTACCCGGCGGAATCGTTGGGGCTGATCCTGCGCGTGCACCTGTCGACCCTCGGCGCGCAGATGCTGCGCCGTCAGCTACGCATCGCCATCCGCGACCACAAGGCCGCCCGACGCAACGACGCGGTACAGGCGACGGTGCCCATGTCGGAGGGCTACGCGTTGTACGTCGCAAACCACTTCCAAGGGGCGGTGGTGGACCCGCCATCGGGCGACCACCCCGGACGGCACCTCGGCGGATCCGCGTATGCCAACTGCGTATGTCCAGACCCGACGCCGATGCCAGGGCATGGCATGCCGAACGAGGTGCCGCCCGTATGGTCATGCTCGTGCGCGTCCTGCACCGCCGCACTTGGAGGACACGATGCCCAGTGAGAACGAGACGGTTCGGTGCCGTTGGTTCATGGCGTGCGACAATCCGGCTGTGGCCGAGGTGGACCACCCGTTCCGCGGGCCGGTACCGGTGTGTGCGCGGTGCCACAAGGTAGCGGACGGGTCAGCGTTCGCGCCGCGTCCGACCGAACCCCGGCCGCCGTGCACGACGTGCCGGCAGTCGACGCGCTGCCCCGAGTGCGGGATGTGCCTGTCGTGCGGGGCCGGGGTGCATGACCCGGGGTGCGCATCGGCGGTGACGCCGTGAAGAAAGACGCGGTATGCCGCCACTGCGCGCGCAAGCTGTTCAGGTTCGACACGGGGCGGCACTGGTACGACACGACGACGGGTCTGCCGCACTGTGTGGACGGGCGATTGCACGCCCCGCGATGAGGTGCCGCGCGTGCATGTCCGTGCTGTGTGAGGTGCGGTGGTGGATGCGCTATTGGTTCGGCACGGCATGGCACTGTGCACTTGCGATGACACACAGAACTGTGTACCGTCCACCTCGCCGAGAATGAGCGCTCTAAGCGCGGCCCCCCGATTCCGTTCCTGTTTCCGGTCGGGGGGCTTTCTCTTGCCCTCGGGCGGGTGGTTGTGGTTAGGTGCGTTCAGTCTCTCGGCACAGAGATCGAAGGAAGCAGGTATTGCGAATGACCGGTATTTACGGATGGTCCTACGGATCCGGCGGTGTCCACTTTCACCGCGTGGCCGAACCGCTGCGGGTCGCTGCGGAGCACGGGATCCGGGCCGCGACGGGTAACCGCCTGGACGACGAGGTGTGTTCCGAGTTCGACACGATCCTGGTGCACATGCTGTGGAATCGCCGAGCGAGTGAGGCATGGGAAAAGCTAGCGATTAACGGGCGTCACCGTATGATCCTGGACATTGACGACGCCATGTGGTCGCCGGACTGGCAGCCCTTCAAGGACCACTGGACGCCTAAGGTGCTCGGCAGGCTGCGGGAGAACGCCCAGCTTGCCCACCTGGTGACGACCCCGAGCCGGCGGATCGCGCAGTACGTCATGGACGAGTGGGGTGTCCTGGCGACGTACGTGCCGAACACGGTCCCCGCGTACGTGCTTGAAATGCCTGCCGCACCTCGGGGTGAACTGGTCGTCGGCTATCAGGGCTCACCCAGTCACGAGCACGATTTCACCGACGACGTGGTGAACGCCCTACAGGTGTTTTTGTACGGCAATCACTCGTGGTCGTTGCATGTGTGGGGCACCGACCATGTTGACCGGCCCGCGTGGATCGACCCGGCACGCATACGGAACACGCCATGGCAGGGTGGTTCCCGTTCCAAGGGAATCGGATGGACCGATCTCCGCGCGTATTACGCGTCACTGTCGATGGACATTGGCATAGGTCCCCTCGCGTCGACAGAGTTCAACCGCTGCAAGAGCGCGCTACGCGCGATCGAGTACGCAGCCCTTGGCATCCCTATGGTCCTGTCCGGCGGTCCCGCCTACGACGGGTACGTGCTGCCGGAGTGGGGTGTGTTGGTTGAGCCGTGGGACCGGTGGCTCGACGTACTAGACGACCTGGCCAATGACCCGATGCGGCGTGCCCGCATGTCAGCGGCCGGGCGGGAAGCGGCACGCGCCTGGACGACGGAGGCGTGCATCACTAACTGGACGGAGGCGTGGAACAGTGTCTGACCCAATCGTGATCCAACCGCCGGCGGATCCACCCGACGACGGGACCGCGTTCGCTGCCGGTGTGGCAGCGGCGACGGCCGCCCAGGCGTCGGACGCGGCAGCGGCGGCCGGGGCGACCAGCGAGCAGGCGGCCGAAACGGCGGAGGCGGCCATCGGGGCCGCTGTGCAGGCCGCTGACGCCGCAGCGGCGGCCGGTGCTACTGCCGCCATGGCTGCCGACGAAGCGGCGGCCCTGCGGGCCGAGGTGGCCCGGCTGGAGGACGAACTCGCCCGACGCGACGCGCCACCGCCGGCCGACGCGGGGCCGACCCCGCCACCCCCGGTCGACAAGGCCCCCGAGCCGGCCCCGGAATCCGGCGGCAGCGGCGAGGGCGACAAGGCCCCGCCCAAGGGCCGGTCGTGGGGTTCCGATCGCTGGTGGGGCAACCGATGACACGGCGCGGCGTTGACTACGCGTGGTCGCGGCCGTACCTGCCCACGCTGTGGGCGGCCGGGTACGACTTCGTTTGTCGCTACCTGTCGTACGACGCGAGTAAGAACCTCACCCTCGGCGAGGCCCGCACCCTCGCAGAGAACGGGTTCGATATCGTCGCGAACTGGGAAGCGAATACCGAGGCAGCCCTCGACGGGTACACACGGGGCGTGCAGGACGCCAGTGCCGCGTGGTATCAGGCGAGGGAGTGCGGAATCCCGGCGGGCAGGCCGATCTATTTCTCGGTCGACTTCGACGCACACGAATCACAACAGCCCGCGATCAACCAATACCTACTCGGGGCCGGGAAGGTGCTCGGTCAGGAACGGGTAGGTATCTACGCGGGCTACTACGTGGCCAAGCGCGCCCACGAGGCCCGCGTAGCCCCGTGGGTATGGCAGACCTACGCGTGGTCGGGCGGCCAGTGGCTGCCGTATGCCCATATCCGGCAGGTAAAGAACGAGGCGAAGGTCGCGGGGGCCGACGTAGATATCGACACAAGCGACGTGTCGGACTTCGGCCAGTGGCGTCCAGGAGGGGCGGCACCCGTGCCGGCCCCGGTAACGAACGGAGAGAGCGACATGTATCGGATCTACTGCACGGGGCACACCGAGCAATTCCTGGTGACGGGCGACGGCCTGCGCAGCATCACGGCGCGAGACGCCGAGATCCTGGACCACACCGAGCTACGCGAGCTACCCGCCGAACAGTGGCCCAACGTCGCGGCCGGGCTGATCCTGCCGTGGCGACCCACTCAACCGGCCGCATGACGATGACGCCGGAACGGGTACTGGACCTGATCGTTCAGTACGGGGACGCGCGGGCCGCCACTGCCCGCGCGGCCCTGCTCGAAAAGGTTGTGATCGATGGGGTTCGGCTGCGCGCCGAGAGTCGCACCCCGGCCAATTACGGTCTGATCCTCGATGACATCGAGGCGGCCCTGTCGATGTGTCGCTGTGAGTGTCACCGATGAAAGCCGACCACGGTAAGGAGTGCGGCAGCAAGGTTCCCCATCAGTCGCGGGAGGCGGCCGGCGGGCAGCTAGCGGCGATGGTAAAGAAACTCGGGGTGAACCCCGCGATGATGAACGTTTATCGGTGCCGTTTCTGCCGTTCCTGGCATGTGGGGCACCGCGTCCGGTCAAACAATCGCCGATGGGCACACGGGAAGGGACAGCGGTGAGTAGCGAGTGTCAGCGACTAGTCACGGTCGTGGATGTCAACGGGGTCACGTTCTACCTCAACACGGCCCACATCGTTCGGATCAGCGCCAACAACACGACGTACCGCGACAATGAGTGGTGGCTCGCCATCACGCTTTCCGATGGAGTCGTGATCCGATCGCAGTTGGGCACCGAACAGTGGGCTAACCAGCTAGCGGGGTCGATGTCGTGAAGCTGCTACGGAAGCTGTACCACTACCTGACCGGCGGCCACCACTGGCACTGCGGGCACGATGGGCGGTGCTGCCAGTGCGGCATGCAGCTATCGGGGGGGCGCGCTCGTGGCGCCGCCGTGTGCGTCCCTAACGGCCTGTCCGCAAAGGAGAACGTCGGGCGATGAGAGCGGCCATCGTAGACCCGTTGCACACCTGTACCGATCAGGCGGCCGGCCCGCCCGTGATGGTGCAATCCCTCGCCGAGCTACTGTCCCGAGCGGCGGGGGCGTTCAGCGCCGATGAGGGCGTCCTCGCGTTGACGCGCGACACGTGCAACCAACTCGACGTTCCGCTGTTGGACCGGGCCGAGGTGTCCGAGGCGGTGCGGTACGCGGGGCCAGCATCGGCAGAGGCGTACGGGTGGCGGTTCACGTCCTGGTCGGACTGGACGACGCTACGCGCGGAGGGCATGCCCACGGTTCGCCTCGCACTACTCCCGATTATCGACCCTAAGCGATGCCCCCTAGTCGAGGGCATCGGCAACGAGGCAAAGGCGTTCGCCGCGTGGCACCAGTTGACGGGTAAGGCGTATCACGGGACCCCCGGTATGGCGGGCCTTTCGGTCCTGAAACACACCGTGCGGACGGGGAAGGGTAAGACGCCCCCCGCGTGGAAACCGGCCGTCGTGGGGCCGGACGAGGCGTACGAGGCCGACTACTACCCGGACCACTGGCGCGGCGACGAGAGCGCGCCGTGGATGCACGGGCACGACCTGAACAGGGCCTACGTCGCGGCGGCGATGGGGGTCGAGGTGTCCCCGTGGGCTTTGCGGCACACGGGCCGCATCGCGTTCGACGCGCGCCGCGCGGGGTGGTGGCAAGTCGAACTAGCCCCGTGGAATGACCCGAGGATTCCCGACCCGGCCGGGTACGAGATTGACTACGACCGGGCCGACCCGGGCGACCGGCAGCTAGTGCGGTGGGTCACGACACCGACCCTGGCCCTACTCGAATCCCTTACAGAGCAAGGGCTGTACGGGGGGGCGCGCATCCTGGACTCGTGGACCGGCCCGGCGGTGCGGGGTGTGCTGCGCGGGTGGGCCGAAACCATGCGCGACGCGTACGCGGCGCCGCTGGCAGACACGCTGCCGGGCGATGTAGCGGCAGCGGTTCGGCTGACTGTGAAGATGGCGGGCCGGGAAACTCTCGGTCTACTCGCCCGCGCTGAGAACTGGGCCTACCGGCCGGACTGGTGGTACGCGGTCGTTGCGCAGGCCCGATGCAACCTTTGGCGCAAGCTGTGGACGATCGGCACGAGTGAGGGCCGGTGGCCTGCACTTATCGACGTCGATAACGTGTGGTACGGGGCCGACACGGGCGTGTGGGCCGACCAGGTTCCGGCACTGTTCAAAGTGGACGCTAGCGGGCTGAAACTCGGTGCTGTCAAACAGAAAGGGCCGCGCCGCAACCGCCGGCCCCGCACGATGCGGGGGTGCGAGGATGCCTAGGCGGCCCCGGCTACTCGACCTATTCTGCGGCGGGGGGGGGGCGTCTATGGGCTACCACCGCGCCGGGTTCGACGTGACCGGAGTCGACAGCATCCCGCAGCCCGGCTATCCATTCTCCTTCGTCCAGGCCGACGCGATGACGTTCCCCCTCGACGGATTCGACGCGATCCATGCATCGCCACCGTGTAAGGGATTTACGACGCTGGCCTCGCTGCACGGCAAGGGCCACCCCGACCTGCTGACACCGACGCGCCTACGACTATCCGGGACCGGCGTGCCGTGGGTAATTGAGAACGTACCCGGCGCTCCGATGCGGCCGGACCTGTTGCTGTGCGGCGAGATGTTCGCCCTCGGCGTACGTCGACACCGTTGGTTTGAGACTAGCCCGATGCTCTTTTCGTTGATCCCGCCCTGCCAGCACCGGGGGCCGGTTGTCTCGGTCCACGGAAACCCCGGGGGCCGGTCCACGCGTGACGGGGTAAGGCCGAATCTGTCCGACTGGAAGCGCGCGATGGAAATCGATTGGATGAGCGCCCGCGCGTTATCGCAGGCAATTCCGCCCGCGTACACCCAACACATCGGCGAACTCCTTATCGCGTGCGGAATCGGGGTCAGCGCATGAGTAGCCTCGGCGACGCGTTGTACCGCCTCGTTACGGGCGGGCCGCTACAGCCTGTCGGGGGGTGGCAGGATCTCGTGGCCGAGTTGCGATCGATCTACGGGTCGGAGCGTCGCGCGGCGGACGCTACGGGCCTGTCACGGCGCACGTGGCAGACATGGAAAACGGGCCGCAGCACACCGAAACGGTCCACTATCGAGCGGCTGGTCCTCGCGACACGGGAGTCACGGATCGTCGGGAAGATTCCGGGCGACGCGTCGGTGACCCTCGAAACTCACGACCGTGATTCTAACCGCACACGGAAGCTGACCGGGAAGCAACTCAAACTCTCCCGGGGCACCATGGCGAAGGTGGTCGATGCCTACCGGCAGACAGGCGACCCCGAGGCCATGGCAGCGGCTTTCCACAGGGGCGTTCGGGACCCGTTCTACAGCAAGTACCTACGCCCACGCGACGTAGCCCCAGAACACGGCCCGCAGGACATGGGTGGCGGCGGCGGCGGCGGCGGTGGCGGTGGCGGCGGCGGCGGTGGCGGCGACCTGGGCGACGTAGCTGACGACCTCGCCGAGGACTGGGAAGAGGGCGACATAGATGACTACTGGGACGACCTACGGGGCGAGGAAACCGACCCCTACGACGGGGAGGGCTACGGGGGTGATGTCGGTGCAGCAGGGTAACCCGATCCCGACCGCGCTACCCGTCCCGCCGCAGAGGCCCCGGATCGGCCCACACCGCGTCCAGGTGAAGCGCTTGCGCGGCCTGGGCGGGTGGGGTGGCCGCACCGTGGACCAGTTGCGCGACTACCCGTGGCGGTGGTGGTGCCGGTGCTGTGTCCAGGGCGGGGCCGTCCGGTCGTGGGACATGGCCATGGCGTGCGCGTTGTCCCACATCAGGAACAGACACCGCCACTAGGCGACCCTCAGATCGACCGTGCAGACCCGGAGCGGTAATCCCGGGGCTCGGCTAACCCCCGGGTGTCCCCCGCGTCAGAGGCGGCACTACGGCCTGTCCCCAGCTAGCGGGGAAACACAGCGGTGGAGCGCGATGCAAGAGAGCTAAGTAGGGCGAGGATTCGGTCCCTCGTCCGATGCTTGCGTGAGGCCCGGGATCCGACCCACCAAGGGCATCCACCGTCGTCACTATAGGCAGCGTCCCCGACCGACGCGCGGAGCGGAACGGAGCGCGGAGGGCAT
>Ga0134121_10002070_pt1 | contig 17826 bp, 16 predicted proteins | sample KB301_FD_96463 | JGI IMG/M metagenome (GOLD analysis project Ga0134121, IMG submission 96463) | Terrestrial soil microbial communities without Nitrogen fertilizer from Kellogg Biological Station, Michigan, USA - KB3-0-1 | ecosystem: Environmental > Terrestrial > Soil > Unclassified ... | reverse complement strand
TCAAGTGCGTCGTCGGGCGCAGGTGCCGGTGTCGCGGCAACGGCATCGAGTGCGGCCTCAGGTGTCTCGTCGGGCGCAGGTGCCGGTGTTGCGGCAACGGCATCGAGTGCGGCCTCAGGTGTCTCGTCGGGCGCAGGTGCCGGTGTCGCGGCAACGGCATCGACTGCGGCCTCAGGTGTCACGTCGGGCGCGGGTAGGGTTGAGAGGACTTGTATCGGATTAGAACGCGAGGGCTTCGGCAGATCGGACTCGCTGATGCTGAACGGCAACTGAGGAGGCAACCGAGCATAAAAGCTAACGAACAGCATCGCGATCATCACCGAAATCAGCACCGGAAAGACGAATCGCATCGTCGCGCTCCGACTATCACGCACCTCAGACATGCAGAAAATGATACTCCCAACCATCAGTGCACGGTAGATAAAATGTGACCGCACCAAGCGCTCCCGGAACTCGGATCACTAGTTCCGAACTACAACCGCCATTACTCGACAGCTAAAAGGCCGCTAATGATTTGAAGGAACTCGAAGATGCCAGATAACTGCCTGCTTTAGCGCGAGGGATTGATGGATCAGCGTCTGGACTCGCCGCAGACCAAGTTTCAGCTTGAAGAGGCGACCATCGATGAGCTGCATGCGGCCATCAGGGCGGGGGAGACCACCTGCCTGGCCGTCGTCCGGCACTTTCTCGCCCGCGTCCGTGCCTTCAACGGGTTGGCAAGCATGCTGGTCACGGAAGACGGCCGGAAAATTCCGGAGACGAGAGGCACGATCCGCGCTGGCGAGGCGCTGAAGTTTCCGACCCAAACCGTGAAGGCGGCGAATCTTCTGCCGAACCTCGATCAATATAGCGGTCCGCCCCTTGAGTTCGGACGGATGGAAGCGACGGCATCCGATCCCTCCGTGCAACAGCAGTTCGGAATGGTTGTCGGCATTCCCAATGCCGGCCAGGTGAATGCGCTCGCCACGCTGAATATCCGCGGCGAACGTTCAGTCACCTGCCGTGGAGACTATGATCTGCATCCTTCCAAGGGGCCATTGCCGAAAGAAGCGCCAGCGGTCTGCGAATTTTTCCGGCACCTTCCTGACGCGCTCGAACAGGCCGCCGCCCTCGATGGGAAATACGGCGGCAATCCAGATCTGGAAGCCATGCCGATGTACGGCGTGGTTTTTTCGTTCAAGGATTCCTTCGACACCAAGGACATGCGCTCGACGGGTGGCGGCGACGCGCGTTACGACATCGACTTTCCGGCGCGAGACCACGTTCTTGTCGAGCAGCTGCGAAATAAGGGCGCGATCATTTTCGCAAAGGCTGTGAACACGGAATATAACGGCCGCCCTGACGCTCCAGAGGGGTCGCACCAACCGGCGAAGGTTCTTCCTTCAACACTCGGTTATCAGCGCAGCACCTGGGGTGGAAACCCATCAAACCCCTACGACACGACACGTGCGGCATCGCTCGGCTCTAGCTCGGGCTCGGCACTTTCGGTGAGTGTCAATATGGTCATGTGCAGTCTCGGCGAAGAGACGAGAGCGTCGTGCCGCGGGCCATCGAACCACAACGCCGTGGCACTGATCCTTCCGCACAAGGCGATGCTTGGCTTCGAAGGCGGTGCGATCGGGGCAGACATCCACGTCGATCGCAGCGGGATTCACGCGCGGACGATTTTCGATGCGGCGAAAGTCCTGGACGCGTTGCGAGATTCGGCCGATGGTTATTACGACCCGCGCGATCCGTTCACGACTGTGCCGCGCTCGTCGATCTTGAAGTCCTACACTTCGCACGCCAGGGGCCGAGGCGACGAGGGGGCGCTCAAGGGACTGCGTATCGGAGTCATCCGTGAATCGATGACCGTGCGTCCGGGTTACCTTACCGAAGTGCCGATTACGACCGCCGCCGCGAAGGAGATTAAGAGCGTCCTTTGCGAGGCGCTTGGCGCGACGTTGGTCGAGTCATGGGATCCGCTGTGGACGCCCGATCCGGACATCGAACCCATGGCTGTGGAATATCGCATCGCGCTCGCCCGGCTCGTGCCGGTGATCATGCCTGACATTCTGTTTCGCCTTGATGAAACTGGCCAGCCGCTTTTTAAGGAATTCGCTGCGGCAATCGAGCCGACCGAATTCCAACCAGGCAAAGTCTTCGGCTCCGGCAAGATGAAGCCGATGGATTACATGGTTGAGTTGGCCGAAGGGCGTATCAAGTCGCCATCCAATCTTGACCTCGCAACTGTGCAGCACCAGGCGCAGCAGACCGCATTCCGCTTCCATATCAATCAGTACCTGTCGCGGCGGGCGGCCGACTGGCAGGAAAGAGGATTCGAAGAAACTCTTATCGACTTTACCGAGCTGAATGCTCGCTCGAAATTCTGGGGCGACGACCAGCGTGCCGGTTTCCTAAACTGGGACGAAGTCCGCGACATGCGCAATTCTCTCGGCGAACGTCAGAGTGTCAATGAGCGCATCATGTTGCGGGAGTTGCTCCGGCGAGCCGACATGATGGTGATCTATGAAAACCAACTGGATGCGCTGGTGCGCCTGCACACCCCTTGGCCGCCGGGCCTCATCGGCGGAGCTGGCCAGGGTTTTCGAAACAACCTCACGATGGAATCGTTGAGCGGCCCGAATGCGGGCCTTACTGAAGTTCTCATTCCGGCCGGCTACGTCACCGAAGTCTATGATCCCGTGTACAAGCTAAGTCCGGACCGCAAGCAATATCTGCACGAGAAATCGAACCGGGCAACAATCGTTCCGGCTCCGGGTCTTCCATTTTCGCTGGTGTTCCGGGCGGAACCCGGAAAGGAAGATGTGCTCCTTCACATCGCCTCAGAATACGAAGCGGCATCGAAGCGGCGCATTCCGCCGCCCGCATTCGGGCCGATTCCCATGAAGGACTAGCCGGGCCAAATCAGACGGATCTTCTGACTACGCTGGCTCCAGATACGGCTCCCAAGCCTCGATCGCGATCCACGCGAGCGCCCTCTGGTCTTCGGGGCCTTACTTCTCAGGTGGAATCGCTACCGCTATCCGCAAATTCGCAACCTTCAACATGCGAAACCCGTCCGTATCCGCACATCTTTCGCCACAGACACAGATAGCGCTCAGTCGATCGTTATGGCGGCCGCCTTGATGGGAACCGCCCATTTCGCGATTTCGCTCGTGACGAACTGGCGCAGATAGTCGGGGCTCCGCCTGTCGCGGGCCACGACCTCGCCGCCAATTTGCTGAAGGCGGTTCTGCACCTCCGGCTTATCCAATGTCTTTCCAAGCGCGTCATTGAGCTTCGCGACGATCGCCGGAGCGGCGCCTTTGGGCAGGAAGATGGCGTTCCAGATATAGGCTTCGAAATTGCTCAAACCCTGTTCCTGCGCAGTCGCCAGGTCGGACAACATCGGCAAACGCGTTTTCGTCAGAATGGCGATCGCCTTTAACTGCTTGGCCTGGACTTGCGATAGGGCCGTGGAGGCAATAGGGCAGGCATAGTCAATGCGGCCAGCGATCATGTCCTGGACGGCGAGGGCGGTGGAACGATACGGCACATGGCTGACATCGACACCCAGCGTAGAGTTGAGCAGCACGCAACCGAGATGCGTTGCTGAGCCCGTACCACCGGAAGCAAATTGTAGCTTGGCGTGATTGGCTTTCAGGTAGGCGATGAATTGCTGAAGGTTGTCGGCCGGAAAATCCTTGCGCGTGACGAGGATCAATGGCTGTTCCGCAACCAGGCCAACAGGCGTGAAATCAGTAAGGGCGTTGTAGCTCGGACGCTTGTACAACGTCTGATTGGCGGCGAAAGTGCCGGTACCGCCGACCACAGCTTCGTATCCGTCAGGATTGCTGCGAGCCACGCGGCTCGTTCCGTTCATTCCACCGGCGCCGCCGACGTTCTCGATCACGAATTGCTGTCCGAGGATTTCGGCAAGATGGGGCGCGATGATGCGAGTGAGGACGTCATCGCCGCTTCCCGCGGCGAAGGTGACGACGAGCGTGACGGGACGGGCGGGCCAGTTCTGCGCGAAGCTACCGGAGGAGCCAAGGAAGCCGGCCAGTGCGGTCAAAGCGAGCAATGTTCTGAGATACATAATTTCCACCCCTGCAAGAACAAAGACTACGTTCGGTTTTGCCCGCGCATTGTTTCGCTTGCGTCAAAAGTACTGATTGAGCGCACGGTCATGGAACATAAGCCGTCACCTCAATTTCGAGCAGGTAATTTTCGCGCAACTTCGCCACGCCTAAAGCGGTCCGTGCCGGCAGATTTTTTCCAAAATGCTGCACCCAGACCTCATTAAGAATGGGCAAATTCTCATCAAAGTTCATGATGTAGCAGGTCGCTTTTAGGCAGTGTTCGAAGCCGCTCCCGGCAGCTTCCAGCACCGCTCTGAGATTTTTCAAGGCCTGCGTGGCCTGCTCGCGGAAGCCACCTTCGACGACCTTGTTGCCTTGCTTGGCGTCGCGCGGGGAAGCCCCAGAACAGAAAACAAGATTGCCCAATTTCACTGCCTGCACCAATGGCGCTCCAGTGGTGGCGGCATCCCCCGTGTGAACAATTTCCTTCTTCATGGACCACCTCACGAATTATATTGACATGATGTTATAACAACCAAATACTTTCCGCTATGGACGATGTCAAACCCGCCCAGTTCTTTCCTGGCGTGCCACTATATCGCCAGGTGCAGACTGGAATTGAGGAACTGATCCGCCACAACCCGTCCTCGACCGAACTCGCGTTATCCGATGCGCAGCTGTCGGAGCGGTTTGGCGTCAGTCGCATCACGGTTCGCCGTGCGGTCGACGAGCTTGTAGACGCCGGCGTTCTTTATCGTATTCAGGGTGTCGGGACGTTTGTTCGGCCGAAAAAGTTTCGCGAAAAACTGACACTCAACAGCTTTCTCGATGCATGGACGCAGAAGGCGGGAAAATTCGATGTGCGGGTTGCCGCGTTCGAAAAGATTCAAGCGGACAAAGATGTCGCCGAGCGGCTGAATGTCAAACCTGGAACTGAGCTCGTTTACGTCCAGCGGCTGCGCTTTCAGAAGAAGGCTTTGGTTGCGGTCGATGACCGATATATCCGCGCAGACTGTTGCCGCCGCTTGATCAGGCAGGACGTGATCACGTCATCGCTTGTAGATTTTCTCCGCAATCGTGAAAAGATTCCATTGGCGCGTGGTGAAATGGATATCGAAGCGCGCGCCGCGGATCGCCGAGAGGCCCGGATATTCGGCGTTAAATTGGCAAGCCCTGTGCTGGTACGACGCGTAACTTTTGTTACCAAGGATAACAAGCCGGTATTGACTGGAGTTTCTACTTACCGAGCAGACCGCGTGAGCTATCGCCTTACTGTTTCGGCGTAGGTTGGGAATTCCAAAGATTGGTCGAAGCAACTGTGCGTGGGAGTTTCGTGCAAGTGTCATCGGTCCAAGACATCGTTCCGAAGGGCAGGACATCTGACCTGCCTTCTCGTGCGAGGAGCCATGCGTCCTGGGACGAGTTGGTCGTGGAGAATATTTCACTGACATTCAATAAGGGCCGCGCCAACGAGTATCGCGCGCTCGAAAACGCGACAATGAAAGTCCGACGTGGGGAGTTTTACTGCCTGCTCGGTCCAAGTGGTTGCGGGAAATCCACGATCCTCAATCTTATCGCGGGATTTGCACAACCCGATTCCGGCGTCGTCCGGATGGATCGACAACGAATTGTTGATGCGGGCACTGAACGAGTCATGGTTTTTCAGGATGCCTCAAGTGCCCTGTTTCCCTGGCTGCGAACGCATCAGAATGTTGAATTTGGGCTGACAGTCCAGGGTCTCTCGACCGCAGGGGCGGCCAAGCGAGCGATGAGCTATCTCGACTTGGTTGGGCTGAAGGAGCATGCCCACAAATTCCCGTACGAGCTTTCGGGTGGAATGAAGCAGCGCTGTCAACTCGCGCGTGCCCTGGTTCTCGAGCCGGAAATACTGTTGATGGACGAGCCTTTTGCCGCCCTCGATGCCATCAGCAAGCGGATCATGCAAAAGGAGTTGCTGCGAATTTGGCAGCAATACCGCATGACGGTCGTGTACATCACGCATGACGTTAATGAAGCTGTGCTGCTGGCTCAAAGAGTCGCGGTCATGTGCCGCGGACCGGGTTCGACAATTAAAGAAGAATTCGAAATCGATCAGAGCTACCCGCGCAGGCTCACCGACGGTGCAGTCTCGAAAATCTTGGAACAGATTGAGGCTTCGCTCGAAGCAGAGGTCGGATCATCGCTCTATGCCGACTAACCTTCACAATATCCTGCGGCACATGGCTATCGCGACGGTCTCAATCACTGTCGCGATCTTTTGCTGGGCATTATTCGCGGCGAACTTTGCCTATCCGGACCTGGTGCCGTCGCCTTCAGATACTTTTATGACCGCGACTGGGATGATCAGAAGCGGAGACTTATTCGTCCATGTCGGCGTAAGTCTCGAACGTGTGCTGGTCGGCTACCTGGTCGGTTGCATTCTCGGTGTGTTGATCGGCGCATTGATAGGGCGGATCAAAATTGTCGGGCAATTTGCTGAACCCTTGCTCCAGCTGATGCGTCCGATCTCGCCGGTTGCGCTCGTTCCGCTGTCGATCATCTGGTTCGGCATCGGCGATATGTCGCGCTATTTCATAATTTTCTACGGCGTAGTGATCATCATGATCATGAACACCGCTGCCGGCGTGTCTGCGACCCCGAACATTCGGTTGAATGCAGCGCGCTGCCTTGGAGCATCACGACAGCAGATTTTCCGTCGCATCATTATCCCTTCGGCGGTGCCCTACATCCTGACCGGAATGCGCGTGTCCCTGGGCTTTGCATTCATGGGCATCGTTGCCGCCGAAATGATCGCGGCCCAATCCGGCATCGGTTATCTGATCATGCAGTCGCGCATGCTGTTGAGAACGGACATCATGTTTGTTGGTTTGGTCACGCTCGGTGTGTTGGGTGCCGTGATTGATGGCGTTTTCAAGCTCGCAATCGATCGGACGATGCGGCGGTACATGGAATACCAAGTCAACATATAGAATGATGAATCTTTGAACTCATTCGCACGAAAACAACTGGGAGGTAACACAATGTACAAGACATGGACTTTCCATCGCGCGGGCGTCAGACACTTGGTGTCTGCCGTGGTAGTGGCGACTATCACGTTGGCCGGCACAATGGCGAACGCGGCCGATCCGAAAATCAGAATTTTCAGCGGCACAGACGAGCATTGGGTACCGCTGCAGGTCGCCAAGACGAAGGGCTATTTTGCTGCTCAAGGGTTGGATGCTGAGGTCACGGTTTTCACAACAGGCGCTGCGGCGACTGAGGCGTTCAGGGCCGGGCGAGGTGATTTCATTTCAGCCGGAGACTTACCGTCTGCAGCAATGTGGAAGAGCGGCAATGTCATCGGTCTTGCGCCTATGTCGTCTGACACCGAAATTTTTGGAATAGTGGGAAAGAAAGATATCAACTCGCCAAACGATCTGCGCGGCCGCAAAGTTGCAACTGCGCTGGGATCTACCGGTGAGTTTCTGCTCTATCGATATCTCGCTTCCGGTGGAGTTTCACCGTCGGAGGTCAATATCGTTGGCCTCGCTCCGCCCGAAATGGTCATTTCCTTGGTGCGCGGAGATATCGACGCTTTTGCCTGGCTTGCACCTTTCACCACGCGCGCGATCGAAACAGGCAAAGACATCAAATTGATAACGAGCGCCAAGGGGCTGGCCAATAACCGAATTGTTCTTAATGTCACCAGAACTTTTCATCAGCAGCGTCCAGATCTGGTCCTGAAGGTCGTTCGAGCGGTCAATCAGGCTATTGAGTTTACCAACTCAAGCCCTGATGAGGCGACGAAGATTTGGGCGGCTGCGGTGCAGGGCGACGTCAACCGATCAGTTTCCGTGGTCAAATTGATTAGCTACGGAATGAAGCTCGATGACGGGTTCGTCAGCGACATGAATGAACTCGCAAAATTCATGGTCCAGAAAGGAGCTCTCAAGGCGTCGATTGAGTGGCCCAAGGATTTCGACAGTACAGCTTTGAGAGAAGTGGACCCAAAGTTGATTTCGGCAAATCTGCCGAAATAAACGTCGTTGGCAATTTTATGGACAACCAGAAGTGCGGCCGGCAAATCCTCGTCGCATCAGCGGCCGCACCACCAGATCAACGCTAAACGAGAAGTATCGACCGGACAACATCATGGCCACTATGCAGTCTCCGCTCGCTGATAAAAAATCAAAACCGGGGCGTCGGTACGTTCCGCTTGAGGTGACGCGCTTGGCCTCCGGTGCCGATCTGCGCCTTGGCCTTCACGTTCTCACCGGTCACAAAGACGGCCCTACGCTCGGTGTCCTGACGACGATCCATGGTGACGAAACCTTTCCACTTATGGCCGTGCGCGAGCTTCTCAACTCCGTCGATGCAAAAGCGCTGTCCGGCCGTATCGCCGCCATCCCCGTCGCCAATCCTCTGGCCGTCACCGTCTTCAACCGGCAAACGCCCGAGCAACACGGCAAGACGGACCTCCACGAAGTCTTTCCAGGCTCTGCGCAGGGAAATCTTACGCAGAAGCTGGCGGGCGCCATAACCGCCAATCTGCTCGATCACGTAGACGCGTTGGTCGACATGCATTGTGGCGGGCTGGGCGGCCGGTTGCAGAGCCGCGCCGATCTCGATGCCTCTGCCAACAGCTCCGTATATGAGCAGTCGCTCAAGCTCTGCCGGGCTTTCAATACGTCATTTGTGCACGCCAATAATCTTGCCGGCACCGCCGCACGCTATTGCAACGGCAAGGGCGTGCCGACGGTCAATCCGGAAATTGGCGGCGTGTATCTGGGGCCGCAAACCGAGAGTGCATATCTTGCCGAAACAGTGGCGGGCTTGCAGTCGGTCATGGCGGCGCTCGGGATGATTCCGGCACAGGAGGTTGCGCCAAAAAAGAAACAACTTCTCTTCAACGTCAAAAGCCGGTTTGAGGTCAACCCGTCCGTGGGTGGCTTTCTGCAGTCGCGATTTGCTTCGCCCGGCGATCTCGGCCGTCGTATCGAAAAGGGCGAGTTGCTCGGCGAGATGATCGATATTCATACGCTTGATGTGGCCGAGGAGCTCCGCGCAACGGTCAGCGGCTATCTTTTCTTCTCGCGCTACTCGGGCGTGGTCGATGCCGGCACAAAAGCTTTCGCTCTCGCCGAGGAATCAACATCAAAATGGCTATGAACTCCGTGCGTGCCGTTCTGCTTGCGCCAAATGACAACGTTGCCGCCGCCATTGCGGCAATCGATGCAGCGGTCCCTGTCGTGGTGACGCTGAATTCACCGGATGGGATCGTGCTGAACATTTCTTCGCGGCAGAAGATCCCTTTCGGTCATAAGATAGCGATCAAGGACCTTACAAAGGGTTCGCCCATTGTCCGTTATGGCTATCCCATTGGCGTCGCGACGGCGGACATAAAGCTTGGCGATCATGTGCATTCGCACAACATGCGAAGCGCACTGTCACCCGCATCGGCCGAAAATGCGCCGGCCCGTGAGATTCATCCGGCCGATTGGATTCGTCGGAAGATTGCCGAAGTCTTGCTTGCCGCGGGTGCACATGTCGGCGCGGCGGAAGCTATGGCGTCTGCTATCAGCGAGGCTCACCTGCGTGGCGTGGAAACGCATGGTTTGCGCCGGCTGCGTCCATATCTTGCCCGTATTCGATCGGGGGGCGTCGACGCGAAGGCACAGCCGGCGAAAGAGCAGCACGGTGGCTTGCTGATGATCGATGGACGCAACGCGATTGGGCACTATGTCGCTTCGGAAGCAGCGAAAGCAGTAAGCGACGCCGCGGCGCAGTTCGGTATTGCGATCGCTATTGTGCGCAACAGCAACCACTTCGGATTTGCGGGTTATTATGCGACGTTGATCGCCCAGCGTGGCCAGATCGGAATCGTGACGTCGAACGGTCAGGTTTGCGTAGGGCCGAAAGGTGCGAAAAAGGCGCTTTTAAGCAACAATCCACTGGCGATCGCGGCGCCGACCGGCCGAGACGATGCGTTTCTGGAAATGGATCTGGCGACGAGCGTGACGTCGCGTGCCAACGTGGTCGAATTCGCGAAATTGGGCCAGACTCTGCAGCCTGATATGGCGCAGGACGCAACAGGACACGAGACACGCGATGCGTCAGCTGCCCTTGAAGGAAGTCTGCTAGCGTTCGGCCGCAATAAAGGCTTCGCCTTGCTTGTTGCCATTGAGGCAATGACGGGCGTTCTGGCCGGGGGAGCCTATGCCGACCAGGTCTCGTCGAAGGAGGCCTCGCCGAATGCGCCGGAAGGCACGGCGCACAGCTTGATTGCGATTGATATCAATAAAGCGATCGGCAAAGCGAATTATATGCAGCGTCTGGATGACATGCTCGATCGCCTTCGCGGTTTGCCGACTGCAGAGGACGCCGAAAAGATCCGCTATCCCGGCGAGCGCCGATGGCGATTGCGGCAAGAACGTCTCAAGGACGGAATCCCCCTGTCAAAAAACGATCTCGACGTGCTGCGGGAAGCGGCGAAGGAGGCGGGTGTAATCACCGCCTGAGAAGCATCAAAAAGAGTGAGTTCCTGAATGTGGACTGAAAGTCTGACCGGCTATCCGCGCGAAGACGGGCGGAAAGGAATAAGGAACCTCGTTGTCGTCCAGGCTGCGGCCGACAACGTCAATCCCCTTGCCCGGCAATTGGCAACTCGAAATCCCGGCGTGGTCTGTCTGCCTGCAAGCTATGGCCGCGGTCAGATGGGTGAAGATTTCAATATAACGCTTCGCGCGATGGCGGGCCTTGCTGCGCATCCGAATGTCGCCGGGTGCTTGATCGTATCGTTCGAACCGGAAAGCAGCGAGCGCATCGCGCGCCTAGCCGAGAAGCAAGGCCGGCGGGTGAAAACGCTGTCGTTCCTGGATGAAGGCGGCATCGAGCCAAGCCTTGCGAAGGGCAGCCAGATCCTTCTCGCGATGCGGGTCGACGCCGATCGCCTTGGAAGGGTTCCCCTGAAGGCAGACGAACTGGTCGTCGGCCTGGAATGCGGAGGGTCCGATACGACATCAGGCCTGTTTGGCAATCCGGCACTTGGGCTCTTCACCGATTGGCTGGTCGACAAAGGCGGTACTGCGGTGTTTTCCGAGCCCGTAGAATGCCTGGGTGCGCAGGATTTGCTGCGAAAGCGCGCGGCCTCGCCAAAGGTGGCGCAAGACCTGATCGCGACGGTGGAAGCCTACAATAAGCTGGCGATGGAGCATGGCGTTGATCTGGCGGGCACCAATCCGACACCGGACAATATGGCAGGCGGGCTCACCTCGATTGAGGAAAAGTCGCTCGGTGCTTTGGCAAAGACCGGCACACGCTCGATTATGGGAGTAGTCGGCTACGCCGAAACACCTCCGGGGCCCGGTGTCTGGATGATGGACGCGCCCGCGGCAGCGGTCGAAAACATTACGGCCCTTGCAGCGGGCGGTGCCCAGGCCATTTGCTTTGTGACCGGCTCATGCAATCCGTCCGGCCATCCGATAGCACCAACCATCAAGATTTCGGCCAATCCGTCGACCGTGGATCGAATGCCAACCCATCTCGATGTTGGCTTAGCCGGCTTGGTGCGCTCGCAAATGAATATGAGCGAGGCACGGGAAAAAATTGCCGAGACGGTCAAGTCCGTAATCAACGGAGCGGCAACTGCTGCCGAGAAGCTTGATTATCTCGAGACCAACATCAGCCGTTTTGGGCCGTCTGTTTAATTGCTCGGCCGCCGCGAACAGCGTGGTCGATAACGGGGTTGTTTGATCATGGAATGAACGAATCAACCCGCCGCGGCGGCCATTCTGCTTTTTGGCACAAGCGGCCGTGCATCGCGGCGCGATGTCCGCTATTGGCAGTGAAGCTCAGGAACGTCGCTCAGTTTAATTTAGATCGTGCGTCGGATAAGGTTATGGAACTGCAGTCGTTGGATCGTCATTGGCGTCCGTCGCAACCGGATTCCCGTCGACAAACGCTATCGGCGTAAGGCGCTTGCGGTTGACCTTGAGATCGAACACGTCAAAGCGATTGTAATACCCGACGACGTCGTGAAACTGCTTGGGCTCGACGCATTGAGCTATGTCGACTTCCTGATAGAGAAGGCCTTCTGTCTCCGAAAGCGTGTCGCTGATGATTTCGCCCGACGGGCCAAGCACCATCGATATGGCCTGCGGGCTGTTTTCTAGGGTCTCGAGGCCGTCGCGATCGATCGTACGCAAGGCCTCGCGCGTGCGTTTATCAAGGAATCCGGACGACACAACGTTGAAAACCTTTCCCTCGAAAGAATGCGCGCCGGCGCGGATGCGGATCGCGGCAGCAAGGTCATAGCGGCCCGGCTCGTTCGCCGGCCGCGTCGGCCAGACCGGCGGATAGGATGAAATGTGCACCTGTTCGCCTTGCGCGATCAGCGAGTATCGAGCGAGCGGGTTGGTATTCTCGCCGCAGATCAGCATACCGATCTTGCCGATCTCCGTGTTGCTGACGCGCAGCCCTTCACCGTCACCGTTGGCCCAGATCAGCTTCTCGTAAAATGTCGGTACCAACTTGCGGTGGTGATTGATGAGGTTTCCGTAGGCGTCGATAAGCAGGTTGGTGTTCCACAGGCAGCCGACCGAAACGGGCGACCGTTCGCTGATGCCAATCGAAACAACGATGGCATTGCCGCGCGCGGCGGCGCACAGCGCGGCCACCTCCGGTCCCGGAACCTCGATCGAATTTGCCGCCAGGCGCTTGAAGAAGTCGTGGCTTTTGATCGGCGCCTGCACCGAAGCCCACACCGGGAACCCGGGCAAGAAGGATTCGGGAAAGGCGATGAGCCGCGCGCCGGCGCGGCTCGCCTCGGCTATCAGCGCGCAGGCCTTGTCGACCGTTGCCGGCGCGTCCAGAAATACCGGCGCCACGTGAGCGGCACACACCTTGAACTTCGGGTAAACGGATGTCGTCATGTGTCGTCATAGATCAGGTGGCAGCGGTGATGGCACCGCCGCCACTGGTACATGGTCTTACGCGGGCATCTGCGACAGATTGTGCCGCAGCGGCATGTTCTTTGCGAGCTCTTCCTTCGGAATCCGCTTCTTCACCTCGAGCTTGCCGTTTTCGACGCGGCTGATGTAGCAGTCAATGATGCCGACGTGATCTTCCTTGCGGATGATCTTGTCGCCTTGCGGATGCGCGAGCGAATTCTTCATCTGCATGCCTTCGAGCGCCTGGATCACGCCCTCGACATCTTTGCGAGTCTTGTATCCCGATGTCTCGATCGCCTGCTTGATCGCGAAGATATCTTCCCAGGCCTGCCAGCCATGGCTCTTGTCCATCACGCGCGTGCCGCCGATTTCACGGGCGTGCACTTCGTCGATGCCGATCCGCTTGATGAACTCCCTGTGGAATTCATCGTCTTTGGCTTTGAGCATGCGCGGGAAATTCTCGAAGAAGTAGACGCCCTCAGCGGCGCCCTGAATGTCGTCGGGTGCGATCGATTCAATGCTGGCCGACGAGGAATACATCTTCATCTTCTTGTCCAGGCCCATGTTCTTGGCCTGGGTGTAGAAGGCGACCGACAACGACCCGATGAAGGCCGGGAGCAGCACCTCGGAATCACCCGGGATCTGCGACAAATAGGGCACAAAGTCCTTGGCATCGAGCGGAATCGGGATGCTACCTAGCACCTTGCCGCCCGACTTCTCGATGTAGTGCTTGGACTCCTGGTTGGTGCTCTGCCCCCAAGCATAGTCGGCATAGATGATCGTCCACTTCTTGCCGAAATTTTCGACGCACCACGGCAGACTTGCCGCCGCGATGGAATAGGTGTCGGTGCCGGTACGGAACGAGAAGCGCGTGCCTTTTGCGCCGGTCGCCTCGGTTGCTTCGCCCGTCGAGAAGTAGATCGTTTTTAGTTCCGAGGCGATCGGGATCGCGGCCAGCATGACACCGGAGTGAACCGATCCCACGATGAATTCGGCGTTCAGGCGCTGGACGAGATTGCGCAGCTTGCGCGCACCACTCGCCGGATTTGATTCAGTGTCTTCGGTCGCAAGCTCGACCTTGCGGCCGGCAATGCCGCCGCCCTGATTGACGATGTCGACAGCGGCCTTGGCCGCCTTGTCGTGCCAAAGCCCCCAGGACGAAATAACGCCGGTCAGGTCGCAGTGATGACCGATTACAATGGGGCCGGAGGCCTGCGCGTAAACGTCCCTCATCAGCGTCAGATTAGCAGTACCGAGCGCGCCGCCCGCCAAGGCGACTTCAAGAAAACTGCGGCGGGATAACTTTCTTGCCATGTTCGTTCTCCCTCTATGTGCGAAGTTTAGTGAGATAGCCCGAGATATCGGTGCACGATCTCGGGCTGTGACTTGAGTTCGTGCGAAGCACCGGAATGGACGATTGTGCCCTTTTCCATGAGAAATACGCGCGGGCAGAGCTTGAGCGCGGTCTCCACGTTCTGTTCGACCAGCAGAATTGAAACCCCGCTCTGGTTAATGCGGTGAATTTCGCGGCGGATTTGCGAGACCAGCCGCGGCATGATGCCTTCGGTCGGCTCGTCCAGGATGATCAGCTTCGGCCGCATCATCAGGCAGCGGGCGATTGCGAGCATTTGCTGCTCACCGCCGGACAATGTGCTGCCCGACTGCTTCAGGCGTTCCCTGAGACGCGGGAAGCAGGTCAGTACATATTCCTGCTGCTCGCTGTCGCGCATACCGGGGACGCCGATAGTGAGGTTTTCCAGGACCGACAGCGTCGGGAAGATGCCGCGGCCTTGCGGCACGTAGCCGATGCCCTTGCGCGGGATCAGATGCGGCGGGCTCTTCGACAGGTCGTTGCCGTCGAATTCAATGACGCCGTGGCTGCGCGCCACCAGACCCATGATACAGCGCAGCGTTGTCGTCTTTCCGACGCCGTTGCGACCGAGCAGGGCGGCACATTCGCCCTTGTTCACCTCCAGGCTGACGCCTTGCAGGATGTGCAGCTTGCCGATGTGAACGTGAACGTCGCGGAGGCTAAGCATGGACGGCCTCCTCGACGTAATCCTCGTCTTCCGGCCTGCCCAGATAGGCTTCGCGAACCCGTTCGTCTTCGGAAATCTCCTTCGAATTACCGGAAGCGAGGATCGCGCCTTGCGCCATGACGGTAATCGCGTCGGCGATGCCAAACACCACGGGCATGTCATGTTCAATGATGATGATGTCGATGGTGCGCGCCATGTCGCGGATCTTCGCGACCGCGCGCTCGGTTTCTGCCGGGCTCATGCCGCAGGTTGGCTCATCGAGTAGCAACAGTTGCGGATCGGATATGAGCGCCATCCCGATCTCGAGCAGCGCCACATCTCCATACGACAAGGTGCCCGCCTGTCGCCGCGCAAGTGCCGTCAGCCCGATCTGCTCGAGAGTCCGCTCGACCCGCTCGCGTGCGACGGGATCGCTTTCCGCGTCGCGGAGTGGATGCAGAAAGCGGTTCGATCCCTCGAACGTTATCCAGAGATTCTCCGCGACGGTGAGTTGGACGAAGACGCTCTTCACCTGCAGCGTGCGCTTAATGCCCAGCCGGCTGATTTCATGCGCGGGCAATCCAGTGATGTCGCGGCCACGGAAGAGCACCTGCCCAGCATCGGGGCGGAGCAGGCCGGAGATCAGGTTGAATAAAGTCGTCTTGCCGGCGCCGTTTGGGCCGATGATTGCATGCAATTTTCCGCCCGGCAGCGTCAGGCTCAGGTTGTCGACCGCGGTGAGACCGCCGAATCGGCGGGTCAAATTGCGGGTTTCGAGCACCGGCGTCGTCATGGCTCGACCCGCAATGTCTGTGGCACCGGCTTTGACACGCGATCGCTCTCAAAATTCTCGAGCGCGGCCCGCCACAATCCGGCCAGGCCCTTTGGCGCCAGGATAACGACGAGAATGGCCATCAGACCTACGATCAGGGAATGGTGCTCCCAGTGAGTGGAGACGACCTCACGGATCACAATGAACAGTGTCGTCCCGATGATCGGCCCGAACAGCGTGCCGGCGCCGCCGACAATCGCCCAGACCACGCCTTCGCCCGACACCTGGTAGAACATGTAGGTTGCCGAGGCGTAGCGGCCGAAGAATGCAAACAGTGCGCCCGCCACGCCGGCGAGGAACCCGGCCATCACGAAGGCCGTCAGACGCACGAGAAAGACATTGATGCCGATCAACGAAGCCCGCACATCGTTGTCGCGGATAGCGACAAAGGCTTTGCCTAGCGGGCTGCGTATGACCCGATGCATCAGGTAGAAGCAGAGTGCGACGACAGCCAGAATGAAGAAGTACTGGAAGGTCGAGTCGGTAAAACTCCAGACGGAGCGTCCGAATGTGAACGTCGGTGGCATGCTGAAATTGATGCCGTCATCGCCGCCGGTCAGCGGTTTCATGCGCACGGCGATGAAATAGAAGATCAGTGAAAAGACGACGGTGATGATCGCGAAATAGTGCCAGGTCAGTCGCACCGCGAACACGCCCGACACCAGCGCCATTGTCACGGCGGCGACGATGCCGAGGCCGAAAGCGGGCCAGAATGTCAGGTGAAGCTGATCGATGCCGATCCCCACGCCATACATGCCGAAGCCGAAATAGAGCGCCTGTCCGAAGGACAGCAGCCCGACATAGCCGAACAGCAGATTGACGCTCGCGGCGAACAGCGACCAGATCAGGATTTCAGTGATGACGCTGACCCAGAACTGGCTGATCAAAGCCGGCACCGACCAGGGTACGGACAGCATGAAGGCCGCGAATAGCACGAACACCACGCGGTTGATCGTTGCAGGCGCGGTCATCGCGTGTGCCCCTTGAACAGTCCCTGCGGACGCATCAGCAGGACGGCGCTCATCAGCACGAGCGATGCGATGCGGGCGATCGTGGGGTCGGCAACGCTCTGGATGACGCCCTCAAAGAAGGCGAGAAGTACGGCGGCTGCTGCCGTACCGGGCAGGTTGCCGAGCCCGCCGATGATGACCGCCATGAAGCAGACCGGCAGGATGTCGACGCCGCCGCGGAAGTCGACGGTCGTGATCGGCGACGCAACTGCGCCCCCGAATGCGGCGAGCGCGAAGCCGATGCCGAAAGTCAACACGTAAATGCGTTTTGCCGGAATACCCATCGCGATCGCAGTGTCGCGATCGTGCCGCACGGCGCGCATCCAGGTGCCGACGGTGGTGTGTTGCAGGAACAGGAAGAAGGTAACGAGCGCCGCGATCGAAAGGGCAGCGGCGAAAATGCGGTAAATATCGTACTCGATGCCGAACAGCGGAATCGTCCCGGTGATGGGGGGCAAGATTCGGCGCGGCACCGGCCCGAACGCGATGCGCACGCTTTCCTGAAGAATGAGTGAGAGGCCAAAGGTCGCGACGATCGACAGCGCGGCAGCGCCGCGGATGGGTTGGATCACCACACGCTGCGTCAGCGCGCCTAGAATGAAACCAACCAGTGGCGCGACAAGAAACCCGAGCCAGAAATTTCCAGTTGCCTCCAGGGTGAACCACGCCAACACGGTTCCGACCATGAAGAAATCGCCATGCGCAATGTTGATGACGTCGAGCAAGCCAAAAATGATCGACAGGCCGAGCGCGATCAGTGCGATGATCAGCCCCCAGATCAGCCCGTTCAACGCCAGCAGTAACAGCGTATCCATCATAACGCGACGCGATTGATGCGCGGGCCAACGGCTTCCCCGCGCCAGTTTCCGACCAACGGACCCTTTAAGCAATGCCTGTCAATTGGTGCGCTATGCGACCACGAAGCGCACAATCTGTGATGGCGTCGCGTGCGATTGCGCCTGGCGCGATGGTCAC
>Ga0134121_10002069_pt1 | contig 17827 bp, 14 predicted proteins | sample KB301_FD_96463 | JGI IMG/M metagenome (GOLD analysis project Ga0134121, IMG submission 96463) | Terrestrial soil microbial communities without Nitrogen fertilizer from Kellogg Biological Station, Michigan, USA - KB3-0-1 | ecosystem: Environmental > Terrestrial > Soil > Unclassified ... | reverse complement strand
TTCTTCGATCCCAAGTACCGCTCGCCGTACGCTTTCATCTTCACCGGCAAGATCGTTGGCCTTGACGAGCTGGCGGCGCTCGCCAAGGACACCGGCCGCTTCGACTACGAGGCGCCGGTCGCCGGGCTGCAGACCCCCGATCGCCATACGCTCGTCATCCGGCTGCGCGAGCGGGACATCAACTTCGCGCACGTGCTCGCGTTTCCGCTGGTGGGCGCCGTCGCTCGCGAGGCGATCGACGCGTACGGCGAGGAGTCGCCGTCGCACCCGGTCGGCACGGGCGCCTTCCGGCTGAAGCGCTATGTGCGCTCTTCGAAGATCGTGCTGGAGCGCAATCCCGAATTCCGCGAAACCCGCTGGGACTTCGATCCGGGCGACAACGCGCGCTTTCGTGCGATTGCGGAGCGCATGCGGGGCAAGCGCCTGCCCGCGATCGACGGCGTCGAGGTGAGCATCATGGAGGAGACGCAAAGCCGCTGGCTTGCGTTCCAGCGCGGCGAGACCGACATCGAATACCAGCTCGCCGAGGTGGCGCCGACCTTCCTCGCCGACGATGGGCGCCTCAAGCCCGAGTTCGTGCGCCGCGGCATCCAGCTCGACCGCAGCACCGACGCCGAGATCATCTATCTCTTCTTCAACATGCAGGACAAGACGGTCGGCGGCCTGTCGAAGGAGAAGATCGCGCTGCGGCGCGCGATCGCCATGTCGTACAAGGTCGAGGACCAGATCCGCATCATCCGCAAGGGCCAGGCGATCCGCGCGCAGTACCCGATCCCGCCCGGCGTCGCCGGCCACGATCCCGAATACCGCAGCAGCATTCCTTATGACCCGCGCGCCGCCAACGCCTTGCTCGACAAGTTCGGCTACCGCAAGGGCGCGGGGGGCTACCGCCGCCTGCCGGACGGCGGCCCGCTCGTGATCCGCTACTCGTCGACGCCGAGCGAGCGCGACCGCCAGTTCGACGAGCTGATGAAGCGCTCGCTCGACTCGATCGGCGTGCGGCTCGAGATCCACAAGGACCGTTTTCCCGAGCTGATCAAGCTCGAGAACGAGTGCCGCCTGATGATGAAGACCTCGGCGTGGATCGCCGACTACCCCGACGGCGACAACTTCATGCAGCTTCTCTACGGCCCGAACTCCGGCCAAAGCAACAACGCGTGCTACCGCTCGCCGGAGTACGACAAGCGCTATGCGCGCTCGCGCCTGCTTCCCGACGGAGCGGAGCGCAACAAGCTCTACCGCGAGATGGCGCGCATCATGGAGACCGATACGGTCTGGCTGCTGACCGACAGCCGCTACCGCAACGTGCTGATGCAGCCGCGCGTGAAGGGATACACCAAGCACCCGGTGATGCACGCCGAATGGCTGTACATAGACCTTGAGTAGCTATCTCATCCGGCGGCTCTGGCAATTCATCCCCACGTTGCTGGGCGTGGTGCTGCTGGTGTTCTTCCTGTTCAACTGGGTGGGCGGCGACCCGGCCTACCTCCTCGCCGGCAAGATCGCGAGCCCGGAGCTGATCGAGAACATCCGCCGCAGCCTCGGCGTCGATCAGCCCTACTGGGTGCAGCTGGGAATCTTCGTCAAGCAGGTCGCCACTGCCGACTTCGGCGTGAGCTGGTCGACCAATGAGCGCGTGTCGCAGATCTTCGCCACGCGTTTGGGACCGTCGCTCACCGTGCTGGTCCCTCTGTTGTTCGCCAGTACGATTCTCGCCCTTGCCGCCGCGATGCTGGTCGCCTATTACCGGGGCTCGCTCACCGACCGCGGCATCATGGTCGCCTGCACTGTCGGCCAGTCGGTCAGCATCCTGGTCTACATCCTCCTGCTCCAGTACTGGCTCGCCTATCAGCTCGGCTGGTTCCCGGTGCAGGGGTGGGGCAGCACCCTGGGCGAGAACCTGCTGGGCTACGCAGCGCTGCCAATCCTGGTCGGCGTGATCGTCTCGCTTGCCCCGGACATCCGCCTCTATCGCACCTTCTTCCTCGACGAGATCGGCCAGGACTACGTGCGCACTGCCCGCGCCAAGGGGCTTGGCGAGAGCCGAGTGATCTGGCTGCACGTGCTGCGCAATGCCGCCATCCCGATTACCACCAACGTGATGATGCAGATTCCCGGGCTGCTCGCCGGCGCGTTCCTGATCGAGCGCTTCTTCTCCATCCCGGGAATCGGCCGCGAGGTGATCCTGGCCGTCGAGCGCAGCGACTTTCCGGTGATCAAGGCGGTCACGGTCTACGTGGCGATCACCACCATGGTGGTCAACCTGCTCGCCGACCTCACCTACCGCGCCCTCGATCCGCGGGTGCAGCTCAAATGAATCTCTGGCTACTGGCCGGGCGACGGTTCCTGCGCGATTGGGTGGGCGTGGCATCGGCAGTTGTCGTGCTCGCCTTCATTGCTTTGGCAGGCGCGTCGGCGCTTGGCTGGATCGCGCGCGACTGGTCGGAAGAAGTTGCCGTGAGCTATGCCGCACCGAGTTTCCTGGCCAGGGAGGTGCGCGAAGTGGAGCGCGAGGCCGCCAGCTCGGTACCGCAGGACGACTATGGCATTGCCGATCCCCTGGCGGCGGAGCTGGCCGAGATCCGCTCCCGGCTCACGGACGGCGCGGTGGCCGGCGCCAAGGCCTCGGTGCTCGCCTTCGGCGCGGACAAGTGGGGGCGCGACGTCCTGAAGAAGGCGATCAAGGGCACGCAGACCTCGCTGCTGGTTGGCTTCGCCGCCGCAGGGCTCGCCACGCTGCTGGGCACTCTATTCGGCGCGCTCGCCGGCTACTACGGTCGCTGGGTCGATGACTTTTTCAACTGGCTGTACAGCGTATTCACGTCGATTCCCTATCTGCTGCTGGTGCTCGCGGTCGCGGCGGTGCTTGGCCAGAAGGGAATTCTCACCGTGGTCCTGATCCTCGGGCTGACCGGCTGGACCGGCATTTTCCGTTTGGTGCGCGCCGAATACCTCAAGCACCGGGTGCGCGAATACGTACTGGCCGCGGATGCGGTCGGCGCCTCGGACCTGCGGCGGATGTTCGCGCACATCCTGCCGAACGTAAGCCACGTGGTGCTGGTGCAGCTTTCGCTCCACGTCGTGCTGTTCATCAAGTCCGAGGTGATCTTGAGTTTCCTCGGCTTCGGGGTCGGCGTGGATACGGTTTCCTGGGGCAGCATGCTGGCCGAGGCGCCGAGTGAGCTGATCCTCGGCATGTGGTGGCAGATCGCCGCGGCGACCAGTGCCATGGCGCTGGCCGTCACCGCCTTCAGCCTGTTCACCGACGCGGCGCGCGACGCGCTCGACCCGAGGCTGCAATGAGCATCCTCAGCGTGCGCGACCTGCGCGTCGACTTCAAGGCGCTCCAGGCCGTCCAGGGCGTGAGCTTCGACGTGCCCGAGCACGGCACGGTCGCGCTGGTCGGCGAATCCGGCAGCGGCAAGTCGGTCACGGCGCTCTCGATCCTCGGCCTGCTTCCTTCCAACGCCCGCGCGAGCGGCCAGATCCTGTTCGACGGCAAGGATCTGCGAAAGCTCTCGCCGCGCGAGCTGCGCGCGCTGCGCGGCGCCGGCATCTCGATGGTGTTCCAGGAGCCGATGACGTCGTTGAACCCGGTGTTCAGCATCGGCTTCCAGATCGGAGAAGCACTGCGCGAGCATCTTGGGCTGTCGCGGCGCGAGGTGCGTGCCCGCGTTCTGGAGCTGCTCATGGAAGTCGGCCTGTCCGATCCGGAAGCGAAGCTCGAGCGCTATCCGTTCCAGCTCTCGGGGGGCGAGCAGCAGCGCGCGATGATCGCCATGGCCATCGCCTGCGAGCCGAAGCTGCTGATCGCCGACGAGCCCACCAGCGCACTCGACGTAACGGTGCAGAAGCAGATCCTCGACCTGATCGCCGCGCTACAGGCGCGCCGGCGCATGGCGATGCTGTTCATTACGCACGACCTCACGCTGGTCAGTCAGATCGCGGAGCGGGTGGTGGTGATGCGCCAGGGCGGGATCCGGGAGCAGGGCACTGTCAAACAGGTGTTCGAGGAGCCGCGCGACGACTACACCCGCATGTTGCTCGATGCCCGGCCGCGGATCGATGCGATCCAGACCCGTCAGCGCCAGGGCAACGCCCCAGTCATGCTCGAGGCGCGCGGGCTGGCGAAAAGCTTCGACGGCGTTGCGGCCGTGAAAGGCGCGAGCTTCAGGCTCGCCAGGGGCAGGACGCTCGGCCTGGTCGGGGAGTCGGGCTCGGGCAAGACCACGCTGGGGCTGATGGTCACGCGCCTGCACGAACCTTCCGGCGGCGAGCTGCGCTTCCATGGCGAGGACGCGCATGCCATGCCGCGCCTTGCCTTCAAGCGCAGGGTGCAGATCGTGTTCCAGAACCCGTACGCCTCGCTCAACCCGCGATTCAGCATCGGTGCCACGCTGACCGAGCCGATGCGCCTGCACGGCATCGGCGCGGACCAGGCCGAGCGGCGCGCGCTCGCGGTAGAGCTGCTGTCGAAGGTCGGTCTGCCGGCGGGCGCGCTCTTCAGGTACCCCCACGAATTCTCCGGCGGCCAGCGCCAGCGCATCGCGATTGCGCGTGCGCTCAGCCTCGAGCCCGAGCTGCTGGTCTGCGACGAGGCAGTGTCGGCCCTGGACGTCTCCATCCAGGCCCAGTTGCTGGATCTTCTGCAGCGGCTGCAGGCCGAGACTGCGATGAGCTACCTCTTCATTTCACACGACCTCGCCGTGGTGAAGCGCATGGCTGACGACGTGATGGTGATGAAGGACGGAGAGGTGGTGGAGAGCGGGACCGCGGAGGAGATTTATGCGGACCCGAAGCACCCCTATACTCGGACGCTTCTCGCCTCTGTTCCCCGATGAGACTGCTGTTCCTACTGTTGGCCTGTGTTGTCTGCGAAAGCCGGGCTGCGCACGGCTATTCGCAGTTCGGCGATCTGAAGTACCCGAGCGGCTTCCGGTACTTCGAATGGGTCAAGCCCGACGCGCCCAAGGGCGGCGAGATCGAGCTGGTCCCGCCGCTGCGGATCACCAATTTCGACAAGTTCAATCCGTTCACGCTCAAGGGCACGTCGGCGCCGGGACTGGGTGCGCTGGTGTTCGAGAGCCTGCTCACCGCCACCATGGACGAGCCGAACACGGAGTACGGCCTGCTAGCCGAAGACGTCGAGGTCGCGCAGGACAAGCTCTCGGTGGTGTTTCGCCTCAACTCGGCGGCGCGCTTCAGCGACGGCTCGCCGGTGTTGGCGGCCGACGTAAAGCACAGCTTCGACATGCTGCTCTCCAAGCAGGCGGCGCCCCAGTACCGCGTGCTGCTTTCCGACGTGAAGGGGGTCAGCGTCACGGGGCCACGCATCGTGCGCTTCGACTTCAAGCGCCCGAACGCCGAGCTGCCGCTGCTGGTCGGCGGGCTGCCGGTGTTCAGCCGCAAGTGGGGCGAGGGCAAGCCCTTCGACCAGATCATCATGGAGATCCCGATCGCGAGCGGCCCTTACAAGGTGGGCCGCATGAACTTCGGCCGCGACATTACCTACGAACGGCGCAATGACTACTGGGCGAAGGACTTGCCGGTACGCCGCGGCATGTACAACTTCGACCGCATCACCTACAAGATCTACAAGGACAACACCGCGCAGACCGAGGCGTTCAAGGCCGGCGAGTTCGACTATCTGCGCACGTTCTCGGCGCGGGAATGGGCGCGCACCTATGTCGGCAAGAAGTTCGACTCGGGGGAGCTGATCAAGGCCGAGTGGACCTACAAGAACGCGGGGGATTTCCAGGGCTTCCTGATCAACACCCGCCGCGAGAAGTTCAAGGACCCGCGCGTGCGGGAGGCGCTCGGTCTCGCCTTCGACTTCGAGTGGATGAACCGTCAGCTCATGTACAACTCGTACATCCGCGTGCGCGGTTTCTTCAACAACAGCGACTTCGAGGCGAAGGGCTTGCCGGGCCCCGACGAGCTGAAGGTTCTGGAGCCGCTGCGCAAACAGTTGCCGCAGAAGGTGTTCAAGGAAGAGGTGCCGCTCGCCCCGGTCAATGGCACGCCGGAGGCGCTGCGCGACAACCTGCGCAAGGCGCGCGACCTGCTGGCGGCCGCCGGCTGGACCTATCGCGATGGCGCGCTGCGAAATGCGAAAGGCGAGCCGTTTACCGTCGAGTATCTCGACAGTTCCGGCGCCGAACGCCTCGTCATCCCTTATTTCCAGCAGCTCGCGAAGCTCGGCATCGAGGGGCAGTACCGGCGCGCCGACTTCGCGCTCATCCAGAAGCGGCTCGACGTATTCGATTTCGACCTGTTCACCGTGCGCGTGCCGGGGCGGGAAGCCCCGGGTGCCGAGCTTCTCGACCGATGGGGCTCGGAATCGGCCGATACCGAAGGTTCGAGCAATCTGATCGGCATCAAGGATCCGGCAGTGGACGTGCTCGTGAACCATGTCGTCGCGTCGCGCACGCGCCCCGAGCTGGCCGCCAATCTGCGCGCGCTCGACCGCGTCCTGCGCCATGGCTACTACGTCGTCCCGCAGTGGTTCTCGAACACCTACCGCGTCTCGTACCGCTCAGGGAAGTTCGAGCAGCCGCAGGTCATGCCGCAGTACTACCAGGCGGAAGACTGGGTCATTTCCACATGGTGGAGAAAACAATAGTGTGGTCCTACATCCTGCGGCGCCTGCTGCTGATGATCCCGACGCTGCTCGGCGTCATGTTCATCACGTTCGTGGTCATCCAGTTCGTGCCCGGCGGGCCGGTCGAGCAGATGGTGGCGCAGCTGCAGGGCCGGCAGGGCGGCCTCGAGGCGGGCGGCGGCGCGCCGGCGGGTCCCGCGGCGCCCGGCGCCGGCGGCTATCGCGGCCGGCAAGGCGTCGACGCGGCGAAAGTCGAGGAGATCAGGAAGCTCTACGGCTTTGACAAGCCGGCGCACGAGCGCTTTCTGCAGATGATCGGCCAGTTCGCGCGCCTCGATCTGGGCCGCAGCTTCTTCCAGAACAAGCCGGTCGCCGAGCTGATCCGGGAGAAGCTGCCGGTGTCGATCACCATTGGCCTATGGACCTTCCTTCTGACCTACCTGGTCTCGGTCCCGCTTGGCATCGCGAAGGCGGTGCGGGCCGGAAGCGCCTTCGACACCGGCACCACGTTCCTCGTGCTGCTCGGCAATTCGATCCCGGCCTTCGTGCTCGGCGTCGTCCTGCTCGTCTACTTCGCCGGCGGGTCGTTCGTGCAGTGGTTTCCATTGCGCGGGCTGACCTCCACCAACTGGGATCAGCTCAGCCTCTGGGGCAAGGTCACCGACTACGTCTGGCACATCACGCTGCCGGTGGTAGCGATGGTGGTGGGCGGATTCGCGGTTATCACCATCCTGGTCAAGAACTCGGTGCTGGAGGAGATCCGCAAGCAATACGTGCTGACCGCGCGCGCCAAGGGCGTGACCGAGGACAAGGTGCTGTGGCGCCACGTGTTCCGCAATGCGCTGATCCCGATCATGACCGGCTTCCCGGCAGCGTTCATTGGCGCGTTCTTCAGCGGCGCACTGCTGATCGAAACCTTGTTCTCGCTCGACGGCCTCGGGTTGCTGTCCTACGAGTCGGTCATCCGCCGTGATTACCCAGTGGTGTTCGGCACGCTGTTTGTTTTTACGCTGATCGGCCTGCTCACCAACCTGATCCGCGACCTCGGCTATATCTGGGCCGATCCCCGAGTGAAGTACGAGTGAACGCGCCGGCCACGGCGGTCTCGCTCCACAGCCCGGCGCGGCGCGCCTGGCGGCGGTTCTGTGCCAATCGCCTGGGTTTCTGGAGCCTGGTGCTGCTGATCGTGTCCTTCGGCATCAGCCTGGCCGCGGAGCTGTTGTCGAACGACAAGCCGCTCGCCGTGCGCTATGAAGGGCGGTGGTATTTCCCGATCGTGCAGACGCTGCCCGATAAGACCTTCGGCGGGGACTTCGAGACGCCGGCCGACTACCTCGATCCGGTGATCCGCGACAACCTGAAGAAGCCGGGCAACCTGGCGATCTTCCCACTCAACCCGTATCACCACAGCACAATCAACTATTTCGCGAAGGAGCCGAGTCCCGCGCCGCCGAGCCGCGACAACCTGCTCGGCACCGACGATCGAGGACGGGACCTGCTCGCGGTGCTGCTCTACAGCTTCCGCCTGTCGCTGGTCTTCGCGCTGATCGTCGCCGCGGCCACCATTGTGCTCGGCGTCCTCTATGGCGCGATCCAGGGCTACTTCGCCGGCTGGACCGACATCGGCATGGAGCGCGTGAAAGAGATCTGGGGCTCCATGCCGGTGCTCTACATGCTGATCATCTTCTCGTCGCTGTTCTCGCCGAACTTCCTGCTGCTGGTGACGCTGATCTCGATCTTCGGCTGGCTCGGCCTGTCGGCCTACGTGCGCGCCGAGTTCCTCAGGAACCGCACCCTCGACTACGTGCGCGCGGCGCGGGCGCTGGGACAGAGCGATGCGCGCATCATGTGGCACCACATCCTGCCGAACAGCCTGACGCCGGTCGTCACGTTCGCGCCCTTCGAGATGGTGGCGGCGATCGGCGCGCTCACCAGCCTGGACTTCCTCAACCTGGGCATGCCGCCCGGCACGCCGAGCCTCGGCGAGCTGCTCAACCAGGCGAAGAACAATCTCGACGCGTGGTGGATCGCCGTCGCCACGTTCGGCGTTCTGGTCGTGACCCTGCTGCTTCTCGTGCTGATCGGCGACGCGTTGCGCGACGCGCTGGACCCGCGCAAGGTGCTGGAATGAGCCTGCTTGAGGTCAGGGATCTCAGCATCGACTTCGGCCCGCGCCGCGTGGTGCATGGCGCATCGTTCGGCCTCGACGCGGGCGAGAAGCTCGCGCTGGTGGGTGAATCGGCGTCCGGCAAGACCGTCACCGCGCTCTCCACGCTACGACTACTCGAACATGCCCGACTGAGCGGCGAGATCCTGTTCAACGGGAAAAGCGTTCTTGCGATGCCGCCCGACGAGCTGCACCAGCTGCGCGGTCGCGACATCGCGGTGATCTTCCAGGAGCCGATGACCGCGCTGAATCCGATCTACACGGTCGGGGACCAGATCGTCGAATCGCTCCTGCTGCACACACCATTACGCGGCGCGGCTGCGTGGGCGGAGGCGGTGGAAGCGATGCGCCGCGTCGGCATCGACGAGCCCGAGCGTCGGGCGCGCAGCTATCCCCACCAGCTTTCCGGCGGGCAGCGCCAGCGCGCGATGATCGCCATGGCACTCGCATGCAACCCGAAGCTGCTGATCGCCGACGAGCCGACCACTGCGCTCGACGTCACCATCCGCCTGCAGATCCTCGAGCTGCTCGAGCGGCTGCGCGCCGAGGCCGGGATGGCGCTGCTGCTGATCACGCACGATCTGAACCTGGTGCGCCGCTACGCCGACCGGGTGGCGGTGATGGAGAAGGGCGTGCTGGTCGAGCAGGGGCCGACGGCGCAGGTCATCGGGCGGCCGCAGCATCCGTACACGCAAAAGCTAGTCAACAGCCGGCCCAGCCGCGACGTGGGCAGCCCCGGCAGCGGGACCGTTGTTAGCGGCAAGCAGATCCACGTGCACTACCCGACGCAGCTACCCGGTATCCGCGGCTGGTTCAAGAGCGGGCGCTTTACCGCGGTCGAGGCGGTCGATTTCGACCTCGCCCCCGGCGAAACGCTCGGCATCATCGGCGAATCGGGATCCGGCAAGACGACGCTTGCGCTCGCGGTGCTCGGCCTGATGGCGGCCCAGGGCGAGATTGTCATCGGCGAGCGGCGCTGGTCGGAGCGCGCGGAGCGCCGCAGCATGCGAAGAGAGATCCAGGTGGTGTTCCAGGACCCGCTGTCGTCGCTGTCGCCGCGCCTGACCGTCGAGCAGATCGTCGGCGAGGGCCTGGAGATCCATGAGCCCGGCCTGGACCAGGCGGCGCGCCGCGAGCGCATCGTGCAGGCGCTGCTCGACGTCGGCCTGACCGAGGGCGGGCAGGCGGAATCGCTGCTCGGCCGCTATCCGCACGAGTTCTCCGGCGGGCAGCGCCAGCGCATCGCCATCGCGCGGGCGCTGATCGTGAAGCCCAAAGTGGTGGTGCTGGACGAGCCCACCAGCGCGCTCGACGTGACTATCCAGAAGCAGGTACTCGAGCTCTTGTCTTCTCTCCAAAGGAAATACGGATTGAGCTACATCCTCGTCACGCACGACATCGAGGTGGTGCGCGCCATGGCGCACCGCGTCATGGTGATGAAGGACAGCCGCATCGTGGAGAGCGGGCCGCTGGACGAGGTGCTGCGGAACTCGAAGTCGGACTACACCCGCCGCCTGGTCGAGGCGGGAATGGCCTAAGCCGGGGTCTTCTTGTAGGGCTTGCCCTTGGCCTGGGCTTTGGGCTTGCCTTTGGGTTTGGACGGCGCGGCGCGGATTTCCAGCGCCAGCGTCTTGCCCGCGACGGCACTGCTGACCCCGTTCCAGCGCTTGATGTCCTCGACCGAGACCTTGTAGCTCTTGGCGATCGAGGTCAGGGTCTCGCCCTTCTTGACCGTGTGGAACACCTTGCGCGTCGCGACCGGGATCGGCGGCGCGTACATGATGGGCAGCCGCTGCGCGCTGGTCGCGCCGATGCCGCTTTCGGCCTTGGTCGGCACCACCAGCAGCCTGGGGACGGTCTTGCTGCGCGGCGCGATGCCGTTCACTTCCTTGAGCTGGCCGACCTGGATGCCGTGCTTCTTGGCGATCGACTCGAAGCTCTCGCCCTGCTTGGGGTGATAGCTCTTCCAGGACACGAGCGACTTCTCGCCCAGCGCAGTCAGGTTTTCGTGGAACACGTCGACCTTGTCGGCGGGCAGCACGATGCGTGGCGTCATCTCGGCGCGGATGATCGGCCGGCTGAAGCCCGGGTTGAGGGCGATGAACTCCGCCACCGGCATCTCGGCAAGGCGCGCGGCGAGCTGCACGTCGATGTCGCGCAGCTTCGTGATGGTGGTGAAGTACGGCTGGTTCGGGATCGGGCCGAGCACGATGCCGAAGGGCTCGGGATTGGCGATGATGTTCTTCAGCGCCTGCAGCTTCGGGATGTATTGCCGGGTCTCCGCCGGCATCGACAGGCTGGCATAGTCGGTCGGCAGGCCGGCGGCCTGGTTCTTGGCGATGGCGCGCGCCACCGCGTTCTCCCCCCAGTTGTAGGAGGCGAGCGCGAGCTGCCAGTCGCCGTGCATCTCGTAGAGCTTCGCCAGGTAGTCGAGCGCGGCGTTGGTCGACTCGACGATGTCGCGCCGCGCGTCGTACCACCAGTTCTGTTCCAGCTCGAAGCGTTTCCCGGTACCCGGGATGAACTGCCACAAGCCCGAGGCATGCGCGCGCGAATAGGCCATCGGGTTGAACGCGCTCTCGACCATCGGCAGCAGCGCGAGCTCGGTCGGCATGCCGCGCTTCTCGATCTCTTCGACGATGTGATACAGGTACAGGCGGCTGCGGTCGACGATGCGCTGCATGTATTCGGGCCGCGCCGCGTAATAGCGGGTCTTTTCGCGCACCAGCGCGTTGTCCAGGTCGGGCACGGCGAAGCCGTTGCGGATGCGCTGCCAGACGTCGTCGACCGGCGCGGTGCGGTCGATGCGGGCCTGCTCGGCCAGCCGGTTCCTGATCTCCTGGCGCTCGCCTTCGAACACCGCGGGCGGCTGGGCGGTGCGGGCGGCCGGCGCGCCGGCGCGCGGTCCCGACACGGGTGCCGGCGTCTCGTTGCCGGCGGTCGGCACCGGGTCCGGGGCGTCAGCGGTCCCCGGCGCCTGCGGTTGCAGGGCGCAGGCGTTGAGCAGAAGCGCGGCAAGCGCCAGCCGGAAGGACCTCACCGGGGCTACCTTATATAGATCTTTTGCCCGACCTGCAGGTAGGACCCGAGCTGGTTGCCGCTTTTCAGGGCGGCGACGGTCGTGCGGTAGCGCTTCGCGATCGAGCCCAGCGTGTCGCCGGACTTGACCACGTGGACCGCGCGCGCGGGTCCGCGCTGGGGAATCGGCGGGGCATACATGAGCGGCAGATCGGCGAGCGAAGCCTTGGCGCTGTCGTTCATCGGTACCACCAGCTCGGCCGGCACCTTCGACGAGGTCGGGTGGATGCCGTTGACGCGCTTGAGCTGGGCGACGCTGATCTCGAAGCGCTTGGCGATGGCCTCGAGCTTCTCGCCGCGCTCGGGCTGGTAGACCTTCCAGGAGACCAGCTCCGATTCGTCGAGGTTGTCCAGGTTGTCGTAGAACGCGACCACCTTGTCGGCGGGCAGGATGATGCGTCTCGCCGCCGACGAGCGGATCAGCGGCCGGCTGAAGCCGGGGTTGAGAGCGATGAACTCCTCGATCGGCATCTCGGCCAGGCGCGCGGCCAGCTGCACGTCGATGTCCGGGGTCTCGTTCACTACCGCGAAGTAGGGCTGGTTCGGGATCGCGTCGAGGTCGACGCCGTACGCGGACGGGTTGGCGATGATGTTCTCGAGCGCCTGCAGCTTGGGGATGTAGTGCCGGGTCTCCTTCGGCATGCGCAGGCTGGCATAGTCGGTCTTCTTCCTCGCCGCCTTGTTGCGGGCGACCGCGCGCCGCACCGCGTTCTCGCCCCAGTTGTAGGACGCGAGCGCGAGGTGCCAGTCGCCGTACATGTCGTGCAGCTTGGTCAGGTAGTCGAGGGCGGCGTTGGTGGAGGCGACGATATCGCGCCGGCCGTCATACCAGGCGTTCTGCTCGAGCTCGAAGCGCTTGCCGGTGCCGGGAATGAATTGCCAGATCCCGGACGCATGGGCGCGCGAATACGCCATCGGATTGAAGGCGCTTTCCACCATCGGCAGCAGGGCGAGCTCGGTCGGCAGCCCGCGGCGCTCGATCTCCGAGACGATGTGGTACAGGTAGAGCTTGCTGCGCTCGAGGATGCGCTGCAGGTATTCCGGCCGCGCGGCGTACTGCTTGGTCTTCTGGTTGACCAGAGGTCCTTTCAGGTCGTCGATCGCGAAGCCGGCGCGGATGCGCACCCAGAGGTCGCCCGGCTGGGCTTTGGCGATGGTGGCGGCCGGTTTCGGTGTTTCCGGTGCCGCGGCGGCGGGCTTGGCGGCCGGCGTGGCGGATGTGGCTGGGGCCGGCGGCTTGGTGGGGGGCGCGACGGCGGGCGCTACGGGCGCGGGGGGCGGGGGCGGCACGGTGACCGGCGCTGGGGCCGGCTCGGCTTCGGTGCCCGGCAGCTGCGCGCAAGCCGTCAGCGCCAGCAAGGCCGGTAGCACCAGTCCTTTCAGGATCTGTTTCAGGATTTGTTCTTCCACTCGCGGATCGCAGCGAAGACGCGCACAGGATCGGAAACGCGCGTGCCCAGGTACTTGTTGACCGAGTCGACTACCGCGGGCTCGGCGCAACGCAAAAAAGGGTTAGTGGCTTTTTCCTCGCCCAGCCGGCTCGGCACGGTCGGCTTGCCGGCTTCGCGCAGCCGCCGGTCGCGCGCTTCGCGCGCGGTGAGCGCGGCGTTGCCGGGCTCGACGCCCTTGGCGAAACCGATGTTCGCGAGCGTGTACTCGTGCCCGCAATACACCTTGGTTTCGTCGGGCAACGCACGCAGCTTCTGGAGCGACGCGTACATCTGCTGCGGCGTGCCTTCGAACACGCGGCCGCAGCCGCAGGCGAACAGCGTGTCGCCGCAGAAAAGCGAGCCTGCCCCATAATAGGCAATATGCGCGCGCGTATGACCCGGGATGTCGAGCACCGAAAAGCTCGCGCCGAGCTCGGCGATCTTCACCGTGTCACCCTCGGAAACGGGATGCGTGAGGGTCGCAATGGGCTCGTGGCGCGGGCCGTAGACCGGAACCTGGAATTTTTCCAGCAGCTGCGCGATTCCGCCCACGTGGTCGGGGTGGTGGTGCGTGGCGAGGATCGCGACGAGCTGGAGTTTTTCGCGCGCGAGATAGTCGAGCACCGGCCGCGCCTCGCCGGGATCCACCACCGCGGCGTGCGTCGCGTCGCGCATCGTCCAGACATAGTTGTCCTTGAACGCGCTGACGGGAACCACTTCGAGCATGCGTCAACCCTTCGTTTCAAACGGGGCGCTGAAGTATAACGGCGGTCGCTCATCGTTCTCTGGGTGGCTATCCACCTCCCAGGGAGCCTATGTGCTCGATTGGGAGCTTGCACAGTTTGACAGCGCTGTTGATGACGTGTTCGGGTTCCGGGCTGTTCAGATCGGCCTACCCGAAGTCGATTTTTTGCGACAAAACCGCATTCCGTACCGCTTTTCGCTGGCGCTGGAGCCCGGCGCGGCGCTCGCCGCCGATCCGCTACAGCTGCCGCTCGCCGCGCAAAGCGTCGACCTGGTGGTACTTCCGCACGTTCTGGAGGGCCACCACAACCCGCACGACGTGCTGCGCGAGGTCGAGCGCGTGCTGATGCCCGAAGGCCAGGTGGTCATTTCCGGCTTCAACACCGCGTCGCTCTGGCGCGTGCGCCAGCTTTTCGGCGCACGCCACAACGGCGCGCCGTGGGACGCGAAGTTCATCGGCCTGCTGCGGCTGCGCGAGTGGCTGCGCGTGCTCGGCTTCGAGCTGAACGGCGGCAAGTTCGGCTGCTACGCGCCGCCGTTTCGCAACGAGATCTGGCTCAAGCGCTTCGGCTTCATGGAAAAGGCGGGCGCGCGCTGGTGGCCGGTGACCGGCGGCGTGTACGTGGTGCGCGCAGTGAAGCGCGTGCACGGCATGCGCATGATCACCCCTGCCTGGCGCCAGGAACGCGCGCGGCGCCGTGCGCTGGCGCCGGTCTCGCAACGCAGCCACCGCAATCACCACCATGAGTGACGGCGTGGTGGAGATCTACAGCGACGGCGCCTGCCGCGGCAATCCCGGGCCCGGCGGCTGGGGTGCCCTGCTGCGTGCCAACGGCGCGGAAAAGGAGCTCTACGGCGGGGAGGCGGCGACGACCAACAACCGCATGGAGCTGATGGCCGCGATCCGCGCGCTCGAGGCGCTGAAGCGGCCGAGCCGGGTCAAGCTGTATACCGACTCGACCTACGTGATGAAGGGAATCCAGACCTGGATCCACGACTGGAAGAGGCGTGGCTGGAAAACCGCCGACAAGAAGCCGGTGAAGAACGAGGACCTGTGGCGGCAGCTCGAGGCGGCGGCCGCCCGGCACGAGGTCGAATGGCACTGGGTGAAGGGACACGCCGGGCACCCGGAGAACGAGAGGGCGGACCAGTTGGCCAACAAGGGAATTCCCGCGGATGAAACAAATAGTCCTTGATACGGAGACGACCGGGCTCAATGCGAAGCTCGGCGACCGCATCATCGAAATCGGCTGTGTCGAGCTCGCCAGCCGGCGCGTGAGCGAGCGCACCTTCCAGGTCTACCTGAATCCCGAGCGCGAGGTCGACCTCGGCGCGACGCGCGTGCACGGCCTGACGCGCGAGGATCTTGCCGCCAAGCCGAAGTTCGCCGAAGCCGCCCCGGCCTTCCTCGACTTCATCCGCGGCGCCGAGCTCATCATCCACAACGCCGACTTCGACATCGAGTTCCTCAACACGGAGCTCGCGCGCTGCGGGCTGGGCAAGGTGCAGGACCATGCCGCGCGCATCACCGACACGCTGCTCGCCGCCAAAGAGCTGCACCCCGGGAAGCGCAACTCGCTCGACGCGCTTTGCGAGCGCTATTTCATCGACAACTCGCGGCGCGCTCTGCACGGCGCGCTCGCCGATGCGCTGCTGCTGGCCGACTGCTACCTGGCGATGACGCGCGGCCAGGAGAGCCTGATGATGGAGCTGGAGGCGCCCGCCGCGGCAGCCGCTGCGGCGGCCGGCCTGATCCTCGACGTCTCCAAGCTCATCTTGCAGCAGGCGACGCCCGAGGAGCTTCTTTCGCACGAGCAGTACCTCGATGCGATGGAAAAGGAGGCCAAGGCGCCCAGCCTATGGCGTCGTATACTCAATTCAGCATGAATGTGTTCGAGCGGGACCTCGGCAAGAATCCCGCCAACTACGCACCGCTGACCCCGCTCTCGTTCATCGAGCGCGCGGCCTACGTCTACCCCAACCAGGTCTCCGTGATCCACGGCGCGCAGCGCTACAAGTGGAAGGACACCTACGCGCGCTGCCGCCGCCTTGCTTCGGCGCTGGCGAAGCGCGGAATCGGCGTCGGCGACACGGTCGCGGTCATGCTGCCCAACGTTCCGGCGATGGTGGAAGCGCACTTCGGCGTGCCGATGACGGGCGCCACGCTCAATACGCTCAACACGCGGCTGGATGCCGAGGCGATCGGCTTCATGCTCGAGCATGGGGGCGCGAAGCTGCTGATCACGGACAAGGAGTTCTCGGCCGTGGTGGGGAAGGCGCTCAGGCCCGGCATCGAGGTGATCGACGTCGAAGATCCGGAATACACCGGCGGCAAGCGCCTGGGGAAGAAGACCTACGAGGAGCTGCTGGCGGAAGGCGATCCGGAGTTCGAGTGGCGCTGGCCGCAGGACGAGTGGGAAGCAATCTCGCTCAACTACACCTCGGGCACCACCGGTAATCCGAAAGGCGTCGTCTACCACCACCGCGGCGCTTACTTGAATGCCGTGGGCAACATTCTGGTCTGGGGGATGCCGCACCACGCGGTGTATCTGTGGACGCTGCCGATGTTCCACTGCAACGGCTGGTGCTTTCCCTGGACCCTGGCGGCGAACGCGGGAACGAATGTCTGTTTGCGACGCGTCGAGCCGGAAGCGATTTTCAAGATGATCAAGCAGCATCGCGTGACGCACTATTGCGGCGCGCCGATCGTCCACCAGATGCTGATCAACGCGCCCGACGAGCTGAAGCGCGGTATCGACCACGAGGTGAGCGGCCTGGTCGCGGCGGCGGCGCCGCCGGCCTCGATGATCGAAGGCATGCAGAAGATGGGCTTCAACGTCACCCATGTTTACGGCCTGACCGAGACCTACGGCCCGGCCACGGTGTGCGCCAAGCATCCGGAATGGGAGCGCATGCCGCTCGCCGAGCAGGTGCGCCTGAACGGGCGGCAGGGCGTGCGCTACACGGTCGAGGAGGGGCTGACGGTGATCGACCCCGAGACTATGCGGCCGGTGCCGGCCGACGGCGAGACCATGGGCGAGATCATGTTTCGCGGCAACATCACCATGAAGGGCTATCTCAAGAACCCCAAGGCCACCCAGGAGGCGTTCGCCGGCGGCTGGTTCCATTCCGGCGACCTCGCGGTGATGCAGCCCGACGGCTACATCAAGATCAAGGACCGCTCCAAGGACGTGATCATCTCGGGCGGCGAGAATATCTCCTCGCTCGAGGTCGAGGACGTCCTCTACCGCCACCCGGCGGTGCTGGCCGCGGCGGTGGTGGCGCGGCCCGACCCGAAGTGGGGCGAGACGCCGTGCGCGTTCGTCGAGCTGAAGCCCGGGGTTTCGGTTTCAGAAACCGAATTGATCGAGTTCTGCCGCACCCAGATGGCGAAGTTCAAGGCGCCGCGCGCAGTGGTCTTCGGCGAGCTGCCCAAGACCTCGACCGGTAAAATCCAGAAGTTCGTGCTGCGCGAGAAGGCAAAGTCGACCGCCGCCATCGATACATGAGCGCCGTCCCCCAATCAGACCAGCCGGTCCTGCTGCGCGAAGACCGCGGCGGCATCTGCACGCTGACGCTCAACCGTCCGCAGCAGATGAACTTGCTGACGGGTGAAATGCTTTCGGCTCTCCAAAGAGAGTTCGAATCCCTGAAGGTCGATCAAAAAACCCGGGTCGTGGTCCTCGCTGCCACCGGCAAAGGCTTCTCGGCGGGCCACGATCTGAAGGAAATCCGCGCGCTGAAGGAGCTGCCGAAAATCGAGGCGCTGTTCGGCCAGTGCAGCCGCATGATGCAGACCATCCCGCT
>Ga0134121_10002068_pt1 | contig 17830 bp, 15 predicted proteins | sample KB301_FD_96463 | JGI IMG/M metagenome (GOLD analysis project Ga0134121, IMG submission 96463) | Terrestrial soil microbial communities without Nitrogen fertilizer from Kellogg Biological Station, Michigan, USA - KB3-0-1 | ecosystem: Environmental > Terrestrial > Soil > Unclassified ... | reverse complement strand
TGGCGCAGGAAAACCTCTTCGTCACGGCACAGTTTCATTGGCGGGCGCGTGCTCGGCGTAAACATAGTTCACCAAGGGTTGATGGGTGCCGGGCTGGGTAAAGCGGTGCTTTAAGGCCCAGTCACCGAGCGCCGTGCCGGGCGGTTCAAAATCATCCAGCTTCTTCTGCTCCAGTTCGATCTGGGAATAGCGGAAAAGTGCGTAGGATAATCGGCGCCACTTCTTCGCCCAGCGCAACGATTGCCCGCATGGCTGGATGGCCCATGATTTTCCCGGGGTCGGAAAGAAATCGCGTTTCGGCGTTCCATTGCGCTTCGAGCTTACGAAAGCGTTCCTCAAAGCTCTCGCTCGGCGTGACCGGCGACGCTTTTTGAACCCGCGTGGTGGCCATGACGATCTCCCCAGTAATGGAATTCAAACCAAGGTTCCGCGATTTCATCCCATTGCTGATATTGCCTTTATATCAGGTTCACGCATTCAAGCCATTACGGGCGCGGGTCAAGGATTCGGCGGTATCGAGCAGCAAAGCCCACGAAGGAAAAAAGGGGACAAGCCTTGTCCCCTTTTCCCCCGCTGTCGGCCGCTTCTCGAACTTTTCGTGCCCTGCTTCTTCAGCAACCTACGGCACCCGATAAACATCCACCAATTCAAACGACAATTTGCCGTGGGTCTGGGTCATGTTGTTGAGCACGTCCGCGCCCGTGCCGACACAGATATAAAATGGCAAAATATCAGTGTGGCCGATCGTCGCGTCCACCGGAACCCAGTGCCCGTCGATGACCACTTCGTTCCAGTAGTGCTGGCCGAAGCCTTTGACGGTGTCGCCCAGGTAAAAATAACCGCTGGCGTCGCGTGTGGGCACACCCACGGCCCGGGCCAGGCAGCCAAAGAGCAAGGAGTGGGCCTTGCACTCGCCGGTTTTGCGTTCGATGATGTCGTGAACGCTGGGCGCCAGGACAATTTCATACGTCAGGTATTCGTTCACGAACTTGCACAGGCGTTTGACCTTTTCCTGGTCGGTCTTGGCGTCGCCGATGACTTTCTTGGCCAGGGCGACAATCTTGGCGTCGTGAATGGGAAAGTCCACGGTTTCCGCGAGCCCATCCTGGATTTCTTTATCGGTGGCCTTGATGCTCTTGCCGTAGTGCTTGCCGATCTTGACGACGTAAACGTCGTTCCCCTCGTGCGTAACGCTTTGGCAAGCAGTGTTGGGAAGGAGGCTATAGATCTTGCCCTTGGCTTGCAGCGTCAGCCCCTTGACCTTCAGGACATCGTCTTGTGTCTTCAAGCCAACGGGTCGATCCAGCTTGGCCATGTTGGTGAATACGACATCGTTGCCAAACTCGATCTTCTTGGCCTCGGTCTCACTTTCGCGGCGGATCTCCAGGCCACTGGCGAGACCCGATACAGGGCGGCCATGGTTGTCGTAGCAAAAGACCGAAGTTTGCTTGGCAGCGGCCAGGTTTTCAACAAGCTCCACCTCGCGGACCTTCATGCTGGCGCCCTGGTGCACGATTTGCTTGATGTCGAGCAGTTTCAAGGAGGTCGTATAGGTGCTTAGCTCCTCAAACGAAAAACTACGGAAAGCAACGGTATCGCCAGTGACAGGTCCCTTTTTCAGCCAAAGCTGCGGCGTCAGGGCATCGGCCAGCGTGTAATCGATGTTGAGCATCTTTTTCTGGCCGCTGGCAAGGATGGCCTCGTAACCCTTGTCGGTGGCCGTCAGGCGAATAACGATCTTGCGGTCGCCTGTGTCGATGACCTGTTCGCCACGCAGCAAGGCAAACGGCGCTTGAGCGGCAAAGTCGAGTGTTTCCACTTGCGTGAACACGCTCTTTTGGCCGAGAACCACGACTTTCACCTGTGTGAGCTTGCGGATGCGATAGAATGTCTGACCCTTTTCCGTCACCTTTTCCGCGACGTCCTGAGAACAACCGATTTTCTTGCCCTGCTGGTAGATGCCGAACCAATCCTCATGAAGCGTGGCGTCCACGTCCTTGACTACAACGTCAAACCTCTTGGCATTCGGCGCGGGCTGGGCTGCCGCCACAAATGGGGCCACCATGACAAACAAGAGGCCAAAAAGTATTTTTTTACCGTACATGGCACAACTCCTCGGGGGTGAAATAACATCAACAAGAACAATGCCTGGCCCATCTTGGCCGGCCGTGCGAAACCAACGCGATTCCGCTCACCAGGGAGTACGCCGGTTTTGGACAGCAATCGGGAGGATTTGGTCCAACCCAGCGTATTGCGGCCCGCCCCGCCATGCGTTACAACAGTTTGAACACCCAGAGCCCGGCTGAAAAGAGACGACGCACCCCATGCTCGCCAAGCTCAACACCTTCGCCCTCGTCGGCATCGACGCGCTTCCCGTCGAGGTGGAAGTCGATGCGTCGCCGGGCTTGCCCAAAACGATCCTGGTCGGCCTTCCGGAGATGGCGGTGAAGGAAAGCCTGCACCGCATTGAACGAGCGATGGCCAATCTCGGCTACCAGAGGCATTCTGGGCGCCTGGTCATTAATTTGGCGCCCGGCGATCTCAAAAAAGAAGCGACCGCATTTGATTTGCCGATCGCGCTGGGCATGTTAGTGGCCACGGGCCAATTGTTGCCGGAGCAACTGATCGATGTCGCGGTGGTCGGCGAACTGGCTCTGGACGGCACTGTGCGGCCGATCAAGGGCGCACTGTCCATGTGCATGGCGGCCCGCGAACGCGGCATCAAACGGCTCATCGTGCCGAACGTCAACGCCAACGAAGCATCTGTGGTTACCGAAGTCGCGGTTTACGGCGTCGGCAGCTTGAGCGAAACGGTCGGCATCTTGTCAGGCCAGCTTGCCGCCGAGCCGGTGGCCGTGCGGATTGAGGACTTGGCGAAACAGCTAAATAGTTACGATGTTGATTTCGCCGACGTCCGCGGCCAGGAGTTTGCCAAACGTGCCATGACCGTGGCGGCCGCCGGAAATCACAATGTGCTGATGATTGGATCTCCAGGCAGCGGCAAGACTATGCTGTCGCGGCGTTTGCCGAGCATTCTGCCGCCGTTGACGCCGAGCGAAAGTTTGGAAACGACGCGCATTTACAGCGCCATGGGCCGGCTGGCGCCGGGCGAATCACTGATGGCGAACCGCCCGTTTCGCTCGCCACATCACACCATCAGCGATGCCGGCATGGTTGGCGGCGGCACCATACCGCAGCCGGGCGAAATCAGCATGGCGCATCACGGCGTTTTATTTTTAGACGAGTTGCCCGAGTTCAATCGCCGCAGTTTGGAAGTGTTGCGCCAGCCAGTCGAGGAAGGCAAGGTCACCATCTCACGGGCGCTGCATTCGACGACCTTTCCCGCCAGTTTCATTCTGGTGGCGGCCCTGAATCCGTGTCCGTGTGGGTTTTTGGGCGACGCCAAACGGCCGTGTAAATGTTCGCCAATGCAGATCGAACGTTACATGAGCCGCATCAGCGGGCCGCTATTGGATCGAATCGACTTGCACATCGAAGTGCCGGCGGTGCCGTATCAAGAGCTGGCCGCCAAGCAAGACGGCACATCCAGCAAGATAATGCGTGAACAGGTTCTGCACGCAAGGGCCGCACAGGCCAAGCGTTTCGGCGGCGACGGCCATCGTCTAAATGGCCGCATGACCAGCCGTCAATTGCGGCGCCACTGCGTGCTCGATGCGGCCAGTCAAAACCTGCTGAAAACGGCCATGGAGGAGCTGGGTTTGTCGGCTCGGGCCCATGATCGCATCTTGCGCGTGGCGCGGACCATTGCCGACATCGAAGGGGCGGAGCGGATTGAAGCCGCCCATTTGACCGAAGCGATCGGTTATCGGAGTTTGGATCGCAAGCTATGGGCCAAATAAAACAACCCGCCAAGATGACTTGGCGGGTTGCATGAGTATAAAAGGAAAATCGAGGCAGCGGCTCCCAGCGCGAGACGGCTGCCCAACGCGAGCGCCGCCCAGCCACTGCCTCGATATATTGCTGTGGACGAATCCACAACAACTCCACCATACCTCGCGCAATGCAGCTGGGCAATTGGCGCTTGAGCGTCAGCTTCCAGAAAACCACGAAAAAACGTCACATTGTAGCGATTGGCGCGATTCGACGCCTGATTTACAGCTGCGCAGCTGACAGATTCTGGTCAAAAGTGAGAAATTTGACACGGGCGAATTGTTTCGATTTGTTACCTACTTTGCTCAATCGTTTCCATGTAACAGCAAATGCTCCCGTTACACCATTTGCAGGCTGAACTTGCTGACCTTGGCGAGACCCAAGCCCTGGGTCGCCGTTTGGGTGGCTTGCTCTTTCCCGGCGCGGTCATTGCTCTTATTGGTCCGCTCGGCGCCGGCAAAACGCACATGGTCCGCGCCATTGCGGAAGGTTTAGGTATCGCCGACAGCAGTGTTGTGAGCAGCCCCACCTTTGTGTTGATCCAGGAGTATGACGCACGGTTGCCAATCTACCATTTCGACGCCTATCGCCTTAACGGCCCCGCGGAATTGTTCGACCTGGGCGTCCACGAGTATTTCGAGGGCAAAGGCGTGTGCCTGGTGGAATGGGCCGATCGCGTCGAGGCATGTCTGTCCGCGGACCATTTACGGGTAACGTTGGAGATCACGGGAGAAACATCGCGACGGCTTCAAATCGAAGGGCGGGGCGAGAGCTATGTGGATTTGGTGCGGCAGTTGTCAAGCTGAACCGAAAAACCAATCACGAAAGTGCGAAAGACGAGAACACGAAAAACATGCCTTTTTCGTGCTTTCGTCTTTCGCACTTTCGTGATTCGTCTTTTTGTGAGTAAAATGACGCCGTGACCGCAAGCTCGTTGGAACAACGCAATGTTCAATTTACTTTTCCGCGACGTTTTTCGGCTGCCGTCCCTGTGGGCGGTGGGTGTTTTGCTCTGCGGAGGTGCAGTTGCCACCGCTCAACCTCCGAAACTTACGGTCGACGTGGCCGCCATCGACCGCGATCGGATTTTGAAGATCGCCAATTTCGCCCTCAAGATGGAGCCGGTCACGATCACCAAGCATGTTGCCAAGCTCAGCCAGGGCGGGCCGAACGATTTTTATTCCAACGGCGATTACTGGTGGCCCGATCCCAAGAAGCCCGACGGCCTGCCCTATATTCAGAAGGATGGCCAATCGAACCCGAATAATTTCTTTCATCATCGGCTCGCCATGCGGGAAATGAAAGACGCCGTGGCTGCACTCGGCGCGGCTTACAAGATCACCGATGAGGATCGCTATGCTGTCAAAGCCGCCGAACTAATGCGAGTCTTCTTCGTCGATCCGAAAACGCGGATGAACCCGCACATGAAGTATGCTCAGGCGATTCCGGGCGTTTCACCGGGTCGCGGCATCGGCATCATCGACGCTTTGCACCTGACGGAAGTGCCGCTGGCCATTGCGGCGCTGCAAAAGTCGCCTGCTTTTCCCAAGGACACACATGCGGGCCTCAAGCAATGGTTCCGTGATTTCTCCGAATGGATGACCACCAGCAAACACGGAAAAGACGAGGCCGCCGCCAAGAACAATCACTCGGTCGCTTTCTTCCTTCAACTCGCCGCTTATGCTCAATTCACGCAGGACGAACCGAAGCTGGCGGAATGCCGGCGGCAATTCAAACAGGTTTTTTTGCCCAATCACATGGCTGGCGACGGCAGCTTTCCAAAGGAACTGGCCCGCACCAAGCCTTATGCCTATTCGATTTTCCAGCTGGATAACATGGCGGCGTTGTGCCAGCTCTTGTCGCGCAAGGACGACGACCTCTGGACGTTTAATTTAATGGGCGGCCAAAGCATCGGTCAGGGAATGGCCTACCTTTATCCCTATCTGGCCGACAAATCGACCTGGCCGCACAACAAAGACGTGCAGAATTGGGCCGACTGGCCGGTGCGACAGCCGTGTTTGCTGTTTGTGGGCATGGCCTTGAGAGAGCAAAAGTACATCGATCTTTGGAAAAAATTGCCGGCCGATCCGACCGACCTGGAGATTCGCCGTAACATGGCCATCACGCAACCGATATTGTGGATCAAATAGTTGTGGGAGCGGAATTAGCATGACCGACGGCATGTGTTGGTATCGCGTCTTTGGCTACAAAACGGACCCGCCCGATTTTCGGCCGCTCCATGTGATTTGCCATTTGGTGAAGGACTCACACGGCTGGTACCAGGCCAAGTTTCCCATGCTGTCAGGTGACATCGAATTGGACCGTTGGCTTCCTGAGGAAGACGGTATACGGTCTGAGTTGAACACCTGGGCCGCGTGGGTCGAAGTCAACGGCGGACCGGAACTGGGTTGGTTGATGCAGCGTGTCGTGGCCACCGCGCAGCTTTTCAGTTGGCCTGTGGAGCCGTCCCATTCGGACGCCGTTTTCTTTAGCGGCATGTTGGCCCGGTTTCTGAGTGCGGCGACGGACGGCGTCTACCAAATCGACCATCAAGGCTTTTTCAAGGCCGACGGCACCTTGCTCTTGCGAGAAACGCCATGAGCCGCGCCGAGCGCTATCTGAAGCCGGAGGTCATTCGCCAGGTCTCGCGGCTTGATTTGCGCGCCAAGTTTATCGTCGAGGGCTTTCTCGCGGGCTTGCATGCCAGCCCGTTTCAGGGTTTCTCCGTCGAATTCAGCGAACACCGCAAATACGTCCCCGGCGACGATCTCAAGGACCTCGACTGGAACATCTTCGCCAAGACCGACCGCTACTACATCAAGAAGTTCGAAGCTGAGACCAATGTCACCGGCTATCTCGTAATGGACCTGAGCGAGTCGATGGCTTACACCTATCGCCAGGAATTGACGAAATTCGAGTACGCCATCTGCCTGGCCGCGGCGCTGGGCTACCTGATGATCCATCAACAGGATCCCGTCGGCCTGGTGACGTTTGACACGCAAATCCGTGCCTCCCTGCCGCCGCGAAGCAAACGAACGCAATTGGCCAACATTCTGGCGCTACTTTCCAATCTGAAGCCGACCGGGCAAACCGACATCGCCGGTTGCATCCATCAGTTGGCCGCGATGGTTCGCAACAAAGGGCTTATCATGCTGTTTAGTGACCTGCTCACCGATCCGGAGCCGGTCATGAAGAGCCTGCACCATTTGCGGCATCGCGGGCACGACATCATCTTGTTTCACATCCTGGACGAGGCGGAAGCCCATTTTCCTTTTGACGGCTTGATCGAATTCAAGGAGGTCGAAGGCAGCGGCAAGCTGACGCTGGACGCCCGCAACATGAAAGGCGATTACTTGCGTTCGCTGGCGGAGTTCAAGAATTTCTACAAAAACGAATGCGCCAAAGCTGCGATTGATTATGTGGCGATGGATACGAGCGTGAATTTTGATAAGGCGCTGATGGAGTATTTGTTGCAACGGCAGCGACGATTTTAGCAGTCAATCCAAACCATGACGTTCACCTTCCCGCTACTCCTGGGCGGTTTACTGCTCATCGGCATACCGGTGGCGTTGCATCTACTGTTACGTCAAAAGCCCAAGACCGTGCTGTTTCCCGCCTTCCGTTTTTTGGTCAAACGCCATCGCACCAATCTGACCAAACTCCGGCTGCGGCACATTTTGCTCATGGCCATGCGTGTTTTGCTTCTTGCGGCCATTGTCCTGGCGCTCGCACAACCGAAGGTGAAGGACAATCCCTGGAGCCTGCCCAGCGATCAGGCGGTGGCGGCGGTGTTCATTTTCGACACCAGCGCCAGTATGGAATACACTGTCGCGGCTAACCAATCGCGGCTCAAGGATGCTCAGAAGCGGGCCGTGGAAATGCTCAAGCTGCTGCCCGAAAACAGCGAGGTCGTCATTCTCGACTCGGCCGATTCACTGCCGATTGGCAAGGGCGATTGGCTTCAGCGCGACAAAGCGGCCGAGCGAATTGGCCAACTGACATTGCACTCCGCCAACGCTACCGTCAGTGCCCGCGTGGCAGCAGCGCTCGATTTGCTGACGCGGATTGCCGTCACCAAAGACGACAGCCAGCGTGGCCAACGGGCAAGGGTGGTGTGTATTTTTTCTGATCGCACCGTGGCTTCTTGGGACGTCCGTGAACGCAAGAGCTTGCAGGAATTGGCCAACCACGTGCTGCCCACATTTGACCGGCTTTCGTCGGTATACTCAGGAATCAGCGAACAGGAAAAGCTGCTGGCCGAGTTGCCGCAGCGTTTGGCAACGGTGATTCAATCTTTTCCGGTCGAGGGTCTAACCGGGGCGCTGCAAAATCTCAAAGAACGGTTGCCGAGTTTGCGTGCCGAGGATTACCCCGACAAGGGGACGCAGCCCTTGCTGGCCGCGGTTCGCGGCAAACAGCAAGAGCTGCTGGCAATCCTGGAACAACAAAGCAAATCAGTCCCCGAGAACGCGAAAGAGTATCACACCAAGCTGACGACTGCGCTGCAAACCTCATTGCGAAACTCAGCGGGCTTCACAGCGTTTTATGTTGATGTGGGCGTGGAACAGCCGCGCGATGGCGCTCTCACTGATTTTCAGTTGCTCCTGGAATCGCCGGTCAACGGCAACAGTGAGGCGCAGTTCAAATTGCGAGCCGATATCCAGGCGACCGGCGAGGACTTTCGATCCACGCTGGCTTGCGACGCGACCGCTTCGCCGCATGACGTGACGCTCGATGTAAAGGCCGGCAAACGCGAACATGTGCATTTTGATTTGGACAAGTCGAAGTTGAAACTCGGGCACCATCAGGTCAAGGTGATTGCCACGCCCGGTGATCAGTTGCCCATTAATAATGCACGCTATCTGACATTTGCCTTTCGTAATGTCTTGGTGCTGGCCGATTCACCGAGCGATGTGCAAGTTCAAACATGGGCCAGGGCCATCGAGGCAAATCATTTCGGCGCGGCCCGCTATCGGTGTGAGATCAAGACGCCAACTTCACTGGGCGAAAAAGCCCCAGGCATGTTCAACAAATATGCCGCCGTTTTCTTGTGTGCCTTAAAGGAACCTGATGACAAGCTGTGGAACGCGCTGGCCGATTATGCGGGCAAAGGTGGCGGCATTGGCGTCATTCCGCCCGCGCAGGAGTCGAACAAGGATCGCTACAACGGCAAGGCCGCTCAAGAGGTGTTGCCGGCGACGCTGGACAAGATTGTTGATGCTAAGGCGCCGGGTGTCGATTGGGGTTGGAAGGGCGACATTTACAAGCATCCGCTGTTGCATCCCTTTCAAGAGTGGCGGCTTGGCAAGTGGGATTTCGTGGAATACCCGCGCGCGGCGACCCTCTATTGGCAGACAGAGCCGCGAAAGGAGCAGGTGCAAGTGCTGGTGCGTTATGCGGACGCCATTAACCACCCGGCATTAGTCGAGCAAGTTGTTGAGAAAAAGCGAGGCCGAGCTGGAAGGGTGCTTTTGTTTACAACGCTGCCAGGCTGGCCGATCTGGAACAACTATTTGGAGAACTCGTTTTACGTTGCCCTGGTCGGCCGTACCATTGGTTATCTCAGTGGCGACGATGACCGGCCGGCTCTCAATTTCATCAGCGACCAGAGCGTGCCGCGCGTGCCCATGCCAATCAGCGGCCAGGCGATGGCTTACAAGCTTTACCGTGACGGCGCGGCGCCGCCAGCCCCTTTCGTAGCCGCGGTGAACGTCGAGGAAGGGCAAAACGAGGCACGCATCCCGCAAGCGGCCGAACCTGGCAATTACACACTGCGAGCCGGCGATACCGATCCAGTCGCATGGTTTTCGGTCAATTTGCCTCCGGAAGAAAGTGATTTAACCAAGGTTCCCAAAATGGAGATAGAAGCCGTCTTGGGACCAGACGCCGTGCTGACGATTGAAGGTCGGACCGATCTCAAGGAGGTCATGCGTGGCCACGTGAGCCGGCCCGTGGAGTTGATGCCGATTTTGATGCTGGTGCTATTGGTGTTGTTGGCGCTCGAGAATTTGCTGGCGAACAAGTTTTATCGGCGGGAAACACAGCAAGTTTAGCCGCGGCCCGGAGGGCCGCGCGGGCCTTCGGCCCGCGACCAAACGAAAGACCATCATGCAACAACCATTGGCAATTTTGACTGCTGACCGCGACTGGCCCTGGCGCGACGGCGACCTTCTCGGTTGGCCGGGCTTGGTGGCCATCGCCGCACTGTTGGTGTTGGTCACATTGTGGACCTATGCTGGCCAGCGCCAAATCGGTTGGCGAAAAGTCTTCACTGTGCTCGCACTTCGTCTCGCCGCCCTAGCCATCATTGCCTTGCTGCTTCTGCGACCTTCGTTCGCCAATGAGCAAGAAGTCGTCACGCCCGGCAAGCTCATCATCGTTCTCGATAGCTCACTCAGCATGAAGATCAACGACGCCCCCAATAGCAGCAGCCGTTGGGATTTCGTTCGCAAGTTGCTCGATTGGCCCGATGTCAAGGATGCGCTCCAGCGGCTGCAAAAGGACAAACAGATCGAGATTGTCGTTTATCAGGCGGCCGAGAATGTCCAGAAATACAACCCCGCCAGCGATGCCGACGGCAAGCGCACCGACATCGGCAAGTGGCTTAATCGGCTTTGGGAAATTCATCACAGCGACCGCAATCTCCGTGGCCTGTTGTTGATTACCGACGGTGCCGACAACGGCACCAGCTATCCGGTTCTCAGCGAGGCGGCCAAATGGCGTGAGTTGCCGTGTCCCATTCAAACTTTCGGCGCCGGTAGCGAAGCGACCAGGCAAGGCCAGAAGGATATCGCGGTTGTTGATGTGAAGGCCAAGAAAGAGCTGATTTACGTCAACAACAAGGTGCCGGTCGAGGCGACTATAGATGCTCCCAACCTGGAAGGTCAACACGTCACGGTTCGCCTATTTGTGGACGGCAAACAAGTCAGTGTCAAGGAAAACGTCAAGTTACCCAACGCCCGCGGCAACGTGATTGACGCCGGCGAGTTTGTGCCGGGACCGGAGCAAGCCGGCGAGATCAAGGTCACCGTCAAAATCGACCCGGTTCCCGGTGAGTTCACGATTCTCAACAATGAAATGAGCACTTACATCAATGTCCGCAAGGAAGGCATTACCATCCTCTGGATCGACCGGCCGCGCCGCGAGGAAGCGACCGGCATTCTGCGGGCGCTTAACAAGGATGCGCGTTTCAGCATCACTTACGATGAGCGTGTTGGCGACGGTCCTCTGGGACCGGCTCAGGCGGAGTTTTTCAAATCCCCCGACAAGGCGTTCGATGTCGTGGTGATTGGCGACATCAGTGCCGCGCAGTTTTCGGGCGGCAGTGCCGGAGTCTTCGAGAAACTCGCTGAACAAGTCGCTACCAAACGCACTGGCCTCTTGATGCTCGGCGGTTACCAGACGTTCGGCAACGGCGGTTGGAACCAAGCGGGCAAGAGGATCGCGGATTTGCTGCCGGTAGGTTTGACTTCGGATCAAGTTGAGGACAAAACGCTGGTTGTCCCTGTGAGCACCAACGCCGGTCATCGGCTGATTCAGCTCGACGCGCCGGCCAACAAAGACCTGTGGCGAGATGTCTTCAAGCCCCTCGACGGCTATGCCAAACTTGGCGCCGTAAAAGCCAACAACATGACGTTGCTTCAAACCGATGAGAGCCGCGAGCCGATCTTCGTGGTGACGCCCGACGGCAGTCCGCGTGTGGCGGTATTCGCTGGCGACACGACCTGGGTACATTCCAATTGGTACGGCAGCGACGACGCCGTTCGCGCCTTCGAGCGTTTCTGGAATCAGCTTGTTGCCTGGCTGGCCCGTCAGGAAGAGGGCAGCACGCAGGTATGGATCAAGCTCGACAAACGCCGTATTTCCGTTGGGGCCAATCAGAAGATCGGCTTCAGCGTGGGCGCCAACGGCAAGGACGGCCTGGCGATCACGAATGCCACTTACATCGTCAAGGTGACAGGACCGGGCGGCGAGACCTCCGACATCGGCACGGCGCTCAAGGTCGGCGAACAACGCGGCGAATTCAAGCAAACCAATATGGTCGGCGAATACAAGGTGAGCGTGAGCGCGACGGTGGGTGACATTTCGCTCGGCACAGCGTCGGCACGCTTCATGGGCTATGCCGAAGACGTGGAGAACCAACAGCCGGCCGCCAATCACAAGGATCTCATTAAACTCGCCGCGGCCGGCGGCGGCAGCTTTCGCATCGCGGGCAAGGAAGAACTGCTGCAATACCTGAGCGAACTGCGCGACCGCAGCGGCGGCTCGGGCTGGGTGAAGCGCGACGTGTGGCCGAACTGGAAGACGCCGCCGGCATCGGACGCGGTGGGCGATCAAGTGGGGGCGCTGGTGCAATCGCTGGCGCTGCCGTGTTTATTGTTGTTTGCGGGGTGTTTGGGGACGGAGTGGTTTTTGCGGCGGTGGTGGGGGTTGGTGTAAGCGTAATGGTCCACGATTCAGACTGTTATTGCTTACCCCCCGCTAGGAGCGTAGCATGGCCAAGAAAGAGATCTTTGCCGAGACGACGCCTCTTGGCCAGCGGGTCGTGCTGACGCGAGACCGCTGGCGCGAAATTGTGAGGTTCAAGCATCCCGCGCTTGCTGGGCATGAAGATGAAGTACGGGATTGCGTGCGCGATCCCGATGTCATTCGGGCAAGCTTCAAGGACAACGAAGTTCACATGTACTATCGCACGGGAGCAATCGGATACATTTGTGTCGTTGTGGGCGGCGACGACCTGCAGGCGCGTTTTGTGATTACCGCGTATCGCACAAAGAAACTCAAGAAGGGACAAGAGTTGTGGACAAAGTAAGAGTTTTTTACGACCGTACCGGAAACACCTTGACGGTGTGGTTCGATGATCCGCGGAAAGAGGCGATCTGCGAGGAAATCGAGGATGACATCGTCCTGATGAAGGACCGTCGCGGTCGCGTCATTGGTTTTGAACGGCTGAATTATCTGTCCCCGAAGCAGCAAGGAAATGGTGGCGCTTGTCCAGTGGAGGTGAATGTGCTGACGTGAGCGCATGCGGCACGGTGTTATTAACAAGCAAATGAACCCCCCTTCGACAACTCCATGCAGGATCATTGCTCAAACCCTTTCAAGCCCAATTGCCCCAGCTTTTGGATCGGCATACGCTCCGGTTCTCACCTGCCATCATGGTCTCGCACCAATCTTGAATGCCTGATCCGAGCAGGGGCTTGGCTCCGCGTCTTTTGTCATGGCCAGGCAATCAAAAAGCAACTGATTGCTACCGTTTACATCTCGCAGCCCTTGAGTCCGCGGCTAAACGAAGCCGGTTGCCGACCTGTCGCCATTTCATGACCTACACTCGTGTTGAACCCCAATTGACTGTAAACCCCTCAACACGGGCCAGCCTGTGAAACGCCATCTGCCTCATCTGGAAACCCTCGCCGGCCAGGCTCACCTTGACGGCGGCTGGAGTTATAGCCCCGGCCATCCGGTGCATTTGGAGCCGACTTGCCTGGCTTTGCTGGCATTATCCATTGAGCGCCAACAGTTTGCGGATACCATCGCCAAGGGCCGGGCGGCCCTCGTCCGCTGTGCCGAACCGGATGGTGCTTTTCGTTTACCATACACCCGCGAGGAAGCGGTCTGGCCGACGGCCCTTGCGTTGCTTGTACAAAAAGTCCTTGATTTCCCTGCCGATGAAATCAATAAGACCGCCAACCGGCTGCTCGGCTTGCGAGGCCGTATTCTCGATAGTCAAGAAGCTGGTGAACATCAGGACATCAATCTCAAACTCGTCGGCTGGCCGTGGGCGGAAGGCAATTTCTCCTGGGCCGAGCCGACCGCGTGGGCTTGTCTGGCACTGCGCCATGTAGGTCAAGGCATTCATCCGCGTGTCGAAGAAGGCATCCGTCTGTTGCTGGATCGCGCTTCCGACGAAGGCGGCATCAACTACGGCAATCGTCGCATCCTGGGCCGCACCACGGAGCCGATTCCGGGGCCGACGGCTCTGATGCTGCTGGCATTGCAAAACCATGATGAAGAACCGCGCGTCGCCGCCGCCGTGCAGTATTTGCTGCGGCCGGTCCACGGCGACGATCTCGAACATCTCTGTTGGACGAAAATTGCACTGCACGTCCATCGCAAACTAATCGGCGTCGCCCCCGCCCTGCCGGCTCTCGATGCGGCAATCCTGAGTGCCCACGAGCGCCGGCAAGCAAACACTTGGGTTCGTCCCGCCCCGCTGCGGCAGGCGCTAACCGCGCTGGCGCTGAGTGTGGAGCAAGCCAATCCCTTTGAATTGCATGGGGTAGGGTGGGTAAAGTCTTCGGAACCCACCAAACTTGCACCGGTGGGTTCCGAAGACTCCACCCACCCTACTTCACGCAAAAAGTCGCTGGGCGAGAGATTTGGCTCTTGGTTCCGCGGCCTGGCGATCAAAGCCGCGGGGCAGATGCGACAAATTGAGGCGCCAAGCCAGGTCCACATTGCCCGCGCCGAAAGTTACGAAGATGATTTGGCCGGCATCGTGCAAAGCCAATACGAGCATTTCCGCGCCAAGGCGCCGCTTGCAGGCAAGCGTGTTGTCCTCAAACCGAACCTCGTTGAATACCACCGCGACAAGGTCATCAATACCAATCCGCGGGTTGTTGCTGCGATGATCGAATTGTGCAAAAAAGAAGGCGCACGCGAGATCATTGTGGCCGAAGGACCGGGCCACTGGCGCAATGTCGAATACCTGGTTGCGGCCAGCGGACTTGGCGATGTTTTGAAAGAGCATGGTATTTCATTCGTGGATCTCAACCACGATGAGCCGGTCAAAACGCCGAATCTGGGTCGCTTGACCGGGTTGGAATACATCTACCTTTCCAAAACGATCGCGACCGCGGATGTGGTGATTTCCCTTCCTAAATTGAAAACGCACCACTGGGCAGGCGCAACTTTGTCGCTCAAAAACCTGTTCGGCACATTGCCAGGCATCTGCTACGGCTGGCCCAAAAACGAACTGCACTGGCGCGGTATTGACAACAGTATCGTGGATATCGCCCTTACGCGAACGCCGGAATTAACCGTGGTGGACGGCATCATCGGCATGGAAGGCGACGGCCCGCTCAACGGGACAGCCAAGCACATGGGTGCGCTTATCATGGGCAATGACCTGTTGGCTGTGGACGCGACTTGTTGCCGGCTGATGATGCTCGACCCGGAGAAGATTGGCTATTTGGTGATGGGTGCGGCGAAAAAGCTGGGGTTGTTGAAGGAAAACGAGATCAAGCAAATTGGCGAAACGATTGGGGGATTGGCTCAGCCGTTTGAGACGGTGCCGCATTTCATTGGCATACGGATGCGCGCGCCGGCGATGTCAGCGTAATTGCCGGATTGCAGTGCCTTGCAGCTATTGCCGCGACTCACCATTCATCACCCTGTCGCCATGTCGCCCTCGCCGCCGCCAGTCTAGCCGCCAACGCCCACGCATCGTACCTCAACAGCATGCACCCGCAAGACCCCGAACTCGCCGAACTGGCCGGCGGATTCATTCATGAGCTGAAAAACCATCTCAGCACGCTCGGCCTCAATTTACAGCTCTTGGCCGAGGACTTCGCCAATCCCGAAAACCAGCGCGAACGCCGCGCTTTGACGCGAGTGCAACGGCTCCAGGGCGAGTGCCAACGACTCGTCGATGTTGCCAATGATTTCCTGCGCTTTGCCCGTATCAAAGACCTTGACCTTGTCGCCACCGATCTCGGCAAGATCGTCGAGGAGATGCTCGATTTCTTCGGCCCCACGGGACGGTCAGCCAACATCGAGATCAAGACTTTTATCCCCGCCGATCTGCCGATGGTATTAATGGACCGTGAGCTATTCAAACAAGCCATGCTTAATCTAATGCTGAACGCCGAGCAAGCCATGTCCAGTGGGGGTGAATTGACGATCCAGGCGGCCCGTGAAGGCACAGAACCGCCGAGCGTGTGCTTGACGCTGATCGACACCGGCAAGGGCATCAGCCCCGAGGTGTTGCCGCGGGTGTTTGAGCCGTTTTTCTCCACGAGGCAGGGCGGTACAGGTCTCGGTTTGCCCACCACCAAACGCATTGTTGAAGCTCATGGTGGATCAATTCAGGTGCACAGCGCAGTGGGTCGCGGCACGCAGTTTACGCTCAACCTTCGCATTGCACCCACGCAGTTGCAAGTCATCCGCGAACAGCCGTTAGGCACAGTGACCAAGGAAAATCCGTCATGACGATGCGTCCCCCGTTGGCCAATTTGAACGGTGAGTTGATGCCGCTGGACCAGGTCAAGGTTTCCGCCCTTGATCGCGGTTTCCTTTTTGGCGACGCCGTTTACGAAGTTCTCCGCATTTATAAGGGCAAACCCTGGCTCCTGGCCGAGCACTGGCAGCGCTTGGTGCAAAGTCTGGCGGCGATACGCATTCGTGGGGTGGACCTTGATCGGCTCAAACGCCGTATGTTCGAGACCATCACGGCAAGTGGTTTCCAGGAGGCGCTTGCCTACATTCAAATCACCCGGGGAGCGGCGCCGCGCTCGCATGCGTTTCCGGTGTCGGCGACGCCATTGGAATTCATGTTCGTGCAAGATTATGCCGATCCGTATGCCGGCAAGCGCGTGGCAGGCGTCGCTGTCATCACTCATCCAGACCTAAGGTGGCAACGCTGCGACATCAAATCGACTAACCTACTCGGCAACGTGCTGGCTACGCAGGCAGCCGCCGAGGCCGGCTGCGCCGAAGCGTTGCTGTATAAGCCCGACGGCACGCTCACCGAAGCGACTCACAGCAGCTTTTTCGCCGTCATCGACGGCATACTCCTGGCCACGCCGCTAGGGTCGGAGATTTTGCCAGGGATCACCCGAGCGTTTTTGGAAAAGCTGGCAGCCCGCATCGGCGTGCCGTTTCACGAGCAACACTTGAACAAGGACAGTGTGACCAAAGTCTCCGAGTTGTTCTTGTCGGGCACGGGCGCGGAGGTTTTGCCCGTAGTCCGCGTGGACGGGCAAACCGTTGGCAATGGCAATGTCGGCCCAGTGACCATGCGGCTTTATGAGGCCTATCAACAAGCTGTCAAAGAATTTGCGTCGGCGCGATTTGGCAGCGGCACGTGCCGCCGTTTCGGGCTATGCTTGTAAATCAAGCCGATTATTCACGGTGCGCTCCCTTTCCCCAGGAGTTCCCATGCCGCTGCTCGCCGCCGAACCCAATGTTTACCCGGCCGATTTGTTCGATCTTGGCGCGGAAGCCGTCGCTGCCGAAAGCCACTGGTGGGTCTTGCATACCAGGCCGCGCCAGGAAAAGGCCCTGGCCCGGCAACTCCTGGAGCATCGCGTTCCGTTTTATCTACCGACCATCGCCAAACGGCTGAGGATCAAGGGCCGCAACCTGACATCGCATGTTCCCCTTTTTCCCGGCTACGCTTTCATGATGGCGGACCGCGAGCAACGGGTTGCGGCTTTGACCACCAATCGCATTTTCCACACGCTGCCGGTGACCAACCAAAACGCCTTGTGGAACGACCTGCGGCAGATTTCGCACCTCATCACCACGGGAGCGGCCATCACACCAGAAGACCGGCTGGCGCCCGGCGACATCGTCGAAATCACCAGCGGTCCTTTGACTGGACTCAAAGGCAAAATCCTGCGCACGGCCACGGGACAGCGCTTTGTGGTCGAGGTGGATTTCATTCAGCGCGGGGCGTCGGTGATGTTGGATGATTCGTGCCTGACTGCAAGCAGGGAACAATTCGCGTGATTTTTTAGTCCGGCAAAGGACGGCCGTCCTACGAAGACCTTGCAGTCCCCCAATCGCTCAGCAGCGTCAATGCCATCGCCGGCAACGCCACTGCCAGAACCAAAATCCACTGCCCGATCGTCAACGGTTCCAACTGGAAAAACCTTGCCGAAAACGGCACGTACATGCTCGCCAAATATCCCGGTGCCGCGGCCAGTGCCAACCAACG
>Ga0134121_10002066_pt1 | contig 17845 bp, 10 predicted proteins | sample KB301_FD_96463 | JGI IMG/M metagenome (GOLD analysis project Ga0134121, IMG submission 96463) | Terrestrial soil microbial communities without Nitrogen fertilizer from Kellogg Biological Station, Michigan, USA - KB3-0-1 | ecosystem: Environmental > Terrestrial > Soil > Unclassified ... | reverse complement strand
CGCGCCATTACCGGGCGCTTGCGGTCGTTCACGTAGTAGCTTCCCGGCATGAAGACCAGCTTCTCGCCGTAATTGTCCTCCTGGCCCGCCGGCACGACATAGCGGTCGACCACGAAGTAGTCGATGAAGTCTGCGGCCATGGTGCCGGCATACCCCATATAACTCGCCTGTATGGGCGCCGGCCGCAGGGCGGAAATTTCCGGGCGCGCGTGCTGCGTGTATCCCTTCAGGTCCACCAGAATATCGATTCGGTCCGCATGGATCGCGGCGGCGGCGGCGGCGTGGGAAAGGGTGCGGACATCCACGAAGCGGCTGAAGGCGCGCTTCAGCCGCGCCCTGACGGGACTGCCGTCATCCGGGCCGTAGGAATACGCGATGGTGTCGAAGCGGCTGCCATCGTGCAGCTCGAACATTTCAGCCATCACGTACGGCGTCACGTGGTCGTGAAAATCGGCGGAGAGATAGCCGATCCTGAGCTTCGGCCCCGCAGCGCGGTCGAAGCGAAAGGCGAGGCGTTCCCGATCCCCGGCAGCGGCGGCGGCCTGCCGCTTCGCGAAGCTCCTCGCGCATTGCAGCTGCTCGCGCGCGGAGGACGGAATCGACAGCAGGCTGAACGGACTGATCGACTGGGCGGCATCGGCAATGCTGCGGCGCTGCAGCTCGCACAATTCGTCAAAGCGCGACCAGTCGCAGGTGTTCTGCATCTCGAACAGGAGGCATTCCCTGATCGCGGCATCGCCAGGCCGTAGTTCGAGCGCGGACGCATAGGACCGGATCGCCAGATCGCTGCTACCGCGCAGGCTGAGCGCGTTGCCGAGATTCAGGTGCGCGGCGGCGAGATCCGGCTGCAGGCCGATCGCGGCCCGGAAGCTGTCAGCCGCCTCGTCCAGGCGGTTCTTGAGCAGCAGCGCGCAGCCCAGGCCGGTGTGAGAGGCCGCGGAACCGGGCGCCGAGCGGATCGCCGCGCGATAGGACTCGATCGCTTCATCCAGCCGCCCTTGCCCCCGCAGGATGTCCCCAAGTCCTTGCAGGGCCTCGGCAGAACCCGGCTCCAGCTCGACGCACTTGCGCAGGCACCGGATCGCCTCGTCCAGCCGCCCCGGGATTTCGCGGCACGCGTTTCCCAGGCACATCCAGAGGAAGGGATTCCCGGGAGCAAGCTCCAGTGCCCGGCGGAATATCCGCTCGCCGTCCGCGAATCGCGACCGCCCGCAGTGCACCAGACCGAGATGCACCAGGGCATCGACGTCGCGCGGCTCGATTTCGCAAACGCGGCGAAATAGTCCTTCGGCCTCCTCCAGCCGGCCCGTCTCGTGCAGGACCAGGCCAAGGTTGTACAGGGCCGGCAGGTAGTCCGGCATCAAAGCCAGGGAGCGTCGATAGCTCTCGGCCGCCAACTCCAGGTTGCCTGCCGCCCTCTGGGCGTTGCCGAGGTTCTTGAGATCTTCGGCGCTGACGCTCAGGGCGCGTAACCTGGAATCTTTGATTCGTCCACCTCGTCGATCTGCTCCTTGTCGAGGAACAGCTCGGCGTAACGCCGGTAGACCTTCTTGCGCACGAACACGTCGAACAGGTCCGGGTCGACATGGCCACCGAGCCGCATCTTGCCGAGGATCTGGAGGGACTCCGACAGCGTCTTGCCCTTCTTGTAGGGGCGATCCTTGGCGGTGAGCGCCTCGAAGATGTCCGCGATGCCCATGACGCGGGCCTGCACGGACATCTGCTCGCGGGTGAGGCCTTTCGGGTAGCCCTTGCCGTCCATGCGCTCGTGGTGCCCGCCGGCGTACTCCGGAACGTTCTTCAGGTGCTTCGGCCAGGGCAGCGCCTCGAGCATCTTGATCGTGGCGACGATATGGTGGTTGATGATCTGCCGCTCGTCGCCCGTGAGGGTGCCGGCGCGGATGGTCAGGTTCTTCAGCTCGTCTTCGCTGAGGAAATTCGCCTCGTGGCCCGAGATGTCGGTCCAGCGGTACTTCGCGATCGCCCTGACGCGCTCCTGGTCGGATTCGCGCATCGCCTCGCCGCCGATGTTGCAGGCGCGCAGGAACGCCCGATCCTCGTCGTAGCGCCGCATGCGCTCGCGATGGCGCGCGTCGGCCGCATCATGTTCCGCGCGCAGCGCGCCATGCGCGACGAGCAGCGCCTTTTCCTTCAACAGTTCGATCTCGGCGTCCCGCTTCAGGATCTCGAAGCGCGTATCGACAAGATGGATGCGGTCGTAGATCGCCTCAAGCTTGGTCGCCTTGTCCACCACGTGCACGGGCGTGGTCACCTTGCCGCAATCGTGCAGCAGCCCGGCAATCTTGAGCTCGTAGCGGTCCTTGTCGGTCATGCTGAAAGCGGCGAGCGGACCGTCCCCCATGTCGTTCACCGCCTCGGCCAGCATCATCGTCAGCTGCGGCACGCGCTGGCAATGCCCTCCCGTGTACGGCGATTTTTCGTCGATCGCCGTGTTCATCAGGTTGATGAACGACTCGAACAATTCCTCGAGCTGGATGATCAGCATCCGGTTGGTGAGCGCCACCGCCGCCTGCGAGGCGAGCGACTCCGCGAGGCGCTGATCCGAGGGCGAGAACGGCACGATCTCGCCGCTGTTCGGATCGGAGGCGTTGATCAGCTGCAGCACGCCGATGATCTCGTTCTCGTGGTTCTTCATCGGCACCGTAAGGAAGGACTTGGAACGGTAGCCGGTCTTCTTGTCGAAATTGCGCGTACCCGAGAAGTCGAAGCCGTCGGCCGTGTAGGCGTCCGGGATATTGACCGTCTTGCCCGTCAGCGCGGCATAGGCCGCGACCATGCCGTGGTTCGGCTTGCCGTCCTTGCCTATCAGGTGGATCGGGTAGAAAGGCACGGGAGTGCCCGTGGTGCCGCCCAGGTAGTAAGCGAGCGACGTGGTGCGCACGATCTCGAAGCGCAGCGTCCGTTCCTCGGTGACGCGGTACAGGGTCCCCCCGTCGGCGCGCGTAATCGTCTTGGCAGCGGCGAGGATGCTCTCGAGCAGGCGGTTGATGTCGCGCTCGGCGGAGAGCGACGCGCCGATGGCGTTGAGCTGCTCGAGGCGCAGCCCAAGGTCTTCCCCCGCCTCGGCCGCGGCCAGCAGCCGCATTCCCTGGGTGCTTTCGACCGACGAACTCATGGCCGCCCGGGCCCCACGATCACTTGATGCAGACCGAGCGCACTTCCTTGAGGCCTGTCATGCCCGAGAGGCACTTCTCCATGCCGTCCTGCTTCAGCGTCCGCATGCCGCCCTCAAGCGCCACGGCGAGCATTTCCGCGACGCGCGCCTTCTCCGCGATCAGCTTCTTCAGCGGATCCGTCGCGATCAGGAGTTCATGCAGGCCGCAGCGGCCCTTCCAGCCGCTGCCGCCGCACTTGTCGCAGCCGACCGGCTTGTAGAACGTCAGCTGGCCTTTCTCGTTGCCGTAGGTTTTCACCCAATCGCGATAGACCCCTTCCATCGCCGATTTCGGGTCCTTCTTGAACGTCGTGGTGTTCTGCAGCTCGTCGCAGTATTCCTGCAGGAACGACTTGATCTCGGCGCCTTCCGGGTTGTACGGTGCCTTGCAGCTGCACAGCCGGCGCGCGAGGCGCTGCGCCAGGATGCCCAGCAGCGCGTCGGAGAAGTTGAACGGGTCCATGCCCATGTCGAGCAGCCGGATGATCGATTCCGGCGCCGAGTTGGTGTGCAAGGTAGCGAACACCAGGTGGCCGGTGAGCGAGGCTTCGATGCCCGTGCCCGTGGTTTCCTTGTCGCGCATTTCGCCGACCATGATGATGTCGGGATCGGCGCGCAGGAACGCCTTCATCACCGCGGCGAAGTCCAGGCCCGCCTTCTTGTTCACCTGCACCTGGCGCAGGCCCTTCTGCGTGATTTCAACCGGATCTTCCGCGGTCCAGATTTTCGTATCCGGCGTGTTGAGGTACTTGAGCACCGAGTGCAGCGTGGTGGTCTTGCCCGAGCCGGTCGGGCCGCAAACGAAGAACAGGCCGTAGGGCTTGCCGACGGCCTTTTGCAGCTCATCGAGGTTGTAGGCGGTGAAGCCCATCTTCTCCAGCGGAATCGGTTCGCCCGCGGCGAGGATCCGCATGACGACGTCTTCCACGCCGCCCGCGGTCGGTATCGTCGCCACCCGCAACTCGATGTCGAGCGGGCCGAATTTCTTGAACTTGATCTTGCCGTCCTGCGGCTTGCGCTTTTCCGAGATGTCGAGGTCGCACATGATCTTGAGGCGCGCAGCCAGGGCCGCGCGGTAGCTCGCCGGCACTTCGATATAGGCCTGCAGGTTGCCGTCCCGGCGGAAGCGGATCTCGGTCTTGGCCTTGCCGGGATAGGGCTCGATATGGATATCCGAGACTCCCAGGTTGTAGGCGTCGATGATGATCTTGTTGACCAGCTTCACCAGTTCGTTGTCGGCTGCCGCGGAAACGTCGTCGGCCGCGGATCCTTCCGCGACTTCGGTGCCCTCCTCGTCGCCCAGCCCCGCCAGCATGTCCGCCACGTCGCCGCCGCCATCGGCCGCTTCGGCGCCGTAGAACTGGTTGACCGTTTCCTTGAAATCCTTCTGCGTCGCGACCTTGTAGACCAGCTTGGACTTGGGGAACACGTTCGAGGCGATGCGCGAGCTGCGGATCCGCTCCGGGTCCAGGCACAGCACCGACAGTCCTTCCTTCGATTCGTCGATCGGCAGCCACTGGTTCGCTTCGACATACTCGCGCTTGAGGTTCTTGAGCAGATCCGGCGGCTTGATCCGGTCGGCCTTGAACGGCTCATAGGGCACGCCGAAGAATTTGGAAAGCGCCGCGCCGATCGCCGGGACTTTCACCTGGAATTCGTCGGTCAGGACGGCCTCGATGTCGATCGCCTTCTTGCGCGCCTGCCGCGATGCGAGCTCGAACTCGCCCGCCGAGAGCACCGCGTCCGAGATCAGGTAGTCGTACTTGGTCTTGACGAGCTGCGGCTTCTGCCGCTGCTTGAAGGCGATCGCGAGCGTCTGCGCGAGCTCGTTCACGCCTTCCTCGGTCATCGGCCCGAACGGCGCGCCGGCCTTGTTGTTGATGATCTGGATCACGCCGATCAGCTCGGCCCCGCCCTGCTCGACGATCGGCGCCACCAGCTGCTGCTTGGTGCGGTAGCCGGTGCGCTTGTCGACCTCCTGCAGGAAGCGCAGGTTCGGGTTGAGCGCCTTCAGCTCCGCCTCGTCGTAAACGTCCTTGATGTTTGCGAGCTTGCGCGACATCGCGACGTAGCCGGCAATCGAGTGCTCGGCGATCGGCAGCTTCAGGTCCTTGAACGAATTCAGGCCGGTCTTGACCTTGGAGACGATGGACTGCTTGTCCTCGCCCACCGCGTAAATCGTCATGCGGTCCGCGTTGAACAGCTGCATGATGTCCGCGCTGACCTCCAGCATGATCTCGTCGATATTGCTGGTGGCGTGGATCTTGTTCGTGACCAGCTGCAACTGCTTCTGGAACGCCAACTTGACGTTGACGTCGGTCTGGGTTGACGCCGGATGACTGAGTACCGCACTCATTGGATTCTCCCGTACATGGGTAGCCTATCGTAGCCCCGGGTTGAAGGCCATTCTACCACCCACCTCCATGATTTTTAACATGCTTTTCCCAGGCCTATGCCGGCTCGCGGCCGCGTCCGGCGGCCCACAGGCCGCCCTCCAGAAGACTGACCTTGAAGCCGCGCTGGGCAAACAGGAAAGCGGCGGCGGAACTGCGCCGGCCGCTCTGGCAATAGACCACGTATTCGCGCGCCGGATCGAGCACCGGAAAGCTGTTGCGCACCTCGTTCAGCGGCACGTTCAGGGCGCCCGGCAACCGGTCGTAGCGGTACTCCGACGGGTAGCGCACATCCAGCCAGGCGGCGCCGCGCTGCACGCGGCCGAGCCCCTCCGCATAGGAGACCCGCTCCAGCAGCGGCTCCCCGAGATTGTCGCGGAAATCCTGCTTCCCAAGCCGCAGCAGCCGGCCGTCGGTCGCCATCGTCACCGTTGCATTGCGCCGCGCCTCCGAGGCGAGGGCTTCCTCGCCGAAGGCGTCGCCACTCTTCAGCTCCGCGAGCGCGACCCTTACACCGCCGACCATGCGTTCCACCTGGCAGCGCCCGGACTCGATCACGTAGTAGTAGTCGCCTTCAGCGCCTTCGCGTATCACGACATCGCCGCGTTTCACGCGGATGCGCTCGAAGCGCGCGAACATCCCTTCAATGCGCGCCGCGGGCAGCCGCGAGAACACGCCATGCCGCAGATTGGAGAGGGAAAAAATCCCCGAGACGATGCCCGCGTCGCTGCGCACCGCCTCCGCCATGGCGCTGGCCGCGACGCCGCCGCCGGTGGCGACCTGATCGAAGGTCACGAGGATGTCCAGCGCCTCGTCCTCCACGGCGAGCAGTTCGACTTCGCTGATCGCTTTCGAGCGCCCGATATTCGCCCCGCCCCGGTTCAGCGGATGGCGGCCGTGACCCATGCTGCCCACGACCACGAGGGTGCCGCCGCCCTCATACATCAGAAGAAGTTCGCCGCGCAGGAGGAAGATCGAATGGCCGCTGCCCTTGAGCGCCGCAAGCGGATCGCTGCCGCGCGCGGCACGCTCGACCAGCGCGAGGTTCGCCAGTTCATGCAGCCGGCCGGGCGACAGGGCGCAGAGCGGATCCAGGACCGAAAGCTGTTCCGGACTCGCCCGGCGCGCGCCGGCATCGGCTGTCGCCGTCATCGGATCAGAACTCGAATACCTGGTCGTTTTGCAGCATTCGTGGCCGCAGGCTGCCGATGCTCGCCTCGATCTCTTCCATGATCAGTTCGACCTCGCCGGGCTTCAGGTGGGTAATCCAGATATCGGCGCGCCGCTCGAACTTGGCCAGTTCCTCGGCAAGCATCGACGGACACAGGTGCCTGGAGACTTCGGCAAGGTACTTTTCCTTGTTCGAAAACGCGGTTTCGATGATCAGAATCCTGAGGTTCGAAATCTGATTGACGATCTTCCACAGTTCGTCGTTCGGACCCGTGTCGCCGGTGAACACCAGGCTCCCCTGGCCGGAGTCCAGATGGTATCCAACGGCGGGCACCGCGTGGATCGCGGGCAGCGCGGTGATCTTGCGCCCGCCGATGGCCACCGTGCGCCCGAGTTCGATTTCCTCGTAGCGCAGGAATGGCGCCTCCGCCGTCGGAATCTCGGTGAAATCCGGCCAGATCGCCCAGTTGAACAGGTGATTCTTCAGAATCTCGATGGTGGGGGCCGTCGCGTACACCGTGAGCGGGCGCTCGCGCATGCCGCCGACGGTATCCACCAGAAACGGAATCGAGGTCACGTGGTCAAGATGCGAATGCGTGACGAAGACATGGTCGATCTGCGTGAGTTCGGCGAGCGACAGGTCGCCGACGCCCGAACCGGCGTCAATGAGCACGTCGTGGTCGACGAGGAAGGAGGTCGTCCGCAGGTGACGCCCGCCGATCCCTCCCGAGCAGCCGAGAACGCGCAGGCGCATCTGCCGTCGCCTATTTCTCGTCGAACGAGGTGACGCCGTCCCAACCGGGCGGCGGCGGAGTGCGGCGCATTTCCGTCACTTTTTCGGAAAACTTCCTGTACAGCCCGCAGGCAGGGTTCATTCGCTGCAGGTTGAGCAGATGCACATCGGCCTGGTCCCACTGCTGTGCGCGATAGGCCCGCAGCGTCTGGTTCCAGAGGCGGAACTCCTCCTGCATCCGCGAACCGATTTCGGATTCGAGGCCGATCGGCTCATAGACCGTGACCGCGGCACCCTTGCCCTTTACCCGGATGCGGTCGACTTCGCGGAATACCACGTCGTTCACCGCGTTGCGCGTCGACTCGCCGACCAGGACGCCGACGCCGTAGTGCTTGGTGCGCCCCTCCAGCCGCGAGGCGACGTTCACCGCGTCCCCCATGGCGGTATAGGCGCGCCGCACGCGCGAGCCCATGTCGCCGACGCGGACGTTGCCCGTGTTCAGGCCGACTCCGATGCGCAGCGGCGGCCAGCCCCGCGCGGCGAACTTCGCATTCAATACCTCGCATTCCTTCTGCATCTGCAGCGCGGCGAGCACGCCGTTGCGCGCGTGTTTCTGATCGTCCATCGGCGCGCCCCAGAACGCCATCACCGCGTCGCCGATGTACTTGTCCAGCGTCCCGCGATGCTTTTCCCGGATGATACTGCTCATCGCGGTCAGGTACTCGTCGATGTAGTCGCGCAGCTCTTCAGGCTTGAGCGTTTCGGAAATACTCGTGAAATCCCGCACGTCGGCAAACAGGATCGTCAGTTCCGCCGCCTTCGGCTGCATGCTGTATTTGTCGGGATTGGCCACGATGTGGTCGACGACTTCCGGCGGCGCGTACTGGCCGAACTGGTCGGTCACGTGGCGCCGGGTCCGCCCCTCGACGAAGTAGCCGTACGCCATGTTCAGGATGTAAATCGCCACCACCATCAGGATGGACGACGCCAGCGGCAGAACCATGTCGGCTTTGGTCCAGACCAGGAGATCGATGCCTGTAACCACCGTCGCGCCGGCAAGCGCCGCCGCCGTCGCCCACAGGGCCGAGAGCCTCGGAATCAGAAACGAAAGCATCACGCCGCCGACGAACAGCAGCAGCACTTCGGCGCCGAGAATGTAGCCGGGCTTGCTCTTCAGAACCCGATCGACCATCCCGGCGATCAGGTTGGCGTGAATCTCGACGCCGGGGTAGTTGCTGGCGACCGGCGTCGAGCGCAGGTCGAGCAGCCCGGGCGCCGAAGTTCCGACGAGCACTACCTTGCCCTTGAGTTGCTCGGGCTTGACCCGATCGGCGAGTACGTCCGCGAGCGACAGGTACGTGAAACTGAATCTGGTTCCCGCATACGGCACCAGTGCCGCCGCCTGCTCGTCCACGGGCACCTTCAGGTGGCCCACCATCAGCCACTCCATGCCCGTATTGCCCTCCGCTGGAAAGCCCGGCTCGACGCTCGGCAGCTTGCCGCCATCCTGCAGCGCGAGCCAGTTGCGCACGACGGCGAGCGACAGGGCCTCGTAGTAGGCGCCGTCGACCTCTGCCAGCAGCGGGACGCGGCGCACCACGCCGTCCTCATCGAGGATCGGGTTTATGTGCCCGGCCCCTGCAGCGTTCGCCGCAAACACGGGAAGATTCCCGGTATAACCGGTCCAGCGCGTGGTGGGCGCGTAGCGCCCGGTGAAAGAACCTTTCGGCAGCACCGCGGCGGGAAGCAGGTTGGTGCGCACCGCCGAGCTCTCGCTGCTCAGGTAATAGCCAAGCACCACGCGCCTGTTCCTGAGGCTCGAGGCGAACATGCCGTCGTAGTCGAGGCCGCCGCGCAGCTGCTGGTACGCCGCCTGGAATCCGGGCGCGTCCTTCAGTTCCTTTTTCGCCAGCGCATCCAGCACCCCGACACCCGAACTGGTGTCCTGCTCGGCCCAGAAGACGTCGAATGCGACGAGCGCCACCCCGTACTGGTCGAACAGCTTGTCCATCAGCCGCGCCAGGATGTTGCGACTCCACGGCCAGCGCCCTATCTCGCCCAGGCTTTTCTCGTCGATGTCCAGGATGACGATGCGCGGATCGCCCTTGCCCGGCAGCGTCACTTTCAGCCGCGCGTCGAAGATGATGTTGTCGAGCTGGTTGATGAAGCCGACTTCGTAGATCCGGGCGGCGTGCCCGATGAAGAAAATCGTGATCGCGAGACCGAGGACGATCCGCACGAGGTGCTGCTTCACCTATTCCTCCGGCGGCAGGGTCGGGCCGGGGGACCAGCCAGGGTCATCAGCTCTTGAGGAAAAACTCCATCTTGATGCCTGCGATCTCGACCAGGTCGTGATCCTTGAGAGCATGCGGCGCGGAGGCGATGGGCTGACCATTCACCGTGGGACGCTGTGCGCCTTCCACGTGCGTGATGAAATACCCCTGCGGGCGCCGCGTCAGGACGGCGACCTGCACGCCCGGCTTGCCAAGCGTGGTGAGCGGCTTGGCCAGTTCGAGTTCCTTGCCGGCATTGCCCCCCGACAGCAGCTGGATTGCCCCCAGCGGCTGCTTCACCGCGGCCACTGCGGGCGCGGCGGCCGGCGCAGGAGCTGGCGCCGCGGCCGGTGCCGGCGCGGCGGCGTGCACTGGGGCCGCGGGCTTCTCGGATATGCCCGCGGCCTGGGCAGCGGTTCCCACGGCCTGCAGCGCGGCCTGGCGCTGTGCCTGGGCAGCCGCGGCGCCGGTACCACCGGCCGCCTTGGCCTGCTCCGCGGCCGCCTTCATGGCAGACGGGCGCAGCACCATGGTTTTCTCGAAATCCGCGGCGGCGGCGGCCGGCTGGGCGCCCGCCTCCTGGATGAATTTCAGCTTGTACTTGCCAAGCTCGATGACGTCGTTGTTCTGCAGGAAGTGCTTCTTGACCGGGTTGCCGTTGACCAGGGTTCCGTTGGTGCTGCCGAGGTCTTCCATGAAGGAGTCGTTCAGGATCGTGACGATCACCGCGTGCTCGCCGCTGACCGCCAGGTTGTCGATCTGGATGTCATTGTGGGCCTTGCGGCCGATCGTGGTGCGCTCCTTGGAGAGCGGGATCTCCTTGAGCACCAGACCATCCATGCTGAGTATCAGTTTCGCCATCGCCGACCCCTGCCCTCTATTTTAACCAGGCAAAAACTTTGCCCATCACGCCGCGTGGGGCGGGATATTCCCGCAGGACCCGCACGAGTATAACCGATACGTTGTCTTTGCCCCCGTTGTCGTTCGCCATCTGCACCAGCTGCTGCGCGGCGAGCTTCAGGTTGCCTCCGAGGGCCTGCAACGTCATTCCCATGTCCTCGTCGTCCACCATGTCGCAGAGGCCGTCCGAGCAGAGCAGATAAACGTCGCCGGGCTTGGTGGAGTAGTCCCGGATTTCGGGCTCCACCGCCGGATCAATGCCGAGCGCCTTGGTCACCAGGTTCTTGTGCTGCGCGTGCTTTGCCTGTTCGGCCGTGATGATGCCGCTGTCGATCTGTTCCTGCAGCAGGGAGTGGTCGCGCGTCACCTGCGAGAACTTGCCGTCGCGCAGCATGTAGAGGCGCGAGTCGCCGAGGTGCCCCACGGTCATCTTGTTGTCGTAGAAGAGGCACACAACCAGCGTGGTGCCCATGCCCGCATACTGCGGCTGGCTCTGCGCCGCCTGGTAGATCGAGGTGTTCGCCTTGAGCACCTGGTCCCGGATCATGCGCCCGGCCACCGGCTCCTTGGTTTCCTCGTCGATCTGGAACGGCTGCACCTTGGTCAGAAGCTGCTGGATCTCGGTCGTGATCACCGTGGTCGCCATGCCGCTCGCGACTTCGCCGGCGTTGTATCCGCCCATGCCGTCGGCGAGCACCACCAGGCCATTGGCCGGATCGGACGCGATCGAGTCCTCGTTGTGCGAACGGACCATGCCCGGATCGGTGCAGCTGGCGACTTCGAGGATCTGGCTGTAGTTCATTTTTCCGTTCAGAGCTCTATGTCCACGCCGCCCGCGGTCGCCATGGCCGGCTCCGCGCTGGCGGCAGCACGCAGCGCCGCCGCAAATTCCGCGCCGCTCTGGAAGCGGTTGTCAGGGTTCTTCGCCAGCGCGCGCTCGAGGAATGCAACCAGCCCCGCCGGCACCGACGGATTGACCGCCAGGATATCGGCGGGCGGCTCGCTCGCGATCTTGAACATCAACTGGGCCATGGACTCCCCTTCGAACGGAAGCTTGCCCGAAAGTAGCTGGTAAAGGCTGACGGCGAGCGAAAAAAGGTCGCTCCGCCCCTCGATTTTCTTGCCCGCAAGCTGCTCGGGCGACATGAACGAGGGCGTGCCGAGCACCATGCCGGTCTTGGTCTTGGAGGAATCGGTGAGGCGGGCGATGCCAAAGTCGGTGACTTTCAGGGTATCGGTTTCCGGGTGGTACATGATATTCGCGGGCTTCACGTCGCGATGCACCACACCCTGCGTATGCGCGTAGCCCAGCGCTTCCGCGGCGCGCGCGACGATTGACACCACCTTGTCGGTGCCGAGAAGGTTCTGCGCCTTGCTAAACGGCACCAGGTCGCCGCCCTTGAGCAGTTCCATGGCGATGAAGCACAGGTCGTGCTCCTCGCCCGCATCGTAGATCGTGACGATGTTCGGGTGGGACAGGCGCCCGGCCGTCTCGGCCTCGCGGAAGAACCGCTCCTTGACCTCGGCCAGCTCATCCGCCTCGAACTCCTGCGACAGCGCCATGGTCTTGATCGCCACCACGCGCCCGATCTTCGGATCCTTGCCCAGGTAAACGACGCCCATCGCGCCCTTGCCGAGTTCCTTTTCGACCTGGTAGCGGCCAAGCATCGGCTTCTCGACCGTATCGCCCGCCCCGAGGATCGACGTATTCGTGCGCCCCGCGCCCGAGCTGCCGCCGAGCATCACCGTCTCGGAGAGCTGCTTAGCGCGCGACAGGCGCTGCTCCAGGTCGCGGAATTTCGGATTGAACTCCGCCATGTGGCGGAACACCGACTCCGCCTTGTTGAATTGCCGCTTGCGTTCGAAATCGAGGGCAAGGTTGTAAAGGTTGTCCATCACTGCTTCCGACAGCGGCACCTGGCGGTACTTGTCCCAGGCCTGGTCGAGCAGGCCCTGGCCCTGGTAGGCGAGGCCGAGCATCCGGCTCGACTCGGCGGAGTCCTCGTCGGATTTCACCTTGGCGCGCTCGGTGACGATGAAACGCTTGGACACCAGCGCCGCATGTCCCACCAGCAGCAGGGTCGCGGGCAGCATCAGCTGCATCCACATGCCCGCCGACATCATGAGCGCGAAATGCAGCACCATGAAGGCGATGAAGGCGCCGCCGGAAATCGCAAGCGCAGTGCCCGCCTTGAGCCGCGGCAGCAGCGCAATCAGGTAGACCGCGACCAGCAGGAACGCGAGCAGCTCGGCGCCGTACATCCAGGTCGGCGAGATGAAGAAGTGCTCCTGCAGGATCGAAGACACCGAATGCGCGAGCAGCAGCACGGGGGACATCGAGGGCGAGATGGGGGTCGCCGGATTGTCGCCCAGCCCGACCGCGGTGGCGCCTATCAGAACGATCTTGTCGCGGAAGTTGTCGGCCTTGATCTTGCCCGACAGGACATCGTAGAACGAATCCACCGGAAACACCGATCTGCCGCCCCTGTCCTTGTAGAAGTAGGTGTACATGCGCAATTCCGGATCGGTTCCGATGCGCAGCTTCTGCAGCGTCACGCCCTGTCCCGGCGCCACCTTGATGTCCGCCGGACCGAGGTTGAGGAATTTCGCCACCAGCATCATCGACAGCGCCGGGTAGAGCTGGCCGAAATAGTCGATGGCCAGCGGCTCCGCGCGAATCGCGCCGTCCACGTCCTTGTATTGCGTCAGGCTGCCGAGGCCGGCGGCGGCCTTGGCGACCGGCTCGATCGGATAGCGGATCTCCATCGCCGGCAGCGGCCGGTCGGCGCTTGCCGGTGCGGCGAGCGCGTATTTCTGCACGTAATCGGGCAGCGGCTTGTCCGGCCTGCCCAGCGGCCTGCCGATGACGAAATCGAGCGGCACGAGGACGTTGCCCGCCCTGGCGTAGCTCTCCGAGAGCCGGCGGTCGGTATTGAGCGCCGCCTCGGCTTCCTTGAGCTTTTCCGCGATCGGCGCAACCGCCTCGGCAGCGGGCGCACCGGGCTCGGCGGCCTTGGCTGCAAGTTCCTGCAGCTGCACGACGTACTGGTAGCCGGGATCGACCTGGGGTTCGGAAAGGAGGATGGTGCTGCCAATGACCTTGACCTTCGCCTGCGACAGCAGGTCGGTCATTTTTGCCTGCACGTCGCGCGGCCAGGGCCAGCGTCCGATGCTGCGAATGCTCGCCTCGTCGATCGCGATGACCGCAATCTTGTCCGACGGCGTGCGCGTGGTCGCGTTGACGCCCAGGTCATAGGCCTTGCGCTCGAGGCTCGGAACGAGATCGCTGAACCTGTTGAACAGGGCGACCACGATCACGACCGTCACCCCGAGAAACCAGTCGGTTTTCCAGAAATCGAACTTCCTCATGCGGCTGTCCGAGCTCTCCGAATTCTTTTGATTTTCAGGCAGTCCTGCGACGCAAAAATTCTACGCCAGCCGCCATGCCCGGCAGACGGGAGACGCAAGCCCACCCCGGACCCGCGCTTCTCCCATGGAAAACAGCTCCCTACCCCGCATTTTTGCAGCAAAATGTCAGCTACGTCAAATATTTGGGCGCGCCGGGGCCTCCCGGCGACAGGCGGTAGTTTCGGGCGATTCAGGGGCTTAGGAGCCCAGCAGTTGGCCGGGCTTGATGCTTCCGGAGCTCACGAGGTCCGCCGAGGCGACCTTTTTGCCGTCGCCGAGCTTGGCGCGCAGCACTTCGATGCGGCCGCCCTGGGCCGTCACCTGGAAGCTCGCGGGACCGCTCTCGACGACTTCACCAATCTTTCCCTTTACCGCGCCGAAGGTGCGCACGGGGAGCTTCTTGCAATCGAATATCTGGAGCTTTACGCCGTTCAGGGTCGTCCAGGCGCCCGGCGCCGGGTTGCAGCCGCGGATCAGGTTGTGGACCACGTCGACATGATTCGCCCAGCTGATGCGCGACTCGGCTTCCCGGAACCAGCCCTCGTAGGTCGCCTGCGATTCGTCCTGGACGATTTCCTTGTGCTTGCCGGAGACAACCAGATCCGCGGCTTCCAGCATGGCCTGCACGCCCATCGGGAACAGGCGGTCGAAATAGACCGTGCCAAGCGTGTCGTCGGGGCCGATGCGCGTTTCCTTCTGCAGGATGATCGGGCCCTCGTCCAGACCGTCCGTGGGCCGGAAGATCGTGAGGCCGGTCTTGGCCTCGCCGCGTGATATCGGCCAGTTGATCGAACTCGGGCCGCGATATTTCGGCAGCAGCGACGGGTGGTACTGGATGGTGCCGTGCTTAGGTATTTGCACGAAATCCTGCGGCGCGAATTGCAGCACGAAGGCCATGACGCCGATCTCCACGTCGAGCTTCTTGAGCGCATCCTTCGCTTCCTGCGTCTTCAGGCCCGGAAACTGGAACACCTGAACGCCTTTTTCCTGCGCCGCGACTTTCAGCACGTCGGGCTTCGCCCCGGGTTTCTCCGGCGCGCAGAACACGCCGGCAACCTTGTCGCCGCGCGCGAGGAACGCCTCGAGTACCGCCTTGCCGAAATCCTGCTGTCCGATGATGGCGAGTTTCATCAGGCGGCCTTCTTGGGCGGCAGGCTGAAGGCGCCGGCGCTTTTCAGCGCCGAGATTTTTTCTTTTTGATACCCCAGCACTTCCTGCAGGATTTCGTCGGTATGTTCGCCCAGCGTCGGCGAGCGCTTGATCGTCGCGGGACTAGCCGACAGCTTGATCGGCATGCCCACGTTCCACCACTTTCCGCGCTGCGGATGATCGAGTTCGACCCACATGTCGCGGCCGCGCACATGCTCGTCGGTGGCGAGGTCGGTGGTGCTCATGATCGGGCCGCAGGGAACGTCCAGCGGATTGAGGATCGCCATCAGCTCGCGCTTCGTGTACTTCTCGGCGAACTTGTTGATCAGTGTCCACATGAGGTTCTGATTCTTGCGCCGCTCCGCGATGGTGGCGAGCTGCGGATTGGCCGCCATGTCGGGCATGCCGACGTCCGGGCCGATGCGCTTGGCGAGGTCCTCCCACACCGCTTCCTGCACGACAACGTAGAGCCAGTCGTTCGGGCCGTGCGGCTTGCAGTGGATCGCGTTGCCGAGCTGGCCGCCGCCCGAATCGTTGCCCGCGCGCGGCACGTCGCCCATGTTCTGGTAGGTCGGAACCGAGTACTCGGGCATCCCGCCGTGAATCAGGCGCTGGTGGTCGCGGAATTTCACGCGGCACAGGTTCATCACGCCGTCCATCATCGCGACTTCGACGTACTGCCCCTGCCCCGTCCTGTCCGCCTGGCGCAGCGCCGCGAGCAGGCCGATGGCCAGATGCAGGCCGGTGCCCGAATCGCCGATCTGTGCGCCCGTGACGAACGGCGGGCCATCGGGGACGCCGGTGGTGCTCATCGCGCCGCCCATGGCCTGCGCGACGTTCTCGTAGGCCTTGAACTCCGCGTAGGGGCCCGACGAACCGAAGCCCTTGATCGAGCCCATCACGATCTTCGGATTGATCTCGTGGATCTTCTCCCAGGTGAAGCCGAAGCGATCGAGCACGCCGGGGCCGAAATTCTCCATGATGATGTCGCACTTCTTCAGCAGATCGACGAACACCTGCTTGCCTTCGGCGCTCTTCATGTTCACGGTGATCGAGCGCTTGTTGCAGTTGAGCATCGTGAAGTAGAGGCTGTCGGCCTTCGGCACGTCGCGCAACTGGCCGCGCGTCGCGTCGCCCACCGGATTCTCGAACTTGATCACGTCCGCGCCCATCCACGCGAGCAGTTGCGAGCAGGTCGGGCCCGCCTGCACGTGCGTCATGTCCAGAATCCGCACACCCTTGAGAGCTTCCATGACTATTTTTTCTTTGCGGTTGGATTGAGACTGGTGATCCGGCCGCTTTCAGTGCCCGCGGTCTCGTCGATCACCGCGTTGATGAGCGTGGGCTTCTTCGAGCGGACGGCGTCTTCCATCGCCTTCCTCAGCTCGGCCGGCGTGGCGGCGTTCACGCCCACGCCGCCGAACGCCTCCATCAGCTTGTCGTAGCGCGCCCCCTTGACGAATACCGTGGGCGCCACGTCCGGGCCCCCGGTCGGGTTGACGTCGGTGCCCTTGTAGACGCCGTTATTGTTCATGATCACGATGCAGACCGGCAGGTTGTAGCGGCAGATGGTCTCGACCTCCATGCCGGAGAAGCCGAAGGCGCTGTCGCCCTCGACCGCGATCACCTGCTGCTTGGTCACCACCGCCGCGGCCACGCAGTAGCCCATGCCGACGCCCATGATGCCCCAGGTGCCGACATCGATGCGCTTTCTCGGCTTGTACATGTCGACGATGCTGCGCGTGAAGTCGAGCGCGTTTGCGCCCTCGTTGACCAGCACCGCGTCCGGGTTCGCCTTGATGATGTCGCGCACCACGTTCAGCGCACTGTGGAAATTCATCGGCGAGGGGTTCTTCGCCAGCGTCTCGCCCATCTTGGCGACGTTGGTCGTCCGCTTTTCGCTGATGGCGTTCAGCCACTCGGCCGGCGGCTTCGCCCAGCCGGATTTGATTTCATTCAGGAGAGCGGAAACGCAGGAGCCGATATCGCCCACCACCGGCGCCTCGACGCGCACGTTGCTGTCGGCCTCCTGCGGCGAAATGTCGATCTGGATGATCTTCTGGCCGCCCCAGTCCTTGTGGCCCTTGCCGCCCCAGGTCTTGCCCTTGCCGTGCGACAGCAGCCAGTTGAGGCGCGCGCCGATCAGCAGCACCACGTCGGCCGCCGGCAGCACGAAAGAGCGCGCCGCGGACGCGCACTGCTCGTGCGTATCGGGCAGCAGGCCCTTCGCCATCGACATCGGGAGGTATGGGATGCCGGACTTTTCAACCAGCGCCTTGATGTCGGCATCGGCCTGGGCGTACGCCGCGCCCTTGCCCAGAATGATCAACGGTTTTTTGGAAGAACGAAGCAGATCAAGCGCGCGCTTCACCGCTTCAGGCGCGGGAATCTGCCTAGGCGCCGGGTCCACGACCTTGATCAGCGAGTTCCTGCCGGCCGCGGCGTCGATGCTCTGCGCGAACAGTTTCGCCGGCAGGTCGAGGTAGACGCCACCCGGGCGCCCCGAGACCGCGGCGCGGATGGCGCGCGCGATTCCGACGCCGATGTCCTCGGCGTGCAGCACGCGGAAGGCGGCCTTGGCCAGCGGCTTGGCGATGGCGAGCTGGTCCATCTCCTCGTAGTCGCCCTGCTGCAGGTCGACGAT
>Ga0134121_10002064_pt1 | contig 17857 bp, 13 predicted proteins | sample KB301_FD_96463 | JGI IMG/M metagenome (GOLD analysis project Ga0134121, IMG submission 96463) | Terrestrial soil microbial communities without Nitrogen fertilizer from Kellogg Biological Station, Michigan, USA - KB3-0-1 | ecosystem: Environmental > Terrestrial > Soil > Unclassified ... | reverse complement strand
TGCCCAGAGCGTATCGCTCAGATCGATCGTCGGCTCGTTCTCGCGCGCGATGCGCGTCTCCTGAAATACCCATTCCTGGTCCCCCCGCAGGAACGAGTACGTCAGCTCGACTGCGGGAACTGTTGCGACACGACCATTGCGACGCATCACCTGCGCGGACGGCATGCGCACCACGCGGACCGGGGCACCAGGTGGCCGGCTCGCCATGAAGAGTGCGCGATCGGGGGTCTGGTAGGGATACATGTTCGACCTTAGCTTGCCACAGGCGATGGCGGTATGTGCTCGGGAAGTGGAAGGTCGTCGAGATCCGGATCCGGCACGAGTTCGATCGCGAGGTGCGCGCGCACGACCGCGAGCGCGCCATTGACGCGGGCGGTTGCCGTTGCGCCAAGTTGCTCCATGAGCTGATCGATCAGCACCACAACCGACGGCACATCTTCTCCTCCCAGGAACGCATAGAAGCTGGTGCCATTCGACCCGCTGGCCTTGCGCGCGACGGCACCTTGATCGGCTGCGATGACATCTGGAAGATTGCCGTTCGCGAGAACCGCCAGGAACTCGTCCTCGTCCGCGACCTTCACATCGTCGTCTTCGGCGTTGAGCACGGCATCACGAATCTTGGCGATGCTCGGATCTCCCCGCTTGGTCACGAGCAAGTGGCGCAGCGCGACGACGTCACCGAGCCAATCGCGCAGCGTCTCAGGCTTGGTCGGCGCGCCGAACGAGAACAACCCGGTGAACACCGGGTCGGTCGGCGCCAGCAGTTGTCGTGCACGCGCGATCTGCAAGAGCGCCGACACGAAGCTCGCTCCGCGCTTGAGGTTGCTCTTGACCTCAATTACCGCGCGGACCGATTGCGCCAGGACAACAGCGACGTTCCCCGAGCGCAGCAGCGTCGGAAAGTCCATCGTGTCGGCGACGATAAGATCGAGCTGGTGCGTCGACCGCGTCGGCCGCTGGTTCGTGTCAACGATCGCAATGGTTCCTCCCAGGATCTCGAACCTGCGAGGCATGAACTGTCTGAACAGCTCGGCGAGCGCGTCCTCGCGACCTGTGCCGATCAGCGTCGCGTGCGAGGTCAAGGCGGCGAACAGATCGGCTTGCGCCTTCAAGCGCCGGCGCAAGAGCTGAGGCAGTCCGGAATCCTGTGTCACGCTGGTCTACCCTGCCACGTAGGTCTGACGTGGTTCGGCTCTTGGAAGCACTGAAAGTCAACTCGCGGCGCGACGGCTCGGACCACTCACCTTGGGTGCTCCCGGAGCACGCGCTCGAGGATCCCGACCGCGCCCCGGATCTTGAGCGCGAACCACCGGGCGCGCAGCTCGCGACGGCGCTGGTCATCGAGGTCACCGAGGCTGCCGATCGCCGCCCGCCGTCGCGCCGCGATCCGGCTCATCGCCAGCGCCACCGTGACGCTGAGGTTATAGCTCTCGGTGAACCCGAACATCGGCACCCCGATCGCCCCGTCGCACGCCGCGATCGCGCTGGCCGTGAGCCCGTCGTGCTCGTTGCCGAACGCCACCGCCAGCGGCGTCGTCACGTCAACATCATCGATCGTGTGCGGCGCACCGGGCAACGTCGCGAACACCCGGAATCCTCGCGCGCGCAGCGCAGCGACCGCCGCTTGCGTCGATTCCCAGCGATGCAGCTCGATCCACTTGTGCGCGCCGCGCGTCACCCCGCCGGACGCCGAGAATCGCTCCTCCAGCTCGATCACGTGCAGCTCGCCCAGCCCGATCGCCTCCGTCGTGCGGATCGTCGCCGCCGCGTTGCGCGGATCGTACGTATCCTCGACCACGGTGACCACCGAGCCGAGCCGCGCGGCCAGCACCTGGTCGATCCGCGCGATCCGCTCGGCGGTCAGCATCGGCGCGAGCGCCGCACACACCGCGTCGGCTCCATGGCGCTCGATGATCCGGCTGATGGCGTCTGTCACGGCGAACCGATCTACCCGTACGTTCCGCGCTGACGAACTCGCGGCTACCGCCGGGCCGCGCGCTCGGTATTCGCGCGCTTCACCAGCCGCAGCATTCCGTAGCCCGTGATTGCGAGGATCACCACGCCGATCCCGAGCAACCGCCAGCGATACGCACCGCCGACCGCCGGTCGGTTCGACGTCCAGAACCCGCTCGGCCGCGTGTAGATGATCTCGTGCTCGTGCGGGTGTGGCGGTTCGGCATGCGCAAATGGCACCGCCACGCCCAGCGCGAGGCACAGACCGAACAGGATGGCGAAGCGGCGCACCCCGGATCGATACCACGTATCGCAGCACCAGCGACAGCGGCATTCGGTCGCGCAACGAAGCAGCCAGGCGGACGGCGAGCATGCGGCATCTTCGGGCTGGTGAACTCGCCGGGCTGCGATGGTACGGCGATCGACACGCATGACTGGTCACCGCGTCCATTCAGAAGTAGCCTGGCACGATAACAACGTAGGACTTTCAGATGCTCCTGCGACTCAGAATCAAGAACTTCAAGCTACTCCGAGACGTGGATCTCGAGGTCTCCCGCGAGGCACCTACCGTCTTGATCGGTCCGAACGCCTCGGGCAAAAGCACCGTCATTGAAGCCCTGGATCTGCTCGGACGCTGCGCTACCGACGGGCTGGAATTAGCACTCGTTGCTCATGGAGGGATGGCGGCGATCCGAACCGCAGGGAGCACCGCCCCCATCGAGATCTACTCGCATTGGAACTTCTATAACCCGAACATCAAACGCTCTTGCGACTTTCACTGGACACTCCGTATTGATGCCACTACCAATGGTCTTTTCACCATCGCATTCGAATCCCTGCGCGATGATAAAATTGACCTACTGGTAACGTCTGAAGACGGTACTCGTTTGGTCATTGATGAATCGGAGTCAGATAGCCAGCCATCTCCGATCACGAACCCTCGTGAGCTTGGTTTCTGGGCATTCGCTGATCCGACGCGTTATTTTCGCTTATCATTCTTTCGTGCCACACTTAGAGAGATACGTGCGCTCGGCCCGCTTGCATGTGCGCCTTCCTGGGCGCGCGCCTCCACAGAGCGGGCGTCGCCTCGGGATGCGGTGAGCATCTCGACGCAAGCGCTTGTTGAAAGAGAAGGCATCGGGCTCGCGACTGCGCTCTATAATCTTCAGACGGATCATCATGACACATGGGGCACGCTGCTGCGTGCATTTCAGGCTGAGTTTCCATCGGTGGAACGCATCGTCTTTCCGCCGGATCCTGCCGGATCGCGCATTTCCTTTGCCATCGAGGATGAGCGGTTTCCTGCGCGCAAGATCTATGCATCCGAGATGTCAGATGGAATGATTGTATATCTTTGTCTGCTTTCGCTGATCCTGCATCCACGTCAGCGAGCAGTTCTCGCGCTGGACGAACCCGACGCACATCTGCACCCTTCCGCCGTACGTCGGTTGATGGCCCTCGCGCACGAACCTGCTCACCGTCATTTGATCATCGCCACCCACTCGAATGCGCTACTCGATGAGTTGCGAGATCCTGCAGCATCCATCCGGATCGTCGAAACAACTAAAGAAGGTGCGCAGATACGCAAGGTGGATGCAACAGCCCTGGACACCTGGCATAGCGAGTACCCACTTTCGGATTTGCGGAAAACTGGCCTCCTCGACCCCACGAACACGGCGTATAGAACCGATCCATGACGAGGATCCTGTCGGACGCGCATTCCTTTAAAGTATGGATCTTGCAGCGGAGAGAAACAATCGATTCCGTGAGGTTGAGCGCAGTGACTCCGTCTGGAATGATCGCCAAAGGTAGCGCAAGCAACTTGCAGCATCGCATCTGCTACGAATGGAGCTCGGCGTCCATGTCGAGGACCTAATAGGCCGCACAGATGTGCGCTGTCCGCGGTACGGAGGCGATCTTGCGGTTGCGTGTGCGACACCCGAGTGGTGATTTTGACAACTACTGGACGCTCATCTGGCGCCGGAGCACGAGCGTACACATCAGTCACGTTACACCGACACGGGCGTGCCCAACCCGTTGCCACCATCCTCCCAAGCTGACATTTGTTACGTGATCATTTGCTCCTGTCGAGTCCAACGTAAAAGCGCCGCACCAAACGTGCAATGCAAGTTGATTCCTCGACACCATGCCTCGCGCAGCAACGATGCAGTGCCGCAACGCGATCGCGATAGATCCGGTACATTCGGAGACTCCGACCTTGGCATGTCAGAGTCGTGTGCTATCCACGTCACCATGGATGGTGAGCTTGAGCAACTTGGGGAACGGATTGCGGAACAGGCGGCACACCTCGATGCGGCCATGTATCGATTCCTCACCGATCTGCGCGAGTTCGACGAGCGCGGCGGCTGGCACATTCAGGGCGCATCCTCGTGCGCCCACTGGCTCACATGGCGGATCGGCTGGGACCTGGTCACCGGGCGCCAGCGGGTACGCGTTGCTCGTAGGCTCGCCGAATTCCCGCTGATCGGCGAGGCGCTTCGGCGAGGCGAAGTCTCGTATTCGAAGGTGCGTGCACTCCTGCGCATCGCGACGCCGGAGAACGAGGTACTGCTGCTCGACTACGCGCGACTCATGCCGGCCTCACAGCTCGAGAAGCTGTCTCGCAAGTACGCGCTCGTACAGCGCCACTGCCAAGACCCGCATCCCCTGGCCGACGCGCAACGCCGCTCTGTTCGCCGTCGCGACACCGAGGATGGCATGGTCAAGATCGAAGCTGTCCTCCACCCCGAGGAAGCCGAGGTGGTTTGGACCATGATCAACCACGCCGCGGTGCAACTCACCCGTGAGTCTGTCCCGGCTGCCATCGACGATTCCGCGGAAGCGCGCACGGTGGTGCTCCCCTCTCAGGTCGCGGTGCCCCCGCTGCTCCAGAACGCCGCTACGTGTGGGTGCGACGATTCCGCGGAATCCGACCGCAACGACGATTCCACGGAAGCGCGGGACGTGACTGCGTCCGCATTACGGCGCGAGCCAAGTGTGCTGCACCAGCGGACCGATGCCGCCAAGCGAGCGTTCAACCGTGCCGACGCGCTGGTGTCGGTCGCGCAGGGCTATCTCCGCGGCGATCGGCCCTATCGTTCGCCGATCGACATTACCCTTACGATTCCGGAGAGCAGTCTGCGCACTGACATCGCAGATCCTCTCGAGGTAGGCGAGATGGGCGAGTCCTTCGTGTCCGCCGAGGCCGCGCGCCGGCTCAGCTGTGACGCTGGTGTGATCGACGTCTTCGAAGGCGAACACGGCACCCCGCTGTCGGTCGGACGCAAGCGCCGCACCATCGCCGGTACCCTCAAGCGTGCCCTCTACAAGCGCGATGCAACGTGTACGTATCCCGGATGCACACACCGGATCTTCCTGGAAGGCCACCATATCAAGCACTGGGCCGATGGGGGTGAGACCAGTTTGAGCAATACCGCGTTGCTGTGCAGCCTGCACCACCGCTATGTCCACGAATACAAATACACGGTCGAGCTCGGGCCGGATCAACGACCTCGGTTCCACGATCCTCACGGTCGGCTGGTCCCCGCGGTGCCGTCGCGCCCTGCAGTAGCAGATCTCGGCTGGTCGTGGATTCGCGCGGTGAACGCGCCGCTCGCGATCGACGCGCGCACGATCGCCTGCGAGTGGGATGGCAAGCCGGTCAACTACGGCGCGATCGTCGGACATCTCGTAACCTCCGATCGCCTCCGGTGATGACGCTGCACGGGAGTTGCGCGAGTGTGGGCGTCGCGTGAAGTCGATGTCGTGATCGCCATTCCTGTGTCGCCTACCCACCATGACGCGGCCACCAGGTCACGATGGGTTCGGCCTATGACGCTCTCGGTATCTGGCGAGGACTCGTCACGGGCTCGAGCAAACACCTTTAGTTACGATGTCTTTGCCCTCCACGCCGCCGCGGACGAGCCATTCGTTCAAGGCTATCTGCTCCCCGAGCTGGGCTTCACTCCCGAACGCGTCCTCGTCCCCAACAAGCTGCGGCCGGGCCGGCCCCTCATCAGCGAGATCGAGCGCGGCGTACGTTCGAGCCGTGTCACGGTCGTCGTGCTGTCCCCCGCGTATATGGCCGACCACTGGGCAGTGTTCGGTGAACAGCTCGCCGCGTATGCGAGCCTAGCCCAGGATGTTCAAGGTGAGCTGCTCCCGCTCATGCTCGCAGACTGCGAACTCCCGCTTCATATCCAGGCGCTTGTAAAGCTGGATTACCGGGACCCAACGCGCGAGGTCTGGGCGGCCGAAACCGGACGGCTGCGCCAGTACTTCGATCTGCCAGCGGTCCCAGAGCAAGATCTACCGTGCCCTTACCCCGGCATGCGGCCCTTCACCGAACAGGACGCCAGCCGGTTCTTCGGGCGCGATGCCGAGCTCGATGACATCGTCCGCCGACTGAGGCGCGGAGAACGAGAAATCTACGTAATTGGTGCATCGGGATCTGGAAAATCGTCCATGATCGCGGCGGGTCTCGTCCCCACGCTGACCCGCCGCACCTCCGGATTGCCGCGCTTTCACGTACGAACTCTGCGTCCCGGCGAGCGGCCTCTCGAACGACTCGCCGATGTCCTCGAAGCTGATCTCGCCGCGCCCGCTGCCACGGTGAATCAATTGCTCGCGCGCCGTGCCCCCGCGACCTCGCTGCTCCTCGTCATCGACCAACTCGAGGAGCTGTTCGCGCTAGCCAGCGCCGACCAGCGCCTCGGCTTTGTTGCGGCCGTGCGGGCGCTTCGCGCCAACCCGCGATGCGTACTGGTGTTCACGCTGCGGGCAGACTTCTACGGAGCGTTCATGGAAAGCACGCTGTGGAGCGATGTCGATGGCCGGATCTCTCGCATCGAGCTCGGCGCGCTGCGTGATGACAGCTTGCGAATGGTCATCGAGCGCCCGGCGCGCGATCTGGGTGTGTACTTCCAGTCCGAACTCGTCTTGCAGCTACTCTGGGATACTGCCCGTGAGCCCGGGGCCCTTCCCTTGCTGCAAGAGGCCTTGTTCCAGCTCTGGGGCAAGCTCCGTAGGCACCTGCTCGCGCTCGCTGATTACCAGGCACTGGGGGACGGCACCCGAACCGGCCTAGCCTTCGCAGTCGCGGAGCATGCCAACGCGGTGCTTCGTACGCTGACCCGAGGGCAGGAGACCATCGCACTGCGGATCTTGCTCCGCCTCATCAGCTTCGGAGAGGGTCGCGCCGATACGCGACGGCAACAACCAAGCGCGGTATTACGCTCCTACGGGGAAGCCGTGACCGACTTCGACACGGTCCTCCAGCGCCTGGTCGACAACCGCCTGGTGACGGTCACCGGTGACCACGAGCGTGGAGATATTCGCGTCGATCTGGCGCATGAGATCCTGATCCATGCATGGCGGACGTTCGTTGACTGGATCCGGACATGGCGTGCCGACGAGCAACGCCGACGCGAGTTCGAATCAGCTGCCATGGCTTGGCGTGCACGCGGCAGCGGCGACGGGGGCCTGCTCGATCCCATCGAACTCGCATTCGCGGTCGTGTGGCGGGAGAAAGCGGAGCAGCAGCTAGGCTGCAGCGCCAACCTCATTGCGTTCCTCGCGGCCAGCGAAACGGCGCAGTTCCGGGTGATCCGGCAGCAGCGGCGGCGTGTTCGGCTCGCATTTGCCGGGGTCGCTCTGTTCGCGGCTGTCACCTCGACGCTGGCGCTCGCGGCGCTCTGGCAGCGACAACACGCCATCCAGGAAGGCCGGGAGAAGGAGCTCCGCGCCGAGCAGCTCACCCTGGCGCTGGCCCGCTCCAACGTCGAGGTGAACCCGACCAAGTCGGTTGCGATGCTGAAGCCGCTCGCGGGCAAGTAATGGCGCGAGGTCCGCGCAACCGCCGCCGCGGCGCGCGCCGCCGGTGTCGCGTGGAGCATCCCGGCGCCCTACCAGACGCGGTCGCTCGAGCTGAGCCACGATGGCCTGCGCGTGCTGTCGGTAAGCAGCGACGGCGAGGTGCGCATCCACGACCTCAGCAAACGCACCACACAGCCGATCCTCGAGCTCCACACGCCAGTGGATGGCGCGCGGTTTGCCGATAGCGATCGCCAGATCGTACTGTGGCACGACACCGCGCTGATGATCCTCGATGTCAGCACCGGCCAGCGGCAAGACGTCACGGCCATCCGACCGATCATCGATCTCGAGGTCGTCGGGACCACCGCGTACTGGGTCGATAAGGAGCACGCGCTGTGGCAGTTCGATCTCGTCGGCACGGTACCGGTCAAGATCCCGTTCCGGGAGCCGGTGCACGCGCTCGCACTCGCACTGTCCCCCGACGGTCGCTGGATCGCCATAGCGGGCGACGACCACCTGGTTCTCTACGATCGCACGCAACCCGACGCCCCGGTATGGCAGGTCGCGGCGGGTGACGCTCGCGACCTTCAGTGGTCGCCGTCAGGAGACCACCTCGCGGCGCTGGTCGCTCACTCGGCGACCGACGAGGAGGCGTTCGACGTCGCGATGATGCCGGAGCCGAGGAACGTGCAGAAGGTGACCATGCCACTCCAGCCCGGCGCCAACCGCCAGAGTGCTCTCGCCTCCTGGTACGTCGCGGCCAGTGGCGGGCGCCTGTACGCGGTCGGCACAATCGGCGTCCTGATCTCGGCGAGAGATGAGCCGGTCAGGTCCAAGCAGATCCAGGGGGACGCGGTCGGCGTCGCCTTGGCGCGCGGCGGGACGGTCGTGGCCAGCGCAACCGGCGGGCTCACGGTGATCTCGGAGGATGGAGATCACGTGCTGCGGCTGCAAGCCGTGCGCGTCGAGAACGTCCTGGCGTCGCCGCGATCGCCTTACGTGATCGCCCAACTCGCGGACCGCTTGCTCGTGTGGAACCTCGACGACATCCAGCCCCACCGGCTGACCGACGAGCCGTCCAACGGGGCACTGTTCACGACCGGAGATCAGGTGATCACCGGCGGCACCAGCGGCATGGACGAGACCCCGACGCAGTCGATCAACGCCGTCACCGGGGCCGCCCAGCCGCTCGGCGACTGGCGGGGCTTGCGCGCGGTCACGGCGGCCCCCGGAGGCCAGATCGTAGCGGTCATTGATGGCGTACGGCACGTCCACCTCGTGGGCCAGGGGCAACCACCCGAGGATCTACCCGGTGAGATCGACATCGCGGGGTTTGCGACGCCGAACAAGCTCGTGCTCGCGACGCCCGACGGTGCGATCTACGTGCACGATGTCGAGCGCCACGTGCGCACACCGCTGGGCCCGCATCCCTCGCCCCTGATCGGACTCGCGTGGGGGCACGGCCACCATCCATGGATCGCCGCGGCGTTCATCGACGGCACGCTGTGGCGCAAGAACCTGGTCACCGGCGTCGAGGCCACGATCGCACGCATCCCCAAACTCGATCACGTGTCCGAGCGCGACGGCAAGCTGATCGTCGGCGACCACGGCACCGTGCTGTTCCTCCACGATAGCGGGGTACACGCCTGGCGGGCAGACGGTGCGATCGAGTTGCTCGCACAGACGCCCAAGCTGATCGATGACTTCGGAGAAACAGGAACAAGCGACATCCTCGCGGTCGCGAGCGACAGCACGATCTACGCAATCGCACGCGATGGCCGGAACCAGGTCACCGAAGCGCTCCCGAGCATCGATGGCACGTCGGCGTCCATGTCGCCCGATACCGGGCTCCTGGTCGTGCTCAACGGCGGTGCGATCGACGTCGTCGATCCGCTGGCGCACCAGCAATGGACGCTGGCCCCGGTCAGCGGCGTGACGTTCTCGCCCCCGTGATCTCGGCGGATGGCCACCGCGTCCTGGCACAGGCCGATCCACACGACGTAGCATTGCCGAAACACCTGCTGGTATGGTCGATCGAGCTGCCGGAAGGCCCCGAGGAGACTGCGAAGTGGCTCGACGCGATGACCAACGCCGTCGATGACCTCAGCCCCCGTGGCCTCGGCTGGCGTTGACCTGGGTTGTCGCCTTCAGCGCACACTCACTGCTTCGCGACCGACCATGTGGTCTGCGTCGTGGACCCAGACAAGCTTCCGCTAGTCGGAGTTCTCACAGCGACTTGAGGAACTCGACGAGATCCGAGGTCTCGGTACTGGTGAGGCCGAGCGTGAAGGTCGCGTTGTAGTGCGCGATCACGTCCGCGAGCGTCGCGAACCGGCCATCGTGATAGAAACCACCCTTGGCGTGAGCAAACAGGCCGCGCAGCGGACTGGTCCGGTAGCGCTGATCGGGTGCGCGCGCCGCCTGGAACTCATCTATGCCGATCTCCGCCGCGGTGTGCATGTTCCAGCCCGGCTCGGTGTAGAGCGGCGGCACGTGACACCCGGCGCACCGCGCCTTGCCCTCGAACAGAGCCTTGCCGCGCGCCGCCGCGGTCGCATTGAAGCTGCCCGTCGGCGGCTTGGGAGCAGCGAGCGCAAGTTGATAGAGCTGCAGCGCTGCGAGCTTGGGCGTGATCCGATCCTGGTCCGGCGGGGTCGAGATATGGCCGAAGTGCTGCGCGGCCGCGATCGGGAACCGCGCGGCGTCGTCGAGCCGCGGATCGTAGAACGTGCCCTTGCCGTGCATCTCGAGGTTCGCGACGAACGCGTTCCAGTGGCTGACACCACCCCAGCCAGTCCATGTATGAAGGTTGACGCCGGCAAGCCCGTACGCTGGCGGGATCAAAGTCGGATGCGGGTTGCCGTCGCTGCCAACCGCCTTGCCGTCGAGAAAGACCGCGGCATCGAATTTGCTAGCCCCCCACCGGACGAGCACGCTTCGCACCGTGTTCTGGTCGACCCCGAGCAAGCTCGCGACCACCGAAAGATCGGGCGCCAGCGCGACGATCGTACCGACGTCGAGATCTCGATTCGCCCAGCCGTCAAGGCGATGCCCGATGCCCGCGGCGAACGAGTTGTCGACCGTCGAATGACACAGCGCGCACTGGATCCCCATTGACGACAGCTTGCCGCTCTGGTCGAACACACCGGTCACGCCGACCACGGCGTTCACCTTGAGCAGCGCCAGCGTCGATGCCGGATCGTCGAGGTTGACCTGGCCGGCCGCCAGCGCATCGCGCAGGTCGTGCGGCAACGCATCGACATCAACCTTGAGACCGACGGCGAGCGCGGTCCTCGGGCTGACGCCGCCACCGACACCGCCGTTTGCTTGGCCCGCGATCGCGCGGTGGAGCTGCAAGGTATCGCCCCAGAACGCCTCATCGCCGAATGTATCGTAGCGGAACGTCTTGCGACCCTCGTCGATCTGCGAGTTCACGAAGTCCTTGACGGAATCGTTAGAATGGTCGATCGCTTCGGAAACAGCCACCACGCCTCGCTCCTCACGCTTGTCGCTGCCGTCACCGGTTGTGCAATTGACTGCACACAGGAACAAGAAAGCGCACACGTAACCTGTTGATCGCATCAGTTCTCCTTGTCGATCATTCGACATTGGTTGCACTACTCACGACAGCGCAGTGCTGCTCGCGACAGCGCGATTGCTCTATTGAGGAGAGCCGGCTGCAAAACGTTTCGGTGGTGATCGGTGATTCGTCTCTATCGTGACAATGAGCGCAATGCGCGCATGCGCGCGCGACGGCGCACAGGTGCGCAGTTGGCCTCGACCTGGAGGCGCGCTCCGACACGACCACCGATTTGACGATGACAGCCTAGGTGTTCAGGGCCGCCGGGTGCGGGTGGAGGTAAGACGCTCGATCATCGATCCATCGAGCCTCTGTTCATGTCCAGGCCCCGTCGCGCCGTCAAGTAACACGGCGTTCGCGACGGCAGCGCTTCATGGCGTCGTCCACGTCGCGCGCAAACGGCACAAAGCTCTCAGGACACTCGCGCTCGAGCACGCGAGGCCGACAGCGTTCGGCGATCTCGGCATGGCTATGCCGGCGCTCGATCACCCTATGCCATACGCACTTGGGATGCGTTCGACGCGGGATCCTCTTCGTCGCCCCACAGCTCTTCCGGACGCCGGTAGTCGAGCGATGCCACGGGGACTTCAAGTAACGCGGCCAGTGCCTCACGATCCGCGAGCGCCCATGCCTCGATCATCCGCGACGGCACCGCACTCACGGTGAGCACGCGCTCGGCGTCGGCATCGACCTCACGTGCGTACGCGAATCCGGCGTCGATGCTCGTCCGGATCTCGCGCAGGCGGCGGCGCCTCTCGGCCGCGGTGGCCGTACCATGGGCCTTGTCGACATCGCACGCGAAGACCAGCACATCGGCGCCGAGCACAGACGCGAGAGCGAGTGCCTGCGCCGCCTTCCGGGTTTGAAGCTCCCGGTTCGGCTCCCTCTTGAGCGCCTTCTCCATGCGGCTGAGCTTGCGACCGTCGAAGAACTTCAGCTCCACCGTGCCCGCGACCATCTGGCGCAGGATGGGTTGCAGGAACCCCTCCTTACCCTGGCGATACCCGGGCAGCTCCACGAGATCGCCGATGTCGGTCGGCCCTTCGCCAACGAGAAACACCCGGCACGTCATCGCATGAGGTCTCGTTCGCCGACGTTGTACCAGAGCTCACCGAGTTCGAAGTGCGCGCGCAGCTTGTCGAACCCGCGCGTCTTCGACAGCGGCCGGCACTGCGGGTGACCTCCACGACCTCGCGTCACCAGAATGACATCGTCGGCCGATTCGCAGAAATTCACCGTGATCGGGCTGTGGGTGGTGAGGATGACCTGGGTTGCGCCAGCGCTGGACTTCACCAACTCCTGGAGCATCCTGACAAAGCCGCCAAGCAGATGGGGATGGAGGCCGTTCTCGACCTCGTCGAGGAGCAGCACGCTCGGGGTGACCGGCAGCTCGTGCATTGCAGCAACGGCGACCAGCCGCAACAATCCATCGCTCACCTGTCGGGCGTTGAAGCGGGCGGTCTCACCGTTCCAGCGCTCGGTGACCTCGAGGTGCGCCAAGCCGTTGCCCTGGCGCACCGCGTGGAGCTCGACCAGCCGAGGATAGTGTTTCCTGACGCGATTCTCGATGCGCGAGAACGCCGCGCGGTTGCGATCGCGGAGCCGTGCAAGGAACGGCGCAAGGTACTCACCGTTGACCCCCAGTTCATGGCCGTCGCCACGCGAGGGCGCCCGCAGGCGCAACGGATCGAGGAAGAAGTAGCCGCGAATGCCGTGCGCCCAGGTCGCAAGCTCCACGAGCTGCGGGAATCGGTCCTTGTCTTCGTCTCCGATCGCAGAAAGCCACGAGCTGGTGAGGGTCTGTGTGATCGTGTCGATCCTGGCCTCGACGTCCATCCGCCACATCGTGCGCCCGCGCCGGTCGAGAATGACCACCGGCTCTTCGCCCGTCCCGCGATCGTCGGCTCGCATGGCTTGCACTGTCTCGCCGCTGATACCTGGGCGCCGTCGAGCACCGAGCCCGACGGTCCACTGCATGGCGTCATCCGCGAGATCGAGGTCGGCCGTGATCGAGAACTCACTCGTCGCCCCTCGCAGATGTGGCAGGTCACCGTATTCCCACCCCTTGATGTCGAGCAGATCCTTGATGGTCCCCGTCACCAGGCGACCGAGGATGTCGATCGCCTCCAGAATGGTCGTCTTTCCGGAACCGTTGGGCCCGATCAGGACGGTGAACGGCCGGAGCTGCACGTCGCCCTTGCCGAACGCCTTGAATCCGTCGAGCGAGAGGTTCCGCAACATGCCTCGATGAACCTACCCCGGAGCCACCCATCGGGTCCATTTCGCAGCTGGCATCACATCGACCACCTGCCCGGCCAGCTCTGCGCAGCTGGTCAGATCGGCGGCCGGTCGTCGAGGTGGTGATGCTCGTCGTGGCGGTCGCGATGACCGTGGTGGTCCGGCTTCGGCTTGGACTTGTCCTTCTTCGGATCTGGCTTGTCGGCCAGGGGATTGGTCGGCCGCGCGTTCTTGATCGCCTTCTTGACGCGCTTCATGCAGTCCTCATCGGTCTCGGCGCCGTCCTTGGAGAACAGGAGCGGGGTGTCGTGCGCAGTCTCGAACTCTGCCTCGGTCAACCGATCACGCTTGCGCATGATCTGAAGGATCCGCTCGATCTTGTCCTCGGTCCACTTGGTCAGCGTGCCGGCGCAGTACTGCTTGTAGCGCTCCTTGGGCGCCGGCAAGATCGTCGAGAAGAACGCCGCTTCGACCGGGTTCAGGTCCGCCGGCTTCTTGCCGAAGAAGTGATACGCGGCCGGCCCGATGCCGTAGAGGCTTGGACCATACTCGATCACGTTCAGGTAGATCTCGAGGATGCGATCCTTGGTCAGCGTGTTCTCGACGTGCCAGGTCAGGAACAGCTCCTGGAGCTTCCGCGCCAGCGTCTTCTCGCGATACAGCAGGACGTTCTTCACCATCTGCATCGTGATCGACGACGCGCCCTGCACGAACTTGCCGGCCTTGAGGTTATTGACGAGCGCCGTGCGGAACTCGCTCGTGATGAATCCGTGGTGTTGATAGAACGACGAGTCCTCGGTCGACATGATCGACTTGATGAGGTATGGCGAGATCTGATCGAGCGGTACGAACTCGTCGTTGGTCGGCCCCACATCGAACGACATCCACTCGCCGGCCTCGACCTCGACGTAGTGCTCGAACTCCTCCTTGAGCCGCTTGGGTGAATCGGCCGGCTCATCGACTACCTTGCAATGCTTGATCCCGACGTGGCCGTCGAACTGCGTCGCGTCGAGATCGTCCCAGTCGATATCGAGGTGAATATCGGTATCGAACACGCCGCGCATCTTGTAACCCGCCATGTAGGGCGCCATCTCGACCGGAATCGCATTGAGCGCGCGCTGGCAATCGATCGGCGGAATCACGAGGCGGAGCTTCACGACCTGGAGCCCGTGCGGCCCCACCCGCGGCGGCTCGCGTCCCACCTTGTCGCCGGCAGCCAGCTTGGCGGCCACGTGGCGAACCGGCACATCCGGCGCGTCCGGCGCCGCGGCCAGCTTGTCAGGTGGCGGGATCTCGGCGATCGCAGCCTTGTGCGGCGCGGTCACGATCCCGGTGATCGAGAACGGCACGTTGCGCGTGACGAAGTCACCCTGCGTCAACTCGAGCTTGCGCCCCGCGCGCTCGAAGCTGCCGGCGATCTGTCCCGATAGATCGAGATCGTGAACTTCCTTGTCGGCGATCATCGGATGCCCGACGTTGAGGCCGCTCAGGTGAAAGTTCCCGGAGAACTTCGCGCCCAGCCGATCGACGTCGAGGTGCAGCTTGGTGTCGATCGACGTCTGGGCATAGTCGACGACCGCCGAGTGCGCGAGGATCGGCGCGAGCCGATCGAGCTGGAACTTGGCCGCCTCGAGATCGATCGATGCGCGGAGCGCGCTGAGATCGAAGCCACCCTTGGCCGTCCACAGCCGCCCCGGCACGCCACCGTAGCCGCCCGCGAGGTCGATCACGTACTCGGAGAGCCGTTTCGGGTTCGCGACGACCTTGCCGCCGATTCCCGACAGCGCGAGCTTGGGCCACAGCGAGATCTCACCGCCTTCTATCGCGATGATCGGCGTCGCCCCGGTGACCTTCTCGACGTCGATCTTGGCCGCGGACGCCTTCGGCGCGTTCAGCGTGGTCGCCGTCACGCCGCGCGCCTGCGCCGTGAGCCGGCCGGGCGTCCACGTCGCGTCGGCATCGGCGATAAGGCCCGTTGCTCCCGTCAGCTCGTCGTTCGCGAGCAGCTTGCCGTGCGTCACCGTGATCGAGGTCGGACGCAGCCCCAGGCTCGAACCACCGCCGCCGGTCTCCTTGCTGCGCATCCGATCGATCACGTCGTGCACGTTGTCCTGGCCGTCGGCCTCGCGATGGACCGAGACGAGCACACCGTCGAGCTTCGCCGCTCCGATCTCGACCCTGCCGATGAGCGACTTCCAGGCGTCGAAGTCGACATCGATCTGATCCACGTGCACCAGCGGGGTATCCCCGTCGAGCGGCCCGCGGATCTCGACATCGCGCATCACCGCATGACCGAGCACCACCTCGATCGAGCCGAACCGGACCTCGCGCCCGAGCTTGTGCGCCAGCTTGGCGCCCGCCTTGTCGCGGATCATCCACGCGCCAAGCCGCGGGTAGGCCACCGCCAGGCCGATCGTCGCGGTGAGCACGGTTCCCAGGCTGACCGCGCCAGCGATCAGCCAGCGTCGAGACAGTCCCGGAATTCGCATATGGCCTCGTATACAACAACAACGAGGTGCTCGGGTTGATTCACTTGCAGATCAACGCCGGCAAGTGCCCGTCATTGTTGGCGAGCGCCCGAAATTCGACGCCGATCACAGCTCCCGGAGCTCACCCGATGCACGGGCAAGCTCGACCGGCTCGTGGATTAGCACCCAGCTCTAGTTGCAAGGTTAACCACCTGCTCACAGCTCTAGCTCACCGCTCCAGCGAAAGCTCGAAGCCGAGGTGCCCTCGCACACGTCAGTCGATGATCCTCGTGAGCATCGTACGTGATCGATGAGCCCATGCTCGCGAAGCTCCGACGAGACAACGCGCAGCGGTCTTGACCCAACCCATGGCGCCCCGTCAGGCTGTCGACATGGAGGCGATCGGTCAGAGCCCTGCAGGGTTTCCGATGGCTCCCAGCGAGGAAGTCTGGAGGGCCCTCACTCCGGACGAGCGCGCCCAGGTAGTAGAGGCGCTGCCTGGTGAAGTCACCGACGCCGAGATCGCGATGCCGGAGGGCGATCTCCACTTCCAGGCCAAGACCCGCACGCTAGACACCCTGCGCAGGTACTTCGCCCAGCAACGGCGTCGCATATATCTCGCCGCCGAGCTCCCGATCTACTACCCGGCGGAACCGCGGTTCGCGCCCGATCTGCTCGCCGTGCTCGAGGCCGAGGACCACCTGCGCGACAAGTGGGTCGTCAGCGCCGAGGGCAAGGCCCTCGACTGGGTGCTCGAGGTTCACATCGGCGGCGATCGCAAGAAGGAGGCAGAGCGCAACGTCGCTCGCTATGCACGGCTCGGGATCCCCGAGTACTTCCTCTACGATCGCGCCAGGAATCAGCTGTCTGCGTACCGGCTCGCCTCGCTTGAAGCAGCCACGTACACCCCGATCATTCCTCAGCACGGGCGCTATGAATCTCGCGTCCTCGGGCTCGAGGTCGAGGTCACTCGCGATCGACTGCGTTTCTTCGCGGGCACTGCGATGCTCCTGGAGAGCGAGGAGATAATCGCACAGCTCGAGCAAATGCTCGACGAGGTCCAGCATCGGGCCGACGAAGAAGCCCCCCGACACGAAGAAGACACCCGCTGGCTTGACGAAGAGATCCGGCGGCGTGAGGAAGAGACGCGTCGGCGCGAGGAAACAGAACTCGAGGTTGCCCGGCTGCGCGAAGAGCTGGCTCGACTCAAGAAGTGAGCCGACGAAGCCCGGCCGGACGACACAATTTGCATGGCGCGGGAGCCGAGGTTGGGTAGCCTGCGCCACACGACGCGTGGAAGCAACCGCGAGGTCGTCGCAGCTTCGGCCTGGATCGCAACAGCGACTTCCTCGCCGCAAGCGTCTTCGTCTACGACCGGCTCGAGCGCCGTGATCATGCCCCGACCGTCCAACGCTGAACGATGCTGCTGATCCTGGCCCGAGATCACCCAAACGCCGAAGTTCGTTGACACGCTTCAGGCGCGCGACCGATCGTCCGCTACAGGGAACAGGAACTTTCGTGAACACGTGGGACACAGCGACACATCGGGCCGACGTGGTGATCCTGACCGCGATCCGGCCGGAGTTCGACGCGGTGCTCGCGGTCGACGCTGGCGCGGTTCCGGGCTCAGCGTGGGAGGTTGTTGCCAGCCGGAACGGTTTGCCGGTGGCGTTCCGTTCGTTCGCGGTCGAGAGCGGACGGGCCTTGCGCGTCGCCATCGCGGTATCGGCCGACATGGGAGCGACCGCTGCCGTCCACGCGCTCCTGCCCCTAGTCGAAGCGTTCAAGCCCCGATGCGTCGCGA
>Ga0134121_10002063_pt1 | contig 17859 bp, 19 predicted proteins | sample KB301_FD_96463 | JGI IMG/M metagenome (GOLD analysis project Ga0134121, IMG submission 96463) | Terrestrial soil microbial communities without Nitrogen fertilizer from Kellogg Biological Station, Michigan, USA - KB3-0-1 | ecosystem: Environmental > Terrestrial > Soil > Unclassified ... | reverse complement strand
TCCTAAAACTTAGGAAGGGGTTAGTTTCAAAAATATTTTACGAATTCAAAAGCAACCCTTTCCCAAGTTTGGAAGGGGTATGATGTGGAGAAGATTTGGAGAGGCGAGATAAAACTAAACGATAGCCGCCAAGAGAGCCTTTGAGCCATTTTGCTATCCGGGCTATGGTAGCAGAAGAAAGACCGGTATCTTCTATTATCGTGTTGTATTGAACGTCTTTCGAGAGTAGAGAAGCAGCCTGAAGACGATTTGCGAATTCGTTTATTTCTTTTTCAGTCATAAGGTCACGCAGAAAAATCTTGGCTTCATCAGCATTTTTCAAAGCTAAAATGGCGGCAACTAACTGTCCGTTCCTTTTTGTATTCCAGTCCATTTTAGGACCAATACCCCTTATCAGTTTAACAACTCCCACCGATGTATTTTTATTCATCCCTTTACCCATACGGCTACTTTAGCAAACTAAAGTACTTTAGTCAAGTAAAGTATGTGAGAGCTGTGGATAACTTAAGAGATGACCCCGCATTGCATAATTAAAAATTAACAAAAACACTATACAAATAAAAGAAAAGGTATATAATACTTTTTATGACACTAGAAGAAAAATCAGAAAAAGAAGAATTAGAAAAGGAAATGACATCCCAACAAGAGTACGCTTGTTGCGAGAATTACAGGGATGTAAATCAAGACAAAATATTTATGGCTGAGAGGCGTACATGCGAACTTGCTGATAAGTTTACAGAACTTGAAGTTCAGATAGCCGTAGTTTTGTTTGGTTTGGCTGGTATTTTTTCCAGTTTGTCAAAGGTAGGGGGAATTAGCATAATTTTTACAGCAGGTACGGGTATAAGAATTTCTTATATATCAATATTTATATTATTAATAGCTTCTTTGGCTTTTGGGTTAATTCATATAAAATTGCGGGAATCTTTTTGGGAAGGTCATTATCATATAAGAATTAGTAGGCATAATAAATGGGATGAAGCAATAAAAAAGAAAACCACTTATAAAGAAGCCATGGCATTCCATTATGGAACAGCAAATAATAGAATGGATGTTCTTTCAAAGTCTCCTGATTGGACTTGGGTTCTTCAAACAATTTGTCTTTCGTTAGCTATAATAATTTTACTTCTTTTATTTACAATTTTCCTATTTTCTAAGTAGAAACTCTTTACTTGTTTTTATGTTTATGATATAATGCTAGTCATTAGAAATTATTTATGATATAATAAACCTATGATTAAATTAGAAGGAACACAAACTCTATAGTTTTTTAACAAAAACTCTTGCAAAAGGGTTTTTGTTTTATACTCAATCAAAATCATTAGATAACGTCACTATTTTATAAATACACTTTAAACCGTAATAAGGTACCGAACTAGCGAAGAACCCCTTTGTCTTTGTAGCGGTTGTTTAATGAAAGCCAAAAGCGTTTCGGTAAAACTCTGCAGGGTGTTCCTGTGGGATAGCTTTGTGCGTGCCCCCTATGTTGTAGTATATTATCGGATAACTTTTAGTTTTTAAAAAATTCAATTGAGAAAATAAAAAGGGGCAGATCACTATCGGGCGATCCACCCCTGGTTTTTTGGGTTACTCCAAAAGGAGTTTCCCATTTGCGAAGGTGCACCCCTAGGAAAAGGATGCGCGGAGTCCCTCGCGATATTCATAATATTACAGAGTAAAATATTTTAGTCAAGCTAAGCAGGGAATTTCCCTTTAAAAACTATTTCTTTAAGAGGTTTTCTATCACTCGGGGTTTCACGAGGACGCAGAGATTCAGGTAAATCTTCAATTTTTCCGTGCTTGCCGATAGCTATCATCATTTCTACGGTGTAATCATCAGGCACGCCGAGTTTTTTCCTTGCCATTTCATAATCAAATCCAGACATTCCATGAGCAATGAGATTCATTTCTGAAGCTTGCAGAGCTAAATTTTGCCAGGCGGAACCAGCGGAAAATGAGTGGGTCGCATTTTCTCTTCCGCTATCGGTTGTTTTCTTTGAGATCGTCACTACTAGCACACTGGCTCGTACACACCAGTCTTTGTTGAACTGGATAAGCAAAGAAAAAAGATTCTCAAATTCTTGCGTGTCGCGCATAGCGTATATAAACCTCCAAGGCTGAATATTTGAAGATGAAGGCGCCCATCGCGCCGCCTCAAATAGGGTCATAAGTTCCTTTTCAGATACTTTTTCGCCAGACATTGCTCGTGGCGAATATCTTTTCAAAAAAATATCATCGATTGGATATTCGGTTGTACGGTTGTTTACTTTTTTACTCATACTTTAAGTATACACTACCTGTCAAGAAGCGCTTATAAAAAAGAGAGCGAGTCACGAATCAGGTTCGTGGACTCGCCTCATGTGATGGGTCAATCCATTTTTGGCGTCTTTTATGACGAATACAGAGAGGGACATGTTTTTAGGTCCGACACAGGACCCTTTTCATATTTCATCTGTACCAGGAGGCCCAGAGCCATTTTACTTATTGCAGATTATGGTGTCAAATTATTTCAAAAATTTTTCTATTATTTTTTTATCTCTTTTAAGCCATTCAACGTTGCCTTCCAATCGCTCCTTTACCTGTTCTATCGCGCGTTTTGCTCCTGGAGCGTCGTGAGTAGTGAAAAACTTTTTAAAAGATTTCAAATGTTTTTCTTCCGCGCTGCCAGAGATCGCTTTGACAAGTCGCGCGAGCGTGTGCCCTCCGTCGCCGTAGCGTGAGACGAGAGTCTTCCAATTCTTTTTAATAAAATTTAGCCAAATGTCCCGACCCATGGGGTTTCCTCCGATAGAAGAAAGAATGCTGATGGCATCCTGTTTGCGAACACTATCAGAAAATGAAAATTTACAGGTAATTTTTAATAGCTCGAGATCAGAGAAATCTCCCAGGGCATTACCTATTCTGTTTTTCTCTTCGTGCAGGCTCTCCTTTTTATATTTTTCTATAAATTTATTGAATTCTTTTTCCCCACCCCTTTTTGCAATAATTGAATATATGGCTCCGCGCAGGTCTGGATTGATATGCTCACCCTTTTGCATCGTGACAAACTTCTTTTTCGCCTCAACTATTATTTTTTTATCACCCGAGCGTCCGGCGCGGGAAATAGCGAGGGAACGGAGGAGAATGTTGGTGTGTGCTTCACCCTTTTTGGGATTCCAACCAAGTTTTTCTGCCAGAGGGGAGAAAAGAGAAAGTATCAGATTGTCTAATTCTTTTTTTATATTTGTTTTAGCTAAAAGCTGTTCGAGCCTTCCGAGGCCTATGGCAAGCTCGAGCCAGACCGTGTAATTATCTTCTTTTTTGTACGCAGATAAAAACTCAAGCGCATCCGTAGTGGGTATCGTGCCGGCTTCAGCTAGAGCGAAAAGATCTCGGATGATGCCTAACCTGTCGCGGGCAGGTAATAATTTTTTCTCCACCGGCATTTTTAATTTTTCTAAAAGTTCTTTTGAATATGCTGTCCTGTAAAATCCGGCTTCGCCGATGTTTACTTTTAGCCAAAACTTTCGGAAATCAAACTTTTTGCCGGTACGGATTTTTTGAAGCTTAAAAAATCCTGAAATTGGCTCGCCGCCGCTCGCCAAACCCCTTAAAAAGTTTATTTCTGAAAGTTTTTTGGAAGAATTTTTTACAGATATAGGTATTTGCCAGATAGTATTATCTTTTGTTTTCGCTTTAGAAATTGGACTGGCAAAAAATCTTTCTTGAGACAAATTTAATTTACCAGCTTTTATTTCCGCTCTCACTACGGGGTAGCCGGGCCTAGAAGTCCAATTATGCATTATTTTCGCCACCGGCTTTTTAGAAACTTTTTGAAAGGCTTGCCAGAGGTGGACTGTCTCTGTGTTGCTATAGCTATGCTTTTTAAGATAATGCCGGAGCCCGTCTCTAAAATCTTTCTCGCCCAGATAATCCGCCAGCATTCGAATGACCGACGCTCCTTTCGAATATGAAACCTCATCGAATATTTCGCCTATTTCATCTGGATGCTTTACCGGTATCTCAATCGGGTGAGTGTTTAAGAGTGCGTCCAGTCTGAGAGCAGTGCCGAGTTCGTTGGTAGAGAATTGCGTCCAAATGTCCCAATGCGGAAAAAGTTTATCCACCGCCAGATACTCTATATATGAGGCAAAGCCTTCGTTCAGCCACAAATGCGTCCACCACTCCATCGTCACTAAATTACCAAACCACTGGTGGGCAATCTCATGGGCGATGACCAGAGCAACCCACTGTTTATTACCGAGCGACGAGTGACTTTCATCAACCAACAGCGCGCTCTCGCGATATGTAATCGCGCCCCAGTTCTCCATTGCGCCAGATGTAAAATCCGGAATGGCTATCATATCTAGTACAGGCAGGGGATATGCAATATCAAAATATTCATCATAAAATTCTAAGGTTTTAACCGCGCAGTCGAGGGCGAATTCGGCTTGGTGTTTTTTGCCCGGAGTGGTAAAGACGCGCACCAATACGCCACTACTAGTTTTAGATTCTAAATATTCAAAATCACCGATAATAAATGCGAGCAGATACGTAGACATTTTAGGAGTCGGCGAAAATTTTACAATTTCATATCCTGCTTCGTGTTCCAAGACGGAAATTGGCAAAGTATTTGAAATAGCCGTTTTGCCTTTTGGAATAATTAACGATACGTGGAAAACGGCTTTTTGCGCCGGTTCGTCAAAGCAGGGAAATGCCCTGCGCGCGTCCGTGGCTTCAAACTGGGTTGTCGCCATGAAGTATTCTTTTTCTGACACAGAGTACTTGCTCCTATAAAAACCGCGCATCTTGTCGTTTATTATGCCTTTGAAAACTATGTGCAGCTGCATTACCCCATCTTCAATGTTTTTTGGAAAAGTAAAAGTCGCGGTCTCTGATTTTTCGTTGTAAGAGACCTTGCCGAATATTTCACCGATGCGGGCTGTCTCTATCTCAATTTCTTTTGAGTGTAAAGTTAATATTTTGGTCGCTTTCGAAACCAGGAGAGTGATAATCTCAATGCCTGCAAAAGTAAAATTATCCAAATCAGGCTTTAGCTGGATGTCATATTCTATCGGGGCGATGTTTTTTGACAGGCGAACGTTTTTTGATTCCATAAAGTAATTTCCTTGTATTTTCTGAGTATATCTTTTTTTGCCAAAAATGCTAATATACTAAGGTGCAAAAAGAAACTTTCCAAATAAAAACAGTCGGTTTTGAGGGGCCGTTCGGAGTGCTTTTAGAGCTAGTGGAAAAGCGCAAACTCTTCATAAATGACGTGTCGCTCGCGGCTGTTACCGAAGACTACCTGAATTATATGAATAAATTGGGCGGTTTGAGCCCCCGAGAGATTGCCAGCTTTATACTGGTGGCTTCAACTTTGATTTTGATCAAATCAAAGTCCCTTTTGCCTAATTTAGATCTGACGTTGGAGGAAGAAGGAGACATAAAAAATCTAGAAGAGAGACTCCGTTTGTATAAACTTTTTACAAAATTGGGGGGAAATATAAAAAATATGTTCGGTGAAAAAATAATTTTCGCGCCGCTTGAAAGAAAAGACGAAGTGCTTGTCTTTTTGCCGGATGATCAGATCACAGGAGAGAGCATGATGGGTTTTGCCAAAAATATTCTCGGCACAATGCCACAAAAAACATTTATGCCGGAGGTGGAGGTCCGCAAAGTCATCAGCATCGAAGAAATGATAGATAAATTGACAGAGAGGATACAAAATTCTATCAAAACGAGCTTTAAAGGTTTTACCGGCAAGGTGACGAATCGCGAAGAGAAAGTATATGTGATTGTGGGATTCTTGGCGATGCTTGAACTCGTCCGAAATGGAATATTGAATGTCGTTCAAGAAAATCATTTTGAAGATATTTTTATTAGTAAATCAGAACTGAAAGATAATTTATAAAAATCATGGAAATAGAAAAAAAGATAGAAGCCATAATATTTTGGAAAGGGGAGCCGATGTCGCTAAAGAAGCTGGCGGACATTTTAAAAGTTTCTAAAGAGGAAGTTCAGACATCCATTCAAAATTTAAAAAACAGCTTACAGAATAGAGGAATAGTATTGATAGAAAAAAACGATGAAATAATGCTTGGCACAGCGCCGGAACTTTCAGACTTGATCGAGAATTTACAAAAAGAAGAATTGAATAGAGATTTATCAAAAGCCAGCTTGGAAACATTGTCCATAGTTCTATACAAATCCAGCGCAAGCCGAGCGGACATTGATTATATCAGGGGAGTAAACTCAAGCTTTACTTTGCGCGCTTTGTCCGTTCGCGGATTAGTAGAAAAAGAGCTTGATGCTAAAGACAACAGACGATATATATATAAACCCAGCTTTGAACTTTTGTCCTATATGGGAGTAAAATCTGTGGATGAACTACCGGACTATGGCGAGGTCAGCAGTTCTATCAATACTGCAGCAAAAAACTTAGAAGACTTGTCTGCGCAAGCAGAAGAACTTAAAAAGGAATAAAATAAAAACGAAAGTTAGATGCAGTCTGGATTAATTCCAAGAACGTAATCGTTTATTAGATCGAAAGAAGATATATATTCATCTCCATCAAATCCACTGATGTCTTCTTTTTTTATAAGTTTTTTGTAATCCTGTGTAAAATTTTTTGACAACGGCACATAAGACCAATGCCACTTTTCTTCGTTGTAACCTTCTGGTCGACTGCTACCTTTTAGGGTGTAGGTCTGACAAAATCCGAAAGACGGGGCATTCTTGGTAAGCCATTCATAAACCCTCTGCCCTGATTCGCTTTCAAAATATTCGGGTGTGGCGTCATTGATGTCTATCTCTGTGCCCCAATGATGCCTAGATGCTCCCGGGACGGCGCTATATTCCAATATTTTTTCGAATCTTTCTTCTTCGTCAGGAATACTTTTGGATAAATCCTTGCCATCTATCAGAGTAATGCCTTCCCACTTTTTGTTCCAAATACTTTTTTGATAATCAAAATTCCTGGTTGCGGAAGCTATATTTAATTCTATTTCATCCTTGCCGGCGGCTTCTGCCATGTCTTCGAATGCGTCCAGGGCCTCTTTTCTCAAGTACATCTGATACCCGGCGATATTGTACTCTGAAGGTACCAGGGCAAAATCGGATCTTTCCACAGGGTCAAACTTTCCCATTAAATAAATTTTTTGTTCAGCTTCTTTTTTCGTCCGTTCGTGTTCTTGCTCTAGCCTATTCTGCTCGAAGTCTAGCAGGGAAGAAGTAACTATCGGTATTAATAAAAGTATAAAAACCACCGAGGGCAGTATTTTTTTAAAAGTATTTTTATTCATTTCAATCATTTCCAACAATATCATACTGATGTGTTTTAATCAAAAAAGTGATATAATCGCTGAATAACGGCGAGCAAAGCTATTATACTTTAATGTATTTTAATTTAATCAAAATTTTCTTACCGACGACAGTGGCCTTTTTTTTAGGGCTTTTTTTAACGCCGATCGCGACTCACTTTTTCTACAAATACAAGATGTGGAAGAAATATCCAAGGAGCACGAACATCAATACCCCAGACTTTTCAAAAATCCATAACGAACATGACGAATTAAAAACTCCGCGAGTCGGCGGAATAATAATCTGGGTTTCCGTTCTTTCCACTGTCCTCTTTTTTTATTTACTATCAATTTTATTTCCTTCGGAATATAGTTTCGGACTAAATTTCTTGAGCCGAAACCAAACTCTGATACCAGTTTTTACTCTTTTGATCGGCTCTCTGATAGGGCTTTGGGATGACTTGATCCAAATCTATGGCACGGGCGGATTTGCCCGCGATGACAAGTCTTGGCGCAAATGGAAAGCAACACTTGTGGGTTTAATGGCGCTTTTGATTGGGATTTGGTTTTTCTACAAATTAGGTATGACATATATTCACCTCCCATTTGCAGGGCAAATGTATTTAGGAATTTTAATTATTCCATTTTTTATGGTTGTAGCGCTGGCAACTTTTTCCGGAGGAGTAATAGACGGCATAGACGGACTTTCCGGGGGAGTTCTGGCCTCCATTTTTGCCGCATATTCGGCCATCGCCTATGCCAACAACCAGATAGACATCGCGGCTTTTTCCGGGGTTATTACTGGGGCTATTTTGGCTTTTCTATGGTTTAATGTTCCACCGGCGAGATTTTATATGGGGGAAACGGGTGTTATGGGTCTGACCATCACTTTGGCTACGCTCGCATTTTTGACTGACTCTGTTTTGATTTTGCCGATTGTTGCTTTGCCTCTCGTGATAACGTCCAGTTCAGTCATCCTGCAGCTTACTTCAAAAAAACTAAGAAACGGAAAAAGATTGTTTAAACTTGCCCCGATACACCACCATTTTGAGGCAGTCGGCTGGCCGCCGTACAAAGTCACCATGCGTTTTTGGATTCTATCCGTCGTTTTTGCCATTATCGGCATAATTCTGGCAATTATAAGTAGATGAGCCTTCTATAATAAAAATAAAGTGGGTAACCTAGAACCATGAAACAGAAAAAGATAGACAGATTTTTTCTAATAATCGTTTTCCTCTTGCTTACTATTGGGATTACCATGTTTATTTCCGCCTCTTTGGGTATTTGGGCCAAGAATGAAAAAACTTTTTACTCAGTACTTTTTAGCCAGTTGGTTTTGGGCCTGTGTCTGGGGCTCTTTAGCATGTATCTTTGTTTTAAAATAAATTATAAATTTTGGCGCAAACATTCTTTTCTAATTTTCTTTTGCTCTATTTTACTCACTGTGTGTGTTTTTATTCCTCATTTAGGATGGAGCCATGGGGGAGCGCAGAGATGGATACAGCTGGGAAGTTTTTCTTTTCAGCCGGTAGAATTTTTAAAATTCGGGTTTATTATTTATTTTGCTGCCTGGCTGTCTTGGGTTAAAAATAGGGTACAGGATTTTAGGTTTGGAATCTTGCCGTTTACTATTATGCTCAGTCTGATTGCCGTAGTTTTACTCAAGCAGCCCGACACTAAAAGTTTTATCTTGATTGCAGTTACGGGAATCGGCATGTTGTTTATTTCTGGTGTTCCGATGAAATATATTTTGGGTGTGGGTACAGGAGCCCTGCTTCTCTTGGGCACCCTTATTTTTTTCACTCCGTATCTTCAAGAGCGAGTCAAAACTTTCATCGATCCGGCTTCTAATCCAAAAGGGTCTTCTTATCAAATTCAACAATCCTTTATTGCTCTAGGCAGTGGCGGCATTTTCGGGCGCGGTCTTGGCCAAAGCATTCAGAAATTTAGCTACCTTCCAGAACCGCAAGGAGATTCTATCTTTGCCGTTTTGGGCGAGGAGTTTGGATTCGTCGGAGCGCTCGGAACAATATTTCTTTATTTGCTTTTTGCTTTGCGCGGGTTTCGTATCGCCAATAACGGGCCTGATCTCTTTGGTAGACTTTTTGTGTCAGGAATTGTTATAATGATCACGGCGCAGTCATTTATGCACATCGCTTCGGTCACCGGCGTTTTTCCACTTACCGGAGTCCCGCTTCCTTTTATGAGCGGGGGAGGCACCTCGCTTATGGTGTATCTGGCAGCGATGGGCATCATATTTCAAATATCAAAATTTTCGGGAAAGGGCGGATTAGCTTGAGGCTGAATAAATAATAATTTTTAATCCATATGAAAATAGTTTTTACAGGAGGTGGGACAGGCGGGCATTTTTATCCTATTATTGCTGTCGCAGAGAGGGTCAACCAGCTAATAGATCAAGAGAAAATATTACGGTCCAAACTTTATTATATTTCCGATAGTCCTTATGACAAAGAAATGCTTTTTGAAAACGGACTTTTATATGAGGAAGTCAGTACCGGTAAAATGCGAACCCATTTTTCAGTTAAAAGCTTCTTTAAGAATTTTTCCGACATTTTTAAAACTTTTTTTGGCGTTATAAATGCCATTTATAAAATGTTTTCAATTTATCCGGATGTTGTCTTTGGCAAAGGGGGGTATGCTTCATTTCCGACAATTTTTGCCGCCCGGCTTTTGCGCATTCCGGTAGTGATTCACGAATCAGACTCTGCTCCTGGCCGTGTGAATAAATGGGCTGGGCATTTTGCAAAAAAAGTAGCAGTTTCTTTTATCGAAGCCGCTAATTATTTCCCGCAAAAAAAAGTCGCTTGGACTGGGCAGCCGATAAGAACCGAAATAGAACATCATGCGAATCGCAATGAAGCGCTCGAATATTTCAAATTGGAAGGAGATGTGCCGGTGATATTGGTTTTAGGGGGTTCCCAAGGAGCCGAGCTCATAAACAACACCATTCTGGATGCCTTGCCTAGACTTGTCAAAGACTATCAGATTATTCACCAGACAGGCGTTAATAATTTCAAAATGGTTAAAGATAGGGCAGAAGTCGTGTTGACCGGCAATCAATATAAATTGAGATATATGTCTATGCCTTTTCTCAATCCGCTCGCTCTACGAATGGCCGGAGGAGTCGCAACCATTATAATTTCCCGAGCCGGCTCTATGCTGTTTGAAATAGCTTCTTGGGGCGTGCCGTCTATTTTGATACCCATAACCAATACAAATATGGATCATCAGAAGAGCAACGCTTTTAATTACGCTCGCGCCGGAGCCTGCAGTGTCGTCGAAGAGATGAATATGACAGCTAACATTTTGAGTTCTGAAATTGAAAGAATAACCGAAGACAAAGAGGGCTATGAAATTATGGCGAAAAATGCAAAGGCTTTTAATAAACCGGATGCTGCGATGAAAATCGCCAGGGCGCTTGTAGACATTGCTTTGAGTCACGAGAAATAAGAATTGCCTTTCAGCTATTTTTTTGTCATTATTTTAAATGGATAGGTAGCACCTTAATCGGGCTCTTATCCAGGTGCCCCAAAGGGGCTTGTCCGGGGGTTGTCACGGTGACGTGGCAACCCCTTTTATTCTCTTATTTCCTATTAAATGCTAAAATGTCTGTATGGACAGAAAAATTGTAACAAGATTCGCTCCGTCTCCGACCGGCCAATTTCACTTGGGTGGAGTGCGTTCGGCTTTGTACAATTACCTTTTTGCTAAACAAAATAAGGGCATATACATACTTCGGAGCGAAGATACAGACAAGGAAAGGTCAAAAAAAGAATATGAAGATGGGTTCATAGAACTTTTTAATTGGCTGGGATTGAAACCCGATAAATTTTTTCGGCAGTCGGAACGAACAGAAATATACAAAAAATATTTGGAAAAAATGGTTGCGGACGGCTTCGCCTATGTTTCAAAGGAGGAAATAAAAGAAGAGGGACAAAGGGGTGAAGTTATACGATTTAAAAATCCAAATAAAAAAATAACGTTCAATGATATTGTTCTTGGCGATATCACGTTTGACACGACGGATTTGAAAGATTTCGTTATTGCCAAAAGTCTAAGCGAACCGCTATATCATCTGACTGTTGTAGTGGATGATTATGAAATGGCGGTAACCCACGTTATACGTGCCCAGGAACACATTGCCAACACTCCACGGCAGATCTTGATTCAGGAAGCGATCGGCGCGCCAAGGCCCTTTTATGCCCATATGCCGCTTATTTTAGGCAAGGACAGATCTAAACTTTCCAAAAGAGATCCGGAAGTAATACCAGCTCTAGAATACAGAGATTTGGGGTATTTGCCAGAGGCCATCATAAATTTTATGGCGCTTATCGGGTGGAATCCTGGCGGGGAACGAGAGATCTTTAATCTTGCCGAACTGATAGAGAAATTTGATATAAATAAAATACAAAAAAGCGGCGGGGTTTTTAATATCGAGAAGCTAGACTGGATAAATAAAGAACACATGAAAAAACTTTCGCCGGAAGAAATAGAAAAAAATATTTTAAAATGGCTGCCGAAAAATATGCGTAATCCTAAACTCGCGCCTCTTATTTTTGAGCGAATTTCTAAATGGGCAGATGTGGCGACGCTCGCCGAATCAGGGGAGTTGGATTTATTTTTTAAAGCGCCCGAGGTAGACAAAGCCAAGCTCGTTTACAAAAAAGTCGCGCCGGAAAAAATTATTCAAAATTTAAAATTGGTAATCAAAGCCATCAGCGAACTAAGTGAAGACAATTTTACAAAAGAAGATGTAAAAAACACCTTAATGCTGATAGCCGATGCGGAAGGCAATAGGGGAGAGGTGTTGCATCCGGTGCGTTACGCACTTTCCGGAAAAGACAAGTCTCCGGATCCATTTATTATTGCGGAAATTTTAGGCAAAAATGAAACTTTATCCAGGTTACAAAAAGTTATTTAATATAATCTCATCTATTCAGGCGGCAATTCTGGCAATTTTACTTTTAATTCCGATTAACTTTTCTCATGCGCAGACTGTGGCGGATCTGCAAAAGCAAATAGGTCAAAAAAATTCTGATATAAGCAGTTTAGAGCAAGAAATAGCGGCCTATCAGTCAGAACTTGATAATTTAGGTCAACAAAAAAGCTCTTTGAACAAATCCATCCAAGAGCTTGATTTAACCAGAAAGAAATTGAATGCTGATATCGCCATAACTCAAAAAAAAATTGATAAGACCAATCTTACGATTGAGAGTTTGAGTTCTGATATCAGCATCAAGGAGGATGCTATTGCCACCAACAGGGATTCCATTTCGCTCGGCATTAAAAGTACTAATGAATACGAAGAGGGCAATATCGTAGGAACCTTGTTGTCTCAAAATGATTTTACGACAATATGGAATGATGTAGACAACATAGTGGCTGTGCGTGAAAGCATAATTAAAAACATAGCTCAATTAAAAAAAGCAAAGGGGGATCTAGAGAACACTAAGAATGAGACAGTTATCGCTAAAAATCAGCTTACTGCTCTGAAATCCAAGCTGGCCGACCAGCAAAAAATTGTTGAGCAAAATACCAAAGAAAAAAATCAGCTTCTGAAACAAACAAAAAACAGCGAGTCCAACTATCAGAAGCTTCTGAAAGATCGAATAGCGAAAAGAGATGCTTTTGAAAAAGAATTGCGTGACTATGAAGCCGAACTCCAATTTATTCTTGACCCATCCAAGCTTCCTTCGAGCGGAGTTTTGAGCTGGCCGCTCGAAAAAGTATTTGTCACTCAACTTTTTGGTAAGACCGTGGCCGCCAAGCGTCTGTACGCTTCGGGAACGCACAATGGGGTTGATTTCCGCGCTTCGGTGGGCACTCCGGTCATGGCGATGGCGGACGGCACGGTCTTGGGTACTGGCGACACAGATCTGACTTGCCAGGGAGCTTCTTTTGGAAAGTTTGTCTTCATTCAATACAACAATGGCCTGTCTAGCACCTTCGGCCACCTCTCGCTCATCAAAGCGTATGAGGGAGAGCAGGTAAAAAGAGGCGAGGTGGTGGGATATAGCGGCGCTACTGGCCACGTGACGGGTCCGCACTTGCACGTGTCTCTATATGCATCACAGGCCGTTAAAATGGCCTCCAAAGCCTCTGCTTCTTGTGATGGGCGCATATATAGACTGCCGGTAGCCCCAGTGAATGCTTATTTAGACGTACTATATTATTCGCCTCCTTATATCTTAAATACATCTATATTAAATAATAAGCCGACAGAATAGGGGATAATTTGTTGTCTTACAAAACAGTCTATGGTAAAATTTAGCTATTATGATAAATAAAATAAATGAAGAAGGGAGCGATGGGCAAAAAGGTTTTATAAAATTAATCATAGTAATTATCATCGCTCTTCTTTTGATGCAGCATTTTCATTTAACTATCTCCGGAATTCTAGCTTATTTTCATCTGTCATGGTTTGATATCACAAATTGGGTCCAAAACGCTTGGAATTGGTTCACTAACTTATTCAATAGTGTCAAGTAGAAAGACACTTTAAGTATAACGGGAACTCCTACCCAAACATATATTGTGCGACATGGGTATAAATTATCTGCATGAGCTAGAAAGGTCATATCCCGCCTTTTGCGCCTCTTCCCCTGTCGAAAAGTAGACTCTATTTTCTTGTTTGATGGTTTTGCCGGCAGAACATCCTATGGAATAATATTTTGTTCCCCTGTTTGAAGCGAAAAAATTTTTACTTGTGGAATTTGTCAAATCTGCAGCTGAAACTACGTTTGCCGGCTGATTTTCGTCTTGATTGGGATATTCTATTTTTATGCCCGATGAGTCATTTTCTTTAGACATTCTGCCCAGCTCAAAAGATATTAAACCCACCAATATAACAATAACAACTATCAAAACATCCTTTCCCTTCTCGCTCTCTATCCAGCTTTTTATTGTCTGCTTGATTTTTTCCATGTAATTGTTTATACTCTGATTACGTTAAATTGTATCATTAAAACTATATGGCACATAGAAAAGCCGGCGGAACAGCCAAAAATTTAAGAGATTCAAATCCACAATACCTAGGTGTGAAGCTTTACGACGGTGAAAAAGCGCAAAAGGGCTCTATTATCGTCCGTCAGCGCGGCACAGTCGTTATGGCTGGTAATAATGTTGGATTAGGCAAAGACCACACCCTTTTCGCCCTAAAAGACGGCATAGTAAAATTTGGCTCAAGGCGCAAAGCTTCCTTTAACGGCAAGACTGTCGTAAAGAAAGTGGTCAATGTAAACTAAAAAGATTTATATCTTCGCCACAATAAGTTTAAACGAAGACTTGTTTCCTTTGATGGATATTGGGATCTCAAACTCCCCTATCTCTTTGATTGGTTTTTCTAAGACGATGAATTCTTCACCGATATCCGCATGGTTTTGTTTCTTCATTGATTCCGTAATTTCTTTTTTATGAATGGCAGAGAAAAGGTGTCCCTTGTCGTTCGCCTTGCCCTTGATTACGATAATTTTACCCCTTATTTCTTCCAGATTTTTTAGTAGCAAGCTCTCCTGCACTTCCCTTTCAATTTCTATATTTTTCTTTCTTTTTTCCAGTTCGGCTATCGCTTTAGGTGTTGCCAGTTCAGCTAATTTTTTAGGAAAAAGAAAATTGGTAGCATAACCGTCGTTCACTTCCTTTACATCATATTTTCTGCCGACTCTCGGTACGTCGTTTAAAAATATTACTTTCATGGTTTTAATAACACTTCCACTGCCTTATTCAACTGTGGATCCTTTTTGCTTTCTAAGTCTTTCTTGGTAATGTCCACTAGATAGTCCGGGGTCAGTCCCTTTTCTGAAATGGAAGTCCCATTCGGTGTGAGCCACTTGGCAACGGTGATTTTTAACAAAGTGTCCGGAGTCACTTTCATGGTTTCTTGCACAGAACCCTTGCCAAAGCTTTGACTACCCACGAGTATCGCGCGTTTGTTGTCTTGCATTGCGCCTCCGACAATTTCAGAAGCTGAGGCAGATCCGCTGTCAATCAGGATAACGAACTTTAATTTATCATTAAATATATTATAGCCCCTGCTTCTATATATTTCCGGGTTTCTATTATTTCCGTAGTCTTCAGTCACTACAACTTTTCCGCTCGGCAAGAACCAGCTGGAAATGTCTACAGCGGCGTCTAAATATCCGCCCGGGTTGCCTCGCAAATCCAGCAATAGTTTGTCAGTGCCTGATTCAACAAATTTTCTCATGGCCTCTCTAAAAAGCGCGGCAGAGTTGGCGGAAAAATTATAAAGTTTTATCACAAATATTCCATCCGGCCGCAGTTCCGTATCCAAGGTCGGTATGTTTATGATATCTCTCACTATTTTTATTTCCATCGGGTCTTTATCCCCATCGCGGAAAATAGTCAGTGTCACCGTTGTGCCTTTCTCCCCTCTTATCAATTTAATAGCTTTTTCGATGCTCAAACCGGACGTGACGGTTTTATCAATCTTAAGAATTTTATCTCCGGGTTTGATGTTAGCTCGGTAAGCGGGAGTGTCTTTTAGCGGGGCGATAACAGTCAGTATCTTGTCTTTAATGCCGACTTCCATGCCGATTCCAATGAAATTCCCGGCTATTTCATCTTCAAAAGCTTTCGCGTCGTCTGGGGTAAAAAATACACTATAGGGGTCGTTAAGCGAGCTCACGAGGCCGGATATGGCGCCATAAACCCTGTCTTGGTCAGCTATTTTGTCAGCCTTCGGATATTTGTCATTAATCGCATTCCAGACTTTCCAAAAAGGAGCAAAGTCCGCCTTTGTTTCCACTTGGGTATCTTTGTTAGAAATACCTATAACTTTGTCTATCTCCGGACGATTGTGATCGCCGATATAAATGCCCCAAACGAAAAATAAAGCAATAAGGACGACGACAGAAATATTTTGTCTTGTTTTTGAAAAATTTTGCATATTTGCGGCAAGTCCCCTATTGTTGTTTTATTTCTCCTCCAACTTCAAACTTATTCTCTCTAAAATTATCAAAAGTCTTTTCCACTTTTATTTCCTTTGTTTTTAACTCTCTGTAAAATAAATAGCTAATATAAATAATCCCAAGTCCAGACAAAGTTTCTAAAAAATCATTCCAAGAATAAGGAAAACCCAAATATGGCAATATCGCCACCCAAACGCCCATAACTAAAAGTATATAAGCTTTACGCATAAGTATATTCTATTGCATTAACCGACAAAATGCAATATAGCTATTTGCTTTGATTTGAATAGTTGAGACTATCAAGGATCATCATATTTCGATGACTTAGATAATAGTTCGCAAGAAAAACTGCCGCAATAATAGCCAGTATCATCAGCCCATTTTTTATTGGGTGAATATTATGATTCCTTACTTTTATAAATATATATAGCAGTAAGGCAATGGCAATTATTGCAAATATGATATAGAGGATTAGGTTTGTGGTATTGCGAGGCGAAGCGGATAATTTCTGCCAAAGTGTGGGATTTTGCAGAGGCTCGAGCTTGGGTGCAACTTCGGCTCCCAGCACTTTCCCTGATTCTTTTTCAGTTGCAACTGGAGAATTTATTTTTACAGGTTCGGCTGGCTTTTGTGCCTCCGGCAAAGGGTTTGCGTATACCTGTGCCACGAAGACCGCTTCTTGTCCCTTGTATATTCCACTAGCTATCCCAGTGCCGACTTCCGTATAATTCGCTTTCACAATATTTGCTCTATGGGTGGGGCTTGCCATCCAGGCAGCCGTCACATCTTTTGAATCACTGAAATTAATAGCTAAATTTTCTCCGGCATATTGATATTTATATCCCGCCTGAAGCAGCCAATACCAAGGGGTTTTCCCTTCCGGACTAGTGTGGGCAAAATAGCCATGAGTAGCCATGTCCGCAGCTTTCATTTCTGCCGCTTTGTTTAAAATCGGACTTATTTTTAGCGCCTCTAGATTCTGCGCCTCGCGCTCCTCATTTGTCAGGTCAGCCAAGACTGCCGGCAAGACCGCCGCCATTTGCCCGGTCGTATTTATGTGAGTCAGAGTCGGTAGTAAAAAAGAAAATGTTTCTAAAAAAAGAATGATGGCGACGATGCCAACAACACTAGAATTGCGCAATATGTGCGGGTGATGATCGTTGCCGGCGTGAGGAATAAAATGTTTTTTAAACCAAGAAATCATCTGTCTATTATAACAAATAAAACCCCATCTGTAAAGGATGAGGTTTTATCTAGAAAACTAAGTGTTTTATTGGTTAAGAATCTCTCGAACTTTTGCTCCTACAATTCCGTCTCCTTTTAAGTTATGCGCAATTTCGAACTTAATGAGGGCTGCTTTGGTTTTAGATCCAAACTTTCTATCCTCTTTTCCGCAACTAAAACCTGCCGCATTCAAGAATTTCTGAAGCTCTGCAACTTCCGACCCCCTTGAACCCTTTTTAAGTGTTTTTGTAAAGTGGTAAGATTCAGCGCCAAGAACTTGCCCCGGATTTGCAGGAGGTGTTTCTGTCGCAGCTCCTAATACTTCAGGTGCTGCCGGAAGAACTTCTGCTGCCGGAAGAACAACTATAGGAGATTGTTCTACCAGACCAGCTCCGCCTTGAGCTGTG
>Ga0134121_10002062_pt1 | contig 17861 bp, 13 predicted proteins | sample KB301_FD_96463 | JGI IMG/M metagenome (GOLD analysis project Ga0134121, IMG submission 96463) | Terrestrial soil microbial communities without Nitrogen fertilizer from Kellogg Biological Station, Michigan, USA - KB3-0-1 | ecosystem: Environmental > Terrestrial > Soil > Unclassified ... | reverse complement strand
CAAGCCGACGTGGGGCACGTGGTGGGTTTGGGACGCGCGCATGACGTCAACGCTCATCCTGCTCTTCCTCTACATCGGGTTCATTTCACTGCAGGCAGCGATTGACGATCCGCGTCGCGCAGATCGTGCGGGCGCTGTGCTCGCGCTGGTCGGCGTGATCAATGTTCCGATCATTTACTTCTCGGTGCAGTGGTGGAACACGCTGCACCAGGGCGCAACGATTCGCCTGCTTCAGAAACCAACGATCCGCGGATCGATGCTGGCGGCGTTGCTCATCATGCTCGCGGCCTGCTGGCTTTACTCCGTGGCCGTTGTGCTGATTCGCCTGCGATGCATTATTCTTGAACGCGAACAGAACGCTTCGCGATTCGCGGAGGTAGGAGTCTAATCATGAACTGGCCAGATTTATCGATGGGCGGCTACGGCTTCTATGTTTGGGGATCGTATATCGCTTCACTCATCTTTTTTGTTTGGGAAGTCGTCAGCCTGAAACAGAGAAAGAAAGCGTTGACGCAACAACAGCAGCAGTCATCCAAAGCCGTTTCTGCTCCGGTCTTGAGAGGAAGCATCAATGAAACGACGTCATAAGCGTATAGGTTTTATCGTTGTCGGGCTGGCGGGTCTGTCGATCGCGGCTTACCTTGCCGCGAGCGCGTTCCGGAATAATCTCGTCTTCTTCTTTAGTCCGACACAAGTCGCAGCGAAAGAAGCTCCGGTTGGTCGCACGTTTCGCATCGGCGGGCTCGTTCAGGAAGGGACAGTGAAACGCGAGCCGGACGGTCTGACTGTGCGCTTCACTGTGACCGACACCGCGCAGAGCATTCCCGTGGTCTACAAAGGAATCCTTCCCGACTTGTTTAAAGAAGGACGCGGCTGCGTGGCGCAGGGCAAGCTCAATGCTGACGGCGTGTTTCAGGCCGATCAAGTATTAGCGAAACACGACGAGAACTACATGCCTCCCGAAGCCGGACAGGCAATCGATAAAGCCAAGCACGCGCAAGAAGCTGCAAAGTCCGTGGTTGATAACTGATTGATACTCACGCGGCGGCGCAACGGCGCAACGAAAACATCCTTCTCTGCGCCGTTGCGCCGCCGCGTGAGAAACTTTTCTGATAACCAATGATTCCGGAAATAGGCCAGTTCGCACTAATCATCGCCCTCCTGCTCGCGCTCACGCAGACCACTGTCCCACTGGTCGGAGCAGCGACCGGAAGCGGCAGATGGATGTCCATCGCCGCACCCGCCGGACAGGCACAGTTTATCTTCGTCGCGATCGCCTTCTGCTGTCTCGGCTACTCGTTCATCACTAACGACTTCTCCGTTCTCAACGTCGCCACAAACTCCAATTCACAACTGCCGCTGCATTACCGTCTCGCGGCGACCTGGGGCTCGCACGAAGGCTCGCTGCTGCTCTGGACGTTGATGCTCGCGCTCTGGACTGTCGCCGTTTCGCTCTTCAGCAAACATCTTCCGGAAGTGATGGTGGCGCGCGTGCTGAGCGTGATGGGATTCGTGAGCTTTGGTTTTCTGTTGTTCATGCTGCTCACGTCGAATCCGTTCGCGCGCCTTGCGCCCGTGCCGTTTGATGGTCGAGACCTGAATCCACTGCTACAGGATCCGGCGATGGTGGCGCATCCGCCGCTGCTTTACATGGGCTACGTCGGATTCTCTGTCGCGTTTGCCTTTGCGATCGCAGCATTGATCGGCGGGCGGCTTGATGCGACGTGGGCGCGCTGGTCGCGGCCATGGACCACGGTCGCGTGGATGTTTCTCACTTGCGGCATCGCGCTCGGAAGTTTCTGGGCTTATTACGAGCTCGGCTGGGGCGGTTGGTGGTTCTGGGATCCGGTTGAGAACGCTTCGTTCATGCCGTGGCTCGTCGGCACTGCGCTGATCCATTCACTCGCGGTAACTGAAAAGCGCGGCGGTTTCAAGAGTTGGACCGTACTACTCGCGATCGCGGCGTTCTCGTTGAGTTTGCTGGGAACGTTTCTCGTTCGCTCCGGTGTGCTGACTTCAGTGCACGCGTTTGCAACCGATCCGAAGCGCGGCGTCTTTATCCTGGTGTTTCTGCTCGTCGTGATTGGCGGCTCGTTGTTGCTGTATGCGATACGAGCGAAGCAGGTCGGCGTGGGCGGCAAGTTTGAAGTCGTCTCGCGCGAGTCGTTTCTGTTATCGAACAACGTGTTGTTGACCGTCGCGGCGGCGTCAGTACTGCTCGGAACTCTCTATCCGTTGCTGGTTGACGCGGTCGGCGGAGCAAAACTCTCGGTTGGTCCGCCGTACTTCAATCTCGTCTTCGTGCCGTTGATGGCGCCGGCGATGTTCTTGATGGGTGTGGGACCAATCGCGCGTTGGAAGAAAGCGAGTCTTCCGGATCTAGTCACGAGATTACGCTGGGCGTTTGTGATCAGCGTGCTGAGCGCGATAGTGCTGCCGTTCGTTTTGGGCGGGTTCAAGTGGCGCGTCAGTTTAGGACTACTGCTCGCGGTCTGGATTCTTGCGACGATTCTGGTAAATCTTTGGGAACGAGTGCGCGTCACTTCCGGTCAGCTCAGCACGTTCCAAAAGCTGCGCGCGCAGAGTCGCAGTTACTACGGAATGCAAGTGGCGCATCTCGGCGTTGCCGTATTCATCGTCGGCGTGACGCTCGTTACTGGCTATCAAACCGAACAGGACGTGCGCATGGCGCCCGGTGATGTTGTGACTGCCGGCCGTTACTCGTTCAGGTTTGACGGCGTAATAAAGGTTCCCGGACCAAATTACAGCGCTGATCGCGCGGAGATCACTGTCAGTCACGACGGGACCGAGATCGAGAAGATGTTTCCGGAGAAACGAGAGTACGTGAGCGGCAACGTCATGACTGAGACGGCCATTGACAGCGGCATCTTCCGGCACCTCTACATCTCGCTCGGTGAACGGGTCGGCGGCGGCGCGTGGAGCGTGCGCGTCTATTACAAACCGTTCGTCGGCTGGATCTGGTTTGGCGCGGTGTTGATGGCGCTGGGCGGCGGTCTCGCGGTTAGCGATCGACGATATGCGCTCGCAGCACGCAAAGAACGCGAAGCACGAGAAACAATTAAGGCTTCCGAAATCCCGAGCACAGTCGCCGCATCAGTAACAGAATAAATCCGCGTTCATCCGCGTAGATCCGCGGCTAAAGTTATGCTTCGTTATCTAATTCCGTTAGTTATATTCATCGTACTCGCAGTCTTTCTAGCGATCGGGCTCACGCGCGATCCGCACGAGCTCAAATCCGTCTTAATCAACAAACCCGCACCCGCGTTTCGTGTGCCGCAACTCAAAGCAGCAGACAAGATGATCTCGAACGAAGACATGCGCGGGAAGGTGTGGCTGCTCAACGTCTGGGCCTCGTGGTGCATTGCGTGTCGTGATGAGCACCCGTATTTGATCGAGTATGCGAAATCGGGAGTCGTGCCGATTTACGGTCTCAATTACAAAGACAGACGCGAAGACGCGCTCGCCACACTCGACGAACTGGGCGATCCTTATATAGCGAGCGCGGTCGATCTCGACGGGCGTGTCGGCATTGATTTCGGAGTCTATGGAGCGCCTGAGACTTACATCATCGATCAAGGCGGCACGATTCGATTTAAATACGTTGGCCCAATGATGCCCGACGTCTGGAAAGAAAAGATCCTCCCCGTGGTCCAGGAATTAAATCGCCAGGGAAAATGAGAAGGTTAAGAATGAACAAGTCAGGAAGAGAGGCTTGCCTCCGCCCTCCGAACAACGGGGGCAAGCCCCTCTTCCTGACTTGTTCACTTCTGATGTTCGTTATCTTCTTAATGGCGCCGTTTGTTAAGGCGCAGGTGCAGGAGGAAGAAGTTCCGAGCGACGATCCCGTGATCGAGCAGCGACTCGCAAATCTCTCGAAAGAGCTTCGTTGCCTTCAGTGCCAGAACCAGACTCTGGCTGATTCACCCGCCGGACTGGCCGCAGACTTGCGCCGCGAAATTCGTATACAGATGAAAGCTGGTAAAAGCGATAAAGAGATCATCGCCTTTCTTACCCAGCGTTACGGCGACTTCATCCTGTATAAACCGCGCGTGACATTCACGACTTACCTGCTCTGGTTTGGACCGTTTGTCTTATTAATCGGCGGTTTGTACCTGCTTTTCCACTACATCAAGCAACGACGCGATCAGATTACCGAGAAGCCGCTGAGCGCCGACGAGCGTCGCCGCGCCGAAGAGATGCTCGCTTCTCTTCCCGGAAAGGAGACCACATGATTCTCTTCTGGGTTATCTGCGCGCTCATGATCGTGATCGCACTGGCGTTTGTGTTGCCGCCTGCACTACAGCATTCCGAAGACCCGAACGTAATGTCTGACGAGGAGCGTAAAAAGGCGAACATCGCCGTCTATCGCGATCAACTCTCGGAGCTCGAAGCAGATCGGCTCAATGGCATTGTCGCCGAAGATCAGTACGCACAGGATCGTGAAGAGATCGAGCGTCGCCTGCTTGAAGACACAGCGACGACGCGATCGAAAAAGACCGCCGGCGCCGCACCCCTCAACCCACGCAACACTGCCTACATGCTAGGCATCGGATTGCCTCTCGTCGCAGTCATCTTTTACCTGAGCATCGGCGAGCCGAACCGAATCACGAATCCTGCGCCTGTCGGTGCGCCACCAGGCGCCGCAGCGGCTGCTCCACCAGAACGAACACAGGAACAGATCGAAGCAAACGTAGCGAAGCTTGCCGAGCGTCTGAAGTCGAATCCCAACGACGCGCAGGGTTGGACCATACTGGCCCGTTCCTACAGCTCGATGGAGAAGTACAGCGATGCGGCCAACGCTTACGCGAAGGCTACTGAGCTGAATCCGAAGGACGCCGATCTCCTGGCTGAGTATGCGTTCGTCACGGGCATGGCTGAAGGCCGGAGCCTCGAAGGCAAACCCACGGAGATCATCAACCGTGCTTTGAAAATCGATCCGGAAAATCCGAAGGCGTTGCAACTCGCCGGTAGTGCCGCATTCCAGGCGAAAGATTACAAGAAGGCGATTGACTACTGGCAGCGCGTGCTGAAGAAGGTTCCGCCCGGTTCAGAAGTCGCTGAAACGATTACCGCGCGCATCAACGAAGCAAAGACACTCGCGGCGAGTAAGTAAACCAGAGAGAACATGTCGAGAGAGAATATTCTTTTCGCAATTATCGGACTGCTTTTGGGCTTCATCGTGGGCTTCATGTTTGCCAGCTCGATGGCGCAGAAGGCTGCGATGCAACCGGCCGCCGCGGGCGCGCTTCCGGCTGATCATCCACCGGTCGGGGGGCAGGGGCAGGGCCAGAATGCTCCGAATCCGCAGGCGATGCAGGCGCAGGTTCAGGCCTCGCTCGAGAAGGCGCGCAACGAGCCGCAAAACTTCGAAGCGCAGATCCAGGCGGCTGATCTCTATTACCAGATTCAGCGTTTCGATCAGGCGATCGAGTATTTATTGAAGGCGAACACGCTTAAACCGACTGACTATAAGACCGTAGTGTTACTCGGCATGGTGAACCTCGACGCGCAACACTACGATCAGGCTGAGAAGTGGTATCGAGCCGCGATGAAGATGAAGTCAGACGACGTGATGGTGCTCGCCGGCCTCGCCGCCACCACGCTGCAAAAAGGCGACGCGAAAGCCGCGGAAGACGCGATCGCGCAGTTAGAGAAAGTCGATCCTAATTCAGAGGATCTCCCTCAATTCCGGGACAAGCTCGCCAGCCTCAAAGCAGGTAAGTAGCCACAAAAAGGCACAAAAAGCACAAAAGATAAAACCATTCAGTTCAGATCTCTCTTTTGTGCCTTTTGTGCTTTTTTGTGGCTACTCTTTTTTGTGCCTTTTGTGGCTAAGGAGCGATTGACATGCGGACGACGTTTACCAGAAGTATGCGATCGATCTTGCCGTCTTTACCGGTCACGACCACCTGACCATTCTCAACCGTCACCCGTCTGACAGTACTCATCGATCGATTGATAAGCGTGCCATCATTGGTTTCGATTACGAGCCGTGGTCCAACTTCCGGTTCGGGTTCAGGTTTCGGCTTCGGTTCTTCGACTGTCGCAACCGGCGGCGGTGTCTCTTTTACTCGCGGTGCTGGACGGCGTCCGGCAGGTCTGCGGCCACGCGTGTTGCGCACGGGGGCGGGTTTTTCGGTTTCGACTTCAGGAGACTTCTCAGGTTTCGTTTCCGGTGTCTCAACTGGCTTCGCTTCTGGTGTTGGTTCGGGTGTCGGAGTTGCAGTTGCTACTTCAGTGACTGGCGGCTCAGGTTCTTCGATCCTTGCGCCGACTGATGAGACGCGCTTCGTCTTGCGTCCACCCGGAGTTGTTGTTTCTGTGGTTGGCGTTTCTGCTTCCGCGATCTCAGGCCCGCCGACGATCGGCTGAAACGATCCACCAAACGACAAACGGTAAGTTCCCTCATCGTCGTTTGGACTGCGCGCCTCGATGCGCAGGATCAGATCCTCTCGCTTGCGCAGGTAGATTCCCTTCGTGACGGGACTCGTACTCTCAGCGTAGAGCGTGAGTTTGAGCAGAGGTCGCAACGTAGTCGCAGTAAACACGTCGATGTCGCCATTAAGATTTTGGCTGTTGACGGTTATCAGGAGGTCGCCGGGCGTGCCTGTTAAAGCGTAATAATGATCCGTCAAACGCGCATCACCGAGATCGCGCGCGGCGATTCGGCCCGTAACGCTGTTGCTGCGTACGGGCGACGGCGCGTTCGGATCGATCGATTGCGCAGAAGCGCATACGACTGTCAGGAGTAAAATGGCGACGGCGAATAACTTGGCCATAATTCGCCGCAAAGCATATCAGATTTGCGTTATCCTAGTCGCATGAAGTTAATCCGCGCCATCCGGGGGATTTCGCTGCTTGCGGTGTCAGTTGTTTTGCTCTCTTCCCTTCCCGCTCTCGCCCAATCGTGGACAGCAAAACTGGATAAAGACATCAACTTCTATCAACCAACGGAAATGGGTGTGCTCATCGTCGGCACAGAGAAGTCGCTCTACGCCATCGACGCCTCGACCGGCGACACACTCTGGCATCGCAAAGATACTTCGCTCGATGAAACCGACGTCGCACCTGTTCCCGGCACCGATCTGTTGTTGCTGAGTTTTGAGAAAGGCGACAAAGCGCGCATCGAAGCAGTCGACATTTTGACAGGCGACTCGATCTGGCGCAGCGAAAAGATCAAAGGCGCCGTGATGCAGACTTCTGTCGACACAGCAAACAACCTGCTCGCGGTCGTGCTTGCGAAGGATGCGAAGAGCCGCGCGCGTGATGGTTTCAAACGCCGCCCGCTGTTGCATGTACTCAATCTGGCGACCGGTGACGAACTCTGGAAGTACGACATCAGCGAAGTCGAGATGATGCCGGCGCGCTGGCCGGAAGATTCCGGCAAAGAAGTCGACTACACGCTCGACAACTATTACCCGCCCGCGTTTATCGACGGGCGCCTGTATGTTTTCTACGAAGGCGTCACTTCATTCGACGCGCGCGGCGGCAAAGAGCGACTGCGCGAGAAGTATCGCGTCAACGAAGACGGACTCGCGCTCACCGAAGCAGAGCCGATCTTCACCGAGGGCATGATCTACGTTTCCGGTCACGGGCGCGTGCGAGCGATCTCGCGTCAGAGTGGTGACACGGAGTGGGAAGCGAAAGATCTCGGGCTCACGCCGGAGATGGTCCTGGTTGGAGACGTTCTTTACGTGCGCACCGGCGGGCAATTCACGCGCTTGAAAGATGGTGAGACTGATGAGCGCGGCTCGTACGGCGTGAGCGCAATCGATGTGCGTAGCGGCAAAGTTCTCTGGCGTTACAAAGGCGCGGACAAGGGTATTACAAACCTCGTCATGCCCGATCGAAACAACATTGTGGTTGCGGATCGCGATGATCTGCTTTTTATCGATGCGAGCATCGGCAAACGAGTAGCGCGTGTGTCGCACAAGATCGAACGTCCTTCGTTTGCAACGTTGAATGAAAACGGGAATATCGTGATTGGGGGCCAGTCAGAGATCGCGGCGTTCGATACTAACACCGGGCGGCAGCTCTGGCGCGCGCGACACACACCGCCCGGACGTGGCATCTTTCGCACGGTGGCGGCAATCGCGGCGCGTGCAGCTTCGCTTTATTTCCGTTTTGGTGGACCGGCGATGACGGCAATGGGCTGGTACGGATTAGCAACGCGCTCATCGTTTTCGAACTTGCAGGCTTTGGCCACGGCATATAAGAGACGACCGCGTTCGTCTGGATTCAAGCGGTTTGGGATCGCACGGCGTGTGCAGGATCGGATCGATCCTTCACGACAGCTCGATCGGTTGTCGCGATTCCTGTGGCATCGTGAACGGCTCGCGACGCTCCAGGGACAGTGGATGTATTTCTATACGGATCTTGATCGTGGTGGGAATGGATTGGCCGGAGTGAACATCAATAACGGCCGGACCGATCGCGAAATACGACTATCGGATCTCGACGAAAGGTTTGTAACCGATGAGGTACTCGGTGCAATGTTCTCCGCCTCAGGCAATCGTTTATTTAGCCACGGATTACGCTGATCTAAAGCCGGATTTACTCGGATCTAAGCCGTAAAGCATTGGCGATAACCGAAACTGAACTGAAACTCATCGCCGCGGCTGCGATCATCGGGCTAAGCAAGATTCCGAAGAACGGATACAGCACACCGGCTGCGATTGGCACGCCGAGCGTGTTGTAGATGAAGGCGAAGAACAGGTTCTGTTTGATGTTGCTCATCGTTGCTCGGCTCAACGATCGCGCGCGCACGATGCCACGCAGGTCGCCTTTCACGAGCGTCACGCCAGCGCTCTTCATTGCCACATCAGTTCCCGTGCCCATCGCGATGCCGACGTGAGCTTGCGCGAGCGCGGGCGCGTCGTTGATCCCGTCGCCGGCCATTGCCACGACGCGCCCTGCATTTTGGAATCTCTTCACCGCATCGACTTTCTGATCCGGCAAGACTTCCGCGACAACTTCATCGATTCCGAGTTTGCGTGCTACTGCTTCGGCCGTCGTCCGGCTGTCGCCCGTGAGCATCACGAGACGAATGCCTTCCGCGTGAAGTTGTCTGACAGCGTCGGGCGTTGTCGACTTTATCGGATCAGCAACGCCGATCAGTCCGGCTGGTTTTCCATCGATGACGATGAACATGATCGTCTGACCGTTAGCGCGCAACTCTTCGGCGCGCGCATCGAGTTTCGGATCGTCGAGCAGCGATCGATTACCGACGGCCACTTGATGTCCATCAACTTCCCCAACCACTCCCTTTCCAGTTATCGACTGAAAGCGAGCCGCGTCTTTTATCTCGACCCCGCGTTCATTCGCTCCCGCAACGATCGCCGCCGCCAGCGGATGTTCACTGCTTCGCTCCAAACTTCCCGCCAGAGCAAGCAGTGTTTGTTCATCAAATCCATCCACTACGACAACGCTCTCGAGTCGTGGCTTGCCTTCAGTCAACGTTCCAGTCTTGTCGAGGACGAGCGTATCAACCTTGCGCATGATCTCGATCGCTTCGGCATTCCTGAAGAGCACGCCGTTCTGTGCTGCTTTCCCGGTGGCGACCATGATCGACATCGGTGTCGCGAGCCCAAGCGCGCACGGACACGCAATGATCAAGACAGCCACTGCATTGACTAAGCCGTGCGCCATTTGCGGCTCCGGCCCCCAGATACTCCAGACAATAAAAGTGATCACCGCTATCAACACTACCGCCGGGACAAAATAACTCGACACAACATCCGCGAGCTTCTGTATCGGCGCGCGGCTGCGTTGCGCCTCGGCCACCATCTGCACGATCTGCGCCAGCAGTGTTTCCGAACCGACACGCTCCGCCCGCATCACAAACGATCCGGTACCGTTCACAGTCGCGCCCACCACACGATCACCTGAATTCTTCTCGACAGGAATCGGCTCACCCGTGATCATCGACTCATCAACGCTACTCGCCCCCTCAACCACAACACCGTCAACAGGCACGCGCTCTCCGGGACGCACGCGCAGTAGATCGCCAGGATGCACATGATCCAAAGGCACATCTTCCTCGTGTCCATGAGCGATGCGTCGTGCGGTCTTCGGAGCGAGTCCGAGCAGTTCTCGAATCGCATTACCAGTTTGACTGCGCGCACGCAGCTCGAGCACCTGGCCCAACAACACCAGCGCGACGATCACCGCCGCAGCTTCAAAGTAAACCGGCACATTCCCGTGTGCATCGCGAAACGACGCCGGAAACACTCCCGGCGCGACCACCGCGATCACACTGAACAAGTAACCAACACCCACGCCGAGCCCGATCAGCGTGAACATATTCAGACTGCGATTTACGATCGACTGCCACGCGCGTTCAAAGAACGGCCAGCCACACCACAACACCACCGGTGTCGCAAGCACGAGTTGCACCCATTGCAGCACTCGCATCGACACGAGTTGTTGTAATGGCTGGCCGGGATAAAGATCGCTCATGCCTAGCAGAAACACGGGTATCGCCGCCAGGACCGCGATCCGGAACCGGCGCGTCATATCTTTCAGTTCGTGGTTCTCTTCCTCTTCGAGCGAGACCGTGAGCGGCTCGAGCGCCATGCCACAGATCGGACAACTGCCTGGACCATCACGAATGATCTCGGGATGCATCGGACAGGTGTATTTCTGATCTGGTTTTGGTCTTGCGGGTGGTTGTCGTGTGATACCGACAGTTTGTACAGCGGGCTTTAGGAATGCTTCGGGATTCTCGCGGAATTTATGGACGCAATGCGTGCTGCAAAAGTAGTAAGTTTTCCCCTCGTACTCAACCGATCCGGCTGCGTGCTCCGGATCGACAGTCATTCCACAGACAGGATCGATTTGTGCGACAGTGGTTAACATGATTTTCATGATTAACAGAATTGTCAGAATTCATTCTGTAAGTCCTGTTAATCTTGTCAATCCTGTCTAAAAAATCTTACTTCCGCAACTGGACGCTCAACTGCGAGCGCGCCGGCATAACCTTCCCCAACATCAATCTCATATAACAACCAGCGCGACACGTCGTCCTCCTCCGCCCGCAACAGCTCCGCCTGAACGCCCGGCGCCAGGGTGACATCAAACGCATCCAACGCCTGCGACAATCCTTTACCGATCGCTTTGATGTAAGCCTCTTTCCTGGTCCAGCATCTGAAGAATGCGGCGACTTGCTCCTCCTGCGGCAACGCATTAAACACCTCGACTTCCGCGCGCGAAAAGAAACGCCGCGCGATCTCTTCACTCGCAAAGTCTGCCCGAATCTGTTCGACGTCAACTCCAAGCTCTGCATCGAGCGCGATCGCGAGCAAAGCGACTTCGTGCGAGTGTGACAGGTTGAAGCGCAGAACGTGTTCACTCGCGAGCTCGGGTTTGCCGTACGCGCCGTATGAAAATCGCAGCGTCTCGGGTAGCGTCTCGAGGTAACTCGCAACAACCGAGCGTAGAAAGCCCCGCGCCACGATGAAGTGTCGTCGATGTTTCTCGAAATGGAAGCGAGACGCGCGGTTGAGTTCGTCCGGATCCAACGTCTGACGAAAACGATCCAATCTATCGTCCGGCTGGTCCAGCGAGATGCGCCACACGTGGACCGTACCCGTCTCCAGCGACGGCGACGGCGGTGGCCCGGTCCAGGTTGAACTATCAGGCTGCATCCTGTAATCCTGTCAAAAGACGGCTTAAAAGGAAAATTGATCCGGCGCTCCCGTGGTGGTCTGTGTTATCTTCTACCCGTCCCCCTAAACAAACCCCCGACGTCTTAGCGAAAGCATTTCAGCATAACACTGGCTTCAGGAGGGTCGTGCAATGTCGCGAACTATCTATCGATTGGTCCGCACCTCCGCGTGCGGTCTCTTTCTTCTGTGCGCAATAATGACTGCCAACGCTCAATTCCGCGCGGGCGTGCAGGGAACAATATCCGACTCGAATGGCGCGCTTGTCCCAGACGCGAAGGTCATTCTCAAGGATCTCGAAACCGGAAAGGTCCAGGAGACCAAGAGTAGCGGCGAAGGTTTTTATCGCATCACCGGCCTCGCTCCCGGCCAGTATGAGCTCACTGTCGAAGCGCCTGGTTACAAAAAATCAGTTTCTGAACACGTGACCGTCAACGCTGAAAACGTGCAAGGCGTCGACGTCATTTTGGAGATCGGCGAGATTACAGCCGTGGTTACGATTGCCGACGAAGCCACGCAGCAACTCGAAACCGAGAACGCAAATATCAATAAGGCAGTCACGGCCGCCGAGGTCAAGCGACTGCCACAGACGGGTCGCGATCCTTACGAACTGGCACGGCTCACGCCCGGAGTTTTTGGTGACGCAGGACGCAATCCAAACGGCGGTGCAACCGGTCTGCCAAACTCCCCCGGACCAGGCGGTTCAAACATCTCGATCTTCCAGGCTGAGAACCAGCCGCAGATCACCGCGAATGGTCAACGCCTCTCGGCAAACAATTTTCAGATCGACGGCGTGAGTGTCAACAGTCTCAGCCACGGCGGCGCTGCGGTCGTAACACCGAATCAGGAATCGGTGAAAGAGATGCAGATCTCGTCGTCGACCTATTCAGCGGAAGACGGCAGAAACTCCGGCGCGCAAATCAAAGTCGTTTCACAAAACGGCACCAACGATTTTCACGGTAGCGCGTTCTTCAAATACAACAGTCCGAAGCTCAATTCTTTTAACAAGTACGCAAACGATTTTGGTCGCGGACGCACTGAACGAGTCGAGCGGTTGTTTCGCCAATTCGGTGGCAGCGTCGGCGGCCCACTTTACTGGCCGCACTTCGGCGAAGGTGGTCCAACGGTTTACAGCGGCAAGAATCGCGCGTTCTTTTTCTTCTCCTATGAAGGATTGCGTGAGAGTACGAACACGCTCTCGACGGGTTACGTTGAGACGCCGCAGTTTCGACAGGCAGTTCTCAGCTCTCGCCCGGGAGGAGTCACTTCCGCAATTCTCAGCAGCGCCGGTATCCAGCCACGCATTGCCGGGACGTTGACTCCGTCTTGCGCTGACGTGAACGGTAATGTCCCGTGTCAGCCCGTCAGCGGTGGTCTCGACATCGGATCGCTGACCGGTGGGTTGGGCCAGTATGTATCGCTTGGGAACATCGGCGGTGGTGGTCTCGATGGCATTCCCGATATTCAAAGAGTCATCATCTCTGAACCGAGAAACAACAAACCGAATCAGTACAATTTGCGTGCTGACTTCAATCCCACTTCGAACGATCAGATCACTTTCAGTACTTACCTGACGAGGATCTTCTTCGTGAACGGAGACGCCGGCTCGGGCGCACGGCCGCAAGCGGACATCACCACGACGCCACACAATACCGCGTTCACGTTGCTCTACAACCGCACGATATCTCCGACACTGCTGAACGAAGCACGTTTCAACTTCACCAAGTTTGCTTTCAACGAGGTCGAGTCATCTGCTGCGACAAACTTCGGCATTCCGCGCGTCGAGATTGAGAGTTTGTTTCGTGACGGCAGTCGCATTCGTTTTGGCGCGCCACAGTCAGAAACGACTCCGGGAATCTTTTCGGAAAAGACGATCGAGTTTCGCGACATCGTCAGCAACGTGCGTGGAAACCACGGTCTGAAATTAGGTGTCGAATATCGTCCCGAGCTTAATGACGACAATCTCAACGGTGGTTCGCGTCCGTTGTACACGTTTGGTGGTCTCTTTAACTTCGCGAACGACACGCCCCTCTTCTATCAGATCAATGCCGATCCGGAGACCGGCGGCGTCGCAAACGCGCAGCGCCATTTCCGATCGAGCAGTTATGCGCTGTTCTTTCAGGACGACTGGAAAGTACGGCCGAATCTGACCTTGAATCTGGGTCTGCGTTATGAGTACTTCGGCGTGCTCAAGGAGAAGAACGATCAGATCGCGAATTTCATCTTTGGACCAAATGGAGGTTTGGCGGGATCGAGAGTTGAGCCGACGAGTGATCTATACAATCCGGATCGAAACAATTTCGCGCCGCGATTCGGTTTTGCTTACAGTCCGAAACGTTACGGCCTCGAAGACAAGCTCGTGATTCGCGGCGGTGCAGGCGTCAGCTACAACCGCATTCCCGAAATCGTCTTCGGGAACTCACGCGGCAATCCGCCGTTCTTCGCGCGTTATGCGATCTGCTGCGGCACTTCAGCGGCTGACTTCGGTACGCCTTTCGCGGGCGGGCAGATTCTTTACGCCGTCGGCACGAGCAGTTCGCCGTTCAGTTACCCGGCGAATCCGGCGCTCGCAGTCGGAATCAATCCCGCCACCGGTACGCCGCCGAATCGCACGGTTGAGGTTTATGGCGCACTATCGGACACGCCGGTCGCGTACGTCTACACGTATTCGCTCGATCTTCAATACGCGTTGCCGTACAAGCTCACGGCGACAGTCGGTTATCAGGGCAGTTCGAGTCACAAGTTGATTCGTCTCGTGAATCAACTCTTCGTTCAGCCTGTGATACCACAAGACTACTTCGCGTTTGCGGTGTACATTCCGACGCCTGACGTGAACGCAAACTACAACGCGATGAACGCGCGTTTGACGCGTCGCTTCAGTCGCGGGTTTCAGTTTGATGTGGTTTATCGTTTGGCAAAGAGTATCGATACATTGTCGAACGAAGGTCCCGGAGCTGTAACTAACCAAACCTTTCCACAGGACTTGAGTCAGGAACGTGGACCATCAGATTTCGACGTCAGGCATAACTTCACTGCGTCGGGTCTTTGGGATCTGCCGTTCTTACGCGATCGTCGAGACTTCATCGGGAAGGCGTTCGGTGGTTGGCAAATCGACGGCATCGTGCAGGCACATACTGGTTTCCCGTGGACTCCGCATACGGGCCAATGTGTGCGCTCGGCCAATTCGAACAACTTCGTTTGTCCGTCACGTCCGCCGCGATACTTCGGCGGCAATCTTACCGATACTGACAACGAAGCTTTCATCAGGCCGGGCGGGAATTTTCCCGGCGGCGGATTGCTTTACTTCGATCCGAACAATCCGAATGGTGCGCTGTTACCGGGTATCGGACGAAACTCATTCCGTGGTCCAAGATACTTCGCGGTCGATCTCAGTCTTGCAAAGCGGACGGGATTGCCGTCGTTTCTCGGTGAAGGAGCTTTTCTTGAGTTCAAGGCAAACTTCTTCAACGCCTTCAACAATCTGAATCTCGCTAATTTCGGGTTCTTCGCGCCGACTGTTGATAGTCGTGACTTCGGTCGCGCGCAGAACGCGCTTGCGGGACGTGTGGTAGAGTTACAGGCGCGCTTCAACTTTTAAGACAACACTCCCGCAGCGGCGCAACGACGCAACGCCAGATTCTTCGTTGCGCCGTTGCGCCGTTGCGTGAGAAAACTTCTTTATGACATCCAGAACCCTGCGCTTCACATTTCTGCTTCTTTGCATCTTTAGTTGCGTTCTCTTCCCCGTCGCACACAGCCAGGGACCACGCGATGTCGAACAACGCGTCAACGCGCTGCTCGCGCAGATGACGCTCGAAGAAAAGCTGGGCCAGCTACAACAACTCGACGGCGAAGGAAACGGCAACTTTCGTCCCGAACACCTCGGTCTGGTCCGTAAAGGTTTGCTCGGCTCGACGCTCAACGTTCGTGGCGCGCAACGCACGAACCAGCTCCAACGCGTCGCCGTCAATGAGTCGCGATTGAAGATCCCCGTTCTGTTTGGCTTCGATGTAATTCACGGTTATCGCACGATCTTTCCGATTCCACTCGCGGAGGCGAGCAGTTGGGATCCGGCGCTCGCCGAACGTTCGGCTGCGGTTGCTGCACAGGAAGCGAATAACGTCGGCTTGCGTTGGACCTTCGCACCGATGGTCGACATCGCGCGCGATCCGCGTTGGGGCCGCATCACTGAAGGCGCGGGTGAAGATCCTTTCCTCGGTGCCGCGTTCGCCCGTGCGCGTGTGCGCGGATTTCAGGGTAACGATTACGGCGCTCCGGACAAGATTCTCGCGTGCGCGAAACATTTCGTAGCTTATGGCGCCGCGGAAGGAGGTCGCGACTACAACACGACCGATCTTTCCGAGAACACGCTACGTGAGATCTACTTGCCGCCGTTCAAGGCTGCGGTCGATGCCGGTGTCGGCACGTTGATGAGCTCGTTCAATGCAATCAACGGTGTTCCCGCTTCTGCGAACGCTTTCACGCTCACGAAGGTCTTGCGCGACGAATGGAAGTTTGATGGGTTTGTCGTCAGCGATTACACGTCTGTGCGCGAGCTGATCAATCACGGAATCGCTGGGAATGAGGAGGAAGCTGCGGCTGCGGCGCTGAACGCGGGCGTCGACATGGAGATGGTGAGTCGTAGCTATAACCAGTTTGGACCACAGCTCCTGAAGCAAAACAAACTCTCCAACGCAACGATCGACGAAGCTGTGCGGCGTATTCTGCGGATCAAATTTCGTCTCGGGCTCTTCGATCGACCTTACACTGATGAAGCACGCGAATCGTCCGCGTTGCTGCGCCCGGAGAGTATTCGTCTCGCACGTGACATCGCAGGCCGCTCGATGGTCTTGCTGAAAAACGATCGCGAGACGTTGCCGTTGAATAAGAACGTCGGCTCGATCGCGGTCATTGGACCACTCGCCGATGATCGTCGCGCGCCGCTTGGCTGGTGGGCCGGCGATGGTAAAGAAGAAAACACCGTGACGCCGCTCGCGGGTATGAAGGCGAAGGTGTCAGCGCAAACGAAGGTTGGTTACGCGAAGGGTTGTGACGTCGCCGGCGATTCGACCGCAGGTTTTCAGGAGGCTGTCGATCTCGCGAAGGCGTCCGACGTCGCCATCGTGTTTGTTGGCGAGATCGCTGAGATGGTTGGTGAGGCCGCTTCGCGCGCCACACTCGATCTTCCCGGCCGGCAGATGGAGCTCGTGCAGGCAGTTCACGCCGCCGGCAAGCCGGTGGTTGTCGTGCTTGTGAATGGGCGGCCGTTGTCTGTTGGCTGGATCGCGAATAACGCGCCCGCGATTCTTGAGTCGTGGATGGGTGGCAGTCAGTCAGGGAATGCGATTGCCGACATTCTGTTTGGCGACGTGAATCCGGGCGGCAAGCTGCCGGTGACTGTGCCGCGAGCGGTGGGCCAGGTGCCGATTTACTACAACCACATGAACACCGGTCGACCACCTGAAGCTCAGAACCGTTACACTTCGAAATACTACGACCTGCCCTGGACACCGCTCTTCCCTTTTGGTTACGGGCTCAGTTACACGACGTTCAAGATCGCAAATCTGCAACTCAGCGCTCCGCGTATTACTGCCAACGGCAAACTGACAGTCAGTGTCGAAGTCGAGAACACCGGACGGCGTGCGGGTGATGAAGTGGTCCAACTCTACATCCGCGATCCTGTAGCTTCCATGACAAGACCAGTCAAAGAGCTAAAGGGATTTCAACGCGTGTCGCTACAGCCGGGTGAGAAGCGGCGCGTTGAGTTTGTGCTGGGACCGGAGCATCTCGGGTTTTGGAATCGCGAGATGCGATACGTGGTCGAGCCAGGCGAATTTCAAGTGATGGTCGGTGCCAACTCGGTCGACGTCCTCGAAGCCAAGTTTGATGTTAACTAAGCCACAAAAACGCCCAAAAAGCTCAAAAGTTTTTTTATGTGCTTTTTGTGCCTTTTCGTGGCTACTTCTTCTTTGTGGCAGCGTTGCGGCGCAGTCGTTCATTGATGATCTGCAGCAGCGCTCGTTTCACTATTTCTGGGAACAAGCCGATCCACAAACAGGCCTCGTCCCCGATCGTGCGCGGATGGACGGCGCGCCTCTCGATGCAACGCACCAAAATGTGGCGAGTATTGCGGCCACAGGTTTTGGTCTGACGTCGCTTTGTATCGCCGCCGATCGT